>ERZ1740062.112-NODE-112-length-63827-cov-6.656213_pt1 | contig 63827 bp, 57 predicted proteins | sample MGYA00581741_ERZ1740062 | MGnify/ENA primary metagenome ERZ1740062 (study PRJEB43018, sample SAMN04849747) | marine metagenome | isolation source: floating plastic debris | place: Pacific Ocean | collected 2008-09-01 | study: EMG produced TPA metagenomics assembly...
TTCGCCATCTCTGATCCTCCGTTTTCCCAAACATAACAGTGGACCAACTCAGTGCGGCAGAACCTAGATCAACGTCTCCCACATCCGTCTCACCACCCGCCGCATCGCAAGATGTTGTCATGTTTGACCGAGTTTCGAGACGGGCACTGAGGTCGAGTGATGAAGGGCGCCATAGCCAACTCAAGACTGGTCACTTCGTTCGTCCAATGGGGTCAATTAAAATTTGAACAATTTTGGCTGCCGCGTTAAAAAATGATCGTGGGTTTCGTGGAGGTGGGTATGCCGACTTTGGTATCTGGCACTTTGAGTGACATTGTTCGCGACCAAGGGTCGCCTTTGGTGTATGCTGTCGATCCTTTGACTGGAGACGTGTTCACGCTCGATCGTGACGGTCATGTTTCAAGAATTTCTCCTTCCAGCAATCAGGTAGACACCGTTGCCAACGTTGGCGGGTCGCCAACTGACATCGATATCTCGTCAGACGGTACCACTTTGATCGTCACGCAAACTGAGGTTCTTGGAGGTGGGGCGCCTCAGATCACCGTGCATACTGTGGATGTCGCGACACGGATCGTCACGAATACCGTTTTCACAGGTGACGCCTCCGAGGCCGGAACTACCTTCGTTGCGGCTACGCAGGGCAACAGCGCGCTCCTGGCGACGACTTACTCTGGTGATGGGTCGATACCGCTCCGCTTGTTGAGCCTCAACGATCTGAGTGTGAGTCGAGTGGTTGCACCATTCGCAGACAACAGCGGCGCTCAGAACAGTCTGTTGCTCACGCCGACCGAGGATGATCGCTACGTGCTGGTTCAGGAGACCGACAACGCGCTTTCAGCGATGGCGATCTTTGACTCACAAACAGGAACGTTCATCGCGGATACCGAGGTCGCCAGAGATGCCGCGACAAGTGCCGCCGTGAACGATGGCAATGCCGACATCACGTCTGCGGGATTCGTCTACAATGGCGCCTACGGACCGCGGATCTACGACTTTTCATTCCAGATCGTTCAAGACTTTTCTGACCGGGGCTACATCAGCCTTGCCTTCTCTGAGACCGGTAGTCTTCTTTACGCGCTCACACCGGACCGTCGTATCGACATCATTGAGACTAAAGCTTGGACAACACTTCAATCTGGTCTTCTCAGCCATTTGGTTGGTTCGCTCGCGAACGAGGTCGACCGGATCAATACCCATTCGACTGACGATACCCTTATCCTCGAGCTCGACGGTGCTGACACACCGGGCGGATCAACGGATTTTGCACGTGCCGTTCTCGTAGACTTGCCAAGCATCTTGCAGCTTAACTTCGAAGCAGGGACCGAGTTCGATGATTTCCTCTTCGGAACCGACGGTGCTGATGTCATCGAAGGGTTCGCCGGCACTGATGTCTTGGAAGGCGACGCCGGCGCGGACGTCCTGGATGGTGGGTCAGGGACGGATATCGCTAGTTACTTCTTCTCGCCTTCTGGCGTTACAATCGATCTGGCGGCAGGAACGGGTTCTGGCGGGGATGCTGAGGGTGATCGATTCATCAGCATTGAGAGGGTTATCGGGTCTGACTACGACGACGTTCTGATCGGCGATGCAAATCAGAATGCTCTTTTCGGTTCATTCGGTGACGATACTCTCGTTGGCGGCGCAGGGTTCGACTCGCTTGACGGCGGAGAGGGCAATGATGTCGTGATCGTTCCGATCCGTCGGCGCGATGCACAGCTCCTTTATCTGGAAGACGGAAGCGTTGAAGTGGTATCGAGCGGTTTCGGCTTTTCTTATGATATCGTGACAGAAGTCGAGACCATCCGGTTCAACGATATCGACGTGAATGTACTAGGGCCTGGCGCCTCTAGACCTTTCGCAATCACCGACATGATAACGATTTTCGAACACGAGAGACAGGATATCTTTCTGTTGGAGAATGATTTCCATTCTCGTGGCGCGCCGCTTCAGCTGAGTGGAGCAGGTCTGATGACCTCGGACACCACCGGGCAAAATATTGGAATAAGGTTCATCGATTTCACATCTGGTAAATATACGTTCAACTCGCTCGACGAACTAGACTATCTCAACTACGGACAGACGGACACTCTCCGCGGCTTTTATTTGCTCGAAGAAGGTGCAACCGGAGACTTGGCCGTTGGCGAGATCGTGATCAATGTTGTTGGGGTCGGCGGTCATGGCGTCAGCGTCGAGCGAACTGGCCTGTTCTACGAGATACTAGATGCGAATACAGGCAGGACCGTCACCGTGAAGTCTGGCGGGTCACCAGTGCTCTGGTTCAATCTGGTGGGCTGGGATGCAATTCAGGCCGCCGCCGATGGTGCAGGTGGGTACACGCTTCTTTGGCAACACACGGATGGCCGCTATGGCGTGTGGAATCTGAACGGTAACGGCAATCTTGTCAGTTTCTCGGACATGTCTCTCGCGTTCGAGGAGAGGTTCCTGTTCGACTTCAACAGCGATGGTGAACTCGGCTACGTGATTGTCGATATCGACACGAACGGCGTCGGATTGCGTTCGTCCAAAGCGAACACTTACGAAATCATCGATGGTTCCGAGATCATAACGCTGACCTCAAACGGGGCACCGGTGGGCCCGGACAGCTTTCCCGGATGGCAGGCGCTTCAGGTCGGGAGCGACGGTGCCGGTGGCTATACTGTTCTTTGGCAGTTCAAGAACACACGCTACGGCATCTGGGAACTCGATGGATCGGGTGCGCTCACGGGCTTCGGCGATTTGGCGCGAGCAGCCGAATACGAAGACCGCTTCCAGTTCGATATCGACGGAGATGGAGTTTTCGGTGTGGTCGCCACTGATATCGAAACAACGGGTATCGGCCTGCAACAGACCAACACGGGCGCCTACTGGCTGACTGATGGTGCGTTTACAGTGGAAGTCACTAACGCCGGGGCCGTTGTCGGCCCGAACAGCTATCCGGGATGGAAGGCGCTTCAGGCTGGTAGCGATGGTGACGGTGGTTACACCGTTCTCTGGCAGTTCAAAAATGCGCGCTACGGCATTTGGGAACTTGATGGATCAGGTGCGCTGACAGGCTTGGGAGATATTGCGCGCGCGGCTGAGTACGAAGACCGCTTCCAATTCGACATCGATGGCGATGGGGTGATCGGCGTTGTAGCCACTGATATCGAGACGACAGGCGTTGGCCTGCAACAGACCAACACGGGCGCGTATCGGTTGAAGGACGGCGCGCTGACTGTGGAGATAACGAACGCCGGGGACGTTGTTGGCCCAGACAGCTATCCAGGATGGCAGGCACTTCAAGCTGGCAGCGATGGTGCTGGTGGTTACACGGTCCTTTGGCAGTTCAAGAACGCGCGTTATGGTATCTGGGAACTCGATGCATCAGGTGCGCTAACAGGCTTGGGGGATATTGCGCGGGCGGCTGACTACGAAGACCGCTTCCAATTCGACATCGATGGCGATGGGGTTCTTGGGGAAGCACCCCCGAGCATTGAATTCTAAACCGACAGGCGCAAGTTGACGGGTGGGTCCGTGGTGAACCTTCTCTGCGTCAGCTATCTGTGATGGGACAAAGAGTCCATAAGATGCGAGTAGATGGATCGAACGGGAGGGCAAGGGTACTCCCGCCCCCCTTCAAACGGCAGATTGGCAAGAAGACGTCGGCGGCGGACATCAAAGCCCCGGTCAGTGCCCCGCGTCTCAGCTTGAGTGCTACCATGGTCTTGGTTTGACGCGAGGTCTTCTGGTTCTTACTCAATTGGTGAAACTCCCTGACGCAGGGTAGCTATTCCTTCGGAGTGGGTTGGCTGGGCTACCCACAGTAAAACACAGTTGGAAACCGTTCTCTTCACGCAGCCATTGTTAATCATTAGAAACACTTCTTATGCACGTCGATACCATCAGTTCATCACGTTCGAGTCGCTCAAAATAGTGCTCAGGACCCAATCAAATTACTGTAAAAACTGATGCTCCCCAAAAGCTATGGACAAATCTCCAAAAATATTGATGTCTTTTCTTTCCTTCAATATTATTAGGTCTTTCCACTGAGTCTCTGCGATTTTTTTTAATTCAGAGAGTGGTGCGCCTGCATGATTGATTTTTTTAGATTCAAACAGATTCTCCCATTCGCTCTTTTTTGTGAATTCCAAAAGTGCGCGGCGCAATGCTAGGTAAGATGAATCCCCGACGATGAGGCCGTCGTAAATTTTATCTGCGTCCGGTGAGGCTTCTTCGAACACTAAGCGGTTCAAGGCACACAACATCTGTGCTTCGTGATGGCTGATCGACTTATTTTTCTTTCTGATGTCGGTATCTGATAGATCTTCCAAGTTTAGGTTGAGGCTGCATGCGTCAAAAAAGGCTTGAATCAAACAAGTGGCTTTCTGAGTTGGGTCGGAGATGATGACGGAGCACTGGTCCGGGTTTGCCGCATGAAAGAGCTCAGAGAAGTAGCGAGGTCGAAAGCCAGGATAGTGTCGAAAGACTGGTTGCGACTGGTTCATTGGTAAAAAATGACCAAACTGAAGAGCGGACAGCCAGGAAGAGGCATAACGGTTTACAATAGGTGAGACCGTAAAGACCAAATGTAGCCGGTCTTTTAAAAAAATACGAGAAACTGCAGAAATATTACTTTCAGATGCAAAAGAAAAATTCTCGCTACTCAGAATTAAAGCCTGGCAGCCGTCTGATAGTTGCCGAAGGGATTTTAACTGTTCCAGTCCCTGTACGGGTGAGTAATTCGATGGTGAAGGGTGAAACGGCGCCGCCAAGCCGCCATGGCCTGCAGCGTCTCCTAAAGCCTGACCGATGGGATACCAAACAGGCTGAGGAGCCTCCGAGCCGAACAGTTTCTTCAATAGGTATTGGATGGAGGTTGTGCCCGTTTTGTGTGGCCCAACATGCCAGTGTACATTCATCAGGAAGCTCCTGTTCAACCCGTTGTGGACCATGTAAGCCTGTCCGCTACCCTATCGAGCGGAGCCCGCAATGCCACGTCAAACCGTTGAGGAAGACGACAAACACCGTAGCAATCCGGATGTTCGTCCGAACGAGCAGAACATCGCACGAAAGCCCGGAGATTTTGCTACGACTCCTCCGCAGCCAAGAAGCTTTCGGACAGGTTTCAGTCGCGATTTTCTTAAAGACTATCATAGTGGTGTAATGCAATATACCTATAAGGGTTTGAGTTGTCTCAAGAGTCCAATAGACTTGGCAGTGTATATGCTGTTGATTTGGGATAAGCGTCCCGCGACGATCATTGAAATTGGCTCTTTCAAAGGTGGTGCGGCGCAGTTTTACTACGATATTACGCGGAATTACGGCCTGGCTACGGATATCATCACTGTCGATTTTCGAGAGATTAATGAGCGTGCGCAGGAAGAAAGCCCGATCGAGTTCATCCAGGCTGACGCAATTGATTTGGAGAGCAGTGATCTTCACGAGAGGTTAAAAACTGCTGCTCGACCGTGGTTGGTTATCGAGGATTCAGCGCATACCTTCGGCGTGACATACTCGGTTCTAGACTACTTCCGGGATCGGATGAACACAGGTGAAATGCTAATAGTCGAAGATGGTGTCATCGAAGACCAAGGGGCAAATTGGCGGTACGATGGTGGGCCGAATAGAGCGGTGCATACCTTTCTCCAAGAACATCCGGATAGCTTTGAAATCTCCAGCCACTACAATGACTTCTTTGGGGTGAACGTTTCGTTCAATCCAAATGGTTATCTCGAAAAGAAGTAATCTTCGCGCCTGTCGCGCCTTTTCTCGAGAGATGTTTGAACGTATGTGGGCCGGACCGACAAGAAACGGTCGCCTAGGCGTTGAGGTCGGCGCGTTGAGGACGCGGCCGCGGATCGAATACTGACCGCTATGTTTATGGGGCGGTGTCGACCCTTTCTACACGGCTACTAATTTGTCCAGCGTCGCACCGTGCCGGCGCTTCCGATGGCACGCCGTCACGCCTGTAATTTGAAGTGCCCAAGCGTTTCGATGACTACGCCGCAGAGTATTGCGAGCAGTGGGCAAGGAGCAGATCAGAGGCAACCCGATGGCTAGGACTGGACAAGGGTTGATCTTGTCGATCTGACCAGCGACGCTTGAGCGGGATTGCGCGAATAGAACCATACTCGAGACGGAGCAGAACCATGAAGACAGCTAAGTCAATCGCCGTGGTTTTGCTACTTACGGTCAGTGTACCGGCGTTCGCCCAGAACGCTGATGAAGGCGCGAAGCTGTATAAAAAGGAATGCCGCAGTTGCCATGGTCCGACCGCCAAGGGTCTGGCGAGTTACCCCAGACTGACCGGTCAGCCCGTCGAGTATCTGATCGATCGCCTGGAACGATACCGCGCTGGCGAAAAGTTCGGACCAAACACGCCGTTAATGGCGCCCAGGGCAAAGAAACTTTCCGACGATGACATCGCAAATGTCGTAAGTTTCATTGCAAGCAAGTCCAAGTAAGCCTGCAACCGCCCTCAACTTTCCGAGAGAGACTATAGCCTGCGCTGGGCTCTTACGACGGGTGAGCCAAGCACGCCCACAACAACGTTGGCGCGCCTGCAATTCTGGGGTGAGCGCCATTGTGATTTCACCCTGTCGGGGTTGCAAATCCGTCCTGCGCTGACAGAGTGACGCCGGTGCCTGTGCAATTCGCACAAAGGCCCCAAAAGAATGAAACAATAAACAACATGGGAGGACTGCATGATCAGTCGCAAAATCAGGGGGCTTCTGCCTTTGCTGCTCGGGTCCGTGATCTGCGCCGCACCGGTGATGGCGCAGAACACAACAAGCCTGAAGCACACGCTTGTTCTGGATGATCTCGAAAACCCTTGGGATATGGCGTTCCTGGCCGATGGAACGATGTTCTACACCGAAAAATGCAAGGGCCTGTCCGTGATGATGCCGGGAGGCGAGACGAAGGCGCTGCTTGGCATGGGCGGGTCCGAGGGTTATGCCTCGAGCGCTGATGATCTGTTCTGTGAGGGCCAAGCCGGGATGATGGGCGTCGCGGTTGACCCGGATTTCGATAGTAATCGCCGGATCTATGTTTATTCGACATCAAACATGTCAACACCGCATACCAACCGCCTGATGAGGATGGTGGTGAGCGATGACTTCTCGAACGTCTCGGACCGCACTGATATCGTTGATGACGTGCCCTACAAGATGGCGGCGTCCAATCACCCATTTGGCGGACCGGGTGCGCACAATGGCGGGCGCGTCAGGTTCAATTCGGCGGACGGGTACCTGTACCTGACCACGGGCGATACGCATAACGGCGTTGTTCCGCAGAGCCCGACGATGATGGGCAGCAAGGTCCTGCGCATCGATACGGACGGAACGCCTGCAGCCGGAAATCAGCCGCCGGTCGGGTTCGACAAGCGGACCTACACCTACGGGCACCGTAACGTTCAGGGCATTGCCTTCCATCCGGGCACCGGTACGCCGATCACTGCCGAACATGGCCCCTGGCATTCGGACGAAGTCACGGTGTTGAAGAATGGCGGCAATGCCGGTTGGGATCCGCGCCCGAATATGGCCGGACGTGGCGCTTGCCCGGACAACTATTGCGGCTACACGCCGAACCAGATGGTCGGTCTGAACCGCTATCAGCGGGCAGCCTACATGCCGATGACGGACTTCGAGACGTATCCGGCTGCGATGCCGCCTATCTGGAACAACAACGGCTGGTCGCAGGGCACGTCGTCGGCGGCGTTTCTGGAAGGCGACGCCTGGGGTGACTGGAACGGCTCGATGGTCGTCGGCATCATGGGCATCGGCTTTGGCGGAACGCCAGCGGGTGCTCGGATCGAGGTTCTGACGCTGAACGAGGCAGGGACTGATCTGGATGCGGTCACGACGATGGCCCTGCCGATCGAGCCTGCCCGGTTCCGCTCGGTAGTGATGGGGCCGGATGGCAGCCTGTATACCGCAGTGGACGAAGGCCAAATCCACAAGCTGACGCCGTAATCTATCAGACCACGGCTGCGCCGCAGGTTGGCGCAGCCACCAAGCTATTCGCCAAAGACCAGGACATCGGGTAACTCGAACCGTTGATCGTCGACGCGGATCAGGTGGGTTTCCTCCCTCAGTTCCCAATCCGTATCACGTCCGACACCGGACATGGTCGCACTGGCCGATATGAACTCTCCGTGCTCGAAGTAAAGCTGGCGCACGAAGCCGTTTGGGAAGGTTACGGCAATTGTCGCATCGCCGCCGGAGCCGCGCGCCACTCCGGCTTTGCACCCTCCAAGTGATTGGCCAGCCTCTTGGGCACAGCGGATAGTGCCCGTCGCATCGAAATCGCGTTTGCGCGCACGTTTCTTGCTGTGATCGATACCAATGGGCACGACGCCGTCTGGTCCGATCGCTGGGCGAAGGTGCTCGAAAGGCACGACACCGCGCGCGCCGCCGCGGAATGGTCGCACGTCACACCAGATCCGACCGGATACCTGGGCACAGCCCATGTTTGACAGGACATCTCCTGTCGAGAGTTTGGACACCGCTATTGCGCTCTGCGATGCTGATCTGAGCAGTTCCGTCCCGTCAACCGGTGTGACCTGCCAGCGCCGGACACCACCTTCGGAAGGTGCGCGATAGCTCCCGACATCAATTGGCGTTGCGGCGCCGTTGGTTTGCGAAGCGGTCGGCGTGACTGCCCCAACGACGATTGCCGTTGCGAGGCACATGCTAACGACGCGTTGCATCGGTGTAAGCATTGTCCCTGAGCTGGCGAACCAACGGATTGCTCCAAGTCGCAAAGCGGTCATGGTCGGCATCCTGTGAACGATCATCGACAGTGCGGAGCAACCGCACCGGCGACCGAAGTCTCAGTCGCACTGATCAAATTTGCAATCCGTCACTCAGGTCACCTCCGCCGCGAGAGCGTTCACCCTCTGGCAAGCGATGCAAGCTGCCGTTAATCCCGGACGCTTTCTCGTATCGGACGCCCTGATTACTCCGCAGGTTCGACCGTCAATACGCTTGGCAAGCTCACGTTCTTCACCACATCTGGCAGCGTGAAGACATCCAACTGGCGGTCGAGATCCGAGATATCGACACATCCGCAGTCTTGCCAGTCTCCGGGCGCCACATCGGCAAACTCCTTGAGCGCGAGCACAGGGATGCCGATTGTCTTGGTGGCGACTTCGACACGTTGAACGGTGTTGACGATCTTTCCGATCCCGGAAAACGCCAGCCGTGCAGGCACGCCAATGTTTCCGTACATCACGTCGCCGATGGCTAATGCGATTCCAAAATCGAGCGGTGCGTTGTCCGGTGTGCCCGAGGCAATGGCCTCTTCGCGCAGGCGCATCGCATCACGGACAGCCGCCTCCGCATTCGCTGCAGCGTCCATTGGGCAACTTTCTTTGATCGGGAAGATCGCGAGCACGCCGTCACCGATGAAGTTCAGGATTTCTCCACCATGTTCGATCACGGGGCCGGCGGTGCACTCGAAGTAGCGGTTGAGCAGCGCCAGATAGCTGTCGCCGTCCATCGTATCCGAAAGCCGCGTCGAACCGCGCAAATCTGAATACCAGACAACAGCGGGAATGCGGTCGCCGTCTCCGCGTTTGATTTCTCCCGCCAGAACCTTCCAGGCGGCAGTTGGTCCGAGATAGGCATTTGCCAGGTTCGCCATCACACGCTTCTGGATCGCGGCATGAACGGCAATCGCCAGGATCTTTTGAATGTGCTTCAGCGCGGCGAGGTCGTCGTCGGTGAACCCACCTTCGCGCTTGGTTAGCCAACTGGTCATCATGCCAGTGGCGCCACCAGAGAAATGTTCGACTTCGGCAATCTTGAAGTTGGTTCGTGTCAGGAGGTAATCCGTGTACTCCTGTTCGACGAACGAGTGCAGGACATCGAAGTCCAGCATGGCGTTGTCGCCGACAAGTGCCCGACGCATCGTCTCGAGGTTGTTCGTCTGCGCGTGGTAGAACGGGCTCTTCAGCCAGTGCTCATTGCCCGCTGTGGAGTGGTAGTATTGCTCCAACTCGGCGCCTCTCTCAGGATACCAGAATACCTGCTCGGCCCGGAACAGGGGATGGAGCACGGGCCAGCTGAGTGCGGTCCGCTCAAGCGGGATGCCGACCGCGCGAAGCCGTTGGCAAAGTTTGTCGAACAGGATCCGGACATCCGGGTCGATCAGCGCCTTGCTGAGCAACCAGTCCTCGATCTCTGCCGTCAGGGTCGCATGTGACATCTGCCCGATATAAGAGCGACTTAGCGCCAGTCCAACCAGGAAACGAATTCAGGCGGCGAGTGTGCCCGGCGGCATGGGACCAATTACATCGGTCGAATGGCACACGATATCGATCGGCAGAACTTGCACGCTTTTCGAGACTTTCGCGGCGATGTCCTTCGTCACGAGCGCATTGAAAGCCTGGCGCAAGCGCGGTTGGCGCTTGAGTATGTTCTGGAGAGTTTCCCGGTCCCAGCGGATATAGCTGCCCCCTGCCGGCAGATACGCCGTTGCCGATGCAGCCTGATCGAGCACAAAACCGATCTCCCCGACAAATGTATGATCTGGCACGCTGAAGAACGCCCCGGATTTGTCGATTTCGATCCGTCCGTTTAAGACAAAGTACAGAAAATCCGCCTGTTCGTTCTGCCGGGTCATCACGAGAGGTTCGGACGAGAAGACCATATCTCCTGCTCGCATTAACTGGCGGAACTGCCCGGGTTCGAGTGCATCAAACTTTTCGTAGATCTCGCGTTCGGTTTTCGAGAAGCCCAGCGGAACCCGGCTGTAGATCAGCATGATCAAACCATACGCCGTAGCGATTCCGATCAGAACAGAGCCGAAGATCGCGTCCCACAGCGGGGTCGTCGTATGGAAGTAGTAATAGAGGATGTAAAACGCCGTTCCGACCAGCACGAGCAGGCGCAGGATGATCTGATTGCGGAACGCGAAACCCAGCACATAGGTCAGCGTCGCAGCATGGACGAGCAAGGATGTCTCGAAGAGATAGTCAGTCATTGGCGGACCCCAAACCCGTCATTTCGCTGGGGTGAACTTGTGGGATTCGCCACGCCGCGACTGTGACAAAAGTCTCACCGCATGCCGACTTCCAAGAATAAAAAGTCCCGTCGGTCCGGTCCCAATCCTTGTCTATTCTGTGCGCGGTGCTGACAGGGAAGATACCTCGGGCTCTGTCGTCAAAATCTTGGCCATCCGGTCCGGGTAGTCCGTGATGATGCCATCCACGCCCAGATCGATCAGCCGACGCATGTCGTCGGGTTCATTTACGGGTCCGACGTGCACATCGATATTGCGCGCTCTTGCGCTTGCCAGCAGGGACGGCATGACAATTGGCAATCCTTGAGCCTGCTCCGGAACCTTTACGGCGTGATAGGGAAATGCTGTTACCCCGGCGAGTTCATTCAAGTTGAGCCCGAATGTCCGCGTGTCCTCGGACCGGGAAGTTGATGTCGCAACCTCCGGACAGCGGCTGCGGAAATCATCCAGTGTAATCAGATCGAAAGCGCTAATGATGCTACGGAGCTCTGCATTGTTCTTGCGCAGAAGCTCGCAAAGCTGCGCTGTCACCTGTGGGTCGGTCTGTTTGATTTCAATTGCAAACCGGGCGTCCAGAAAGGTGCGCAAGACCTCGTCGACCGCCGGGATCTTCAAACCCTGGTCACGCCAGGGATGACCAATCGGATGATGCGGTTCGCGCAAGGTTGGCCAGTTGTAACCAGCGTCGAGCGTTTCAAGCTCCTCGAATGTACGGTCCTTGACGAGGTCAGAGGCTTCTGTCGTCCGATCGAGCGTTTCGTCATGGATGGCGACAAGGACCCCGTCACGCGATGCATGAACATCGAACTCCAGTACGTTCGCGCCGGCGTTCAACGCCGCTCTGAACGCCTCCATCGTATTGGCGGGACGCAGCCCGTCGCCGCCATTGTGTGCGATGATCAACGGCTGTCCGTCAACCTTCGCCAGCGCGGGGTGGTCTGGGAGCGGTTTGATGCATCCGGCGACGAACGTCGCCGCCGAAAGCAACAGGAAACGGACCATCACGCCCCGGCAAACCGTGCTGACATGTCCTCGCGCGCGTCGTCAGTGATCTTGTTGAACATGTTGTCCGGGACCGTGAAGGCATGCCCTGGTTCAAGCGCCTCCATGGCGAAAGCAACATCATCCGGCCAGGCCGTGTCCGGCGGTAAATTCAAAGCCTTGAGCATCGCCGCGGACGCGTCCGGGATGAAGGGTTGGGACAGCACTGCATATAGACGGGTTAGGTTCAGAGCGCAGCGGATGATACCACCGGCGCGCGCCGGGTCGGTCTTGAAGACCGCCCAGGGCTCTTGCGCCTGCAGGTACTCATTTCCTGCCACCCAGATCGCACGCAACTCCGCGGCTGCCTTGCGGACCTCGAAGTCTTCCCAACGCTGTGCGTAGGTTGCGACACGGTTCGTCAGATCTTTGATCAGCGCCTCTTCGGCCTCGCCATACGTACCCTCCGGGACCTGCTCTCCGAATTTCGACCGGCAGAATTTGGTCACGCGGCTGACGAAGTTTCCGAGCACATCCGCGAGGTCCTTGTTCACGCCTGTCTGGAACCGCTCCCACGTGAAGTCGCTGTCCGAACCCTCCGGCGCATTCGACAGAAGCCACCAGCGCCAGTAGTCTGACGGCATGATGTCCAAAGCCTGATCCATGAAGACGCCACGACCCTGGCTGGTCGAGAACTTTCCGCCCTCGTAGTTCAGCCAGTCAAAGCCCTTGATGAAGTCCACCAGCTTCCACGGTTCGGCGCCGTCATGGTTCGCACCCATCAGCGTCGTCGGGAACGACAGCGTGTGGAACGGTACGTTGTCCTTGCCCATCACCTGGACATAGCGGACGTCCGATGCGCCCAGATCCTCGCGCCACCAGCGTTGCCACGCCGCCTCATCTTGACCGGTCGCGTCCGCCCATTCAGCAGTTGCTGCAATGTATTCGATGGGAGCGTCGAACCAGACATAGAAGACCTTGCCCTCCATACCCGGCCAGTCCTCAGCACCGCGTTTGACGGGAATGCCCCAGTCCAGGTCACGGGTGATGCCCCTGTCCTGCAGCCCGTCGCCGTCATGGAGCCATTTCTTCGCGATCGAAGTCGAGAGAACGGGCCAATCAGTTTTAGTGTTGATCCAAGCATCCAACCGCTCGCGCATCGCCGACTGGCGCAGGTAGAGGTGCTTTGTCGCGCGCGGCTCCAGATCGGTCGATCCGGAAATCGTAGACCGCGGATTGATCAGATCGGTCGGGTCGAGTTGCTTGGTGCAATTCTCGCATTGATCGCCGCGGGCACGGTCATATCCGCAGTTCGGGCACGTGCCCTCGATGTAGCGATCTGGCAGGAACCGGCCGTCCGCGTGGGAATATACCTGTTGCTCGGTGATTTCCTCGATCAGTCCAGCATCGAACAGGCGACCTGCCATATGTTGCGTCAGCGCGTGATTGCGAGCGGATGACGAGCGGCCAAAGAAGTCAAAAGATAACTTGAAGCCGTCCGCCAGGTCCTTCTGCACCTGCCACAATCGCGTGCAGTAATCGGCAACAGGCTCGCCCGCCTTGGTGGCCGCTAGTTCTGCCGGAGTGCCATGTTCATCTGTTGCACAGATCAGCAGGACCTCGTGCCCGCGCAGGCGCATGTATCGGGCGAACGCATCGGCTGGCAGCTGGCTTCCGACCAGATTGCCCAGGTGTTTGACACCATTGATGTACGGCAGAGCCGATGTGATCAGGATACGCGCCATGACGGCCTCCGGGGAATGGATGCGCCCTCTATAGGGAATAGCCTCACACGGTCAATCACGACGCAAGCTGGACCAACGTCAATGGTCGGCCAAACTAAATCATGACAATCCGAAACCATGGGTTGAACCTCTCGCCACTGCACTGCACCATGCGGCTGACTCAACACGGCGAGGTTCATGGCCGTAAGTTCCGGCATCGATCCCCTACTGGTGGACGCGGCGACCTATCTGGCAGCGGCCGTTATTGCTGTGCCGGTTTTCAAGCGGCTCAAGCTTGGATCGGTCGTCGGATATCTTGTCGCTGGCGCGATCATCGGTCCGTCCGGCGTTGGGCTGATCGAGGAAGCTCAGTCGGCGCTGAGTTTCGCCGAGTTCGGTGTCGTGCTTTTATTGTTCGTGATCGGTTTGGAGTTGCAACCTGCCCGCCTCTGGCGATTGCGCACCGAAATCTTCGGTCTTGGCCTGCTGCAAGTGGCGATCACGATGCTGGTTCTGGCGCTGTTGCTGGGTGGCCTCGGACCATTCCAGACAAACTCAGCCATCGCGATCGGCGGTGCACTTGCGCTGTCGTCGACGGCATTTGCGATCCAGATTTTGCGAGAACGGGGAGATCTGACGACACCATGGGGCGACAGGGCGTTCTCGATCCTGCTGTTCCAGGATCTCGCGATCGTGCCGTTGCTCGCGATGGTGTCACTGCTGTCCCCTTGGGGCGGCGGAGGCGAGAGCTTCACGCTGTCCCAGATCGCGATCGGCGTCGGCGCGATTTGCGGCCTTATCGTTGTCGGACACTATTTGCTGCGACCGCTCTTCCACATTCTGGCAGCGACGAAATCGGACGAGATCTTCACGGCAGCGGCTTTGCTGGTGGTGATCGGATCAGCAATATTGATGCAGGTCGCTGGTCTGTCGATGGCGTTGGGCGCTTTCCTGGCGGGTGTCCTGCTGGCGGAAAGCGAGTTTCGACATCAACTGGAGTCCGATATCGAGCCATTCCGTGGCCTTTTGCTCGGGCTCTTGTTCATTGCGATCGGGGCCACCGTTTCGCTTCAGGCCGTGGCCGAGAATTGGGTCATCGTCGTTCTGGGTGCTCTAGGCCTCGTTGCGCTGAAGTTTTCGCTCTTGTTCGGGCTGTGTCGATCTTTCGGATCATCGAATGGCGATGCGATGAGGATCTCTGGCGTGCTTAGTCAGGGCGGAGAGTTCGGCTTCGTTTTGTTCACGGTCGCCATGGGCGTTGGCCTGATCACGCAGCGAGAGTCGAACCTTCTGACGGCGATCGTAACGGTGACCATGGCTTTGACACCGATCGTCATGCTGGTCGCTGACCGCATTCTGCATAACCGCAAGGACGACATGAGCGAGATCGATCTTGCCGAACACGCGCAAGCTGCGCCGGTCATTGTCGTCGGTTTCGGCCGGTTTGGTCAGGTTATAGCGCGGATTCTCAAGCTGCGCGGATATGGCGTGACGCTGATCGACAGCTCGCCCGAGCGCATTCGCATCGCACGGACGTTCGACAACAAAGTGTTCTTCGGCGATGTTTCGCGCGGCGATATTCTCAGGATTGCCGGTGCAGAACAGGCGCGTGCGATCTTCCTTTGTGCCGATGATCACGGATCGGTTGTTCAGGCAACGCGGACGCTGCGCGAACGCTTTCCGCATGTTCTGATTTTTGCGCGCGCGCATGACCGCGTCGCGAAGGTCGAGCTACGAAAGGCCGGAGCCGACGTCGTGATCCGCGAGATGTTTGAATCCAGCGTCGCAATGGCGCGCGAGGCACTGGATCGCTTCGGCGATGGCGAAATTGCCGAGGAGATTGTCGAAGAGTTCCGTCGGCGCGATGCCGAACTGCTCCGCCTCCAAAGCGAGTTCGGGTCAGAAAAAGGATACGAGAAGATGCGTGAAGAGTTCGACCTTCAGAACGAGAAGGCCGCGTCCTGAACCGAGCCTTGAGAAACGAGACTGCCGCGTTCCGGACTATCGAGACTTTGCGACGCGGAACCCGACGTTCCCTTGGCGTCGGTTTGCAGGGATCCCCACCCGATAGGCCGACCTAAGGTTCTCAAGAGGATCATCCCAGGATCCGCCGCGTAGTACCCGGCTCTTGCAGCTGCCGCGTGTCCGGGCAGTACCGTCACTTGGAGCGCCTCTGTGCGACCCGTTCCAGCAGTCTGCAGTCCATTCCCATAGATTGCCGATCATCTCGGTCACACCAAACGCGTTGGCAGGCATGGCGCCCACGGTTGCTATTGTTGCATAGCCATCTTCACAGGACCTGTTGCGCCATCGGAAGCGGGAATCTGCGGCCGCGCCATTCACCGCATTACATGCGTCCGCCGGCTTTCCCCAGAAAAATGAAGTCTCCGATCCAGCACGGGCGGCAAACTCGAACTCTGCCTCTGAGGCGAGGCGATACCCACCGTTCGTTTTCTCATTGAGCCAATCGATAAAGCGCATAGCATCCGTCCAGTTCACGCAGGCGACTGGGGAGCCCTCTGTCACGTCGTAACCGGGCGCGCGCCAGGACGCCGTTGAACTTTTCCGCATCTTCCCGGCGCTGGTCCAAACGAAGCAGGCGCCACTTGGTCGATATCCGGTCTCCTTCACAAAGGCCGCAAACTGACCCACCGTGATCTCGCCCTTCGAAAGCTTGAACGGCGCAATGTCGACTTTGCGTTGGGGGCGCTCTGCGGCCTCCCCCGAACCGGGTGGCGATCCCATAAGGAAAGTCCCTCCGGTCAGCGTGACCATGGCAGGACAGACATCGCAATCCCTTCTTCCGGCAGTTGGACCGGTTGCCCCGTCGAATGATTGCACGGCCTCGGGCCGATCCCCCTCGGACGGCATTTGAGCTTCGATACCATCTTCTGGTGAGATCCGGGCAAGTTGCTCTGTCTCCGACAAGGCCGGGCGCGGTATCGGAAGTTTTGGCGGTATCTCCTGCGCGGACGACAAGTCGAGCAACCCTGTCCCGCTGGGACTATCGAGTGCTGCATCTGCGGAATGACCGATGGCAGATGGCTCGCTACGGATCTGACCCTGGAGTGTTGGTTCAGATGCCTTGTTGCGGTTTACGGTGCCGGGCGGCAAACCGGCAACTTGGCCTCCGTCCAAAGAGGATTGAGGCGCATCGGAGAGCGCAGACGGAGCGCTCGTTAATACCTGCGGCTCCTCATTGATCGCCAAAGGCGCAGGCCGGGTTTTATTGGCGACCTCGTCCTCCAGTGCTGCGATCCGGTTCTTTGCAAGCCACGCAAAGACGCCATCCGGGAACTGGTCCAGATAAGCGAGGTAGTCGCGCGGGTGCAGGCTGTCCTTGATCGACTCCCAGAATGTCAGGTCGAATTGGGAGCGATCGGGGCTGAGTGCAGGTGCAGGCTCGGACGGGGCAGGGACATCCTCTGTCTTCAGATATACCTCACCCAAAAGACTTGTCGTGACCCAAGGGCGTTGGCGTTGTGATGTGGCGGCATAGACCTCGGAGCGAACCCGGGTCATCATGACGTTGATCTCGAGGCCGGGTGTTTCGATGTGCTTCAGCAGTGCTTCGGTGAAGGGACTGTTTTCACCAATCCCATCGAAGGCTACGGCACCGGGATCGGTCGCAAAGCCGATCATCACGCCGCCGCTAGCCTCGATCGGTGCAAGACCCTGGCCTAGTGCGCGCACGGCTCTCGAGCGTCCCATGGACCTCGTCAGTGCCTGCTCAAACGGATTGTTCCGGCAAGCGTCCAGAAAGACCAGCTTGACTGCCGGGTGCCGTTCCATTTGCCGAAGGATCAGATCGACGTCGATGGTCGCAAAGTCCAGATCAGACTCTGTGTTGAGAGTGGCGTCGACCGGCAACAGGAAATTCTGACCATTCACCTGCACGCCGTGCCCGGCATAGTAGAACAGGGCGACATCGGCGCCGTCTAGCTTGTTGCTGAAGTCCCGGACTGCATTGCGAAATCCGGACATATCAAGGTCTATACCTTTGACGACATCAAAGCCGAGGCGCTCGAGAGCGGCCGAGATCTTGGTGGCATCCGAAACAGGATTGTCGAGTGCCCCGGCCGCTTCGTACGCCTCGTTCCCGATAACCAAGGCAACGCGCCGTTCGGCGGAAGCTGTGGATATGGCCAGGAGCCAGATCAAGACTGCGGCAGTCATCGACCGGCCGCAGCTCCGACCGTTCGTCAATATGAAGTGAGTTATCATCCTCATTGCAGAATGAAGTATCCGAGCGAAGATTTCAGATCTGCACCATGCATCGCCTTCTCGCGGCTAAGTCCCGCAAAGACCACCTCGGCCGTACCATCGAGCGATAAGTTGCCCAACGGACTAGCGCTGTCGAGCGCCAGCAGGATGTGGGGGCCGGGGACGCTGGCACGCAGTGCCGTCCTGATCTGACCACCCTGGCGCACCAGGGTTTTTGTCAGATCAATGACATAGCCATTCGGATCAATCACCATAAGGGCGGTCGCGCGGTCCGGCCTGTCGGACAGTCGGATGCGCGTCGTCTCTCCGGGGGACACCGTCCGATCCGGATCGTCAATTACAACCTCCGTGGCGCCACGCCCCGGATACAACCGTGCGAATGACAATGCCCTGCATTGCGGTGATGTGATCATCCGGCCACCGACATTGGCTTCTATGCCCACGGACGATTTAAACGCGCCGTCGAAGTCGTAGAACGGGGCGGTGTCGTCCGAAAACGCCTCGATATCGATCCGCCTCTCTGACACCATCGAAGGCTGAGCCAGGAAACACTCGTCACCAACGAAGTCCGTCAAAAAGTCGCGAACCTGATGATCCAGCGAGCGTTCGGCCGACAAGCTGGACTCCTCGGCGGCTTGTGAGTTCAGCGCAACGACCGGAAGAAAGACTTGCTGCCTGCCGTGTTCCGCACCGCGCCGTTCGGCAATGATTTCAAACTCGAAGTCGCCCTGTTCCATCGGGGTCCCCGACAACAATCCGTTCCCATTCCCACGATCAACAAACCGTAATCCGTCGGGCAGTCGGCCGACGATCTTGAGACTTATTGCTTGCTGACGCGCGGCGTTCAGATCGACCTTGGGTCGCCAGAAATAGCTCGTGCCGACGAAGCCATCATGCGCGCGCTGGGTTCCGCCGGGAAAGACCGGTAGGTTGGGCTCTGGCGCCTCGGGCTCGATCTCGGCCATGTCGAAGACCTTGGCGCCGTCCTCGGCAAGTACCGCGTTACAAACCTTCGGGAGGTCATCCATTGTGAGAACGCGCTTGGCAGAACGGGTCCGTTCATTACCCGTTGGTTGCTGAGCTTCCTCCCAACGTCTGCTCAGACCGATCGAGCGGGACTTCTGACCGCGCGGAAACCATTTCGACAACTCCGCACCGCAGCCGGTGCCCGAGGGAGGGGGGGCTTGATCGCGGCATCCGGGCGAACCCCTGGGGCAGGCCAGCCGAACATGGAAATGTGCGTTGTGACCATGCCATGGCCGGACCTTGCGCAGCCAGGGCGCGTCAGAGAGACCGTTTCCAGCCCTCTCCTCCCGGCACATCGCGCGCTTGATGGCAGCGTTGACGAAGATACGCGCGACCGCGGGATCCTCAGCGGCTGCCCGGATCACCTCGTGATGCGACAGCGTCCAGAACTGGTTCATCGTGATGCCGTCTTTGGCGACCACCACATGACTGCCGATGCGTTCGCGATCCTTGCGGCTTAACTTCTTGGTGCTTGGCATGCGCAACCAGATATCGGCATCCAACCCGATCTGGTGAGAGCGGTGTCCTGATCTCATCGGTCCGCCACGCGGCTGACCGATATCGCCCACATAGATCCGCGGCCAGCCGATCTGCTGCGCGTTGCGGGACAAACGTTCGATGAACGAGATCATCTCGGGATGACCCCAGTTGCGGTTGCGGCTGAGCCGCATGGCTTGCCAACCGCTTGCGGTTTCGCGCAGCTTCATACCGCCCGAAAGGCACCCGCGCGCATAGCTCCCGAAGGCGGCCGGCGCTGCAGCGCTTGGAGCCTTGTGCGAGCCGAACAGCGCGTGCGCTGGTTCTGCTTGGGCAGAGGTTGCCAACAACGCGGCGACCGTGATCGCGATCCAATGCATTCGGGGTTTCTGGCTGTTTGTTCTTCAACGCGAATCTTAACCTACCGTCCCTTACCATGCTAGTATGTGCTGAGCCTGCCGATGGCGGTACAAGGTGACGTTTCATTGGAGCGAATGACATGCGATTTTCCAACATTCTCTGTTTTCTGATGATGACCAGCGCTGTGCTCGCTCACGCGCAGCAGTCGACCTACAGTTCCCAGGACATCGTGGATCACTTCCGGGCTCAGTCTGGCTCTGAGGAAGCGGGCCCCAAAACGCGTGGTGTCATCATTGGTGCCGCAGGCTTCGGGAACAGTGCGCAGTCTTCCACGGCGAGCAAGGTGCCGCCCGACCCGGGCGCGTACAATCTGATGGTGACATTCGAACTCAATTCGGACCGGTTGACGCCGATCGCGCGCAGTAACCTCGCGCAGTTTGCAGAAGCTCTGCGCAGCGCCGAACTGGCCAAGTTGCGCTTTGCGGTGGATGGGCACACGGATTCGACGGGCTCAGACGCCTACAATCTGAAACTCAGCGCGCGCCGCGCCGATGCTGTCGTCCGGTATTTGACCAGCAACGGGATTGATCGAAACCGGCTCGAGGCGCGCGGCTTTGGCGAGGCGCGTCCCTCCAAGGCTGACCCGAAGCACCCGGGCAACCGCCGGGTCGAGACGCGTCTGATCAAATAGGCTTGCATTCCGGTTATGGCACAATGCCGACTTCGGATCGGAGGTCTGCGTGATTCCGCACTGCGAAGAAATTTGTGCACCGCATTGACGCGGCGGAGAATCGCTGCGTAGGGTTTTTACCAACAAGACAAAAAAACGAGCAGGGGATGAGATCGCAGTGCCCGTATGGCATCGCGTTGCGGGGGAGAAAGACCGTTGACCTGGTTCGTCTTAATCGTTGCGCTCTTGCTTGCGGCGATCCTGCTGATCCTGTTCCTGAATCGATACTATCGCAAGGCGACGCGCGAGGTCGCACTTGTCCGGACCGGTCTGGGTGGCCAAGAGGTTGTGTTGGACGGCGGCTGCATTGCTGTGCCGTTCCTCCACAAGGTCTCCGAGATCAACATGCGCACGACGAAGCTCGAAATCGAGCGCGTCGGGCCGAAATCCGTCATCACCAAAGACCGCCTGCGTGTCGATGTCGGCGCAGAGTTCTATGTCCGGGTCGAGGCAACGGATGACGGTGTCGCGACTGCCGCCCAGGCATTGGCGGGTAAAACGTTTCGGGCGTCGGAACTGGCTGACACGCTTGAGGGCAAGCTGGTCGATGCAGTGCTCTCGGTGGCTGCCGCCTACACGATGGATACGCTGCAGGACGAGCGCGGGAAGTATACCTCCGAGGTGGCAAAAGAACTTAAGGACGACCTAGCGCAGAACGGTCTGGTCCTTGAAAGCGTATCACTGACCCGGCTGGATCAGACGCCGTTCCAGGCACTGGACGAGAATAACGCCTTCAATGCGCTCGGGATGCGGCGGCTGGCCGAGATCATCGCGACAAATAAGAAGGAACGCGCCGAAATCGAGGCTGACGCTGAGGTGTCCGTGCGGCAATCCGAGCTTGAGGCAACCAAGCGCAAGCTGGTGATCAGCCAGGAAGAAGAGGAAGCCGTCATCGCGCAGCAGCGCGAGATCGAAACTTCGCGCGCCAAAAGTCAGGCCGATATTGCCGAGGAACAAGCGACTTCGGAGAAACGGCGCGAAGCCGCTCGGATCGAACGGGAACGCGAGACGCGGTTGTCCGAGATCGAAAAAGACCGTGCGTTGCGCAAGCAGCAGTTGGATGCGGAGCTTGCCACCGAAAGTGCGCGGTCCGAGAACGTCGTGAAGCTTGCCGCCAAGCGCATCGAACAAGCCGTAGCCGAAGCCGAAGCTCAACGCGCACGCACTCAGGAGGTTGAAGCCGAGGTGCAGGTCGAAACCGCGCGGCAGACTGCGGAGGCCGAGCGTGAGAAGGAGCTGTCGCTGATCCGTGCGCGAGAGCAAGCCGAAGTCGATGACACCCGGGTCGCGTCTGAGGCCGGAACCATCGTGTCGATGGCCGAGGCGCAAGCGAAGGCAACCCTCGAGGAGGCGGATGCCGCCAAGTCCGAACTGTTGGCGCGTGCCGAGGGTACCGCAGCGCTGATCGCCGCTGAGAATGCGCAGTCAACCGAATTGATGAAACTGAAGCTCGATCAGGACCGGCTTCGCACGCTTCCCGGCGTGGTTGAGCGGCTAATGAAGCCTGCCGAGAAGATTGAAACGATCCGGATCAACCAGATCTCGGGCCTCGGTCACGGATCCGGTGGTGGCTCGACCGATGGAGCCGACAAATCTGCGATCAATCAGGCCGTTGACGGTGTCTTGAACATGGCGCTGCAACTCCCCGCCGTGAAGAAACTGGGCGAGGAAGTCGGCCTGAACATTGGCGGCGGCTTGGACGGCATCACGAAATCGCTATCCGACGACCCGGACACGCCCGGCCCCGATCGTACGGCACCGAACGCAGACACGTCACGGGATACGTGACGGTCAAAGGACGACTGACAGGAGAGAACCCATGGCGACCACACGCAGACGCTTTCTGGCCGGATCTTCGGCCCTTGCACTTGCAGCACCTGCTCTGACCGGACGCGCGCTGGCCGATGACATCAGCTTCGTCTCGATCCTCGATCAGTCTGGCGGTCTGGATATCTACGGCAAGCCGATGGTGGATGCCACGCGCATGGCGATTGACGAAATCAACAAGGCTGGCGGTCTCAACGGGTCGATGGTCGATCTGAAAATCTATGACCCGCAGTCGACTATCCAGTTCTACACCCAGTTCGCGACGCAGGCCGCGGCCGGCGACCGCGCCAACGTGGTTCACGCCGGGATCACCTCGGCTTCGCGCGAGGCGATCCGCCCAACCTTCTCACGTTTCCAGACGCTCTATTTCTACAACACGCTCTACGAAGGCGGCGTCTGCGACATGAACAATTTCTGCACCGGGTCGACGCCGGCTCAGACGGTCGAGAAGCTCGTGCCTTACACGATGAACAAGTGGGGCAAGAAGGTCTACATCATCGCGGCTGACTACAATTACGGTCAGATCACCGCGCAATGGGTTCAGAAGTACGTCCGTGACAATGGCGGTGAGCCGGTTGCGACCGAGTTCTTCCCCCTGGATGTCACGAACTTCGGCCCGACCATCAAGAAGATCCAGCAGGCGAAGCCGGACATGGTGATGTCGGCACTTGTCGGCGGGGCGCATGTCAGCTTCTACCGCCAATACGCGGCTGCGGGGATGAACAAATCGATCCCGATCGCATCGACGACCTTCGGTGTCGGCAATGAGCACAAGCTGATCAGTGCCGAAGAAGGCGATGGCATGATCTGTGCCTATTCGTATTTTGAGGAAATCGACAGCCCAGCGAACACTGATTTTGTTGCGCGCTTCAAGGCGTTCGTTGGCGATGGAGCGCCCGGTTTGAACGAACTGGCCGCCCGATCTTACGAAGGTGCGATGCTCTGGGCCGAAGCGGTCAAGGCCGCGGGCACGGCGGACCGGATGCCGGTTATCGAGGCGCTGCGCAGCGGGCTCAGTTACGCCGGGCCATCGGGACCGGTAACGATCGAACCGAAGACGAACCACGCCTTGCAGAACGTTTATCTGGCCGAACTCAAGGACCAGAGCTTCAATATTCTCGAGACCTATGAAAGCCAGCCGCCGACCGACACACTTCTGGTATGCGATCTGGTCGCCGATCCAAAACAGTCGACCTTCAAGTTCGAGAACGGTCTGGAAGCGGCCGGCATCAAGCTCTGAGCTCCAACAGGGGTGGGCGAGGCGCCCACCCTACGGGATACCCAATGGACCTCGTCATCGCCCTCGGCCTGCAGATCCTTTACGGGATCGCCAACCTCGCGCTGATCAGCCTGGGGCTGGCAATCATTTTCGGGATGATGCGGGTCATCAACCTGGCCCATGGCGAGTTTCTGATGCTCGGCGGATACACGGTCGTTGTCGCCACCAATGCTGGTGTGAACATCTGGATCGCGATGCTGGTGCTCGCCCCGCTGGTGGTCGGTGTGATCGGCGTGATTGTCGAGCGTCTGTTGATCCGGTGGCTTTATGGACGAATGGTGGACACGCTTCTGGCGACCTGGGGGCTCTCGCTGCTGTTCATCGGCCTGGTGACGACGATCTTCGGCGCCTCGACCGCGACGACGATCTCTCCGCCGCTCGGTGTGATCGAGATCGGGCAGTACTCTTCATCAGGCTATGAACTGTTCCTGATTTTGGTGACCGTCGCATTACTACTGGCCGTCTGGGCGACCCTGAAATTGACCAAGCTGGGGCTCGTTGCCCGTGGTACAATGCAAAATGCCGAAATGGCTTCGGCGCTCGGCGTATCGACCAACCAAACCTATATGATCACGTTCGGACTGGGTGCAGCGGTATCGGGCTTGGCTGGCGGTTTGCTGGCGCCGATCACCGGCGTTCTGCCTACCATCGGTGCAATCTACATCGCCAAGGCGTTCATTACTGTCATCTCCGGCGGCATGGCGATCCTTGCGGGTACCACGTCCGCGTCGATCCTGCTGGGTGGGGTGAATGGGATCACGGCGTTCTTGACCGGTCCGACCATGGGTGAAGTCGCGCTGCTGTTGGTCGCGATCATCCTGTTGCGCCTGATGCCGCGCGGCATCACGGGCACCTGGTTCAGGAAGAGCCTGTGAACGGAGAACGGGCGTTTCGCGGCACCCTGATCGTTGCCGTCCTGGGCGTGATCTTCACGCTGGCCGCACCGTCGGTGTTCGAGCTGTTCACAATCATCAACCTCACGACGGCGATCGCGCTGGCGATGCTCGCGCTGAGCCTCGCGCTCGTCTGGGGCTATGGAGGTATCCTTTGCTTCGGGCAGACCGCGTTCTTCGGCATCGGGGCATACGCATACACAATCGCGGCGATAAACTTCGGTGGATCGACCGGGGCGATCCTTGTCGCGATCCTCGCCGCCGCTGCTGCGGCTGCGATCCTTGGCTATGTTGTATTCTACGGCCGGGTCTCGGACGTCTATCTGGCAGTCATTACACTGACTGTCGCACTGATCCTCTACAGCCTGATCCGGCGCACGTCTGGGCCTGAATACAAGATTGGCAACGCGCTGTTGGGCGGGTTCAACGGCGTCACCTCACCGCCGATCAACGTACCTTGGGCACCGTACACGATGCTGTTCCCAGAGCATCTGTTCTACGTTGCCATGGTGGCATTGATCCTGGCATACATCTTTTGCGGCTGGCTCGTGCGCACGCATTTTGGGCGGGTTTGTGTCTCGATCCGCGAGAACGAGTTGCGCGCCGAGTTGATCGGTTACGACACCCGGCTCTACAAGCTGGGCATCTTCACGATCGGTGCTGCGGTCGCCGGGCTCGCGGGGGTGCTGTTCTCAAACGGGATCGGACGGGTGACGCCGGATGTCTTCAATCTCTACAATGCAGCACTGACGATTATCTGGGTCATTGTGGGTGGACGCGGTACGCTGATCGGACCGATCCTGGGCGCATTCGGACTGTTCTATCTGACATCCTCGCTGGGCTCGCAATCCGTCCTGAACAACAACCTCGTGCTCGGGGTTATCCTGATTGTCTTCGTGCTAGGCGTGCCGAGAGGTGTCGTACCAACCGTCACCGATTGGTTGGACAGCCGACGAAGCCGCAAGGCGCTGCGCGCAAAGGAGCGCCGGCTGCGGCTTCGCCGATCGCGCGCAGCCAGTGCGGAGCCAGCGGAATGAGGCGCGGCGAAGTGGTGCTGGAGACGCGTGGTCTGTCGATGTACTTCGGCGGCGTGAAGGCTGTCGACCGAGTCGACTTTTCGCTCTGGGCAAACGAATTGCGCTGTCTGATTGGACCGAATGGCGCAGGCAAGTCGACGTTCTTTAAGTGTTTGACCGGCCAGCTGATCCCAACGGCAGGCGACGTGGTCATCCGTGACGTCCATGTGGCCGGGCGCGAACCGCACGAGGTCTCGGCACTCGGCGTCGGCATCAAGACGCAGGTGCCGAATGTCTTCAACGGCCTGTCGGTCGAAGAGAACGTCTGGCTCGCCGCGCGGCGTTGGCATGGCAATGCGCGTGCGCGAGCCCTTACGGGAGAAACCCTTGAACGGTTGCAGTTGACCGAGATCCGCGCCGAGAGCGTCGATGCGCTGTCACATGGCCAGCGGCAATGGGTCGAGCTTGGTATGGTCGTCGCCGCGGAGCCCTGGCTGGTGCTGCTCGATGAACCTGCCGCAGGCATGACGCATGAGGAGACGCACCGAACCGCAGAGCTGATCCGGGAAATCAACAAGACAGCGACACTCATTGTCGTCGAACACGATATGCAGTTCATCCGCATGATCTCGAAAACCGTGACACTTTTCCATGAAGGCCGGATCTTGATGGAAGATACGATGGAAGCGATCTCGGCCGATCCGAAAGCCCGTGAAGTCTATCTGGGGACACGGGCATGAGTGCGCTTCTGGATGTTCGCGGTCTGACCTCGGGATATGGCCGGGTGCCGGTGTTGCACGGGATCGACTTTCATGTGGATGATGGCGAGATCGTTGGCATCCTGGGCCATAACGGCATGGGCAAGACGACGCTTCTGAAGACTCTGATGGGGCTCATCCCGTCGACCGGAGGCGTCGTGACATTCGCTGGATTGGACCTTGGCGCCGAACGAACGCCAGAGCGTGCACGCCTCGGCATCGGCTATGTTCCGCAGGGGCGCGGGATTTTCCCGAACCTCAGCGTGTTCGACAATATCCGCATGGGAGTCGCCTCTCACCATGCGGACGAAGAGGACGCGGTCCGGCGCATTTTGCTCGAGTTTCCGCGTCTGGAAAGGCTGTTGGACCGCGAGGGCGGAGCCCTGTCCGGCGGAGAGCAGCAATTGCTGGCGATTGCCCGTGCCCTGATTTCGGAACCCGAACTGATCCTGTTGGACGAGCCGACCGAGGGCATCCAGCCAAGCATCATCGATGAAATCATCGAGTTGCTGAAGGACCTGAACAGCAAGCGAGGCCTCTCGATCGTCCTGGTTGAACAGAACCTCGATTTCATTCACGAACTGTCAGATCGCGTGCTTCTGCTGCAAAAGGGCGCGATCACGGGCGAGATGTCGGGATCGGATGCCGCTGATCCTGCTCTGATCGACGAGTTCACCGGCTTTGGCGGTGGCAATGGCGCACGTCCGAGTCTGGTTTCAAAACTGGAACCCAGCGCCCACCGACGTGCGGAGACCGCGACAGACCGCAAAGCACCGGCTACCGTGCTCAACGGAAGGATCAGCTACATGACCGCTCAGCGACCGACCCTTGCACAGTTGAAGGATATCACCACCGAACTGGGGATGAGCCTGTCGGACAGCCGGATCCGCGAGTTTCATGAGGTGATGCAGGGCACTCTGGATGCTTATGATGTCGTCGATGCGATGCCGGATTACCTGCCGCCGGTGCTTTATCCGCGCACATCGGGCTATCGTCCGACCGAGGAGGAGAACCCCCTCAACGCGTGGTATGTGAAGACAGAAATCCGGGGTGCGCCACGCGGAAAGCTGCACGGCAAGACGGTGGCGCTGAAAGACAATGTCTGCCTCGCAGGCGTGCCGATGATGAACGGTGCATCGACGCTGAAAGGGTACACGCCGGATGTCGATGCCACGATCGTGACGCGTCTTCTGGATGAAGGCGCGACGATCATGGGAAAGGCGCATTGCGAGTACTTCTGCCTGTCCGGCGGATCGCACACCAACGCGACGGGACCTGTTCATAACCCGCACAAGCATGGGTACTCCGCAGGTGGTTCGTCTTCGGGCTCGGGTGCCCTTATCGGTGGCGGCGTCGTCGACATGGCGATCGGTGGCGATCAGGGCGGTTCGATCCGGATGCCTGCGTCGTTCTGCGGCTGCTATGGCATGAAGCCGACACACGGGCTGGTTCCATACACCGGCGTTATGCCGATCGAGGCGACGATCGATCACACCGGTCCGATGACACAGACAGTGATGGACAATGCGCTGATGCTGGAAGTTCTGGCTGGGCCGGATGGGCTCGACCCCCGCCAGTACGATGTCGTGACCGACAACTATACGGCTGCCGTGACACGCGGTGTGTCTGGATTGAAGATCGGTGTGGTGAAGGAAGGCTTTGGGCGCGACGAGTCCGAACAGGACGTGGATTCAAAGAACCGCGCGGCCGCTGACATGTTCCGGCAGATGGGTGCGAGCGTCGATGAAATCTCGATCCCATGGCACCTGAAAGGCCCGGCGATCTGGACGCCGATCGCGGTCGAGGGCCTGACCAACCAGATGATGCACGGCAATGGCATGGGCACCGGCTGGGAGGGCATGTACACGACCTCGCTGCTGGACTTTCACTCAAACTGGCGCCAGCGCGCGGATGAACTGAGCGACACGCTAAAGATCTGTATGTTCATCGGACAATATTACCTGAAGCACCACCGAGGCCACTATTACGCCAAATCGCAGAACCTGGCTCGGCAGTTGCGCGAGGAATATAACAAGGTTCTGGCGTCCTATGATCTTCTGCTGATGCCGACCACGCCGATGAAAGCGCCACCCATTCCGCCATCCGATGCTCCGTTGGAGTTGTGGTGTCAGCGCGCCTTCGAGATGCTGAACAACACCGCACCATTCGATGTCACCGGTCATCCGGCGATAGCCATTCCCTGCGGGATGTCTGACGGTCTGCCGGTTAGCCTGATGCTTGTGGGCCGTCGTTATGACGAGAGTACGATTTATCGGGCCGCTGGTGCGTTCGAAGCTGCGGGCGACTGGCGCGAGATGTAAATCCGGGCTGAAGACTTCGGCGTTGAAACAGATGAAACTACCGGGCGCGCCCGTTGACGCGCCCGGTCCACCCCCTCAGGCGACTGCTACAACCTTGCGTGATCCGATGCTTTGAACGGCGCTGAGATGCCGAAGCATCTGCGAGATCGCGCTGGTGGAATGAAAGAACGCAACCACGGCGTTCTGAAGAATCCGGAACCAGGACAGCCCTTGGCGGCGTCCGGCCTCGCGTGCTTGCCGCAGAACTTCGTGAATTTCAGGACCATGGCGGCGGGCATAACCTTCGATCGTCTCAACCCGCGTAAGCAGAACCTTCAGGCTCTGGCGAATGGTTTCGATGTCCTTTGCATCCGTCATGGCGGTTCTCCTGTTTGACTTGAGGAGATCCTAGCCTTGCGAATCGAACCGGTCTGTATCGGATGCTACACTCCAGGTTGCGAAAGGCCTGTTTAGATCCAGCCACCGTTGTCGGTCTTTTGCGTCACGGCGTCCTATGCTCGTTGTTCGTACGTTGCGGAAACGCAGGGCTCGGATCAAAGTGTCAGGTGCTCTTGCGACGATCGAGAACTCTACTTTTCGCTAACCGGGCATGGCGCCGATGATGCTTGAATTTGGATCGGATCGCTGCGCGATAACGGCTTTGAGAAATCTGTATTGCTCATCGCCGTTCTGTTTGACCACGGCCAACCTCCGGGCTAGGTGTCTGCACCGAAAAGAAAGCTGGGGAACAGGCATGTTTCGATCGATGATCTTCGCACTCGCGCTCATGTTCTCCGCGACGCTGGAGGCTAAAGCAGTGGACGAGAAATACCTGCTCATCGAGCTGGAAAACGGAACCGTCAAGATCGAGATGTTGCCTGACGTGGCACCGAAACATGTCGAACAGATAACGACGCTGGCGAAGCGCGGCGACTACGACGGGATTGCGTTTCACCGTGTGATTGATGGCTTCATGGCCCAGACCGGCGACGTGGAACACGGCAAGGTCGCTGATGATGGTTCGGTTTCCTCGCGCGCGGGGACCGGTGGATCAGACCTCGGCAATGTTGAAGCCGAGTTTTCCAACTTGCCTTTCGATCGCGGCGTTGTCGGCATGGCACGGGCGCAGTCGCCGAATTCAGCGAACTCGCAGTTCTTCATAATGTTCGAGGATGGCCACTTCCTGAACAACAACTACACAGTCTGGGGCCGGGTGGTCGATGGCATGGAGCTTGTCGACAACATCAAGCGCGGCGCTGGCGGCAGTGGAAGCGTGACCGAGCCCGACCGGATGGTGAAGGTCACCGTCTCGGCGGATTGAACCGCGCCCTCGCGATATCGTGAGTCAAATACCAGAGCGCGTCCAAGCGGCGCGCTCTATGCTTTCCGGCAGACACTGACCGGAGGTACCCATGCGCGTTGCGACACTTTTGCTGGCTCTGTTAGCGGCAGGGCCGTTGCTCGCAGGCGAGGTTCCCGAACACTTGAAGCGCGCCTGGCCGAACACTGATTTCTGCAGGATCTCCGTCGATGTGTCCGAGGTGTTTTCGGGTGGCCCTCCGAAGGACGGGATCCCGTCTATAACGGACCCGAAGATGATCCCGGTTGCGTCCGAAGTCGGTTTGGACCCACGCGAGCCTGTCATGAGTGTCGAGGCCGAGGGAATGCCTGCCCGCGCCTATCCGATCCGCTACCTGATGTGGCATGAAATCGTGAACGATCGCATCCGCGACGTGCCCGTCGCCGTCACCTTCTGCCCGCTCTGCAATTCCGGTCTGGTCTTCGATCTGCGCCTGCCATCGATCGAGGGGCATATGGAAATCGAACTTGGCGTCTCGGGATTGCTGCGACATTCGGACATGATCATGTACGACCGTCAGACCGAAAGCTGGTGGCAGCAGTTCACGGGTGAGGCAATCGCGGGCTTCATGACCGGGGCGAAGCTGACCCCTATCCCCGCGCTCCTTGAGAGTTGGGAGGCTTTTCGCACTGCCCATCCGAACGGTGTGGTCATGGCCGAACCCGAGGATCATTCACGGCAGTACGGCATCAACCCGTACCGTGGTTATGACAGCGGCAGGCCGTTCCTCTACCGGGGCGAGAACCCACCTCACGGAATTGCCCCGCTCGTGCGCGTCGTCCGTGTCGGTGACCGGGCCTGGCCTCTGTCGCGGCTGACCGAGACACCTCAGATCGAAGAAGCTGGCTTTCGGATCACCTGGGCCGAGGGTCAGGCATCCGCGCTCGACACAGAAGAGATCGCTCAGGGACGCGAAGTCGGGAACATCCGCGTGACCGACGCCGATACGGGAGACATCGTGGTCCACGAAGTGGTCTTCGCCTTTGCCTTCCACGCCTTCACACCGGACGGGATCTGGATGTTGGGGAACTGAGATCATTCCTGACAACAGAGCTCAGATTTCTTCTTGCAGAATCTGACTGAAAGACTCAGATTGAACCGAGAAGCGATCGATCGGAGGCTTCAATGCTTATATGTTCCTGTGCCGTCATCTCGGATCATGATGTCCGCAGTGCGGTCCGGTGGATGCGCAAATCAGACCCGCTGTCGGTTGTAACCCCTGGCAAAGTCTACCGCGCACTCGGCAAAAGCCCCGATTGCGGCGGTTGCATCCAACACTTCGTTGCTGCGATACAAGTCGAGATGCCATCCGATCTTCCAGCCGAGCTTACCGGGCTCCGCCATCAGAATGAGGGAAACGCAGGCCATGAAGGGCAACGAAAAGGTCATCGAGTATCTCAATCGCGCGCTGCGCAGTGAACTGACGGCGATCAATCAGTACTGGCTGCATTACCGGCTGCAAGACGATTGGGGCTATGGCCGCCTCGCGAAGAAATCGCGCGAGGAAAGCCTGGAAGAGATGGGTCACGCCGACAAGCTGATCTCGCGGATCATCTTTCTGGAAGGTCATCCGAACCTGCAAAAGCTGGACGGGCTGCGTATCGGCCAGACCGTCAAGGAAACGCTGGAGTGCGATCTTGCGGCAGAGCATGAGGCGCGCACGCTGTATCAGGAAGCCGCCCAGTATTGCCGGAGTGTCGGCGACATTCCAACGGCCAACCTGTTCGAAGAACTGATGGAAGACGAAGAAGGCCACATCGATTTCATCGAGACGCAGTTGGATCTCCATGAGAAGATCGGCGAGGCGAACTATGGTCAGCTCAACGCTTTGCCGGCGGATGAGGCCGAGGGTTAAGCCCCCGATCACATAACGGGTGACTTGGGGCCGTGTATGGCACGGCCCTGTGACCCGGCCTAAGCTCCGTCCATGCAGGAGCGCTCGTCTTTCGCAATCTGGATGATCATCCTCGGACTGTCGCTCGGCCCGGCGATCTCCAACGGCTTTGCCCGCTTCGCATACGGCCTGATCCTGCCCGCGATGCGCACGGATCTATCCTGGAACTACACGCAGTCGGGTTGGATCAACACGTCGAATGCCGTTGGAAATTTGATCGGTGCGATGCTCGCACTGTCGCTGGTCAACCGGATTGGCCCGCGTGCGCTTTTCATATGGGGCTTCGCGCTTACGGCGCTGGCCCTGGCTCTTTCCGCGACCACGCGAGACCTCTGGACGCTTACATACTGGCGGATGATGGCAGGCATCGGCGGGGCGCCGGTCTTTATTGCTGGCGGCGTGATCGTCTCGGGCCTGTTCGCGGATCATAGGGCCCGGAATGCACTTGCGATCGGTGTCTATTTCGGGGGTGGCGGACTTGGGATGCTGCTGACCGCGGTCTCGATCCCGCCGTTCATGGATTGGTTCGGTGAACCCGGTTGGCCATTGGTATGGCTGGCGCTGGGCATTGCTACGTTTGTCGCCTTCATCCCGGCCTGGATTGCCGCCGAAGCTATTGCGGAACCGGCGTCTCGTGCAACCGAGGCTCAGGCACAGTCCCTTCCGGTCAAAAGCATGATGCCCGCGCTTGCCTGCTATTTCTTGTTCGGCTTGGGATACCTGATTTACGTCACTTTTATGATCGCGTGGATGCGAGATGGTGGTGCGGATACCGATACGATCGCACTCACTTGGGCGATCATGGGCGTCGGGGTCATGCTGTCGCCCTTCCTCTGGCAGAGGGTCCTCGCCAGAGCTAAGGGCGGACGCGCGATGTGTCAGACCAGCCTGGCGATTGGTATCGGCATTCTTCTGCCAATCGCATCCGATCATCCGGCCAGCCCGATGGTTTCGGCAGCCATCGTAGGCGGGACCTTCTTTATGGTACCTTCGGCAATCACGACCTTCAGCCGCAAGAACCTGCCACCTGCTCAATGGGGTCGTGCCGTGTCACTGTTCACAGTCATCTTTTCGATTGGTCAGATTATCGGGCCGGTCGGCGCAGGTGCGATATCTGACCTTACGGGCGGCACGACTACGGGACTTGTCATAAGCAGTGTAATCCTGTTCGGCGGTGCCGGGATCGGTGCGGCCCAAAACCCGCTGATCGAGGGAGATACTGCATGACGGACGCCAGTGAGCTTTTGGCGCGGGCAACGGAATTCGCGGAACAGGTGATCACACCGAACGTAGACCGGTGGGAGAGTGACCGGCACTTCCCGCGTGATATTTTCGCCATTGCCGCGCAGGCTGGTCTGACCGCCATCGAAGTGCCGGACGGATTTGGCGGACTGGGGCGTCCGTTCTCGGTTAAGGCCGCTGTCGCCGAAGTCCTGGGTACTGCCGACTACGGTCTCGCCATGGCGATCCTGAACACGCAGAACGTGGCGGTGAAGATCGCGCGCGACGCACCGTGCGCCGTAGCCGATCGATATGTCCCCGACCTCGTCGCTGGAAAGCGCCTTGGCTGTACGGCTCTCACCGAGCCAGGCGCTGGATCGGACTTCGCGGCTATCAGCACGAGTGCCGTACGAGATGGCGACAACTGGATACTGACCGGAGAGAAAACCTGGATCATCAACGCCGCTGCGGCCGATACCGTCGTTCTTTACGCGCAGACCGAACCAGAGTTGGGCGGAAAGGGCATTGCGGCCTTTTTGATCGACGGCCAACGCGACGGCTTTGAACGCCTTCCGCCCTTTGATGTCGCGGGAGAGTACACCATCGGCGCGGGCGGCTTCCGGCTGGATGGCTACCGGGCCCATGCCGAGGAATTGCTTCAAAGTCCCGGGGAAGCGTTCAAGTCTGCGCTTGGCAGCATCAATGGCGCCCGCATCTATGTCGCAGCGATATGTTGCGGCATGGTCTCGGCCTGTCTCGACGCAGCGGCGCGCTATGGTCGCGAGCGACATACATTTGGTCAGCGACTGGTAGATCATCAGGGTTGGCGCTGGTCCCTGGCAGAGGCCGAGACGGATCTTGCAGCGGCACGTCTACTGGTCCGGGACGCCGCCGCGTGTATCGACGCTGGTGCCCCTGCAATGACAGAAGCGGCGCGCACCAAGATCTTTGCGACCCGCATGGCGACGCGCCACATACCGGCGCTTGCCCAACTCATGGGTGCGGAAGGTTTGCAGGCAAAATACCCATTCGGTCGACACCAGATCGGCGCGCGGATGGCAAGCTTCACCGATGGCTCGACCGAGATGCTGCTGGAGCGCCTGAGCGCCGCTTACCGTAAGACAGAGGTCTAGCTCTCTGACGGATCACGCCACGCCTGCAAGGCGCGCAGCACCAGGGCAGAGGCGCGCGGCGGACTCCGCTCGATAAATGGCAGAGGCCGGCAGATCTCGATCGCCGCCACGCCCACGCGCGCTGTCAGCGCGCCATTCACGGCGCCCTCACCGAACCGGCGCGAGAGCTTGCTCAGCACGCCGCCGCCAATCAACGGTCCCAGCAGGTCATCGGCAACGGCCACCGCACCGGTCGCAACCAGATGTGTGGCGACCGCGCGCATCAGGCGGATCGAACCGAACCAACCGGCACGTCCGCCATAGATTTCGGCAATCTCGCGCACCATGCGCAGGTTGCCGGTCAGCGCGGCCAAGACATCGACCAGGGCAAGCGGGATCAGCGCCGTCGCAGCGGCGACATGACGGCTGGCACGCACAATTGCCTCTTCCGCAGAAGCGTCCAAGTCTGACATCAGATCGCGCTCGGCAAGGATCAGTTGCCCATGGCCGTCCGGCGTGTCGGCTAGCGCGCCTTCCAGCCTTTCACGCGCCCATTGCGTGTCAGGACGTCCTCGAAGAAGCCGATCGAGACTGGCAATGATCTCTCCCGCTTCGGCGTTCGAGCCGCTTTCGACTGCCGCCAGCGCCTTTTCCCGGACGGTTTCGATGCTGCTCAGTCGCGAAAGCGCTGCCATCTCACGCACGCAAACCAGGAACAACACCACTGCGAGCCCACCTAACAGAGCAACGGCAAGCCAGCCGAGCCAGTCCGACCGCGCCAGCAATCCCACGGCGAAATCAACGGCCGAGGTCCCGGCCCAAAGAGCGACCAAGCTGAAGATCAGTGCCAGTGCAACCCGACCCAGCGACCACCCGCGCGGTGCCGCCATCGTCGCAATGGCGCGCCCAGACGCCGAACCAGCGGAGGCATGGTTTTCGGAAGGCGGCGGCGCGTCTGCCGGGCTCGGAGCATCCGGTAGGGTTTCGGTTTCAACCTCGATTACTACAGGGCCCTTGCGCGTTTCGTTCATGAGTCAGTCCAACCTGTCGCCGATCAGAAACTCCAGTGCGCGGTCCAAGCGAATATGCGGCGGTCCGTCTTCTGCGGATGATCCCCAGCGCGGCGGGGCGAAGACGGGGCGCGAGAAGTCCTGTCCGCTGGACCACTCCAACGGTGCATGTCCTGGGTTCGTAGCATTCGCGCCGCTCAAAAGCTCCGTGACGTTGCCGGGCAGTTCCCCGGGATAAAGTGCGATCTCCTTCGAATCCGACATTCGTATGCCCCGGACCAAGCCCAGTTCCGCCCCATCACGCGTGAGACGCTGTTCAGAACTTGCGCGGATCGCTGCGATAGACATCGCCGCCGTTTCAGCCCCCGAGAAGGCCGCTGCATGCCGGGCGCGGTCGAGCATAGCTTCGGCCAACTGCGTAAGGCGCGGGTGTTGCTCGTGGTGCAGGTGATCCGCTTTCGAGGCGGCAAACAGGATCCGGTCGATCTTGCGTCCTCCCAGGATCCGGTCGAGCCATCCACTCTGCCCATGACGGAAGACGCTTAGCGTCTCTCCCATAGCTGCGGTCAGATCACCCAGCGCGCGTGGTCCAACGGCCAGCGCACCAAGGACATCGACCAAGACCACCTGCCGGTCCAGTTGCGCGAAGTGATTGCGAAAGAAGGGTTTGACGACGACTCGCTTGTACGCCTCGAACCGGCGTGACATCTCGGCGGCCAAACTGCCGCGCTTTGGGCGCTCTGTCATATGCAACGGCGCGAAGGTCAGAGCGGGCGAACCATCCAGATCGCCAGGCATCAAAAACCGGCCTGGCGCGAGAGCGGAAAGTCCTGACATGCGGCAGTCTCTCAAGTAGGCCCTGAAAGCCTGTGCGAGCTGAGTAGCGACCGTTTCGTCGTGGGACGCATTTGGACGAATGGCAGCCTGTGCATCTAGGTATGGTTGCCCGTGCTCCCGCCGCGCCGGTGCGCCCGCCACCTTGAGAGCCTGCAGCGACCACGCGTCATAGTCCATGTCGAGCAATGGGAGATCCAACAGCCATTCGCCCGGGTAATCGATGATATCGAGGTGAAGTGTGCGCGTGCCTGTGACAATCGAGAAAAGACCGGAGGGCCGGACCTTCATCGAAAGCCGTAGTTGACTGATTTGACGGGTGGACTCCGGCCAACGGGGCGGCGTCCCAGTCAGAGCTGCGATATGATCCTCGAAGGCAAAGCGCGGGATGTCTGGATCGGGTTGCGGGCGCAGCATGGATCCGATGATCCGGCCCTCGGCCTCGGCCTTCAGCAAACGCATCCGGCCGCGCCGCAACAGACTGGCGACCAGCGAGGTGATAAACACGGTTTTACCCGCGCCACTTAGCCCCGTGACTCCGAGGCGAAGGACAGGCTCGAACATCTCATCGACATTGCGCCAAGCCTGTTCGGCACCGTGCAGGAGATCATCTGTCCAATCCGCGATCCCCAAGTATTCTGCTCCCGCCTCTACGCGTCCATAGATGGGCCAAGCTACGACCGAAGAAAACCCATCTTGCAGAAAACCGTGCAGGCGCTCTATTCCGCACGGCATGGCACGGTTCAAGCTCACGGTCGAATATCACGGCGGCCCATTTGTCGGATGGCAGCGTCAGGCCGACGGGCTTTCAGTACAAGGCGTGATCGAGGCTGCCCTTTCCAAGCTGACGCGAAGCAAGGCGACGCCAACCGTTTCTGGGGCAGGCCGGACCGATGCAGGCGTCCATGCTACAGGGCAGGTCTGCCACTGTGACATGCCCGCGGAGTGGGAAGCCTTCCGATTGTCCGAAGCGCTGAACCACCATGTCAAGCCGCACCCTGTTTCGATCGTTGAAGCAGAGAAGGTGGATGACACCTTTCATGCGCGGTTCAGTGCGGTTCGACGGCATTACCTGTATCGCGTCATCAACAGGCGCGCGCCGCTTGCGCTGGATTATGGACTGGCGTGGAAGGTTGCGAACTCACTGGATGTCGAAGCCATGAACGAAGCAGCGGCAATGCTTCTGGGTCGGCATGATTTCACGACCTATCGGTCATCTCAATGTCAAGCTGCGTCACCGGAGAAAACGCTAGACCATTTTTCGGTTTCGCATCACGGAGATGAGATCCTGTTCCGGCTTCATGCCCGAAGCTTTCTGCACAACCAGGTTCGATCGCTTGTGGGAACGCTGGAGCGCGTTGGCGCTGGCAAGATGTCAGTAGCGGGACCGCGCATGGCGCTGGAATCGAAGGATCGCTCGGCGTGCGGACCAGTGGCGCCGCCTAGTGGTCTTTACCTTACAGCGGTCGACTATGAGGACGACGCGACCTCATGTTCGGTTGAAAGATCGCGGGATCACGACACCGTCAGCAACAGTGCCGATATATCATCATCGAACTGATTGGTCTTTGCGAAGGTCTCCATGTCCCGAAGGATTCGCTCGAGGGTCGCGCGCTCTCCGTAACCGGAATGACGTTCGAGCATCGACTGTAGTCCCTCTTCGTCGAGCATCTGTCCATTCGGATCTTCAGCTTCCGTGATCCCGTCGGAATACAGGAGCATCCGATCTCCTGGATCGAGTCTGACAACCGAAGTCTCGTACTCCATGCCAGGGATCAAACCGATTGGCGCACCACCACTGCCGACAAATTCGACCTCGCCGGACGCCCGGATCACTGCGGGGTTCGGCTGGCCGGCCTGACAGAACCGTGTCAGCCCTGAATCGAGGTTGATGTCGGCAAAGATCATCGTGAAGTACTGATCGCTGTCGACCTCGTCCTGCAGACGTTCGTTCAGTTCCGACGCGATCGCGGATGGATCGCGCGACACGAATTCTCCGTTCGGGAGGCGTCGGATCGCGATGTTCTCATCAAGATGCTGAGCATTGAAGTAGTTGGACAAGCGCGCCGTCATCAACGCTGACGAAACGCCATGGCCCGACACATCGATCGCGTAGGCCGCGATTCGGCTATCCGAGATCTTGAAAAAGCCCAACAGGTCACCGCCGACATGATGTGACGGCTGATAGATGAGACCGATCTTGACCGGTCCGCAGTAGGTTTGCGCCTCCGGGATCAGAGACTTCTGAAGACGTGCGGCCGCCTTCAAGTCCCGGTCGATACTCTGATAAATGGCATTCAGCCGATCGAACGCATCGGTGATCCGGCGATTCTTGTCGACCAGATCATCCTGCATCATGATCAACCGCTGACCAGCCCTGAGACGGGCGTGCAGTTCGCCCATGTCCATAGGCTTGGTCAGAAAGTCATCGGCGCCTGCATCGAGTCCGGCGGTGACTTCCTCCTTCGACGTCTTGGACGTCAACAGGATGAAGTAGACGTAGTGCTCCTGGTCGAGCGCACGGACCTCGCGGCACAACTCTGGGCCGGACATCTCTGGCATCATCCAGTCGCTGATCACAAAATCGATGTTCTGTGTCTGCACGGCTTCCAAGGCCGAGCGGCCGTCCGAGGCTTCAACCACCTCGAAGTTCCATTTCCGCAAGAGCATCTTGAGCATCTTGCGTTGAGCCGATGAATCATCGACGACCAGTGCAACGAGTTTGCGGAATGCGCGACTCTCGGTCTGATCGAACACAGTTTCGTCGGCTTCCTCGGTCATTTCACGCACGGCGGTCAACGCTTCCCATCCTTATGGTCAGATAGTTTGATTCTGCGCTCTACTTCAGGCGTCAAAGGTTTTTTCGAGACGCAGGATGTTGCAGCCATCCCGGCGTTCATATTCGACTGTGTCCATCTGGCTTTTGATCAGCATCCAGCCGAATCCGCCTTCGGGAAGCTCGTCGAGCTCTTCGGCATCAAATTCACAGCTTCCATCGGGCAGCTTCCCGCCGGGCATTGGCTTGCCCTCGTCAATCAGCATCACTTCGTACCTGTCGGGCTTCATTCGAACGTCCGCGAAGATCGGCCGACCCTCGGCACCTTCGTAGGCATGCTCGACGATGTTGTTGAGTGCTTCAGCCAGACAAAGCCTCAGAACATCGATTGCGTCCGGTGACGACGCCCGTTTTGTCTTGCAGAGATCACTGACTTCCTCGGCAAGGGTTGCCACATTCTCGAAGGAACTTCCGATCGAGAAGCGCACCTGGTCTTCCGCGGCACCGCTCATCCAAATGTCCTCGCTACGCTTTCTTTTTGTCGCATTCAGGAAGCTGCCTTTTGGGCAACTTCTGCCGCTGCCAGGCACGCCGCTTTAGAATCTCGGATCGCAAACACCCGCTCCAGGCGCGTGAGCCGGAAAATCTTGCGGACCGTGGGTTTCAAGCCGCAAAGCTCCATCTTGCGCTCGCGCCCAAGAAATTTGAGCAGCCCGACCAGAGCTCCGACCCCGGCACTGTCCACAAAACCAACGGCAGACAGGTCCAGTATGTAGAGATTGCAGTCAGGGCGGACGGCCTCGCGCACCGCATCGCGGAACTCAGGCGCTATGAGCCCGTCCAGGCGACGCTCACCGAGTGTCATGACGATCGCTCCTCCGACCTGCTCCGAGGTAAAGCGCATCTCACATCGCTCCTGAAATCTCACTTTCCAGGAACGCTAGGCCGAAAGTGTAACTATCCCCTTATCCGCGCCGGTGATCGATGAACCGCCGGGTCGTCGAAGTCCAATCCGTTCGCTCGGAGACGCGCGAAGAGTGGGACAGTAAGTGAAGGAGCGTTAGTCGAAACGTCCGACGCGGAACGGCGCCAAATCGACGTTGGGTGTTCGCGCGGATATCAGATCGGCCAGAAGGCGGCCCGTTTTCGGTCCCGTCGTGAGGCCAATATGCTGGGCGCCGAAGGCAAAATAGATGGATTTCGCCTGAGGGCTTGGCCCGATGAATGGAACGCTGTCGACTGTGGACGGACGATGCCCCAGCCACCGCTCTTCATTTTCCCAGGTCAGGTCAGGGTACAACTGCCGGACCCTCGTGTTGACGACCCGAAACGGTGCCTCCGACGGACCGGCCGTTAGACCGCCAAACTCGACCTGACCCGCGCAGCGAAGCCCGCCATCCATTGGCGTCGCGACGAATTTCGCATCGGTCAGCATGTAGGCGAACGGGGGCTTTCGATTGGGCTCTTTCAAAACGAGGTGGTATCCCCGCTCTGACTCCAGCATGGGCTTGTGCCCGAGGCGCTTGGCGAGCTTGGCTGACCATGCGCCACCTGCCAGAACCACCCTGTCGAAGCCGTGTGTGAGCCCGCCCAGGGAAATCTCGGCACCGGCGTCGCGTGGACTTATGTCGTCGACTTCGCCCTGAAGAAAACGCCCACCCTCCGAGCGGAAGTGCCCGGCGAGGGCGGCTACGTAGCCGCCCGGATCGCTGATCCAGCCATGATCGATGTGACACGCAGCGTAGCTGTAGTGCTCACCGAGATGCGGGTCATCTTCCAACAGACGCGCGCGATCACGAAACTCGACGCGTGCTCCATGTTCACGGCGGATCGCATGACCCCATTCATCGGCATCGCACGCAGCCTTCGATGTATATAGAAACGCATAGATCCCGTCGTTGATGAAGGCTGCTGCCGGGGTGCCTGCTGCCAGCGCTTTGTGTTGCTCGACCGTATCGGTGACGATTGTCGCCAGGGCGCGTGCGGTCGCCTCGACATCCGCACGCGTCGCACGGCGTAGAAACGGGACAAGCCATGGCAGCAGTTTCGGCAGATAGCTCCATCTCAGATGCAGTGGACCCAGCGGGTCCAGCAGCATCTTCGGAACCTTGGCCAGCAAACCCGGAACCGGAACCGGGATGATAGAGCTTGCAGCGAGAATGCCTGCATTCCCATAGGATGTCTGGGCCGGCTCCCCGGGGTTGTTGCGGTCGATCAGCGTGACATCGTGACCATCGCGGCGAAGCCACTCAGCCGTCGAGACTCCGACGATTCCAGCGCCGATCACACCGATCCGTAAGCTCATTCGACCACCCCCGACACGATTGCAAGCGCGATGCCCAGTCCTGTTACAGCGATCAGGCCAAACCGAATAGGGCGTCCGGTGACCAGATTCGTGACCATGCGCGCGCCGACATAGATCATGATGCACAGTGCGACAGTGCGCAGAGGCGTCTGGACGATAGGATAGCTCATGCGACCCACTCGCTGACGGGCGCAGCCGCGTCCTGCAATGGTTGCGCGATCACGTCGACCAAAGTTGGACCGTCATGCGCGATTGCTTGCTTGAGAACACCGTCCAGTTCAGCCGGATCGTCTACACGCCAGCTTTTCACGCCGTACGCCGCAGCGACCGCGGCATGGTCGGTGCGGTTGAAATCGACCGAAAAGTACCTTTCGCCGAAGCCCGATTTCTGACCCGCCTTGATCCAACCGAACACGCTGTTCGAGAACACGATCGTGGTGATCGGTAACTTGTAACGCGTGATCGTCTCGAACTCGCCCACGCACATGCCGAAACTTCCGTCCCCGGTCGCACAAACGATCTTCGCATCTGGCCGTGCGATCGCGGCTCCGATGGAGGCTCCCAGAGCATATCCCAAGGCGCCATTGGCGCGGTTCGAGATGAAATGCCGACCTGGTTGCTGGATCGTCCAATAGGCCGAGAAGTATGGACATGGTGTTCCGGGATCGGCGCAGACGACTGCCTCGGGCGGGAGAAGGCGGTTCAGCGAGTCGATCACGCGCTCTGGCTTGATCGGACGCTTGACGCTGTCAGCAAGCGGTCGGAAGTCGACTTCTTTCAGGCGTCGTGCTTCGGCGGCGCGTTCAGCACCGTTGAAGTTCGGCATCTCGTCGACTTCGCGCAGGATCTCGTTCAAGCCTTCGAGACACGTTTTCGCATCGCCGATCCACGCCGCTCGGGTCGGGTAGCTCGCCCCGATCACGGCCGGATCGCAGTCCATGTGCAGGATGTCTACGCCAGGGGCAGGAGAGCGCCACCGCTCGGTTGTGACAGACCCGGCCCGGCAGCCAACGAACAGAGCGACGTCCGCACCGTCGACGACCGCCCGTGTTCCTGCCCGGCCACCGTTCGAGCCGACGACACCTACGGCATTGGCATGCGTCTCGGCAATTGCACCCTGGCCACTCACGGTCGTTGCAACCGGTAGGTTCAGGCTTTCGGCCAGGCGTTGCAGCTCTGCTTCCGCACCGGACAGCACGACGCCCCCGCCGCAGACGACCACGGCATTGGACGCATTCAGCAGCGTCGCGACGAACTCGGCGATCTGGGCATCGTCCAAGCCGACCTCGTTGCGCTGCGCCGGAAACTGGCCGTACCGTTCATCCGCCCAGATCTCATCCTCGGGCACCGGGGCTTTCTGGGTGTCGAAGGGGAGCGCCAGATGAGCCGACCCAGGACGCCCGGTCGTCATCTCGCGAAAGGCCCGACGAACGACGCGCGGCAGTGCTCCCGGTTGATCGAGAACGGCATTCCACTTGGTCAACGGTGCGAACAAGGCCTTCTGGTCAAGCTCGGTCAAAGGGAACCGACCGGCTGATGTCGTTGCGACATCCGTGGTGATCGCCAGGATCGGTACAGAGCTTTCATTGGCCTCGACCAGACCAGGCGCAATATAGGTCGCACCGCCGCCCGAAGGCCCCTCGCAGATCCCCACCTTGCCGGTCAGCCGCGCATAGGCATCCGCCATGTAGGCCGCGTGCCGCTCATCCCGCGTCAGGATGTGCTGCATCGGGTGGTCGAGCCGTGCGAGAGCGTCATAGAACGGCAGCGAAGTGTCACCGCACAGCCCGAAGATGTGCCGAACACCGTGGTCAGCCAGCAGGCGGACCATGGCCTCTGCACCTGTGGATTGGTTGGAGGTCGTCTTGTCCATGCCGCGCACGCTTGCGCGCAGGGCATGGCCTGTCAAGCGACCCCGGTTTCAGCGGCGAGGTAAAATGTCGCCAACCCGGTGCCGTCCGGGCTCCGTCATTCGGCGGAGACCCGGACCATGCCGCGCCCGGATGGGTTAGTTCAGGATCGTGATATCCACGCGTCGATTGGCCTGGCGCCCGGCTTCGGTGTCGTTGCTCGCGACCGGAGAGGTCTCCCCGAACCCTTTGGTTTCGGAGTCGATGCCGAAATTCTGCGACAGATACGCCGCGACCGAGGTTGCCCGGCGCTCGGACAGCGCCTGATTATAGGCATCCGATCCCCGACCGTCGGTGTGTCCTTCGATCCGCACGCGCGTTTTGCCCAAGCGCTGCGCCATCGTTCCGAATTCATTCAGTTCTGCCACCGCTTCGGGCCGCAGGTCGGATTTGTTCGTATCGAAGAGGGCATCGGCACCCAGCGAAACCGACTGCGGCTGCTTGCCAGGGCAAACGGGCCGTCCCTGCCGGTCCAGGCGGGCACTCAAGAAACCGGCACTACCGTGGTCAGAGATCCAATGCTGGCAGCCTAACCGGTCGGTCCAGAGCGTGGCTTCCTGCTCGAACCTCTGCGTGGTGTTCTGTGCATTGGGATACGTAGCCGGGGTTACACCGGGACATCTGGGCGTGCCGTCGCGGTTCAGGCGCGGCGTCAGGTAGCCTTCGACCCCGTCATCCATCATCCAGTGATGGCAGCCGTTGGGGTCTATCCAGATCATCGGATCGAGATTGTCGAGATCACCGGTCAGCGTCTGGGCCAGAGCGGGACCCGAGGCGACGGCGGCGGCCAGAAAGACTGCATGTGCGAGGCGCGTCATAGCCGGGTTCCTCACAAGCAGTCCGGCGTGCCGTCGAGGTTCAGCACCGGGCTCATGTAACCTTCGATGATGTCATCCACGACCCAATGCTTGCATCCGTCGGGATCGACCCAAACCGACGCCGAAAGACTGGTCAATTCGTGACTGTCGATCCCCTGGTCGCGGGTGGTCGACGTGCATGCGGCCGCTGATGTCAAAACGCACAGGGCTGCAAACTTGTAAAAAAGCGTCTTCTTCATGGCATTATCCTTTCGGTACTGCGTATGTGCACACGCGCTCTGGAAATAATTCACGTCACCTGGTGGATTGTAAGCTAAGGTGTTGGGGTTGCGTCCAAATCTAGGCTTTTTGAGGCCCGCTGATGATCCAAGGGTCAGCCACGGCTCACGTCGATGTCCGGTGCGTCCTCTGCCTTCATGCCGACAACGTGATAGCCGCAATCCACATGGTGGCACTCACCTGTCACGCCCGACGAGAGGTCCGAGAGCAGGTAAAGCCCTGCCTTCCCGACATCCTGCTGGGTCACATTACGGCGAAGTGGTGAGTTCAACTCGTTCCATTTCAGAATGTACCGGAAGTCGCCGATGCCCGACGCCGCCAGGGTCTTGATCGGCCCTGCAGACAGTGAATTGACCCGAATGTTCTTTGGGCCGAGGTCCATCGCCATGTACCGGACCGAGGTTTCGAGCGCCGCTTTGGCGACGCCCATCACGTTGTAATGTGGCATGACCTTCTCGGCACCGTAATAGGTTAGCGTCAGCATCGAGCCGCCTTCGGTCATCATCGTCTCGGCGCGCTGGGCCAGAGCTGTAAACGAGTAGCACGAGATGTTCATCGACATCGCGAAGTTCTCGGCCGATGTGTCGACATAGCGGCCTTTCAGCTCGGTCTTGTCGGCGTAAGCGATTGCGTGGACGAGGAAATCCAGCCGTCCCCACTTGGCTTGGAGTTCGGAGAATACCGCATCCATCGAGGCGGTGTCGGTCACGTCGCAGGGCAGCACGATCTGGGACCCGACCGAGGCCGCGAGCGGGTCGACCCGCTTCTTCAGCGCATCGCCCTGATAGGTGAAAGCCAGGTCCGCGCCTTGTTCGCTGCAAGCCTGCGCGATCCCCCAGGCGATCGACTTGTCGTTCGCGACACCCATGATCAATCCGCGTTTGCCTGCCATCAGCGGCGTCGTCATGGCTGTTCTCCTGACTGTCGCACTTGCTTGTTTCGCGGCGATTTAGGCTAATCTACAAGGCCAAGCAAGCAGAACGGCACGGATGAGTCGAGGTAACAAGATGCCGACAATCACTGAAACCGGACGGCGCAGCGGCATATTCGCGGGCGAGGATCCTTTTGTACTGGCCAAGGCCTGGCTGGCCGAGGCCGAGGAGAGCGAGCCGAACGATCCCAACGCTATGGCCTTGTCAACAGTGGATAAAAACGGCCTGCCAAACGTCCGCATGGTGTTGTTGAAGGAGGTGGAGCCGAGCCTGAAGAAGGGCGGTTTCGTGTTCTACACGAACTACGACAGCGCCAAGGGGCAGGAACTCGACACCAATGCGAAGGCTGCATTGGTGTTCCACTGGAAATCGCTGCGCCGTCAGATCCGGATCCGCGGAATTGTCGAGCGGGTCGGCGGGAAGCAGGCTGACGACTACTACAACAGCCGCAGCTACCCGAGCCGCCTAGGCGCCATCGCGTCGAAACAGTCGCGCCCGCTGGCGAACCGGCGCACACTGATGGCCGAGGTTGCGAAGCTGGCGGCCAAGTACCCGATGAAGCCGCCACGCCCGGCGCATTGGGGCGGGTTCCGGGTGCGCCCGGTCGAAATCGAGTTCTGGGCCGACGGCGCGAACCGGCTGCATGATCGGTTTCGGTGGACCCGGTTGAAGCCCGATGCGGATGCGTGGACGGTGCAGCGGCTCAATCCGTGAGCGTTGTTCTCAAGGCTTGCACAAGCCGGCTCGTCGCGTGATTTCGCACGTGAAGAAAGTCACGTAATTCTACATTAACCGGATATGGCGGGCTGATCCGTGGTCAAGTCGCACCCAGCAGACGGCATCGAATGGCGGCCTCCTCCGCGGATGATGACCGACTATCGGCCGCCTACCGGGCCCTTGGTGGTTTTGCATCGCGACGACGATCTGATGCTGGTCGACAAGCCGTCCGGGCTGTTGAGTGTCCCAGGCAAGCCCGCGACCCACCGGGATTGCCTCGAGGACCGGGTTCGCGCCGATTTCCCTTCGGCTCTGCTGATCCACCGCCTGGATCTCGAAACCTCGGGTGTCATGATTTTCGCGCTCGATCCGGCCGCGCAGAGACATATCAACCTGCAATTCGAACGCCGGGTCGTGCAGAAGACATATGTTGCCCGGGTGGCCGGGCGTGTCGTCGAAGAAACGGGTACGATCGATCTGCCGTTGATCGCGGACTGGCCACGCCGCCCCATGCAGAAGGTCTGCTTCGAGACTGGCAAACCGTCGCTGACCCGATGGCGCGTGCTGGAGCGCGAGGACGACGCGACGAGACTTGAGCTGACGCCGGAGACCGGGCGCAGCCATCAGCTTCGTGTCCACCTGAAGGAGATCGGGCATCCGATCCTGGGCGACCCGTTCTACGCACCTGACGCGATCTATGAGGCTGCCGACCGACTGCAACTCCATGCCGAACGGCTGGATCTGCGCCACCCGGCAACAGGCGACTGGCTGAGCATAACTGCGCGGTGCCCGTTTTAGACCATGAAGGCACTTTGTCTTGGCGAGTTCTCGATGCCATGCGTGTGCAACAAGCCGCTAAATGCGCAAGACAATCCCTTGATCAAAGGCGCGCGAGCAATTCTGCCTTCTTTGCCGAGAATTCATCCTCCGAAAGAGCACCCGCATCGCGCAGCTTCGCAAGCCGTTCGATTGTTCCGAGGATGTCGTCCGTCGTGTTTTGATCTTGCGACGCCTCCGCAACAGGCGGGAACGGTGCCATCGGAGGTGGCGCCTCGGACACCAGCGGCTCGGGTGTCGGTTCCGGGACAGGGGGCGCACCGGCATCATTGGCCAGCGGAAAGGACGAGAGGGCGAACTGTCCGAACTGGCTGGAGACCGAGATGCCGAAATACGGATCGCCCGGGCCTGATTGCTGCTGGCTGAACCCGCCGATCTGGTGATCTCCGGTATCCATCAACACGATCGGGCGACCATCTCCGTGATCGAAGGCAAGGCGCCGTGCCTGCGGAAAGTATGCGTAGCGCGCCTGGTTCTGTCCGCCCGTCGCCGCGGGCTGGCCAAGCCAGTCCGGCCAGGCGCTGCTGGCAAACGCGGTCTTGGGTTGTTCGAAGAACAGTGCCGAGGCCATGGCATTCGACAGCTCACCGCACAGGTTCGAGACCGTGTTCTGCAGACCACTGTTGAACATGTCGCCGACCATCGTCATGCCGCCTGCCATCCATTGACCAGAGCCGCCCAGTTCGGGGACGTTGAACTGCGCCATCGATCCGCCGCCATTGGCAACGGCGCGGGCCATATGCTCGACGGCGTCCTGGGACAGGCCGTAGCGTTGAGCAAGGTCTGCGATTGCGGCGCGGCCGGCGGCCGTCAGGTTCGACATCGACACATCCTTTTCAAGCCGGGCTTCTGCCCGTCACGGGCGCCCTCCTCGCGGAGGAGGGATGCCCTGTCAATGCACTCTTGGATGACAATCTGAGATGCTTTCTATCACAAACCGGCAAGCGTGTTGCGCCCGCCGCGGCAAAGTCGTAGCTGTTGTCAGTGCCAGAACGGAGAGCGCGCATGTCGTCGGGCAATGACCGCAAGACCCTGCTGCTGACAGGCGCCAGCCGGGGTATCGGGCACGCGACGGTCAAGCGGTTCTCGTCCGCTGGCTGGCGGGTGATCACGTGCTCGCGCCAACCGTTTCCGGAAGACTGCCCATGGGAAGCCGGGCCCGAGGATCACATTCAGCTTGATCTGGCCGATCCGAAGTCGACCATCGACGCGGTGGAGGAAGTCCGCTCCCGTCTCGACGGTGGTCGGCTGGAGGCGTTGGTGAACAATGCCGGGATTTCGCCGAAGGGACCCGAGGGCGAGCGGCTGAACACGATCACAACGGATCTGCGGACCTGGGGGCAGGTTTTTCACGTCAACTTCTTCGCATCGGTCGTGCTGGCGCGCGGTCTGATCGAAGAACTGAAGGCGGCGCAGGGTGCCGTGGTCAATGTCACCTCGATCGCTGGTGCCCGCGTGCACCCGTTTGCAGGGGCCGCTTACTCGACGTCCAAGGCGGCTCTGGCCGCATTGACGCGCGAGATGGCAAATGATTTCGGACCGCTTGGCGTGCGGGTGAATGCCATCGCACCGGGTGAGATCGAGACCGAGATCCTGTCACCCGGAACGGAGAAGCTCGTCGCCGAGATCCCGATGCGCAGGCTCGGGAAGCCCGAAGAAGTCGCACGGACGATCTATTATCTCTGCACGCCGGAAAGCTCATACGTGACCGACACGGAGATCGAGATCAACGCCGGGCAGCACGTCTGACGCGCATGTTGGACCGGCACGCACTCAAGACGCTTCTGATTGCCGTGGGCGGGCGTGATCGCGCGGCCTTGAAGCAGGTCTGGCAGGATCGCTCGGCTGCGTTGATGGCATTGGCCTTGAGAGTGACGGAACATCCGCCATCGGCGCGCGAGGCGGTCGAACAGACCTTTGTTGATGTCTGGCAGGATTGCGTTGACGGGCAAGCCGAGCACTGGGATGCGCCGGATCTGGAGCTTGCTGCACGCTGCCGGATGAACGCGGTCGCTGCCAGGACAGGCACCCGCGATCCGGCGCATGACGACGAGACCCATTTCGAGATGACGGACCCGGTGTCGGCCGGAACGGGCTCGACCGAATTGCTGGTTCTGCTTCAGGCGCTCGGGCAGATGCACGAGATCTGCCGAGAAGCCATGGTCAGCGGATATTTCGATCCGGTGCCGCGTGATCGGTTGGCCGAGCGCCTGGGCATCGAGGCCGATCAGATGGATGCCGATCTGCGCCGATGCTACGCGGAGATCCATTCAACGACCGGAATGACGCCGCAAAGCAGCGACCGGGATGCCGATATCGCAGCGCTTGCGCAAGTGTTGGGCTTTGAGCCATCGGACGCCGTGCCATCGGATGATGCGTTGCAAGCGGGATGGGAGACGCGGCTTGCACCGCTGCACGAACTGCTCGCGCCGATACCTGTCGACGACGCGGTCTATGCAGCCGTCGAAGCACGCATCGGCACGGAGCCTGTTGTGCCGACAGTCGTCGAGGCGCCGCGGAGCGCTGGGACGGGTCGCACCGTGATCTATGCCGCGATCGCCATCATCACTGCGATTGTGGTCTGCGTGGTGCTGATCGGCCTTGGCGATGACGCTCCGGCGCGCACAATTGCGGATAAAGACGCGGACACCAAGGAGATGACGGATGATTGACCTTTACACCTGGACCACGCCGAACGGGCGCAAGGTCTCGATCCTGCTGGAAGAACTTGGCGTCCCCTATACGGCGCACGGCATCAATATCGGACAGGACGAGCAGTTCCAGCCGCACTTCCTGGACATCGCGCCGAACAACAAGATCCCGGCGATCCATGATCAGGAGACGGGCGTGAAGATGATGGAGTCGGGTGCCATCATGCTGTACCTGGCCGAGAAGACCGGCAAGTTCCTGGGCGAGGGCACGGACCGGCTGAAGTGCATCGAGTGGCTGATGTGGCAGATGGGCGGTCTGGGGCCGATGGCCGGTCAGACGCACCATTTCGTCAAGTTCAACAAGGGCACGTCCGAGTATGCCGAGAAGCGCTACCAGGGCGAGACGGCGCGGCTTTACAAGGTGCTGAACGAACGCCTGACCGGGCGCGACTTCATCACCGGCGAGTACACCATCGCGGACATGGCGTGCTGGCCGTGGATCAGCCGGTTCGAGTGGCAGGAGATCGACCTGAACGAATTCCCGGCGCTGAAGTCCTGGTACGTCCGGATCGCCGAGCGGCCGGGCACGGTCAAGGGCTATGACGTGCCGAAGGCGACGACGCCGATCCCGATGCCGTAACCAGTTCGCTGGCCGGTCGACCGGATTGCCGCGCGATTACGAGGTCGCGCGGCTGCTGAACCGTTTCGGCAGGTCGCCCAGGAACCGGCAGAACACATAGAAGGTCGGCGTCAGGAGCAGGCCGAACCCGGTCACGCCGAGCATTCCGAAGAACACGGTTGTACCCAGTGCCTGGCGCATCTCGGACCCTGCACCGGTTGCGATCATCAGCGGCACCACACCCAGGATGAATGCAAACGAGGTCATCAGGATCGGGCGCAGGCGCAGTTTGGCGGCCTCGATCGCCGCCTCGACCCGGGTGCGGCCCTGATCCTCGAGCTGTTTGGCGAACTCGACGATCAGAATCGCGTTCTTGGCCGCGAGGCCGACCAGCACGACCAGACCGATCTGCGTCAGGATGTTGTTGTCCATGCCGCGCCAGAGCACGCCGGAGATCGCCGAGAGCAGGCACATCGGCACGATCAGGATGACCGAGAGCGGCAAGATCCAGCTTTCGTACTGTGCCGCGAGCACCAGGAAGACAAAGGCGATGGCCATCAGGAAGACGTAGCTCGCCGTGTTCCCGGCGCGCTTCTCCTGCAGGGCCAGCTCTGTCCATTCATAGCTGAAGCCGCCTGGCAACTGTGTTTCGGCCAAACTCTCCAGCGTGGCGATCGCCTCGCCGGTTGAGACGCCGGGCAGGGTCGAGCCCTGAACCGCTGCCGCGGGGTAGAGGTTGTAGCGCGCGACGCGGTAGGGACCGGTGACGTTTTCGAATGTCGCGACAGAACCCAGCGGCATCATGCCCCCGCTTTCGGTTCGGGTTCGCAGGTTCTGGATATCGCGGACGTCGTCGCGGAACTCGCCATCCGCCTGGACGGTGACCTGATAGGTTCGCCCGAGGAAGTTGAACTCGTTCACGAAGGCCGAGCCGAGATAGACCTCGAGCGTCTCGAAGATCTGATCCGGTGTAACGCCGAGCTGTTCCGCCTTTACGCGGTCGATATCGGCGAAGACCTTGGGCGTCGCGGTGTTGAAGAGCGTGAAGACCCGCGCGACCTGGCCGGACTGATTGGCGCTGGCGGCCAGTCCTTGCGCTGCGCCTTCGAGGGCCGTGAGGCCGCGACCACGCCTGTCCTGGACATAGAGCTTCCAGCCGCCACTGGTCCCGACACCCCGGACGGGTGCCGGTGCAATCACGAAGACAAAGGCGTCCTTGATCTGGAAGAGCGCGCCCTGGACCTCTTGCAGGATCTGATCCTGGGTGAGCCCGAGGCGTTCAAGTTCGTCGAAATCCTTGAAGGTGAAGAAAATCGCGCCGCCGTTCGACGCGTTGGTGAAGGTCGCACCGTCGAAGCCTGCAAAGCCCGCAGTATGTGCTGTGCCGGGATGATCGAGGATGATCCGCGTTGCCTCGCGCACCACCTGATCGGTGCGGTCGAGTGAGGCACCCGATGGAAGCTGCACCACGGTGATCAGATACCCCTGGTTCTGTTCGGGGATGAACCCGGTCGGGGCCGACCGGAACTGCTCAGTGGTCAGGTAGACCAATCCGCCATAGCCGACGAGCACCAGCACCGTCACGCGCAGAAGGCGGCGCACCAACCCGGCATAGCCGCCGGACAAGCGGTCGAAGCACCAGTTGAACCAGTTGCCGAACAGGGTGAACGGCATCGTCAGAAGCGCCCAGGCACGTCCCAGGGCCGAGCGAGGCGCATCGCCGTTGACCTCGCTGAGGAGGGCGGCCCCCATCGCGGGCGACAGGGTCAGTGACACCAGTGTCGAGATCGCTGTCGCAACGGCAATCGTCAGCGCGAACTGGCGGAAGAACTGCCCGGTGATGCCCTCGAGGAACGCTGCCGGGATGAAGACCGCCATCATCACCAGACTGGTCGCGATCAGGGCGCCCGAGATTTCTTCCATGGTCTTGCGAGCGGCCTCGCGCGGCTTGAGGCCCTGGCGCAGATATCGCTCGATGTTCTCGACGACGACGATGGCGTCATCGACGACGATGCCGATCGCCAGCACCAGCCCGAAGAGCGTGAGGTTGTTGAGGGAGAACCCGAAGGACAGCATCACCGCGAACGTGCCGATCAGCGAGACCGGGATCGCCAGAATGGGAATGACCGACGCCCGTAGCGATTGCAGGAAGACGACGATCACGACGACCACCAGCAGCACCGCTTCGAACAGTGTGGCGTAGACCGCCTGGACCGATTCCGCGATGTATTCGGTCGGGTTGTAGATCACGTCATAGGCGACGCCTTCGGGGAAGGCCTGGGACATCTCGTCCATCGCATTCAGCACCGCCTCGGCGGTGTCCAGCGCGTTCGACCCGGGTTGCTGGAAGATAAGGATCGGCAGCGCTGTCTTGTCATCGAGATAGCCGATGGTTGAGTAATCCTGTGCGCCAAGCTCGACGCGGCCGATGTCGCGGACCCGGACCTGGCCGCTTGCCTCGTCGGTCTTGACGACAATGTTCTCAAACTGCGCAGGGTCGATCAGCCTGCCTTGCGTCTCGACGGCAAGCTCGTAGGCCGACTGGTTGGGCACCGGCTGGCGGTTCAGAACGCCCGAGGCGACCTGAACATTGTTGGCGCGCAAGGCCGCGACGACCTCGCCCGCTGTCATCCCGAAGCCTGAAACCCGCGTCGGATCGAGCCAGATCCGCATGGAATAGGACCGTTCGGCGAAGAGCCGCGCCTGACCGACGCCGTTGATCCGGGCCAACCGGTCGACGACCTGGGTCAGCGTGTAGTTCGAGACGTAAAGTTGGTCGCGCGAGCCGTCATCCGAGAACATGTGGATGACCATCATCAGGTCGGGCGAGGACTTCTGCGTGTTCACGCCCAGCCTTCGAACCGGTTCGGGCAAGCGCGGTTCGGCAATCGCAACCCGGTTCTGCACCAGCACCTGCGCTTCATCCAGATCGGTGCCAAGTTCGAAGACCACATTGATCGAGACGCGGCCATCGCCGGTCGACTGGCTGACGATGTAGAGCATACCATCGACGCCGTTGATCTCCTGCTCGATCGGTGTCGCGACCGTATCGGCCACCGTTTCGGCCGAGGCTCCGGGATAGACGGCGGTGATGTTGATCGTCGGTGGTGCGATCTGCGGATACTGCGTCACCGGCAGCGCGAAGTAGGCGGCAGCGCCCACCAGCGTGATGATCACCGAGATCACCGTGGCGAAGATCGGCCGGTCGATGAAGAAATGCGTCATGCGCATGGCGTGCGCTCCTTTGTCCGTCGGACCGGCTATTCGGGGAAGGAGAGTTCAACCTCGGTCGGGATCACCTCGCCGCCCGGGCGTGCGCGCTGCACACCGGAGACGATCACGCGGTCATCCGGTTCAAGCCCCGATTTGACGACCCGAAACCCGCGATAGAGCGGGCCGGGCTCGATCACCCTGGCCTCGACCTTGCCCTCGCCGTCGACGACCATGACGATCCGGCGGGACTGATCCGCAAGGATCGCCTCATCCGGCAGCAGCAGCGCGTCATACTCGCCGGATCCAACAAGGCGCAGCCGCGCGAACAGGCCGGGGGTCAGCAGGTCATCCGAGTTCTCGAAGCCTGCGCGGCCCCTGATCGTCCCGGTACCGGTGTCGAGTTCGTTGTCGACGAAGTTCATCTCGCCGGTATGCAGCCAATCGCGTTCATCGATGAGCTTGGCTTGCACGCGGTTTGCCGAGTTGCGCGAGCTTGGCCGCGTTCCTGCAGCACTGAGGCGCGAGTATTTCAGGAAGTCGGCTTCCGATGCGGTGAAGACCAGATGGATCGGATCGGTGACAATGATGGTCGCGAGGACCGATTCCGAACTGACGACAAGGTTGCCGACATCGGCCTGGCTGTCCGAGATTCGTCCGGTGAATGGCGCCTTGACCTGGGTGAACTCGAGGTTCAGTGCAGCTTCGCGCAACGTGGCCTGTGCGATCGCAACCTGCGCCTCGGCCCGTAGCTTGTTCGCGATCCGTGCGTCCAGCGTGCTGCGGGCGACCGTGCGGTTGGTCACCAGTTGCTCGCCACGTATGAGTTCCGCTTCCGCCAGGGTCAGTTCGGCTTGTGCGGCCTGCAGTTCGGCATCGACGCGTTCGTAGGTCGCCTCGAACGGACGCGGATCGACAACGAACAGCACGTCGCCCTTCTTGACGATCTGGCCATCTTCAAAGCGGATTTCTTCCAGATAGCCCGAGACGCGGGATCGGAGTTCCACCCGGTCGACGGCCTGGAAGCGTCCTGTGAATTCGTCCCAATCCACGATTCGTTCCGAGATCGGGCGCGCGACATCGACAGGCATCGGCCCTTGTTGCGCGATTGCCGGTGTTGCGGCCACAATTGCAAGTGCTGCGAACGTGGCGACGTGGTGCCTGGATTTCATGCACATGGCTCACTCATCGATTTTTTGGCGTTCCGGACATTTGTATCGGTCTCTCCGCCAAGCAACATTCTTTCGCGAATTTCCCGAGATTGTGTTGTGAACGGAGATACGTCTGTTGCGCGAAGACATCTGTTTGCCGGGCCATTGTCCACCGTCCCGGCGGCGTCAGGCATTGACTGCCCGCATACCGCAAGCGTGGGAAACTTCAACCGCGATCTGATCACGATCTGTCGCTTCCGCCTTGCGTGCATGCCGGGTGGATCGATACGGACCGGCGCGCCCGTTGTTTCACGCCCTGATGCAGACGAACCGCGAAGGGCATTGCCCAATAGGCCATGATCGGCACCATCAGCCCGGTCAGGACGAGCGTGCGGAGCGGCAGCGACAGATCGCCAAGTAGCGGGTCCAACAGGAGCAGAAGACCGGTGATTAACGGATACGCGACGAGCCAGGTCAGGGCTGCGGTTTCGTGGCGGCCAAGGCGAACATTGGTCGCCTGGGTCCGCGTTTCGCATCGTGGGTCTGTCATTGTTCCACCCTCCGCAGCGGTTCACCAAATTCGATCACGTTCCCTTCTGGGTCCTGCACGAATCCGACGCGCCGTTCGTAGTTGGTGCCGTCCAGCGGATAGGTCTCGGCCGTGACGAAGCTTGCGACGCCACGCTCGGCCAGTCGCGCCAGAGTCTGATCCACATCATCGGTTGCAAAGCATAGGTGCCCGAACCCCGTCCGTCCAAAGTGCTGGCTGAAGGTTGTCTCAGCGCGCAGACCCGTCCCGTTCGGGTCAGCTGCGACGATTTCAACGACTCGTGCCCCGTGCAACGCCAAGTAGGCGAGTTGCTTGCCACCAAGGGCAGGGACCGTCCAGGATGCCTCGACCGTGAGGCCGAGGATCTCGGAGTACCAGGCGACAGCGGAGTCGAAGTCCGCGACATTGATCGACATGTGGTCATAGCCGGTCAGCCCGATCGCATTTGCCGGTGAGGTGTCGGTGATTTCTGCACGGGCGGTTTGCGATTGAGCGGCTGCGATGCCGGCGGTTGCTGCGACCGGACCGGCGGCGAGAAGCGCGCGGCGGGTCATTCGGTGGCTGGTTGTTTCTAGGCCGTTTGTTTCTAGGCTGTGTGTTTCAGGGTTTTCCATGGCGATGTCCTTCATGGGCTTTATGGTGCGTCGGCCGGGTCAGACGAGGTCCCAGGCGGACCAGTTCTGTTCGAGGTGGCTGATCGACGTCGTGCCGGGAATGACGATGATGTTCGGTGACCGGCGCAGCAGCCAGGCCAGTGCCTCGCGCGGGTCGAGCTTCGCGCCGCGCTGCATCGGATTGGCGCCAAGCGGTCCATAGGGGATGAAGGCAATGTCGCGCTCGGCCGTGTAGTCCACCAGGGTTTCGTCACCGGTTTCCGCCATGTTGAACCTGTTCTGGACGCTGGCGATCGGCGCCACGGACAGAGCGCGGTCCAGGTCCTCGCGCGTCACGTTGGACAGGCCGATATGGCGGATCCGGCCATCGGACTGAGCTTCGGCAAGTGCTGCGACCGATGTCTCGATCGGCGTTTCGGGATCGATCCTGTGCAGTTGGAACAGATCGATCCGGTCCCGGCGCAGATTGATCAGCGCCTTGTCGATCTGGCGGTGCAGTGCGTCGCGCGATCCGTCGACGGTGATGCGGTTCGGCGCAGGTTTGTCGACGCCACCCTTGGTCGCGAGCACGACGTTCTGTTGGGCCAGGGCTTCGCCGACGATCTGATCCGCCGTTTCCGGCCCGTAGGACCAGGCGCTGTCGAAGAACGAAACGCCCAGATCCGAGGCACGGTGCAGGAGCGCCAGCCCGCCGGTCCAGTCGTGATAGGGGCCGTAGTTTCTGGGCTGGCCGGTCAGGCGCATGGCGCCGTAGCCAAGCCGGTTGACGATCATGTCGCCGCCGAAGGCAAAGGTGCGATTGGTCATTGTCCGTCTCCTTGGTGAGTGTGTGAGACGGAAGATGCGCGTTCTGACCGACTCTCGGTAGACGACTGATAGATGTATCTGATATTCGTATTGCGTATGAGCAAGCCTCTCGATCGCCTGACGCTTTTGGAAACTTTCACGCGGATCTCGGATCGGGGTTCGATCAGTGCTGCGGCACGAGATCTTGGTCTGTCGCAGGCCTCGGCCAGTCGTCAGTTGCGCGAGCTGGAGACTCGTCTGGGCAGCCAGTTGATCCGCAGGACGACCCATTCACTGGCGCTGACACCGGCTGGGCAAGCCGCACTGGCCGATGCGCGGGTCCTGATCTCGGGATGGGAAGCGTTCGAGGAGCGGCACGCCGCGACGGACGGGTCGATCCGTGGACCGCTGAAGCTCGTCGCACCAGTTGCCCTCGGCCAGACGTTTCTGACGGACATTGTGGTCCGGTTTCAATTGGACCATCCGGAAGTGACGTTGGAGTGGGAGCTGGAGGACGCGCCGATCCGGTTTGCGGAGCGTGGCTGCGATTGCTGGATCAAGGTCGGTGCTGTGCCGGATGACAGCCTGATCGTCCGGCGTCTGGGCCGGGTTGAGCGGCTGGTTGTGGCATCGTCCGAACTTGCGGCGCCGCGCGGCGTGACTGTGCCTGCGCAACTCCAGGATCTGCCGTTCATTGCGCTGGCGCCCTACGAAGGCGGAAATCTGACGCTGCACAGCACGGATGGATCGTCGGTTCGGGTGCCGCTGGATCCCGTGATGACGACCAACAATATCGTGGCGATCCTGGCGACGGTTCGGATGGGGGCGGGTGCGGCCATCATGCCGCGCTGGTTCGTGGCCGACGATCTGGCCCGCGGCAAATTGATCGACGTGTTGCCAAACTGGCGCGCTGCGGAGTTGGACATCAGTGTCGCGTTCCTGCCGAGCCCGCATCAACCAAGACGGCTAACGGCATTCCTCGATGCGTTGGACTTAGGGATCAAACAGATCCCAGGCATAGCTTGAGAGAGCCGCAAGGCTTCAGATGCAATCCGCGCCGATTGGGGCGCCCGGTCAGAGCGCTACATGCTGGGCGAACTGCCGGTCTGCCTGAAACGGGATTTGCATGGCTTCAAGGGCCAGCGCGCCCGCGCCGCGCGCCCAGAGCCCGTCCCCCCAACGGTGCGTTTCCAATTGTACATCAGGGCGATCGGTCCTCAGCGCGTTTTCGCGCACGGACTGCTCGATACCGTCCATCAGCAGTCCCTGGAACTGCATCCGCGCTCCGGTCAGGATGATCACGCCGGGATCAAACAGATTCAGCAGATTGGCCAGTCCCAGGCCGAGCATCCGACCTGCCCGGCGGAAGATCGCGGCAGGAACCGCATCCCCGGCGCGGGCACGATCCGCCAGAAGCGCGATCAGGGCGTGCGTCTCCGTCGGCAACGCATGACCGGTCAGAGCGGCGCCCGCCTCACGGACCAGTGCGAAGTCGGCCACGTACGCCTCGAGGCAGCCGCGCTGGCCGCATCGGCAGAGCGCGCCGTCGATTTGTACCTTGGTGTGGCCGAACTCAGCGCCCAGCCCGCGCGCGCCGCGAAAGAGTTGACCGTCGATGACCACACCCAGTCCGACCCCGTGCTCGATCGTGACGACGAGGAAATCCCGGTGATATCGCCCGTTCCCGAACCATAGCTCGGCCAGCGTCGCCAGGTTGGCATCATTGTCGATCGTTACAGGGCAGCCGATCTCGCGCTGCAAGAGATCGCGGACATTCAGCGGCGCCTCGCGCAGGATCGGGCTCCACCGGCAGAGGCCGGTTTCGCGTTCGACGAAGCCTGGGATGCCAACGCCAAAACCTGCGATGTCGCCATGTGACAGACCCGATGCCGCAAGAACCTTGTCGAAACCGGCCATCAGGGCCCGGACCAGATCACCCGGGCTGACGGCGGGACTGCTTAGCGGCGCCTCGGCGTCGGCGACGACATCGCCCGTGAAGTTCAGGATCGCCACCGTGACCGAGTGTGTGTTCAGCTTGGCGCCTGCAACATGGCCTGCCGTGGGATTGAGCGTCAGTTGCTTTCGAGGCCGTCCGCGCCCGGGCGTGGTGACGGTCTTGCTCTCCAGGATCAGTCCTTGCGCAAGAAGATCTGTCACGACTGCCGTCACGGTGGCAGCGCTGAGGCCCAGGGTTCCCGCCAGATCGACCCGTGCGACCGTGTCCCGGCGCCGGATCTCGTTAAGCACGCGCGCCGTGTTGCCTGCCCTCAGGGCCGCCGTGTCGCCCATGCCGCCCGGTGCGTTCAAAGGATGCCGCCATCCACGATGAAGTCCTGCGCGGTACAGGCCGACGACACGTCCGACGCCAGGAACAGCGCCATCTGGGCGACATCCCGGCCATCGAGTTCGCGTTTCAGACACTGTTGCGAGACCATGCGGTCGATCGAGGCCTGATCCGGATACCAGAGCGTGCGTTGTTTCTCGGTCAGGATTGCGCCGGGCAAGATCGAGTTCACCCGGATGCCGTGCTCGCCGAGGTCCCTGGCCAGCGAGCGCGTCAGCCCGCGCACGGCGGATTTGCAGGCAGAATAAACGGCGAGGTTGGGCACCATGATCTCGGGCGCGACGGAGCCGAAGTTGATGATCGATCCGCGGCCGCGCGGCATCATGTACCGAGCCGCGCGCTGGCTGGCGAAGAACTGGTGGCGCAGGTTGACGTCGACCAGGCGTTGCCAGGCATCGGCGTCGACCTCTGCCAGATCGAGGCGTTGATCGTTTCCGGCATTGTTGATGAGAACATCGAGGCCGCCCATCGCTTCGGCCTCGTCTATCGCCGCAGCGAGCGCCCGGTCTTCGGTCACGTCGCATTGGATGAAGCGGGCGCGTCCGCCTGTTGCGGTCGCAAGCTTTTCGCCTTCATCGACATTCAGATCGACGAACAGAACCCTCGCGCCTTGTTGCGCAAAGGCGAGGACGAGGTCGCTGCCGATCCCCGACGCGCCGCCTGATATGAACACGGCGCGGTCAGCCAGATCGGCGTACCGGGCTGTCGTGCGCGCGTCTCTATCAGCGGCTGGGGGCATTCATTTTCTCCTGGCCGTGAATTAAACAAGGCAATTTTGGATCGTCTCAGGTCGGATGCGTTGGTATGCAGGGTAAATTCCCGGCCGCGCCACGTCAATAAATTTGACTCACGAATTAATTATGGCATAGTCCATGATCACACCCTGTGAGGGTTACAAAACGATTCGCCGGGCCAAACCGGCATCATTCAAAGGGAGAAACCATGAAGTTCATCAATGTCCTTGCAACTGCCGTGCTGGGTGCCGGCATTGCGGTATCGGCGGCGGCTCAGACAGTCGGTGTTAGCTGGTCGAACTTTCAGGAAGAACGCTGGAAGACCGATGAAGCGGCGATCAAGGGTGCGCTGGAGGCAGCAGGTGCCAGCTATATCTCGACCGATGCGCAGTCTTCCGCGTCCAAGCAGCTTTCGGACATCGAGAGCCTGATCGCACAGGGCGCTGACGCGCTGATCGTGTTGGCGCAGGACTCCCAAGCGATCGGCCCGGCGATCCAGGCAGCGGCGGACGAGGGAATTCCGGTCGTCGGCTATGATCGCCTGATCGAGGACAGCCGCGCCTTTTACCTGACCTTCGACAATATCGAGGTTGGCCGGATGCAGGCGCGTGCCGTGTTCGACGCGATGCCCAAAGGCAATTACGTGATGATCAAGGGGTCGGCCACCGATCCGAATGCGGACTTCCTGCGGGGTGGTCAGCAGGAGATCCTACAGGCTGCGATTGACGCAGGCGATGTCAAGATCGTAGGCGAGGCATATACCGATGGTTGGCTTCCGGCGAACGCTCAGCGCAACATGGAGCAGATCCTGACCGCGCAGGACAACAAGGTCGACGCGGTGGTTGCCTCGAACGACGGCACGGCAGGTGGTGTCGTGGCTGCTTTGACGGCACAGGGCATGGACGGCATTCCGGTGTCCGGCCAGGACGGTGATCATGCAGCACTGAACCGGGTCGCCAAAGGCACTCAGACGGTCAGTGTCTGGAAGGACGCGCGCGAGCTTGGCAAGGCGGCAGGTGAGATTGCCGTAGCCTTGGCAGGCGGTGCGAAGCTCGCCGACGTAAAGGGCTCGTCTGCTTGGACCTCGCCGGGCGGGACGGCTCTGCAGGCCCTGTTCCTGGCACCGCTGCCGGTGACCAAGGACAACTTGACCGACGTCGTCGACGCGGGTTGGATCGCCACGGACAAGCTCTGCCAAGGGGTCAGCAACGGCCCGGCGCCCTGCAACTGATCCCGTCAACCTGAATTGGCGGGCGTCCTGTCGGATTGCCCGCCAGAGGTATCAGCATGACCGCAGCTACCGACACCGACGGCTTGCCGCCGACGCGGCGCAGCCTGATCCAGACGCTTGAGCTGGACACGCGCCTTCTGGGGATGATCGGCGCCTTCCTGGTGCTCTGCATCGTCTTCGACATCGTCACCGATGGCCGGTTTCTGACGCCCAGGAACGTCTTCAACCTGACGATCCAGACGGTCTCGGTCGCGATCATGGCCACCGGCATGGTGTTCATCATCGTCTGCCGCCATATCGACCTGTCGGTGGGAGCGCTGCTGGCGACCTGTTCGGCTTCGATGGCGATGATACAGACCGACATCTTGCCGAGCGCGTTGGGCCTGGGGCTGGGCCATCCGTCGATCTGGATCATCACGATCCTTGCAGGCCTGATCGTCGGTGCGTTGATCGGCGCCTTTCACGGCTGGCTGGTCGGGTATCTGACGATCCCGGCTTTTATCGTCACGCTGGGCGGACTGCTGATCTGGCGCAATGTCGGCTGGTATCTGACGGATGGTCAAACCATCGGCCCGTTGGACGAGACCTTCCGGATGTTGGGCGGCACCAATGGCACACTGGGTGTTCAGGCATCGTGGATCGTTGGATTGCTGGCGGCGGGCTTTGCGGTCTTTGCGATCATAAGCGGGCGGCGGCGCAAGAGCGCGCACGGCTTCGCGGTGAAACCGGTCTGGGCCGAGGCGCTGATGATCGCGGTGGCCGTGAGCGCCATCCTGGGCTTTGTCGCGATCCTGAACGCCTATGAAGTGCCGACACGCCGACTGGCACGGATGTTCGAGGCCCGGGGCGAGGTGATGCCCGAGGGCTATACTGAAGGCTATGGCATCCCCATCTCGGTCCTTGTGCTGATTGTCGTGGCCATCGGCATGACCGTCATCGCCCGCAACACGCGGTTCGGGCGCTACATCTTTGCGACGGGCGGCAATCCGGACGCAGCTGAATTGTCCGGCATCAACACCCGGATGCTGACGGTGAAGATCTTCGCGCTTATGGGCGCCTTGTGTGCCCTTTCGGCGGTGGTTGCCTCTGCCCGGTTGGCCAACCATGGCAATGATATCGGCACGCTCGACGAATTGCGGGTGATCGCTGCAGCGGTCATCGGGGGCACTGCATTGTCCGGCGGGGTCGGCACCATCTACGGCGCGATCTTGGGAGCGCTTGTCATGCAGTCCTTGCAGTCCGGCATGGCCATGGTCGGCGTCGACGCCCCGCTGCAGAATATCGTCGTGGGCACCGTGCTAGTCGCTGCCGTGCTGATCGACATCATCTACCGCCGCCGCGCGAGGGATACGTCATGACGACGCCACTGGTGGAAATGCGCGACATCTCGATCTCGTTCGGCGGAATCCGGGCCGTCGATCATGTCTCGGTCGATCTTCATCCGGGCGAGGTCGTAGGCCTGCTGGGTCATAACGGGGCCGGCAAGTCGACGCTGATCAAGGTGCTTTCCGGAGCGTATCGGGCGGACTCCGGCGAGATTCTGGTCGAAGGTCAGAAGGTCAGGATCGAGAACCCGCGCGACGCACGGGCGCTGAACATCGAGACGATTTACCAGACGCTGGCACTGGCGGACAATCTGGACGCGGCGTCCAATCTGTTCCTGGGGCGCGAACTGACGACCGGGCTGGGCCTGATCGACGAGGATCGGATGGAGGCCGAGACCCGCAAGATCATGGGACGGCTGAACCCGAACTTCCAGAAGTTCAACGCCCCGGTGCGAGCACTATCGGGCGGTCAACGCCAGTCGGTGGCGATCGCGCGGGCGGTCTACTTCAATGCGCGCATCCTGATCATGGACGAGCCGACGGCGGCCCTGGGTCCGCAAGAAACTCAGATGGTCGCTGAGTTGATCGGGGAGTTGAAGAAACAGGGGCTCGGGATCTTCCTGATCAGCCATGACATACATGACGTGATGGCGTTGTGCGACCGGGTCTCGGTCATGAAGAACGGTAAGCTGGTCGGCACTGAGCGGGTCGAGGATGTCACCGATGACGAGATCCTGGCGCTGATCATCCTCGGGAAGCGGCCGGAACGAGCATGAAGGCCGAACTTCTGGTCGATGCGCAATGCACATTGGCCGAGGGGATCCAATGGCGGATTGATCAGCAGCGGCTCTGGTGGACCGATATTCACGGCTTTGCCTTGTGGTCCTGCGACGGCGAGGGCGGATCGGTCAAACGCCATCAGACGCCGGAACGTCTGGGGTCATTCGCGTTCGATCCTGCGGGGCATTTGCTTTGCGCGTTCGAGAGTGGCCTGTTCCGCTGGGATCTGGAGGGCGACCGGCTGGATCGTCTGACCGATTTCGAGCCCACCCACCCGACCAGCCGGATGAACGACGGGCGCTGCGACCGGCAGGGCCGGTTCGTTGCGGGCGGGATCGATGAAGATGGTTTAAAACCGACCTCTTCGGTCATGCGCTATGGTGCGGGCCGGGCCGAGACGATCCTGACTGGGATTGGCTGCACCAACTCGATTTGCTTCTCACCCGATGAGCAGTGGATGTACTTCGCCGATACGCCGACGGTGCAGATTCGGCGCTATGCCTATGAGCCTGAAACGATGCGGCTGGGCGGATTTGACGTGTTCTTTGACGGTCAGAATGTTGGCGGATTCCCGGATGGTTCCTGCATTGATCGCGATGGGGCGGTTTGGAATGCCCGGTTCAATGGTGGTTGCGTTCAGCAGATCCTGCCGGATGGGTCGATCGGGCAGCGGATTTCGGTCGACGCTCCACAGGTCACCTGCGCCTGCTTTGGCGGCGAAAGGCTTGACCGACTGTTCATCACCACGGCGCGCGAGAACATGAGCGAGCAGGACATCGCGGCGCATCCGCATTCCGGCGGGATCTTTGTGGCGGAGCCCGGTGCAGTGGGACTTCCCGAGGACCGCTTCGCCGATCGGTTGTTCCCTGGATGAAGTGCGGGGCCACTCTCGTCTTTGCAGTGTTCCTCGTCAGCACGGCTGAGGCCGAACCGCTTTTCATCGAGCACGCGGCCTCACAAGATATCGACCACCAATACACCGGCGGGTGGGAGCACTTTGTCGGCGGTGGCGTTGCCGTGTTCGACTGTGACGGAGATCTGCTACCAGAGATCTTCGCGGCGGGCGGAAGCGCGCCGGCGACGTTGCTCCGCAATCTGACGCAGGCCGAGGGGTTTCCCTTCCGCCGAGACACGCCGTCAGGGCTTGCCCTGAGCGGTGTGACGGGCGCTTATCCAATCGACATCGACTCGGACGGACAGCTTGATCTGGCCGTTCTGCGGGTCGGGC
>ERZ1740062.113-NODE-113-length-63475-cov-14.865405_pt1 | contig 63475 bp, 47 predicted proteins | sample MGYA00581741_ERZ1740062 | MGnify/ENA primary metagenome ERZ1740062 (study PRJEB43018, sample SAMN04849747) | marine metagenome | isolation source: floating plastic debris | place: Pacific Ocean | collected 2008-09-01 | study: EMG produced TPA metagenomics...
TTTACCCAACGGTGATATTCGCTGGATGGCAAGTAAGGGTGATGTATTTTACAATGCTGAGGGGAAAGCAGTGCGGATGTCTGGGATAGATATAGACATCACCAAACGCAAAAAAGCTGAAGCTGCTTTAGAGATTTATGCAAATCGACAAGCAATGTTAGCAGAACTGAGTCACATCGCATTAGCAGGAACCGATTTGACCCTGTTAATGACCAGAGCATGTCACCTAATTGCTAAATGTTTGGGAGTCGAGTACGCCAAAGTGTTAGAAAATATTAGCGGTAGCAATAATTTACTGTTAAGAACGGGAATTGGCTGGGGTTCTGGAGTAATAGGAAAGATTATTAGTGGTGGAGAAAACTCACAAGCTGGCTATACTTTAATGACCCAGGAACCTATTGTAGTGAAGGATTTAGCTACAGAAGAGCGGTTTAGTGGTCCTACACTGCTCAGGGAGTTTGGAGTAGTTAGCGGTCTGAGTGTAGTCATTAGCGGTTCTGAAAGTCCTTTTGGTGTTTTGGGAGTACATACTAAGGAACAGCGAGACTTTAGCAGAGAAGATATATTTTTAATGCAAGCAGTCGCTAATACTTTAGCGACTGCAATCGAACGCAAGCGAACAGAGGAAGCATTAGTTCAAAGTCGAGCACGTCTGGAGTTAATTAATGCTATATCTACTAACATTACTGCCGGAATGTCAGTACAGGATATAGTGGAAAGTGCTCTGAAATTAATTAGCGTATATTTCCCTAATTACAGAGTTTCTTACGCCACTATAGACCCTGATAATCAGCTGCAAGTAATTCACAGCATTCAACCACCTAAGATGTCTTCTAAAACCGGTTTGCAGGTCGATTTAACTGCATCGGAAAAGTATTTGCAAGAATTACGGCAATCCTCATCAGTAATTATAGAAGATGTGAGTACCGATAACAGAATTGCATCTTTGCTAGATGTGATCTCATCCGATGACATGGAAGCAGTGATAGATATACCTGTATATCATTCGGAGCAGTTAGTCGGCTTATTGGGTTTTGATTCTCCCGTCCCTTATAAGTGGAGAGAACATGAGATTACCACTATTAAGGAAGTAGCAAATTATTTAAGTGTAGCCATTCGAGAAAGCAATGCTCAACAAGAGAGAATATTAGCACTAAAAGCCCTCCAAGAAAGTAAAGAACGCTTTTCTCTAGCATTAAAGGGTACAAATGATGGTATTTGGGATTGGAATATTCAAACCAACGAAGTCTTTTTCTCTCATCGCTGGAAGCAGATGCTTGGATATGATCAGACAGAAATCAGCAATTATATAGATGAATGGATTGATAGAATCCATCCCCATGATGTTGGTGGAGTCATGGAAGTCATGCAACATCACTTCTCTCAAGATAATCCATTTTACATTAGCGAATATCGCCTACAATGTAAAGATGGTAGCTACAAATGGATTTTAGACCGGGGTCAAGCTCTGTGGGATAACAATGGCAATGTAATACGTATGGCTGGTTCCCACACAGATATTACCGAACGGAAATTATCAGAAGAAAAACTGCGTCAGAGCGAAGAAAGACTGCGGATAGTCGCTCGTGCAACCAACGATGTAGTCTGGGATTGGGACTTATCTGATGACAAAAGATGGTGGAATGAAAACGTCAGTACCTTATTTGGCTACTCCATAACACACGTCAGAGAAAATACAGGATGGTGGTATGAACATATACACCCAAAAGATAAATTACGGGTTGTTCAAGATATTCATAGAGCTATTGATAGCGGAAAACAATTTTGGTCTAACGAATATCGTTTTCGACGCTTGGATGGAACCTACGCATATATTCTTGACCGAGGACATGTGGTTCACGATCATGCAAATAAACCAATACGAATGATTGGTGCCATGATGGATATTAGCGATCGCAAACGTTATCAAGAAGAATTACAGCGTCAGAATTTGCGATCGCAGTTATTTGCAGATGTGACGGTAAAAATTCGCGAGTCTTTGCAGGTGGAGGATATTTTACATACCAGCGTCGTCGAGGTCCAAAAGTTACTCTACGCAGACCGGGTATTAATTTTACGATTGCGCGCGGATAACTCTGTTAATGTGGTGCAAGAAGCAGTGGTTCCGGGATTGGTATCTGTAATCGGTCACAATATAGTTGATCCTTGCTTCGGTAAAGAATATATTGAAAAGTACTCTCAAGGACGCATAAGTGCAATTTCAGACATTGAAAAGGCTAATATTAGACCTTGTCACGTCCAGTTTCTGAAACAATTTCAGGTAAAAGCCAACTTAGTAGTACCTATTTTGTTACATGACCAGCTATGGGGATTACTAATTGCTCATCAATGCTCAAAACCCCGGAATTGGACAAACTGGGAAACTGAATTATTAAGACAACTCGCAGACCAAATTGGTATTGCTCTAGCTCAAAGTAAATCATTAGAACAAGAAACCCGTCAGCGTCAAGAATTAGCTGCTTCCAACGAAGAATTGCAGCAATTTGCTTTTATTGCTTCCCATGACCTACAAGAACCTTTGAGAAAAATCAAAGCATTTGGCGATCGCTTACATTCTACCTGTAATGAAGCATTAAGCGAGCAAGGACGAGATTATTTATCCAGAATGCAGAATGCATCTTCAAGAATGCAAACCTTGATTGATGATTTATTAATTCTCTCCCGCGTCACTACCAGAGCTCAACCCCTCCGACCTGTAAATCTGACTCAGATAGTTGAAGAAGTATTATCTGACTTAGAAATTCGTATCCAGCAAACTCAAGGTATGGTTCGATTAAATGAGCTACCAACCATTAAAGCTGACCCTTTACAAATGCGTCAGTTGTTACAAAACTTAATTGGTAATGCCCTGAAATTTCATCGTCAAAATCATCCCCCAGTAGTAGAAATATCGAGTCAGACAGTAGAAAGAGACAGCACCTCTTATTGTGAATTAACTATCAAAGATAATGGAATAGGTTTTGACAAAAAGTATACAGACCGAATCTTTCAAGTCTTTCAGCGTTTACACGGACGCAGTGAATATGAAGGTACGGGTATAGGATTAGCTATTTGCCGTAAAATTATAGAACGTCATTGTGGGGAAATTACAGCGATATCTCAGCTAGGGAGTGGTACTAGTTTTATTGTTAGACTACCTACCGACCTATCTGAAGAAATGAGGTAATTGCTAAAGGAAAGGAAAATTTTTCATAGAGTAAGATGATTTTAGGTTTACAGGAAAGATTTGTCGCGAAAAACCTAAAAAACGCCGATTGTTAGCCGATTATTAAGCCGATTATTACAATATATACTTCTAAGAGTTCTCATAGCTCCCTGAAGCTTCTATATTTATTGAGACAAAGATTGAGACAGAACGATTTACTTTACCTCAAAGATGTTCATAAATCTACATCATTAGATTGCTATTTGTTGCAATTTTATAAAATATTAAACCTGAATGGAATTTATTGGGGAGAATTTATAGTGGAAGGTCAGCACAAAGTTGTGACAATTTTAATGGCTGATGATGATGACGATGATTGTGTATTAGCTAGGGAGGCATTGCAGGAAAGCGAGTTAGTTACCAAATTATATATTGTCAGAGATGGAGAAGAATTAATGGACTACTTATATCATCGGGGAGAATATGAAAGTTGGGAAACTATAACTTTGCCAGATATAATTTTGTTAGATTTAAACATGCCCAAAAAAGATGGTCGCGAAGCATTAAAGGAAATTAAAGCCGATCCCAAATTACGGCAAATACCTGTAATTGTTCTTACCACCTCTAAAGCCCCTGAAGATATTCATCGGAGTTATGATTTAGGTGCAAACTCTTTTATCATTAAGCCCCGGAGTTTTGATTCTTTAGTGGAAGTAATGAGAAATATAGGTAAGTACTGGTTTGATATCGTAGAATTACCACTATAGGATTAGGAGGCTCAAGTGAAAAATGCTCCTATCAAAGTTTTATTAGTAGATGATGACGAAGATGATTATATTCTAACCCGCGATTGGTTTGGCGAATTTCAGACAACTGCTGAATTTGAATTAACTTGGGTTGATAGTTATCAAGCTGCCAGAAACGCGATCGCAAATCAGGAGTATGATGTTTATTTAGTCGATTATCGTCTGGGAGTTTCCTCTGGATTGGAATTATTGCACGAAGCACAAGAGATAGGCTTTTCTCGTCCAATAATTTTATTAACAGGTAAAGGAGATCAAGCTATAGATATTAAAGCCATGAAAGCAGGTGCTGCTGATTATTTAGAAAAAAGTCAGTTGAGTGCACCTTTACTGGAGCGCTCTATCCGTTATGCAATAGAACGTAAAGAGACTGAACAAAAAATTCGTGAACAGGCTGCACTACTTGATGTTGCCACAGATGCTATCTTTGTATGTGACCTAGAAAATCGGATTTTATTTTGGAATAAAGCCGCAGAGAAGCTTTACGGGTGTACAAAAGATCAGGTTTTAGGTCAAAAAATCTCTAACATTTGGCAAGATAATAATCAACAGCATCAGAGTGCTCTGAATATTTTAATGAAAAATGGCTCCTGGGAAGGAGAAATTTACCAAACGACCAACTTTAGTAAATCTATAGTGGTTGAAAGTCGGTGGACTTTAGTTAAAGAATTTGACCGTTCTCGTGACTGTATTTTGGTTGTTAATACTGATATTACTCAGAAAAAACAGTTAGAGTCCCAGTTTTTACGAGCTCAAAGACTAGAAAGTATCGGTACTTTAGCTAGCGGTATTGCTCACGATTTAAATAACGTTTTAGCTCCAATTTTGATGAGTGCTCAACTTTTGGAGTCAAAGGTAACAGATGAACGTAGTAAGCGCTTAATACCTATATTGATTAATAATGCTAAACGAGGTGCGAATTTAGTTAAACAGGTACTTTCATTCACTCGCGGAATTGAGGGAGACCTTTCTATTCTCTCACCCAAACATTCTATTAGAGAAATTCAGCAAGTAATAAAAGAAACATTTCCTAAAAATATTGAAGTTTCTATATTGATATCTGAAGACCTGTGGATGATAAAAAGCGATTCAACTCAAATTCACCAGGTGTTAATGAATTTATGTGTAAATGCTCGTGATTCCATGGTAAAAAATGGAGGTAATTTAACTATTCGTGCTGAAAATATTACCATCGATGAAAATTATGCTCAAATGCATCTTGATGCATCTGTTGGCTCCTATATATTAATTAGTATCAAAGATACTGGGGTAGGTATTGAACCAGAAATATTAGATCGTATATTTGAACCATTTTTTACTACTAAAGAAATAGGTCATGGTACGGGTTTAGGACTTTCTACAGTTTTAGGAATAGTTAAAAGTCATTCTGGTTTTATTAATGTTACCAGTGAACCAGGTAGGGGTAGCGAATTTAAAATATATTTACCTGCTTATCAAACAGAAGATAATTTGGTTGAGCAAAATGCAGAATTACCATTTGGTAATGGTGAGTTAATCTTGGTAGTAGATGATGAAGACTCTATTTGTGATGTCACCACAGCTTCTTTGGAAAACTTTAATTATCAAGCCATAGTAGCTAAGGATGGAATTGAAGCGATCGCTTTATATGCTGAATATAGGGATAAAATATCTGTAGTCCTGACTGATATGATTATGCCTTCTATGGATGGACTAACAACCATTCGTACTTTACAAAAAATCAATCCAGCTGTCAAAATTATTGCGGTAAGCGGCTTTGCTTCTACGGAAAAAATCAATGCAGCTAGTAATATTGGGGTTAATGCTTTCCTGGCAAAACCATATACTGCTAAACAATTATTACAAATTATTGGAACTGTCAAAAATAAATAATCACAATTCACAATTCACCACTAACCACCCACTAACTCCTCTCAATCCTCCTTTACCTGACTATGAATGATAACAGTCCCTTGGTGACCAATCAAAATTTTTATCGTGCTTTTGAGAAAAAAAATATAGACCAAATGGATTCTATATGGTCTCAAGGTACAGGTAGTATTTGTATTCATCCCGGATGGGATGTAATTAAAGGATGGAAAGATATCCGGGTTTCTTGGGAACGAATTTTTGAAAACACTGCTTACATTGAAATTAATATAGATATTATTTCTACACAAATAGGTGAGAACATAGCTTACATATTACTTACAGAAAATGTTATGCAGATTACTAACGATGGCAGAATAGAAGCCAAATCCCTATCAACCAATATTTTTGAGCTACTCGGTGGTAAATGGTATCTAACTCATCATCATGCCAGCCCTATTATGAGTTGAATTAAATTTTGCCTTCTGTATAGCTAATTGTATCAAATATCAAGTATCAAGGTACAAACTTCAATTAATCTAACTAAAAAAATAGGACTTACCTTTGCGTAAGTCCCACAACACATTCACGAATTCATTCAAGCTATATCGTATCTAGAAATACCAGAGTAAATTTACTCGCTAGCTTCTCCCTCAACTTTAGCGTCAATATTCACACCTTTAACACCCTTCAGTTGACTAACAATAGGTTCAATTTCCTTTAGCTCTTCATCAGAAGAAACGGTTCCAGAAACTGTGATTACACCTTCCTTTTCATTAACCTCTAGATTGCTAGCAGGTAACTTTTCCTTTAAAGCTTTACTAACTTTCTTTGTAACTTCACTATCTAATTCTCCTAATCCATCGATAGCAGTAGGTTCTTTTACTGCATCTACTCCAGGTACATCAGCAGACTTATCTTTATCTTCTATTTTACCTTCTACATTTGAACTTGCTTCTTGTGCTGGTGGTGCAAGAACTTCACTGTTTGCGCTAGTATCGCTGGGGGTCTCTGAAGCTGATTCATTGCTGTTATCACTACAACCAAATGTACCAACTACGAGCATACCGCTAACTAGAAATGGAATAAACCTTTTCATTTCTATCTCCCAATCTTTACTAATTTAAAAAACAATTAATCTGTGTGTGATGGTACAGGAGCGAGTCCAATGATGAAGGCTAGAAACGAGCATATAACTAACTTTTCATCAAATCATCAGGAATTATTTACGACTCAATTAAAGTAAATACAGGAAAGCTGGGGAAACTAATATCTAAACATTGTGATTAATAACCAACTTTACCTGGAATTAAATTGAGTTTAATTCCGTGATGAACGCGATTTCATACGTTATCTAAAGAAATTAGGCTTATAAAAATAGCTTTTCTAAGTTGATAACTGTTCAATTTGAGATATAAACTCAATTAGATAAAACTACGTTCATCACCTGCCTGATATTAACAACATTTTCCAATACTTCAATCAGTAGATAAAAACAGAGTTAAATTCAATTTTTGATTCTAAATAATTCAAACCAATAGATAGTAAGTAGGATATAGCAAACTAAATAATTTTGGGTTGAAGTTTGAAGTTATTGGTTGTTGCTTTGAACATTATTACACGTTAATTTTCATGCAGAGCATTGAATTTATCTTTTTTTGATTGTTTTTTTTAATAAGAATTTTTCATGCAGTTTTTATTTGTCTATATATAGGCAGAGAATTTCGTTGAATCCGGAACAAAAATTAGAGTTTAAAATAACTTATGAGTCTTTATTTTCAGGGAGTAGAAATGATTAATTTTTCATCATGTAAAATCTTATATATTGATAATTTTAATTCCCAAATGCTTATATAGAGAGGGTCACATGATTTATTAGTAAACAATCAAACTCAATAATAAAAGATATATAAGTATTCAATAACAGTAGTATATAAATTCTGAATAATGGAAAAATAATGGCTCAATTTATTACTAAATATTTTACTAATTTTGATTGTCGTTACCAAAAATGAAACCACATATCAAAAAATGTTTTTTCAATGAATCTCTTCTAGAGATGAATCTTATAGATTCAAGCTACTAAATTTGGGATTTAATCTAATCAAATAAGAATAAGAATAAGAATAAGAATAAGAATAAGAGAAAGATTAGATAAATACATAATTGTGAATACACTTATTATGAACACAACTTATCTCCTAAATTCAGCAAAAAATTCAGGAGATATGACAGTATATATATACTAAAAAATATATATACTAAAAAATTCTATATTTTCTGTTGCCTGCAAAAAGACAAATAATTTCTTAACGGATATTTATATACTGCTGAATCAATAGCTCTTAAATTCTTTGCTTTAAACCCTAAACCCTAAACCCTTTGCTTTGATTTACAACTATTTTACCAACGTTGATTTATCAATACTTTTAGAATTAGAGAGCTATAAAGCAATTTTCATCAATATTGTAATCGATACTAGGCGATCGCAAGTAAATACTACCAACTCAAATACTTGCCTACCTACGAACCTATTCACTCTCAATTCGCACATTTTATAACCCTTATATCTCAAGGACTTTAGAATTTATCGAAAAATGTACAAGTTTCATTCGTTGCAAGGTGGAGTTAAATTTTGAATACCGGAATTTTAAATTTTGACTTCCCACCTTGTGAGTGGCTCATAATCACCAGAATTTGCCATTATCCAAAATCATAATGACCATCCTCACTATCTCTAATAACACGCGTAGACTTTTAGATTAATAAACACTCAATACTAAACTAACTAATAAAATTGGACATATTTACCTTCGCGCAGAAATTATTAAAAGACATCTACCAACAGATGGATTCTTTCAAACTAGAATGAATATATAAAAATATTGGCTGACTTTCTGTAAACCCATCTTTAGAATCTTTCAATTTGGTAAGAGACTGTGGAAATAGCACCCTCTTTTGTTCGGTTCTACCACTTTCACTAGTGGACGAATACCGATAACCTCATAAGTAGTAGTTAAAGACTTAAACGCGTCGCTAATGAATCAAGGGGTCAATCAGTGAATAATTGGATGTTACCCAGTCTAAGAGACGTTTTAGCAAAAGATTGCTTATGCAATAGTTCGTCTCATTCTGCTAAAGCTGAATCGCAATGGCGAGTTAGTTTAGCAGCAGTAGAGCATTTGTTGAAAAATTTAATTGGTAATGAATCCAATCAAATTTCCCAAGGTTTAGTGTTAACCGCACCAACACCTGTATTTAGTCAGCCGGAAATTACTCAAAACTTAGATGTACTCACTTTCACTACCAAGCCATTTAACCCCTTGGCTCTAATGCCCTTTAATATATCAGCATTTGATAATAAGGAACAGCGTGAGAGTATTATAAGTGAACCTGTATTACCACTCATCGGTGCAGATGCGATCGCATCTGAGCAATTTTGCTTGATATTTACAGAGCGATTCAGATTAGCATTAGTTTTAGCAGAAGATGAAGCAGGAGAAAAGACATTTTTATTTTCCTTTGGATCAGAAATAGTCTTACAAGCTTGGCGATCGCTTGGTGCTAGGATAATCCTGAACAATCGAGATTTGTTTACTTCCATAGAAGAATTAGTACAGCAATACAATCCGAAAGAAACTGATTGCACTATCCTCATGCAGTTCAGTCAAATGTTACTCCAGAATTTACCTTTCTGCGATGAAGAGACAGGAGTACACATTAAAGCGGATAAGAAAGCAGATAAAAAATTAGGGAAAACGGAACAAGTAGGTATCAATATTGATAACTTTACTTGCGAAAACACTCCAGATACTTCAGTTAGTAATAATAGCAGCTGTCATGATGTAGAATTCCTACAGGCTTTTGCTCATGAAGTCCGCACTCCTTTAACAACTATTCGTACAATGACGCGATTACTTCTCAAACAGAAGAATCTACCGGATAGTGCAATTAGGCGTTTAGAAATTATAGACCGCGAGTGCACAGAACAGATAGACCGTATGGAGTTGCTATTTAGAGCAGTCGAGTTAGAGACATCTGTTAGCAATAATTCATCCCCTGCAACCCAATTGACACCTATGTGTTTAGAGCAGATTTTACAGCACAGTATACCCCGTTGGCAGCAAGCAGCAAATCGACGTAATTTAACTTTAGATGTAGTATTACCCCAGCAAGTCCCAATGGTGATTAGCAATCCTAACATGTTGGATAGAGTACTGACTGGAGTGATAGAAAATTTTACTCGTAGTTTACCAGCAGGAAGCGAAATACAAGTACAGGTTATACCAGCAGGAAACCAACTAAAATTACAGCTATTAACCCAAATGCAACAAGATGGTAGTACTAAAGTGCCGTCTTCATGCAACCCTCCAATTCGTAAAGCTATTGGTGAATTATTAACTTTCCAACCCGAAACAGGTGTTGTTAGTTTGAATTTAGCAGCTACAAAGCACTTATTTCAGGCAATAGGCGGTAAATTAATTGTACGTCAGCGCCCCCATCAAGGTGAAGTGCTAACTATTTTTTTACCTTTAGAAGGTATGAGGGAAACCAAAAATACTTTAAATAAAATTGAGGGAAATTGGTGTCAAGGTAATAATTTGAATAGATTAAAGGCTGATAAGTTTCGCGGAGGAGTTCAGTCAATTTAGAGGTTGAATAGATTTCCCTTCATCTATTTTGATTTAAATATCTTGACTCTAATATCTTGATTTATATAATTTGATTTATAAATCAGTAGTGATTTGCTTCACTAAGTATAGTTGTTGCTGAGTCATTTCAATCTCTTTAATATACTTGCGTTCATTCAAATGTTTTGTTTTTAAAAGATTACATATGTCCCCAAGTACAGTTATGGCATCATTAAAATTATTTGATCCTCGCAATGCTTGATAGAATTCACGAATTTCTGGTGGTGAAGGATTGACAAATGTCCGCAACTCGGTAATATCTAACCTGCGATTAAACTCGTTGACGATATCATGCCATTTATGCAGGAGCGAAAATAAATCCTTATATTGACTTTCTGCAAAAGCACCAGATGCGATCGCTGTTTGAGTGACTGACATAATTAACCGAGGATATACGACTGGATGCTGTATACTTTGTATATCTTGCTTGAATCGGGTATCAGATAAAATTGTTGCATTACTCTGAAACTCGCGACATAAGGATAACAACAGTACTTTTTGCTCTTGTCTTACAGATGCCCATCTTTCAGCAAAAATACCGGTAATAGTAGCAAGTAAACCAATAGCTGTTACTGCTGGTTCAAAATCTAACGGTTGTCTAAGATACCAAATAATAGCTAAAATCAAACCTGTTGTTAGAGAAGCAAAGGTAAGAAAACTAACAATATTCTTAATATTTGCATTTTCCAGGATTAATTTTACCCTATTTGCTAAGCTTCTTACACTCTTATTAAACATTTATTAAATATTGAAGTTAATATCAATTAAATACCAATTAAATATCAATTCTTCCATACTGCATCTGCAAGGGTTTTCTCATCCTTACTTACATCACCACTAGGAGCAAGTAAAATTAGATCCATACCGAATTTACTACTATTATATGGCTCCAAAAGTGTATTTATCCTATCAATAATTGATAATTTGCTTTCGGATACAACTTTATCTATCCCAGCATGAGTATATTTTCTAGTTAATAATAAGCGAATGGTATCTCGATCTGGAAAATTAATTGTTGAGCGGTCAAGTAACATGACTTTGTCTGATTTTCCAGTAATATTGCGGTAAAGAGCTTTCAATAAAATTGCTTTATCCGGCTTTTCTAAAGAGCTTTCAAAAAAAACGCTATTTAAATCAATATCTAAATCTGTATGCTGAAGTAAGCTGCTAGTGACAAATTCTTTAAAGGACTTACTACTATTATATTCAGTCGCAGCATCTTGTAAAGATTGATGACTTAAGTCTTTTGTGACAGCGACTTCTATAAGGAATCTATCCTCAGAATGCATTAACTTAGATAAAGTTTGTAAAACTTTGATATCTCCGTAAAAATTGGCAAGTGTATTACCTAAAAGGGAAAATAGTATAGGTTTATCGTCTAATACCCTATCAAGTAGCTTTCGTAAATCACTTATACCCTCAGGCTTGGAAAAATCAATTTGAATTGGTAGTATTTGACTACCCTTAATTTGCAATCCTTTAGATACCCCTTGAACGCCGAACCTCAACATTTCCGAACTCATATCAACCGGAAAGTACAGTAATTCAGGATTGGTATTCAGGAAGAAACGCAAAATACTTTTGTCCTTCATCCCCGTACCTACCCCTAGGCTAACGTAGTGATATTTGTTAATATCTAATTTTGACTGAATTTTACGCCATCGACCTTCAAAAGAATCGATCCCTTCCTTCATAACTAGGTATAATGGGTCATTGCAAGCATAAGCCCAAGCAATTGTGGGAGTTATTCCCCAATATGCGAAACCCGATGGAATTTCCTTCCCATCACCGCTTTCAGAAAACCCCTTTCTTAAATGCTTAGTTAGTTCGGTTAATTTTTTTGATTGGTCTTCCCCTCCAATAAAACAAAGAGTCCATCCTAAATCTCTCTCACTGACAGAATCTGCTAAAAGTTCCTCGAAATTAAAATTCACTATATTCTGCCCTGTTTATCACCATAGATATTGTTAATTTTTTCACACAACTCTAAAACAAAGCAAGTTTATTTTAAGCGTAATACACATAACATACAGAATATTAGTTTTGCGTAATACCATTTCTTAATAAAAATGCGCTGAATTCAGCCCACAAAAGTGTGTTGTGTAACTATAGCTCTATTCTTCCAGGAGCAGAGGGATTCGGCGCAACCTCATATAGAATTGGTATAAGTCATAATATATTGATTTAATATTTTTAATTTTTATTTTTCAAATTATATACTGGCTACTTTCAAAATAGAAATTTTGTATTACTTCGTTCAAGGTAGAAAATTACCTACAATTTTTCGGTATTCTTAGAATTGGATAGGAGTAAGTATTAACAATCCTGAAATTTAAATCCTGAAATTAATTGTGATGTGATAACTTAGACGATAAGTCGGATAATCATCCCTTACCCTTGACAGTTCAAAAGATGCAACAGCTATTTATTCAACTAATTAAGACTATTTGTATATCGATATTACTTTTTTGTACTATATCCAATCCCATTGCCTTAGCCGAAAATACTGACTTAGGTAATAAAGTATTTAATACTCAATGCGCTGGTTGTCACTTGAGGGGTGGTAACATCATCAGACGAGGTAAAAATTTAAAGTTAAGAGCACTAAAAAAATATAAGATGGATTCAGTAGATGCCATCTCTAATATAGTGACGAATGGTAAAAATAATATGTCTGCATATAAAGATAAGTTGACATCAGAAGAAATTCGTGAAGTTGCAAACTATGTTCTTCAACAGGCTGAACATAACTGGAAATAATCAAAAGCTACTGTGTGACTCAAAAATAAATAAATACATAAATAAATAAATAAAAGTCAAAAGCCCAATATTAACTTTAGAAAATCTTTTGATTAAAGCTTTTGACTTTGGATTCCGAAAATTAACCAGTACAAAACAGTAAAGCCAATTATTATAGGGGAACTTAATTAAATAAGCGAAATATGAAGACTAAGACATCAGAGATTTACCTTTTTGAACTCCATTCGTAACAATACCTAAAATAGGTATGTTCGATGTTCTCAAAGTCTCCATTGCTTGACTTAAAGATAAACGGTCTGTCTTATGGATTTTCGTAACTAGGACAACACCATCGGTATAAGAACCAATAAGATGAGCATCAGCAAGTCCAACAGCTGTAGGAACATCGTAAATAACTAAATCGAACCTCCGATGAAAATTAGCTACTAGTTCTTCCATTTTGCCAGAAGCAAGTAACTTGGTTGGATCTGGTGGAATTTTTCCAGCAGTCATAACTGATAATCTACCTGATAAAGGTAGATTTTGAATAATATTCTGAGCATCTATATTTTCTGCAATGGCATTACTTAATCCCCAAGAGTTATCCAATCCTGATATACTATGAATCTGAGGATTGCGCATATCTGCATCAACTAACAAAACCCGTTTTCCCATAGTTGCAGCAGTTCTAGCTAAGTAGAATGCAACAGTTGATTTTCCATCCCCAATAAGAGATGAACTTACTGCTAAGGAACGAATAGGTTCGTCTGAGGAAAGCAACTGAATATTAGTATTTAAGATTCGTAATGCTTCTAAAAACTTTTGGGATTCATTTTCTGAAAATTCATCAGATATCATAGGAGATTGTTCCATATATACATCTTCTCCTTGAGAATTTCTCTCTAAAACTAAAGTTGATTCTTTAGAAGCTTTAGCTTCAATCCACTGTCCCTGATGCTTAGTTAATTTTCTTTCGTAAGGAACAGTCGCAAGTATAGGAAGTTTAGAGTTTTCTTTGATCTCATCGACGCTATGATAAGCTGTGTCTAGTTTTTCTAAGAGAAAAGCACTACCAATACCTAGTAAGATACTAGCAATAATACCTAAAATCAATTGACGCTGGATATCTGGAGAGCTTGGTAATGCAGGTTTTACTGGAGGCTGAACTAATCGCCAAGGTACATCAGTTTGTGCTATTTCTATCTGAAGGGTTTCGCGAGCAGCAAGGAAACGATTTAGACTTTCATTAGCCATTTGCAAGCTGCGCTGTAACTCGTTATACTGTCTAATCAGTGCGGGCAACTGCTTAATTTTTGTTTGTAAAAATTTTTCAGCCTGATTTAGAACCTGATTTTGTTGTTCTAATTCTTTAAGGTCGTTTGCTGCTGCTGTCCTTTTGATATTCAGGATTCTTTGTGCTTCTTTTTGGAGCAAAGGTAATATGTTTTGTCGTTTCTCCTTCAGACCGATAATAGAAGGACTATTTTCTGTAAAACGAGCAGACTCTTTAGCTATTTCTATTTCTGTCTCACTGAACTTTGTGAGTAAATTATCATGTACAGAAGCATTAGCTAATGCTGCCTGTTGTGCTTTACTTCCCTGTAAACTTGCTAGTAAAGAACGCGATTTTGCTAACTGTTGATTAATCTCTAAGCGTCGTTCATTGACGCTTTTTACCTGTTCTTCAAACTGCTGTGATTGATTTTGAGGATCTATAAAGTTATTCTTTTGCCGAAACAGTTGTAAGCGTTGTTCTAACTGAGTAACTTTTTGCTTAATGGGTGGTAACTGTTTATCAACAAACTTAATTCCGTGGTAGAGCTTCGTTTGTCGCTTCTCTAAACTGTAATCTAAATAAGTTTCTGCAAGTTTATCTAGAACATTTTTAACTTTTTCAGGATTCTTATTGAGGTAGCGTACTTCAAGAATTTTTGTCTCCCCGACTCTCTCAACCGTCATAGCTTGGGTGAGAGAATCATAACTGATTTCGGGATAACTATTTTTTAGCTCTCCGACAGCATCATTAATTAATTCCGGACTTGTGAGAACCTGTACTTGACTTTCATAATCTAGACTAGATTGGTTAGAAGATTGGCTAGACTGATTCTCTTGATTTGCTGTTAAATCTGGTAAACTCTCATCATTATTAACAGGTTCTACTAAAAGTCGAAAATTACCTTCATATTTAGGTGTTTGCTTTAATGTACCCAATACAGCACCAGTCATTAAAGCTGTACTAACCCCGATAATAGTAAGCGATCGCCTTTGTGCAACCCCTAAGAAATCTCGCAAATTCCAATCGTTTTCTTGTGCTTCCCATCCAGCAGGAATAATTTGTGCTGGTAGTGCATTCGACGAGTTGATACTACGATTATAATTGGAAATTGGTGAAAAAGAATTCTCCATTATGTATGTATTAATAAATTGATAAGTATTACAAGAATATAGAAAAATTTTCAGCAGAATTATCTCTTCAAAAGTATTTCAAATATCTTTTATCAGTTATAGGTAATTAGTTGACCGATGACCTAAACTAGAAAACAAAAAATATCATGATTATTTTTAGCTCTGCCATATTTTATTTATAATTATCTCGTGCTAGCAATGTATTTTACCTCACCATTGATTTAACAAACTTAATGAATCTAACTAATATAATTAGGACTTACGCACTCGTAACGAAAAATAAGGTTTTGCGTTGACGGAGTCTGCTCGATAGAGCTTATACTTCCCTAGAATTGTAATGACGTAAATACGTAGTCCGTGGGTAAGTCCTGATAATTTTTTAATTAAATTTGTAATAAAGTTGATATTAATCTCAAATGACTTACTCTAATTTAGATATTACTCTAGTTTATTTTTTAGATATAGTATTAATTCTATTTGTGTCAATTTTATATTAAGGCAGAAATAATTATCTATCGATATGATTAAGATACATCATCCTAATCTTTTTTTGAAAGTTAATTATCAATATTCAGATATCTAAATATAGATAATTAAGCGGTGAAAACTGGTCATCCTAAACAAGGCTATTACATGACGGTTTACCAATATATTTTGATATAACTTTTATTCAGGAATGTAACTAATATTACTATTTGAATCGTATCTAATATAGATTCCCTGAATGAGTAAACACTAACTATTTCAATTTCTTCCAAACTTTAACTTTAATCTCAGATAGTAATTCACTACAGCAACACAAAATGTAGTTTGAATTACTAGTTACTTATATTTTAGACTAGCTATCGTAGATGCATCGGAGAAGAACGCAATAATAAGTGCTATTTCATACATATTATTCAGTGATAATCCATAGATTCAGGACAGGTTTAGAAACTAATTATAAATAATCCTTTCTTATAAAGATTTGAATAAAATGGTATCTTTAACTAATCATCTGATTACAATTGCTGTATAAGATAAAGACATGTGCTTATATTAAGTGAATATATAAATAGTAATTTGATTCATACTATATATATTCATGATATATCTAAGAATATAAAGGATATCTCTTAGTTGTTAGATTAGCTATTTCCAGAGAATAACGTATATTAGGTTGTAAGTAAATTGCAGATTACAGGGTAATATTAGGACTTTTTGAGAAGATTTTTTTGAAATTATATCTGATATTGAAGTATCTTCATTTACAAAAATATATTTTGATTAAGTAAGTATGAACATAGAGTTTTGTTAACAAGAATGATAAGCTTTACGAAACTTTTAATTTCACAAAGAATGTTTGTGTAAGTAATATTTATTTTTTTCAAAATATAACAATAATCTTCCTGAAAACTTCGTTTTACTTAGTTTATATGAATTAGATTTTTGTAAATATTGAATCTGTATATATCTGAACTTAATGTCTTGAAATAATTTTAAGTAAAGTTTTTTGGAGCTTATTTTTTATAACCATCAACTTAGTTGCTCCAATAGGAATATAACTTCCTTGACTAGGCAAAATTTAGGCAAAGTTAATTATATTCATAGTTGCTTTTTGTCTACAGTACGGTGACTAAGCTTTCTTCAGTGAACCTTGATAGAATTTCATTCTTGATTTCTTCTTAACTAAAACTTTCCTAAATATAAATCCAACCATAAACTCAAAGATAAATTGTCTTAAAAACCTAAATTAGGTTTGTCATCAATACAATCAATATTCTCTACGGATTAAAGCTAATGACACTTAGTAGATGGATTAACTCCCATATGAATTCTATTTCTTTAGAAGTCAAAAAATATCAGCCTATTTCTAGTGATAATTTAATTAGACTAGCTGTAATTACTCAGTTTTTCCCTCCAGATTATGCAGCTACGGGTCAATTAATAGAAGAACTTGTTAAACAGTTAGAAACTTTAGGTGTTGATATAGATGTTTTTACAGGTCAACCAGGTTATGCATTCAGTACTTCTAATGCTCCTGTAAAAGAGAAATCTGGTAATCTATTGATTAAGCGATCGCGAACTTCGGTGATGTTTCCGAAAAGGATTCGTGGTAAGGCTATGAATGGAGTAATGTTTACCATCCGTGCAGCATTACATTTAATTAGACATTTTCGAGAAAGAAATACTTTACTACTAACTACCGCTCCACCATTTTTACCTGTACTGGGTTATGTAGCCAAACTGTTCTTAGGAATGTCTTATGTTTGTATTGTCTATGACCTTTATCCAGATATTGCGATCGCTCTAGATGTAATTCCTCAAAATAACTTTTTAGCTAAGATTTGGCAATTTATTAATCGTCTGGTGTGGAAAAATGCTAAGGGAATAATTGTCCTGAGTCCAGCAATGAAGGAAAGAATAGCATCAATCTGTCCAGAGATAGAAAATAAAATCTCTGTAATCCATAGTTGGGCAGACCCGAATGCTATTTTACCTATTCCTAAACATCGTAACTGGTTTGCCCTCAAGCATAACTTAATTGATAAATTTACCGTACTTTATTCCGGTAATATGGGTAGATGTCATGATATGACAACAATTTTAGAGGCTGTCAAAATACTCAAAGACAAGCCTATTCAATTTATCTTTATTGGTGGTGGAGCAAAACGTAAAGAGTTTATTGCAGAGGTAAATAGACTAGGATTAACTAATTGTAAGTTTTTACCATACGTAGATAAGGAAGAAATTCCTTACTCTATGACAGCTTGTGATTTATCTCTTGTAACTATAGATGAAGGTTTTGAGAGTTTAGTCGCTCCTAGTAAATTTTATCCAGCTTTAGCATCTGGTAGACCAGTTGCTGCAATTTGCCCCAAAGACTGCTATCTAAGAACCTTAATCTCTGAAGCTAAATGTGGAGAAACTTTTGATAACGGAGATGAACAACCTTTAGCTGAATTTATCAATAAACTTTCTGAGAATAAACAACTAACAGAAAATATGGGTTCAGCATCTAGAAGGTATTTAGAGTTATTTTTTACACCAGAAGTTATAGCCAAAGAATATTTGATAGTTTTACAAAAAGGCTTTATGTAAACTATGAATTCAGATAAAGATAAGTAAGTAAGTAAGTAAGTAAGTAATTAAGAATATTTTTTGATTATCTTTTTTTGATTATCATCGGTGCACCAATATTTTTTATCATGACTTTCTATCATACTGTTTATAGTTTCCAGAAGAGATGATAAGAACTTATTTATCTACAAACATTTATCATCTGAATATTTTGTACTGAAAAATAGGTGTCATGAGATAGATTTAAATAAATATTAATTATATTTATTTGTACTTATTTATACTTATTTCAAAATTCTGTAAGTCAACAATCATCAGCTTTTCTCAAATGAACCTAGATGGAATATTTTTCATAGCTTAAATAGTTAAAATTCAATGATGGCTTTTCTATATAATGAATTCAATATACGGTATTGATATATATTCCTTGCTTCATAGAATCGGTATTGCCAATCCCAATGGTTTTGGTTGGATTGCAGTAGGAATTACTTTTTTCTTAGCTTTATCGATTCCTTGGAAGCTAATTCCAATGCTCCGTCAATTTGCCTTACAAGTTGGTTGGGCAGATATGCCAAACAAGCGTAGACTCAACCAAGAACCTTTACCCAATGCAGGTGGTTTAGCTATTTATGCAGGAGTTATTGCATCGGTCATACTAGCAACACTTTTACGTCCTATCCAGTTACACGGTGTTCTAGCACAAGTAATGACCATTCTTTTGGGTGGTTCTATGTTAGTAATTGTTGGTTTTATTGATGACCAGTTTAATTTACCTGCATTATTTCGATTATTAATCCAAATTATGGCAGCTTTACTACTTGTTGGAAATGGTATTAGTTTAGACCTGAATTTAGGAACCCCTATAGATTCTCTCCTATCAATTGTGTTATCAGTTTTTTGGATTGTAGCAATCACCAATGCTGTTAATTTAATGGATGGGATGGATGGTTTAGTTGGAGGAATCAGCTTTATTACTTCCTTAAGTTTACTTGCAGTCTCAGCACAATTTCCTAACAGAGCTGCTGCGACTTTAGTACTTTCAGCTTTATCTGGAGGAGCACTAGGTTTTCTACGTCATAATTTTTACCCTTCACGTATTATTATGGGTGATGGAGGAGCTTACTTCTTTGGTTATGTTTTAGCAGCTACTAGTATTCTAGGTGAATTACAAATTACCACCATATTTAATTTTGTTCCATTAATTTTATTTTTATCTGTACCAGTAATTGATACATCACAAGTATTTATACGCAGGCTAACCGCAGGAAAAAATCCCTTAACAACTCCAGGTAAAGACCACTTACACCATTGTTTATTAGCTAATGGTTTATCACAAAGCCGCGCAGCTTATATCCTATGGTTAATTACTTTAGCTAGTAATATTTTAGCAATGAGGCTGCAAGGAATAAATTTAACAGTAATATTGACAACGACAAGTAGTATTGTAATTGCTTTAGTTATAGTTGTCGGAAGAAAAAAAATATCTCAGGTTCATAGAATTCCTAGTTAAATTCACAATAAATTTAGCTCGGTCTCTTAATTAAGTAGATTAGTTTACAACTTTTATCTAAGTAATAAACTAATATGTGTTTGGTTTTAAAATCTGAGTGAATTAATATTCTAAGAAAAATTTGCTCTGAGTGTATTTTATTTAATTTATTACTAATTGTAGGTCTATTATAGATTGATTTACAAGTATTCTAATTTTATATAACAAATTAAATCTATCATTTATAGATTTAATTTGTTCTCTTAGATGCTAATTATTTACTGCTTATAAAATTCATAATTGGATTACGAATATATTTGGCTCAATCTTTTTATAAGGGTGTTAAATACATACTAAACTATCCTGATTTAACTCAATTAAATAGAATAAATAAATTGGAATGATGATTATAAAAAATAATAAGTATATTTCAATATATATTCAATATTTATAATTGTATTCTAACATTTTTTCAGGTTAAATCAATTTACTTTCAATAAGTATTATAAGGTGAAGTATATAGTATAAGCAATGTCGCAAGAAATAATTAAGTTTCAAGTGTTGCTTTATCTTCTTTCTAATTTATATCTGTAACCTACAGTAATAAACTATACTCTCATCTTGTTGATACATAGTCAAAATACACCCAAATTTCCTTAATATCGACTGCTGCAAGTATCTCTGATATAAAAAGGCAAATTTTATGAAAATTTGAAAATCAGAAGATAATCCTCCTTATTTTCATTGAATGCGAATCAAAAAATAGCAATTTATAAAATAGAAACAGCAGGCAATTATGAATCGTCGGAATGTTGCCCCTAAGCAAGGATTAATTATTGAAGCAGGACGTGCTGAAAGACAATATTGGCAGGACTTATGGCGGTATAGAGAGTTATTCTATTTTCTAGCTTGGCGTGATATTTTAGTACGCTATAAACAGACTGTGATTGGTATGGCTTGGGCATTAATTCGTCCATTTCTGACCATGATAGTGTTTTCAGTTGTTTTTGGTAGTTTAGCTAAATTACCTTCTGAAGGTGTACCCTATCCAATTTTAGTATTCTCAGCTATGCTACCTTGGCAGTTTTTCGCCAATTCTTTGTCAGAGTGCAGCAATAGCTTAATTACTAACGCAAACCTACTTTCCAAAGTTTACTTTCCTCGTTTGATAGTACCTACAAGTGCTGTAGTAGTAAGCTTTGTAGACTTTATGATTTCAGGAATGATTTTATTGGGATTAATGGCATGGTATAACTTTGTCCCAACTTGGAGAATTTTGACATTACCACTATTCATTGCGATCGCCTTCGCTGCATCTATGGGAGTGGGTCTGTGGTTGGCTTCTCTGAATGTTAAGTATCGAGACTTCCGATATATCGTACCCTTTATTGTACAATTTGGTCTATATATTTCTCCAGTAGGATTTAGCAGCAGTGTAGTTCCAGAAAACTGGCGATTTATATACTCTTTGAATCCAATGGTAGGAGTAATTGATGGCTTTCGTTGGGCAATTTTAGGTAGCGAATCAAAATTATACTTGCCAGGATTTATCTTGTCTTTAGGACTAGTTGTTTTACTATTTATTAGTGGAATTTGGTACTTCCGTAAGATGGAACGCACATTTGCAGATGTAATATAGGTGGGAGAATAACAAGTGTCTGATAAGGTGATTCGAGTTGAAAATCTAGGCAAGAAATATGTTCTCTCTCATCAGCAACAGGAACGTTATACAACTTTGAGAGATTCAATTGCTAAGAATGCAAAGAATATTTTAGGTTCAGTACGGAAACAAAAATCAAAATCTTCCAATAATAAAGAAGAATTTTGGGCACTTGATAATGTATCCTTTGAAATTAAGCAAGGCGATCGCGTCGGGATTATTGGACGAAACGGTGCAGGAAAATCAACCCTACTCAAAATTTTAAGTAGGATTACAGAACCTACTAGGGGAAGAATTTCGATTAATGGAAGAGTTGCAAGTCTTTTAGAAGTAGGTACAGGTTTTCATCCAGAATTAACAGGTAGAGAGAATATTTATCTCAATGGTGCAATTCTGGGAATGGGAAAAACTGAAATTAAGCGTAAGTTTGATGAAATTGTAGCTTTTGCAGAGATAGAAAAGTTTTTAGATACCCCTGTAAAAAGATATTCATCTGGAATGTACGTGCGTTTAGCATTTGCTGTTGCAGCTCACTTGGAACCAGAAATTTTGATTGTTGACGAGGTATTAGCTGTAGGAGACGCACAGTTTCAGAAAAAGTGCTTGGGAAAAATGGAAGATGTTGGAAAGGAAGGACGCACTGTTATATTTGTTAGCCACAATATGGGAGTAGTACAAACACTATGCACAAGAGGAATTTTTCTAAAACAGGGAACTGTGTACGCAGATGATACTGCGAGTAATGTAGTAAGTATTTATTTGCAAACTTTAGAGAATACTGAATCTCAAAATCTTTTGGAGCGAACGGAAAGGCGTGGAAGGGGACTAATTCGTTTGGCTGCGATTAGTGTTTCTACTGGGGATGAATATGCATCAAACACTCTTGCTACAGGTCGTCCCGCACGTTTTACTTTCCATTTAACTGGGGTAAGACCTAAACTAGCTTGTGTATTTACACTGTACAACCAGTATGGTCAAGCGATCATAAACTTCAATAGTACAGTGCAAAGTAGTGAAGATTTAACAAACATCGAACTTAAAAATACCCTTATTTGTGAGCTAGATGAACTAGGGCTAAAACCTGGTCGATATCGCATGAATGTCGCAATTATGAGTGATGGTGAATTACAGGATCATATTGAAGGGGCAACAGTTATAGAGGTTGAGGAAGGTGTATTGAGGGGACGCCCTGTTATTTCCAACGTGGAATACGGCAATGTATGTATGCATCATCGATGGGTTTTGCCTATATAGTACTTTTGGATTTAACCAGTTTTAATAGAAAGAGGTTTAATTTTATTATGATTTTCTCATCCTTGATATCTTCTCATCGTTCACCTGTTACGAAGGTTGGTTTATTTGATCCAGGTATAGAAAATAATATTGGAACTCCTAGCGCCAATTTAGGTGATTTAATCATTCAAGAAGCTGTTGAAAGGGAAATTAACCAAATATTTCCTGATATTCCTCCAATTAAGCATATTTCAACTCATACTTTCCCACGGTCGGAGCATATTGATGCTGTAGGTGAGTGTTCATTATTTTTCGTCGGTGGCACAAACTTATTAAGTTCAAAGATGAATCTTTATCGACATTGGAAGTTTTCACTGTCTCAACAGATGAAGTTAAGCAAATCTGTTCTTCTGGGAGTTGGGTGGGCACAATATGAGGAGAAACCAAATTTTCAAACTAGTCTGATTCTAAAATGTATACTGTCTAATAAAATTATTCATTCCGTTAGAGACAGCTACACACAGATGCAACTTAATAGTGCAGGAATCAAAAATGTTTTGAATACAGGTTGTCCTACGATGTGGCCTTTAGCACATCTGAAGGCTGATCGGATTCCTACACAGAAAGCTGATAACGCTTTGGTTATGTTTACTGATTATTCTAAACAGCCTGAGTTAGACAGAAAACTTCTTGAAATAGTAGGGTCAAAATACGATAAGGTTTTTGTTTGGCCTCAAGGTAGAGGGGATCAAGAATATGTATCTAACCTATCAGCCGAAATAGGTCACCCAATAACTATGCTGAAACACTCTTTTGATGCATTTAAAGAATTTCTAGATTCGGGAATAACATTTGATTATATTGGAACACGATTACATGGCGGCGTAAAGTGTTTGTTAAATGGTAGAAGAGCTTTAGTAATTGAAATTGATAATAGGGCTAAAGAAATTGCCAAAGATACTAATCTACCGACAGCTGAACGAGGCGATTTTCACAAAATTCATCAATGGATTGATAACCCATCAGTTACCAGAATTCAATTAAGTTCAGATGCAATTGATAAGTGGAGAGGACAATTCAAAAACATGACTCTTAAGTCTCAAACTTAATTACGATCAAAGTTTTACTTGACTAAGTGAATCAAGTTATGAAAATCGCATTTATCAGCTATGAATACCCACCTGATACAGCAGTTGGCGGCATTGCTACTTATATATACCAAATTGCAATGCTTTTACAAGAAAGAGGGCATTATATAGAAGTATTTGCTGGCAGTAACTATCGATCGAGCACTGAAACTGAGAATAATATTATTGTTCATCGAGTTCTTACAAAACACAATAGCGATTTTTCAGAACAAATTGCTCAAATCTTCAGTCAAAGGCATCATCTTATTAATTTTGATGTGGTTGAAGGTCCGGAGATTTCTGCTTGTGCAAGAAAATCTGTAGAAAGATTTCCAGATATTCCCCTTGTTATAAAACTTCACACACCTTCATTTTTGATTGGTCAGATTAATGATGTAGCCCCCTCTATAAATACAAAGCTTCGTTGGTATGCTGGAGCATTACGTCATGGAAAAATTCCCAAACCATTTCCTCGCTGGTCTTATGATTTGCACCAAGACATTGAGCGATCGCATGTTTTAGAGGCTGACGAAATCACGACTCCATCTCAAGCATTGGGAGATAAGTTGATTGAAGTGTGGGGGTTACCAGAGGATAAAGTGGTTCATATTCCTAATCCTTATATTCCATCACAAGAATTACTGAATATTGCAGTAGAAACACGTACAAATATAATAACTTTTATCGGACGACTAGAGATTCGTAAAGGCATTCTAGAATTGGGTGCAGCGATTCCGTTAATTCTGAAGCGCTACCCGGATGTAAGATTTCGTTTTATTGGTTCTTCTCTGCCTTCACCAAAGCCAGGATTGGACATGCAAGCTTATTTAGAACAAAAACTCAAACGCTATTTACCAGCATTAGAGTTTACTGGTTCTGTTGCATTAGATCGTATTCCCTATTGGTTAGCTAAAACAGATATCTGTGTCTTTCCTAGTCGATGGGAAAACTTTCCAAATGTATGCTTAGAGGCAATGGCAGCAGCACGGGGAGTCGTGGGTAGTAGTGCTGGAGGTATGGCAGAAATGCTAGACCAAGGTAAAGTGGGACGATTGATTCCCCCGGAAAACTCCCAAAAAATTGCAGAAGCTGTGATTGAATTGTTGGCAAATCCTCAACTACGAATGCAACTTGGTCGGGCAGCACGCGATCGCGTTCTATCAGAATACAATCTTGACCGAATTGGTCAATTGCAAGAGGAGAGTTACGAAAGAGCTATTCGCAGAAGATGTTCTTTGGGTAAAAGAATTTTCAGTAATTAAAAAAAATATTAATTTGATTAAATTAGGTGATTCCAAACAATGAAAATATCATTTAGAGGTTTATTCAAAGTACCAGTATATTTTCAATCTATAGAGAAAGAACTATCTCCTGTTTTCAAATATGTAGATGGGAAGTTACTTAATGCTGGTTGTGGTGAACGTGATATTAGTGATTTTTTAGTAAAAAATGGTGCTACAGAGGTTGACAACTGTGATATAGCATCTTCTATTCCTAATGCTATTATTTGTGATTTAACTGAGATACCAAAGGAAGAAAATACCTATGATTCCATTCTTTGTAATGCAGTCTTAGAACATGTGCAATTCCCTGATTTAGTTATAAAGGAGTTACACCGTATTTTGAAACCTGGTGGAAATCTTATCCTTTGCGTACCATTTTTGCAACCTTACCATCCATGTCCAACGGACTTCTGGAGATATACAAAAGACGGTTTGTCAGAATTAGCAAGATTAAACAATCTTGAGGTAATAGAAATTCTTCCCGTTCATTCTATTGCTCAAACAATCGGTTGGATAATTTGGGCATATCTTTTAGAGACTAAAAATCTATTGTTGAAACTAATCTTATGGCTGCCATTATATATTTGGACAAGGTTATCTTCTAAAACAGATTTTTCTTTAATTAAACATGCTAGTGCATATCAAATTATCCTCAGAAAAAGAGAATCTCATCAAAAAACTGAGTAATAAGTAAGTCGGCAGATATAGAACTCATTTGGATTTTCACAACATGTAAATAAGTATTAAGTCCTTGCCACTGCTTAGTTTCAATAGGTTCCAAACCCTGCGGACATATCCTGATTTTTGAACGCCGACCTACTTACAAGTAATATAATTATGACAAAAACTCTTAGTGTCATTATCTGTACCCATAATCCTAAATGGGATAATTTAGAAAGAGTTCTTGCTGCTCTGCAAGCTCAGACTTTACCTTTGAGTCAATGGGAACTTTTACTTATTGATAATGCTAGTAAAAATATCCTTTCATCAGAAATTGATTTAACTTGGCATCCATCTGGTTGTCATATCCGAGAAAATAAGCTGGGATTGACTGCTGCTCGATTGCGTGGGTTTCGAGAAGCAATCGCGCAAACAATTGTGTTTGTTGATGATGATAATATTCTTGACCCGGAATATCTGGAACATACTGTCAAGATTTTTCAAGAAAATCCTAATTTAGGTGCAATGGGTGGTAAATCTTTACCGGAGTTTGAAGTTGAACCAGAACCTTGGTTTGCTGAAGTTAATCCACCCCTAGGAATACGTGACTTGGGTGATGAAAGTCAAGTTTGTTTTTGGGATACTAAGTTAACTAAAGTAGATTCCTCGGCTAAATACTACCCAGAATTTGCTCCTATCGGTGCTGGACTGGTTATACGTAAACAAGCAGCAGAGATTTATGTGAAGCGAATTACTGGAGATAGTGTGAGGTTAGGGTTAGGTCGTACTGGGAAAAAATTAACTTCTGGTGAAGACAACGATATTGTCTTGACACTTTTAGAAGCTGCTTGGGGGGTTGGATACTTTCCTCAACTCAAACTGACCCATATAATACCTGCAAATCGTCTGACAAAAGATTACCTTGCTCGTTTAAATTACGCATCATCACATTCTTGGGTGCAAGTTTTAGATGTGCATGGTATTAGACTTTGGCAAAAAATCCCTCGTTGGACTGTTTTATTGCGTAAGATTAAAGCATTTTTCAATTATCGACCCTGGAAGAATCCTGCTTCATACATACGCTGGAAAGGTGCTTGTGGGATTTTTGAAGGACAAGCTGAAATATCATAAATGTGCAAATGTTAAAACAAGTTAAACAGATAGCAAGAAATTTAGGATTGGGAGTAATTTTTTATCGAGTTTACCATCTTCCTAAAAGCTTTTTAGACAAATGTTTCCAAACAGGTCCGATTAACATGATGGTTGATAATCGGACAAAACAGCAAATGGAAGCAGCTGCATATAATCTGAAACCGATTCAAGAATATGCAACAGGTGAACCATTAGAAATTCACTTTTTAACTGGTAAAAAATTTTGGTATCAAACCTGTTTTTGTGCTTACTCAATGGTACAACAAGCAAAAGTGAACATACGTCCAGTAGTTTACGATGATGGTACCTTGGAACAAAAATATGTTGAGCAAATTACAAGAATTTTTCCGGATGCCAAAATTGTATCTATTCAAGAAATAGAAGAACGCTTGGATAAATTTTTACCAACCAGTAAATTTCCCTATCTCAGAGAGCGTCGCGCTAATTATCCAAATATGCGGAAACTAATTGACATTCATATTGCCTCTGGTGGATGGAAATTAGTTCTTGACTCAGATATGCTTTTCTTTAATCATCCAACATTTCTTCTCAATTGGTTGGAGTCTCCCCAAGAGTTTTGTTACATGGTGGATGTGGAAACTTCCTATGGATATTCAGAAGCGTTAATGACTTCTCTTGCACAAGCAGAAATTCCCCAAAGATTAAATGTGGGAATTTGTGGCTTGAAAAGTGATGACATTGACTGGGAGCAATTGGAGTCCTGGTGCAAGCAAATGATTGAGAAGGAAGGAACTCATTACTACCAAGAACAGGCTATTACAGCTATTTTAATGGCTGGCAAACCTTGTGCGATCGCTCCTGAAAAGGAATATATAGTTATGCCGCAACGAGAAGAAGTAGTAAATCCTCAAGCTGTTTTACATCATTATGTGGCAGATTCTAAGTCTTGGTATTTCCACTACGGTTGGAAGCATATATTACATAGTAAGTAAAATTTTTACAAACTTCACAAATTTTATACAAAATTATCTCATATAATTACTTACCAGTGACTTCATTTCAAAAACGATAGCAATGCGATTCGCTTAAAGAATAATGAGAATTTTCTTTATTAAATAGTTATGACATCATTAGTTTCTATTCTTATACCTGCCTATAACAGCGAGGAATGGATTTCTGAAACAATCGAGTCTGCTCTAGCTCAGACATGGAGCAATATTGAAATAATTATTGTTGATGATGGCTCTGTTGATAATACTCTTGCAATAGCAAAAAAATACGAGTCCGCCAAAATTAAAGTAATTAGTCAACCTAATAAAGGAGCTAGTGCTGCCAGAAATACAGCATTTCGAGAAGCTCAAGGGGATTTCATTCAATATTTGGATGCAGATGACTTATTAGCACCGAACAAAATTGAACGTCAAGTAAAACTTTCCAAAAATACAAATTCTGATTTCTTAATCGCAGGAGAATGGGGAAGATTTTATAAAGATTATTCAGAAGCTTTATTTATTCCTCAAATCCTTTGGGCTGATATGTTACCTGTTGATTGGCTGCTTTGTGTTTGGGAAAATCACTATATGATGCATCCCGCTGCTTGGTTAGTCCCTCGCAAACTGGCTCAGATGGCTGGTTCTTGGGATGAAAATTTATCCTTAGATGATGATGGTGAGTACTTTTGTCGGGTTGTTTTAGCTAGTCAAGAAGTTAAATTTTGTTGGGATGCAAAATCCTACTACAGGTCTGGAATTTCTGGAAGTTTAAGCGCTTCTAGATCTTATAAAGCTTGGAAATCAGCTTTCTTATCGATTGAACTTGGTATGAAACATCTGCTGGAAATAGAAAATACTGCTCGTACGCGTCATGCATGTGCAACCAGATTTCAACGATTCATTTATGAAGCATATCCTGATGTACCAGATTTGAGAAAAAAAGCGGAACTTAAAGTTAAGGAATTTGGTGGGTCATCTGTGAAACCATTCGGAGGACCGATGTTTGAGTTATTATCTTCTTTTGTTGGTTGGAAATCAACAAAACGTATAAAAAATATTATTGGTCGTTAATTATTTAGTCCTTTAACCCAGTTTTTCTGTCAGTAAGCGAACCATTCATTAGTGTGTTAGAGGATTATAACTGGTGGAAAGCACATTTTTTAGAAACTTTGAAAGGAAAAGTCCGTATCAGAAGTTTAATTGAATTCTACAAATATTTATTTAGTATCTTTTATTAAAGATGGCAAAAATTCTGATTCTTATAGGTGCGCATCTATGTACCGCTCCTAGACCACAAAAAGAAGCCGAAACTCTAGCTAATGCTGGTCATGATGTCACAGTAGGTGGTTTTTGGTTTGACCCAGAACTGGTGAAGCGCGATCGCTTACTATTAACTAACAAGAAATATAAATTCCAACCTATTGTTGATTTCCAACCCCACAATCGTCTGATTAATTTAGGTATTCGCTTACAAGGACGTTTTGCAAAGGAAATATTTCAGCGATGGGGTATTTTTTCTCCTGGTTTGTTAGGATACAGTCCTACAGCCATGTTGAGCTTCGCAAAAAAGCGATCGCCGGATTTAACAATCGTGCATTCGGAGGCTGGACTTTGGGTAGGAAATCAACTTTTAGATAAAGGTTATCAGGTAGGAGTAGACATTGAAGACTGGTTTTCTGAAGACCTTTTACCTAATGCTCGTGCTACAAGACCAATCGAGAAAATCAAAAATTTAGAAGCTCATCTCCTACGTAAATCTACTTACAGTATAACGACTTCTAGTTGCCTTGCAAAAGCTTTAGCCAAAGCTTATCAAGCACCAGAACCTACAGTTATCTATAATGCATTTCCTTGGAGTGAGAGGAAACGCATTATAGATAATCAGAAGCTCGACCGTCAAAACTTCACTGATATTTCACAAATGCGGTCGATTCATTGGTTTTCTCAAACCATTGGACCCGGAAGAGGTTTAGAGAATTTATTCCAAGCTTTACCTTTTTTAAAAACACCTGTAGAAATCCACTTAAGAGGAAATTATCCTGCAACTTCTCGTCAATGGTTAGAACCTCTAATTCCGGATAATTGGCGAGAACGACTGTATATTCATACAACTGTTCCAAATGCTGAACTTTTATCCCGTATTGCCGAACATGACATTGGTTTAGCCTTAGAAGTTCCTTACTGCTTGAACAAAGAATATACAGTTAGTAATAAGCTTTTTCAATACTTACAAGCAGGTTTAGCTGTAATTGCAACCGATACACTAGGACAAAAGGAAATACTCAGCCAATATCCTGAAATTGGTAGTTTAATTCCCTCCCAAAATCCCCAAGCATTAGCTATAGCTATTGAAGATTTAATTACAAATCCTCAAAAGTTAACTCAAGCAAAAACAGCCGCTTTAGATACTGCTCAAAATTATCTCTGTTGGGAAAAGCAAACTGAGAAATTGCGATCGCTTATTGAAAGTTCTTTAGAGAGTAAAGCTTAATACTCGATAAATAAAGATTCAATAATAGTGTGTATCAAATTTATTTTATATCCAAAATTAACTATTCATAGTGTATGATTTTCCCAGCTTTAGAGGAGAAAAAGAAAGATGATCAAGAAAAATTAGAAAAACATAAAAATGTGGAATCCACAATATAAAACACTTGACCATTGGCGTGGTTTTGCTGCTTTTTGGGTTGTAATGTATCACGGTTTTGCTCCTCTTTATGATAAAAATCTACACCCTATTGCAAATCTACTAAAATCATTAGCAAAACCTGGTTGGTTAGGAGTACATATATTTTTTGTGATAAGTGGTTATTGCATTGCCGTAAGTGTCTATAGGTTATTTTTAAAGAATGGAAATGCCTGGACTTTTATTAAAAATAGAGCTGTACGACTACTACCTGTTTACTGGTTATCATTTCTACTTGCTTTAATCATTAATATAATTACTATTCCATTTAATGGAACTAGTTTTTGGGAAAACTTTCCTTCTTGGCAAGAATGGATTGCTAACATATTACTCATTCAACCTTATGTTGATATTACTCCCTATGTAGTAGTATATTGGTCTCTTGCTATTGAGGTTGCGTTTTATCTAATAGTTACAGGATTATTAATTATTCAAAAGATATTTAATCCAAAAGTTGCAATATTCATAGGTTTATTCCTTGGATTTTTATCTATATTTATATATTTACCAAGACTACCTTTTTTAAGTTATTGGTGTGAGTTTGTTTGTGGAGTATTATTATTTTTTGCTCTTTTATCTAATCATAATAAAAACTTCTCTCGAAGAAACTTATCTCTTGTTTTAATTATACTGATGATGATATTAAGCTTGTGGATTAACTATACATATAAACAAAATCAGTTATGGTATAGTGCAATATTTACTATTTGTCTTTATAATCTCTACTTTATAGATTCTAAAATAGCTAATATTAAACAAATAAAATGGCTCCAATTAATAGGTTTAATGTCATACTCACTTTATTTACTTCACAGTCCATTTCAAGGTAAGTTAATCAATTTGGGTATCAGATTCATTCCAATTAACAGTTCAATAATTGTTCTATTACAAATCTTTGGTTGGATTGTAGCACTAATTGCCAGTTATATCTTTTATCGTTTTGTAGAAAAACCTCTTAATGATTGGCGGTATCGTCGGAAAACTCTTAAAATAACTAACAATTAACTATGAAAATCTTATTAACAGCTGATCCGGAATTACCTGTTCCACCCAAACTTTATGGTGGAATCGAACGAATAGTTGATTTATTAGTCACAAGATTGAAAGAAAGAGGACATACTGTCGGATTAGTTGCTCACAAAGAATCAACTTCTCCTGCAAATAAGCATTTTCCCTGGTGGGGTTTAGAGTCCCAAAATACATTAGATACTGCCAAAAATATCATTACTTTACATTCAGCAGTAGGTCAATTTCAGCCAGAAGTCCTTCATAGTTTCTCTCGTATCTTTTATCTGCTACCTCTCTTAGGTTCTTCCTTACCTAAAATCATGTCTTACCAGCGTCGTCCCAGTTTGAAGACTACAGGTTTGGGGGTCAAATTAGCTAAAGATTCTCTTAGTTTTACCGGTTGTAGCGAAGATATTTGTTCCAAAGGAAGACCAGCAGGGGGAAATTGGTATCCTATTCACAACTGTGTAGAAATTGAGAAATATACTTTTCAACCACAAGTTGCTGATGATGCTCCTTTAGTTTTCCTCAGTCGAGTGGATAGGATAAAAGGTGCACATAATGCGATCGCAGCAGCAAAGAAAACTGGACGACGTTTGTTGATTGCTGGAAATCAGGTTAACAGTGAGGAAGGAAAGCGTTACTGGGAAGAAGAAATTGCTCCCCATTTAGGTAAAGATGGTATTGAATATGTGGGAGCAGTTAATGACACTCAGAAAAATGAACTTCTGGGTAAAGCAGCAGCTATGATTGTTCCCATTGAATGGGATGAACCTTTCGGTATTGTTTTTGCAGAAGCTTTAGCTTGCGGTACCCCAGTAATCTCTTCTGGACGCGGTTCTTTACCTGAAATTGTACGTCAGGGAGTAGATGGTTTCTTAATTAAAAATCTTGAAGAAACTACTGCTGCAATTGAGAAGTTAAATACTATTGATCGACAAAATTGTCGTCATCGAGCAGAGCAGTGTTTCTCCGCTGAAGTAATTGTAGATAAATACGAAGAACTTTATCGGAGTCTTTTATCTAACAAGAACTAAATAAATTTAGAAACATAATAATTCAAACTTACTTATTGTGATTACATAACTAAAGTTGTAACAAATTGCAATTAAGACTATCCATTTTAGGGTTTTGTTACACGAATACCTGAAATCCTTATCTCATCATTATTATCAATTAAACACTCTTATTGATAATCTATTTTGCGACAAGTCTTTCAGCCCAAAGTCAAATTAATTGTGCAACCAGAACAATTTCAGAAGAAAAATTAACCATTATTGTTAACAGTATATCACTATTATGAACACTATTTCTTTGCCAGCTTCTTTAACTTGGTTACAAAATCTAGATTTTCAATATAAGTTAGGAATATGCGAACGTATCTTTAGCAAAAAACTCGCTACTAAAGGAATTTGCTGGACACAAACTGGAGCAGGAATTCCTTGGAAACTTGATTTAAATAATCCAACCCATCGTTGGATTGTTTATGGCAAATATGAGGAACCTTTATTTATTAACTGGGCAAAAAAATTTCTCCCTACAAATGGAATTGTTGTAGATTCGGGAGCTAATATCGGTCAGATGCTAATGTATTTAGCTCAGTATATTCCTAAAGGAAAAGTACTTGCTTTTGAACCGGGTACAGAAGCAGCTAATTGGTTAGAAGAATGTTTATTGGTTAACTCAAATCTTCCTGTAGAAGTAATTAGAGCAGGACTTGGTGCATCTGTGGATCGGGTGCGTCTCAATCATATAGGAGAAAACGGTGGTTTTGGTCACGGTGCTTGGAGTCAAATCTCTCAAACGGAAGGAGAAGCTATTCGTATTGTAAGATTAGCAGATGAATTAACTTCAAGATCAATTACAACAGTGGACTTATGGAAATTAGACGTAGAGGGTTATGAAATCCCAGCTCTGCAGGGAGCAGAAGAATTTTTAAAGAGACAAAGAATCAAAGCCATCTATGCAGAATTACATGGGGAAAACGGTAAAAGAGTTCGAGACTATTTAGCTAAATTTGGATACCACTGTCATTTGATTACTCCTCAAGGTAAACCCTACAAGATTTCTCAACTCCCAGATCGCTGTAATGGATTGTTCTTACTCCAATAAAATCAGTATCTCTCGAAAATAATTTGGATACGAATCCTGAGTTATCTGTTTTATGACCCCATACATGTAAAGACATTGAAAAACAATGTCTTTACTAGCAATGCTTTATGAAACGCATAAACTGTATCTCTATGCAAAAAAAATTATTTAATGTTATTTTACATTGTTTTATACTTCTTTTACTTAAAAAGTATTCTCTCACAGTTGTTATTTTTAAATAAGTATTCTTTGATTACAAAAGTATAGTTATTTTTTCTAATTTTTGTTTATATAATTTCTCTGTATAAATTTACTTTTATAATTACTTACTTAATTATTTATTTCCATAATCCTATTTTATAAACATATTTTTCAACTTAGTCTTATAAATGCGTAAGGAAAATAATATCTTGAAAAAACGTATTTTAATTGTCAGTCCACATTTTCCACCAATCAATGCACCAGACCATCAAAGAATACGGATGTCTCTGCCGTATTTTCAAGAATTTGGTTGGGATGCTAGTGTTCTAACTGTAGACCCAAATCATGTCGAAGCTCTACAAGACCCTTTATTACTAAAAACCGTTCCTTCTGAAATTCCAGTAACCCGTACAAGTGCATTACCATTAAACTTAACCAGACGCTTCGGATTAGGTAGCTTAGGTTTGCGGAGTCTTCCTTACTTACAAAAAACAGGCGATCGCCTTTTAGCTGAAAAGAAATTTGATTTAGTTTATTTTTCTACGACAATATTTCCATCCATGATTCTTGGTCTGAGATGGTATCGTCGTTTTAATATTCCCTACATTTTAGATTTTCAAGACCCTTGGTTGAGTGACTATTACAAACAACCAGACTCCCCTAAACCTCCTGGAGGTCATTTTAAGTATGGTTTCTCTCAACTACAAGCCAAATTTCTTGAACCCAAAGCAGTTTCTCAAGTGAGTCATATAATCAGTGTCTCTCCTGCTTACCCCCTGACTTTACAGCAAAGATATCCACACTTAAGTTCAGAACAGTTTACAGTTTTACCTTTCGGTGCACCAGAAGTAGATTTTGAAAGATTAGCTTCACTAAATGTAAAACAATCAATATTCGATCCTCGTGATGGTAAACGTCATTGGGTTTATGTGGGTCGCGGTGGTAAAGATATGGATATGTCTCTGAGAAGCTTGTTTACAGCTATTAAGTCCCAACGTCAGGAAAATCCGCACCTATGGGATTCTATCAAATTACACTTTGTTGGTACTAGTTATGCTCCTAAGTCCTTAGCTGTAAAAACCGTTGAACCAATTGCTCAAGAACTGGGAATTTCCGATCTTGTCAGCGAACATCCCTGTCGAATTCCTTATTTTGAAGCCCTACAAATTCTTAGTGATAGTGATGCTATCTTAATGATAGGCTCCGATGACCCCAGCTATACCGCTTCTAAACTCTATCCTTGTATTTTAGCTCGCAAACCTATTTTTGCAATCTTTCACGATCGGAGTTCTGTAGTTGATATTCTCAGACAATGTCAGGCTGGTAAAGCTGTTACTTTTACATCGGATAATCAACCTAGTGAGTTAATAGACAAGATTAAAAATCAACTTGAATGGTTACAGTCTCTAGCAAAAGGTTTTCAACCTACAACTAACTGGGAAGCTTTTAAGCCATTTACAGCTAGAGAAATGACATTTAAACAATGTCAAATTTTTGACCAATATATAAACAAAAATGCTTAACAAATAAGTCTGACAAATACAAGTGGGAGAAGATGAATCAGCAATTGCAAAATGATAATCAACCAGTATTACTTTTATCCAAACTACAATCCAATAAAAGCAAACAATTATTATGGGCTTTATACCTGATAACTACAGTATTATTAGGCTTTGAAATTTTTTTGGCAGAAACTGATTCATTAGTGACAAATTTTAGTGCAGTTATTATTACAATTTTTGCACTCCTACCCAGTTATTTGTGGTGTTCGGGTAAGGCTTTAGGGATGCCAATTTTCCCCTTATTGGCTATTACCTATGTCTGGACTTACGCTCTACCATTAGTAACTAATCATCCAAAAGTTTCTACATATTCTCCAGAAGAACATTTATTTGCTGGGATTACTGTTGCTGGATTTTTAGGACTAGGTACCCTAGTTTGGTTTTCATTTGTTAAATCACCTCCCTCCATACCTAAGTATTATCGTACTCTGAATACATATAAAGGAGATAAATTATTTCTATCTATCTTTGCAATAAGTGTTTTATTTTATATTTCAGTCAACAATGGTTCTACAGCCATTTTAGAAAATACATTGACTGCTGTTAGAGCAGCAATAATAGGTCTAACTACTTTAGCTAATTTCGTCTTGGCTTATCGGTTGGGTGCAAAGAAACTATCTAAGATACATTCTCGCCTATATTTAATTCTGTTAGTTTTGTATATGATAACTAATTCAGTTAGCTTATTGCTAATTGGTGCATCCACGATTTTTATAGTTGCTACAGCTGCATTTATTATCGGTCGTAGAAAAATTCCTATCATACCTATAGTAATCGTTATCATTTGCCTATCTTTTCTACATGCTGGTAAAGCAGAAATGAGAACTAAGTATTGGTCTGGTGACCAACCATCATACTCTCAGCCTTGGGAATATCCACAGCTATATGCAGAGTGGGTACAAGATAGTTTGGAAGAATTACAAAGAGCTAGTAGCAAAAATACAGCAGAATCTAGCAAGGAACAATCTTTCTTAGAACGCTCTAGTGTGATTCAAATGTTACTGCTATCTCAGACGAAAAGCCCAAATATTATTCCTTATCTGAGTGGTAAAACTTATGAGCTCATACCGCAGTTAGTAATACCACGTATATTTAATTCCAATAAAATTAGGAGTCATGAAGGTACAGCAATTTTAAATGTTCATTACGGATTACAGAAAGATATTGCAACAACTTATCTCTATACAATTGGTTGGGGACTGCTACCTGAAGCTTATGCAAATTTTGGTCTTCTTGGCTGTAGTGGATTAGCTATTGTCCTGGGAATTATATGCGGAAAAGTCTGTGCTTGGAGTATTAATGCTCCCATTCTATCTGCTCAATCATTATTTTCTGTACTATTCATTGGCTTCGCTTTACAGACAGAATGGTCGGCAGGAGTTTATGTCGCAGCCTTATCTCAATCCGGTCCAATTTTGGGGGCACTTGTATTAATCTCAATGAAAAAATATCAAATTCCCTGGGTTATAAGAACATAATTTTTGTCGCAATATTAAATATCCAAAAAAATGTAATTATTCAATATATTAGCAATATTAAAAAATAAGGTTTTTAAAATCATAATGATAAATCATTTAAATAAAAAATAAGACTATATCTTAAATACATTTAAATAAATTACACTCGCTTTTTTATTATTTGCAGGACTTACGCAATTATCACAGTACTCTACAATAAAAATTTTCTGGTTGCGTAAGTCCTAATTTATTTTGACTAATCAAAAAATATTTTTTGAAATCTTATGAATAAACTAGCAATTATTACATCACATCCTATCCAATATTATGCCCCTTGGTTTTCCTATTTAGCTAAAACTAATAATTTAGCTATTAAAGTTTTTTATCTATGGAATTTCGGTATTACTCAAAAAGTTGATCCTGAATTTAAAAAGTCATTTCAATGGGATATTCCTTTGTTAGAAGGATATGAATATGAGTTTATACCAAATGTAAGTAAAAATCCAGGTACTCATCATTTTTGGGGATTACAAAATCCGAGTTTGATATCACAGATAAAGTCTTATCATCCGGATGCAGTGTTATTAATGACGTATAATTTTGTAAGTATCTACAACTTTTTGTGGAAGTGGAATTCTAAAAAGGTACCTTTATTATTTAGAGGTGATTCCCATCGCTTAATTTTTAAAAATAATATTAAGGAGAAGATAAAACGAAATTTTATAACTCAAATATATCGTCACTTTTCTGCTTATTTATATGTAGGCAAAGCAAATTATGATTACTTCAGATATCATAATATACCTCCCGAAAAATTATTTTTTTCCCCCCACGCTATTGATAATCAGCGCTTCTTTAACCAAGCTCAAGAAGCTTTTGAGCAAGCGAAAGTCTGGAAACAAGAATTAGGTATTCCGGAAAATTATAAGATAATTTTATTCGCCGGAAAATTTAATACTAAAAAAAGACCCCTAGATTTGCTTGATGCTTTTATCAAAGCAAATCTTTCCGAAGTATCCTTACTTTTTGTCGGAAATGGAGAACTTGAAAAGGAATTAAAAGAGAAAGCTACAAAGCATAAAAATATCTACTTTGCACCTTTTCAAAACCAAAGTTTTATGCCCCGTACCTATGCGATCGCTGATTTATTTGTTTTACCCAGTTATGGTTCTGGGGAAACCTGGGGACTTGTAATTAATGAAGCTATGTGTATGTCGTGTCCTATAATTGCAAGTACTCATGTTGGTTGTGCCCAAAATTTAATTTCCCTAAACAAAAATGGCTTAATTTTTCCTGCTGGTGATGTGTCTGCGCTTACAAATAGTCTCCAAGAGGCTTTTTCTAATCGGGAAAGATTGCAGGAATGGGGGAAGGTAAGTCGAAAGATTATTGAAGATTATAGTTATACTCAAACAACCCAAGGACTCCAAGAAGCTTTAAATTATCTCAATATTTCATAACGATAATACGAAATATTCTTTTGTGATGTGATTCTGCCTTTATTTATCTATTAAAATTATAGCCAAAAAATTTACCAGATATGTTCAACTCAGAATTCACCAATATTAGTAGCCATCAAATAGTTAATGAAATCAAAACTAAAGGATACTTTGCTTTTGAAGGAGCATTAACCGAACAGTGTGTAGAAGAGTTTCTTCAAGAAATAGATTTCAATCAGGTTTTAGTTAATACCAATGATATAGGTGTTGTTATTGCCCAAAATCAAAGATTTTTAACTCATTGTCTTGCTAATTCTAAAAAATCTTACGATATTATTACTTCTCGATTAGTTTTAGATATCTGTAAAGGATATTTTGATGATACTTATAATCTAACAAATCATAGGATTTATACAACACCAAAAATATCACGAATGCCCTGGCATACTGATAATAATCTACAGATTGGTAAAAAGCTTGTTAGCAAGCATAATATGCCTGGTTTATTATTTTTATTTTATTTATCTGATGTAACTCAAAATTCATTTCAATATATCAATGATTCCCATAACTGGTCAGATCGGCATCATCATGAAATTTATCTAGACTCTGAATATATACAAGAAAAATATCAAAAAGATATTGTCAATTTCCCAATGAAAAAAGGAAGTTTTATTGTATGTAATACTCATGGAGTTCACCGAGCAGAGCCTTTTCAAGATGATAAATATACAAGAAAAACATTACTTTTTCAGGTAGACCAAATAGGTTCTGAGAATAGCGGACATGGAGAAAAAAATATTGTTAATACTGAATTTATTGATAATCCAACTCAAGAACTAATGGATTATCTGGGATTTGGCTTTAAAAGAGATTATCCACCATTTCCTAACTCTTCAGTTCTTACAATGATGCCTAAAGATATATTAGCATTACAAAAAGAGTTATTACCTAAAACAATACAAGCTTTGGTCAAAAATCTATTTATTCAATATCTATCAGGAGACATGATTACAAATATAAAAAGAATGTTATGGTCTCCTAAATCGAAATAGTTTATTTTTCCTCTATGAAAATTCTAATAATAGCTAATTATAAATTAGACCAAATATTAAGTGTCAATAAGTTTACAGATTTGCTTGCCACAAATATTATAAATTTTGGTCATCAAGTCCGTGTTATTTATCCCAAGCCATATTTTAATTGTTTCCCACAAATTCCAAGTTATATTAAAAAATGGCTGGGATATATAGATAAATTTCTTCTTTTTCCTCTACAACTTAACAAAGCATTATCTTGGGCTGATATTGTTCATGTGTGCGACCACGGAAATGCTATCTACACAAAATATTTACAAAAGATTCCCCATATAGTTACTTGTCACGATCTATCTGCTATTCGTTCTGGTTTAGGAGAATTTCCTGAAAACAGAATTGGAAAGATGAGCAGATTATTACACAGAATGATTATGCAGGGACTTAATAATAGCTACAAAGTCATTTGTGTTTCAGAGCAAACAAAAAGCGATCTCGTGCGTCTGAGTACTCTTGATGAAAGTGCGATATCTGTAATCCATATGGGATTAAATTATCCTTATAGTCCTATGGAGTTTACAGATAGTCAGCCAATTATCCAAAAATTAGGAATTTCTAGTAACTGTAATTATATTCTCCATGTGGGAGCAAATCACTGGTATAAAAATCGTTTGGGGGTTTTATCAATATTTCATCAGTTATTGCTCAAATTAAAACTAACTAATTCAGAACTAACTAAGCTTAATTTAGTAATGGTTGGTGAATCTATGACTGATGAAATGCGTGATTTCATTAAAACTCATAACCTTACTCAAAGAGTTATAGAATTAGTAGGGGTTGAGAATAAAGAATTACAAGCTCTGTACTCTAGAGCAACTGCATTATTATTTCCATCTTTACAAGAAGGTTTTGGATGGCCAATTATAGAGGCACAAGCTTGTGGTTGTCCGGTCTTTACATCGAATATTTCTCCCATGAATTATATCGGAGGAGATGCTGCAATATATATAAATCATCTGAATCATCAAGAGGCAGCTGAGCAAATTATTTATAATTTACCAAATTTAAAAATATTGAAATCTAAATCTATTAGTAATGCTCAAAAATTCACTTCAGAAAAAATGATTTTTAATTATATTCAAGCTTATCAAGAAGTTTTTGAGATGAGAAACAAATACTAAATATATTGTTGAATATATTTTGAAATCAAATAAAAAAATAAGAAAGAAAGAAAGTACACTTACTACTAATACTTTTTGTCATAAATTTATTAATGAATTAATAAAAATCGAGTGAAAATTTTAACTTTAACTTGAAGATAAAAAATAAATTAAATTATCTAGCTATTTGATATATATTTTTTAAATTTCATTATTTATGCAATTAAGTGTAATACATAAATAAAATAATCTTTAAATATTAAGTTTATTATTATTTAGAATATTTACTTTTTTGACCAATTTTTACTACTTCAAATAAGATTATACTCTCTATGCAAAATAATGACTTTTTAAAAGCAAAACGAAGAAGTCAATTCAGAGTATGTCAAGTGGTAGCCAACATTAATGAGTATACTGGTGGTCCAGCTGTTGTAGTTACTAATTTAGCTGAATTTCTTCTCAACCATGGAATAAGCTCTCATATATTTACACTTGACTACCAAAACTGGGGACAACAAGTTGAATCATCCGGTGTTACCTTACATAGCTATGCTATTAATTCAATTGCACAGTATTTAGGAAGTTATCATCCAAATGCAGGTCGTATACTTTCTGAGTTAGCTTCTACTCAATTTGATTTAATTCATAATCATGGTTTATGGAAATTTCCTAATATTTATGCTCGTCAATGTGCTTTAGAAAATTCTCTACCGTTGATTATTTCTCCCCACGGAATGCTAGAATCATGGTCTTTAAATTATCACTATAAAAGAAAAATTTTAGCATGGTTATTTTATGAACAGAAAAATTTAGCCAGCGCGGCAGTCTTACATGCAACTTCTATTCAAGAACTTTCATCTATCCGTCGATTTGGATTAAATAATCCAGTTGCAGTTATTCCTAATGGAGTACATATTGAAAATTTAGATAAACAATATAATAAAGAGAATTTAACTAATTTATTTCCAGAATTAAAAGATAAAAAATGGTTAATGTTTATTTCTCGAATTCATCCTAAAAAAGGATTAGATAATTTATTATTTACTTGGAAAGAATTAGCAAAATTATTTGATGAATGGCATTTAGTAATAGCTGGTCCTGATTCGGTTGGATATTCTTCCCAGTTGAAGTCTTTAGTAAAAGAGTTGGAACTAGAAAATAGAGTTACTTTTACAGGAGTGCTCTCTGGAGAAATAAAAAAATCTGCTTTATCTAATGCTGATTTATTCGTTTTACCCAGTCATTCTGAAAATTTTGGTATTGTTATCGCAGAATCTTTATCATATGCAGTACCTGTAATTACAACTAAATGTACACCTTGGCAGGATTTACATAGATATGATTGTGGTTGGTGGATAGAAGATAATCAAAAAGCACTAACTACTGCTTTGATTGAAGGAATGCAAATATCCGACAATAAACGCAAAATGATGGGTTTAAAAGGGCGAAAATTAGTGCAAAGAAAGTACTCTTGGGATCATATCGCAAAAGAGATGGTAAATGTTTATCAATGGATGATAGGTGGTGGCAATTCTCCCCATCTTATACATTTTTAAATATATGAAATATTATAAATAGTATAATTTCATACTTGTATAATTTTTCTAAGCTAATAATTTATAAGAAGAATATATTGTAATTTATATGTCAACGAAATCACATTTAAATCGCCTTCACTTATGGATACCTAACTTATTTGAGTTTAAAGGAGGTATTCAAGTTTTTTCAGAATTTTTGTTACAAGGATTACAAAGTGCTTATCCTAATATTAAATATGATATTTTTGTGAAGCATGATACTCAGCTTCCTGGCAATTATCAATATACATCTCAAACTCAGTTTCACTTTTTTGGTAAATGGGGTCATAAGTTACGGACTATAGCTTTTGCGTTTGGACTGATAATTCATGGATTTTTGCAACGTCCTGATTTAATTGTTACTTCTCACTTGAACTTTACAGTCGCTGCCTATTGGTTAAAAAAAATTACCGGTATTCCCTACTGGACAGTTGCTCATGGTATAGAAGCTTGGGATATTAAACAACCTAGTTTGCAAAAAGCTCTTCATGATGCAAATAAAATTTTAGCAGTTAGTAGTTATACGCGCGATCGCCTGATAAAGGAGCAAAATCTTGATCCTAGCAAACTTGTAATATTACCTAACACTTTTGATACTAATCGTTTTCAAGTCTCATTAAAGCCTAAGTATTTACTAGAAAGATATGGACTTCGTGCAGAACAACCAGTTATATTAACTGTCGCGAGACTCGATGAGAATGAAATCTATAAAGGCTACGACCAAGTTTTACGAGCAATTCCTTATATTAGAAATACTATTCCTGATATTCATTATATTATCGCCGGTAAAGGTAAAGATAGAGTTAGAGTTGAGGAATTAATTACACAACTGAAATTAGAGGATTACGTAACCTTAGCTGGGTTTGTACCTGACGAAGAATTAGGCGATTATTATAATCTGTGCAATGTATTTGCGATGCCTAGTAAAAAAGAAGGTTTTGGGATTGTATATCTAGAAGCTTTAGCCTCTGGTAAGCCTGTCTTAGCAGGGAATCAAGATGGAGCAGTTGATGCAGTTTGTAATGGAGAGTTAGGAGTACTTGTTAATCCTGATGATATTGAGTCGATTGCTGATAGTTTAGTTCAAATTCTCAAAGGTACTTATCCTAATCCCCTATTTTATCAACCCTTAGCTTTACGTCAGAAAGTAATTGATAAGTTTAGTGTTGAAGCTTTTCAGAAAACTTTGGCTACATATTTAACACAGGATTTTCAAGAGGATTTTCAAGACATTCAAATTCAAAATACCAAAGGGGGCTAACTAATATAATGTGCGGTATTGCAGGTATTTTAACAACTAATAAATATCAAGATTCTCTGGAAACTTTAATTGGTCGAATGCAAACTGCACTCCGACACCGGGGACCAGATGATAAGGGTATCTATATTTCTTCAGAAAGACAAGTCGCACTTGCTCATACTCGTCTTTCAATCCTTGACCTTAGTCCTGCTGGACATCAACCGATGTCAACTGCAGATGGTAGATATTGGATTACCTTTAATGGTGAAATCTATAATTTTCTGGAAATCAGACAAGATTTAATCTCTCAAGGAGAAGAATTTCATTCCCATACAGATACAGAAGTTATTCTCAAACTCTACAGAAAGTGTGGTTCTGATTGTGTAACTCGTCTGCGAGGAATGTTTGCTTTTGCGATTTGGGACAATTGGCAAAAAACTTGCTTTATTGCTCGTGACCCTCTTGGTATTAAACCTCTCTACTATTGGCAGTCTGGTTCAAATTTAATTTTTGCTTCAGAACTTAGAGCCATCTTAGCATCTGGTCTACCTGCCGTTAAGATGAACCCTCAGGGCTTATATGGTTATTTAATTAGTGGGTCTGTTCCGGAACCATATACTTTAATTGAAAATGTTCGCTGCTTAGGTGCTGGTCATTTCTTGCATTGGAGTTCAGGTGAAATCAAACAGCAGCAATATTGGCAGATTAATTTTGTTCCAGAAAAAATATCAGTACAGGAAGCAAGAGAAAAAGTCAGCATAGCTTTGCTTGATTCTATTAAACATCACTTTGTTAGTGATGTCCCCGTAGGAATATTTCTTAGTTCTGGTATTGATTCTACAACCCTTCTAGCATTAGCGAGTAAAACTCAAACTCAGCCAATACGTACATATTCGATTGGTTTTGCAGAAAGTAAGTGGAATGAAGCTGATACTGCTAAACAAATTGCTAATTTATTTGGCAGTGACCATACTGAGTATAAAATTACAGCTTCTGAGGCTAAAAAACTTTTCCCAGACTTTTTAGCTGCTATAGACCAACCCACGATTGATGGTTTTAATACCTTTTGTGTATCCCAGCTCGCCCATAAGAATGATACAAAAGTGGTACTTTCTGGATTGGGTGGAGATGAATTATTTGCTGGATATAAATCCTTTGAGACCATACCACAAATGGTCGCTAGAACTAAGTATACACAAAAGATTCCTTTTTTAAATACTGCTGCTGGTACTGCATTAGCTCATTGGGGTAATTCACCTAAAATCAAACGTTTTGGTGACTTTTTGCAAAATTCTTCTTTAGCTTCAGCTGCTGCTTATCGTAGCTTTAGGGGAATTTTTTCTCATGTCGAAGCTTGTCAGATATTTAAACAATATCTACCAGAACAAAATATACCTACTTTTGCCTCCCTAATCCCTGAACTACCCGATCATTTCCACACATTGGAAGATGAAGTCAGCTTTCTCGAACTTAGTTATTATATGCGCAATCAGTTGCTACGAGATAGTGATGTGATGAGTATGAATTGGGGATTGGAGTTGAGAGTACCTTTTGTAGACCAAACCTTACTGGAAACAATTGCATCAATACCAAGCGATATACGCTTAGAATACGGTAAAAAATTATTAATTCAATCTGTTCCTGAATTACCCGATCTAGTTCTTAATCGTCCGAAAAAAGGCTTCTTTTTCCCTTACGAAGAGTGGATGAATAAAGATTGGAAGAATTATTTTGAAAATATTAGTGGTGCAAAAAATTCTCACCTCCAACCTTGGTATCGTCGTTGGAGTTTGGCTATTTTACAAAACTGGTGGGAGGAAATTGCATGAAAATTCTTCACATAATTCCATCCGTATCTTCAATCCGTGGTGGTCCTAGTCAAGCAGTATTAGAAATGGTTCGTTCTCTACGAGAGAATGATATAGATGCTGAAATACTTACAACTAATGATAATGGTTCTGGACTCTTAGATGTACCCTTGAGAAAACGTATTGAATATCAGAATGTCCCTGTTTATTTCTTTCCTCGTTTTTCTCCCCCTATTCATCCGATTAGAGAATTTGCTTTTTCTAGGGAGTTTACCTCCTGGTTATGGGAAAATATTCATCAATATGACTTAGTACACATTCACGCAATATTTTCCTATCCTTCTACAGTCGCAATGGCGATCGCTCGTCGTAAAAATATTCCTTACATTATTCGTCCTCTAGGACAATTGTGTGAATGGTCTTTAAAACAAAGTGTATTAAGAAAGGATATTTATCTAAATTTGATTGAAAAATTTAACCTCAATCAAGCTCAATATATTCATCTGACTTCTGAATTAGAACAGCAAGAAGTATCCCATTTGGAATTGAAAGCTCCTAATTTTATTCTTCCTCATGGTCTGAAAATACCTGCAACTGTTCCAGAAGCTCATGAGAAACTACGAAAACAATTAAAGCTTCCTGACGATGAACCAATAATCTTATTTCTATCTCGCTTGCATCCTAAAAAAGGTTTAGATTATCTAATTCCGGCTTTAAGCAAGCTCACTGATTATCGTTTTACTCTGGTTATTGCAGGTAGTGGTTCTCCTGAGTACGAAGCAGAAATTGAATTACTATTAGAAACAAATAATATTCGTAACCGTACCCATGTTACTGGATTTCTTCAAGGAGAAATCAAAGATTTATTTATTCAAGGTTCAGACTTATTTGCTCTTACTTCCCATTCTGAAAATTTTGGAGTTGCAGTTCTGGAAGCTTTAGCTGTAGGTTTACCTGTTCTCGTCACACCTGGTGTTGCTTTAGCTTCTGTTGTTCAAGAAAATAAACTAGGTTACGTTGCTTCTCTGGATATATCTGCAATTACATCTATTATTGAGAACTATTTAATCAATCCCCAAGAAGCGAAGGAAATGGGTACCCGAGCTCGTCAACTGATTATTGAGCAATATACCTGGAACTCTATTGCTAAAAGATTAATTCAAGTCTATACAGATATTATTCAAAATCAAACTATTTCTATTGATAAATAAAATAAGTTGACCGGACAAAAAATATATTAATCCTATCCCTTGAAAATTCAAGCTTATTTGTTCTTACTTTCAATTCTAAAAACTTTAATTACTTAAATCAAAAAATATTTTTTGTGACTATGCCTTTAATTAATTATTCTAAACTTTTTCTAGACTTAGCCAAACCATTTGCGCAAAAACCTTCTCATTTAATAAATAATATTATTTGGCGTTTTCCTCAGAATGTTTCTACTAAAGAACATATATTTATTATTGGAGCTCCAAGAAGTGGAACTACATTACTCGAATCCATTTTATCTGTTCATCCAAATTTTACAAGTATCGAAATAGAAACTGGTATATTTACTTTTCGTGATATATATACATTTACTAATGCAACTCGTAACATGGAGGAGCGTCAATCCATTGAGCTAATACTTAAAGATTCAAAAGATATTATTGACTTTTATGATAGATTTACTACTTTTTTCCTGATGAAAGAAGGAGGTAAATTTTTTCTTGAGAAAACTCCTCAGCATATACTTCATTTAGGTTTTATAAAACGCTACTTCCCAAATGCTAGATTTATCAATATCTATCGTGATGGTCGTGATTGTTATTGTTCTGCTCGGAATAATGAATGGGTTATTCAAGGTAACAATATTGAGCGCTATGCTAAATATTGGCGCAAATGTGTATTAGCTAGACTTCAAGAAAAAAACCAGCTAAATATACTTGATGTAAAATATGAAAATTTAACTTCTGAACCTGAATCAACTATCAAGGAAATCATGTCCTTTCTGAAAGAGGAATACAGTCCAAAACAGTTAAATCCACAATATTATTCTCAACATAAAGCGAGCAAAGCAAAAGAATTTAATAAACTATCCAAACCAATTGATAATAGTAGTCAAAAACGTTGGATTAAAGAACTAACCAACGATGAAATTTCTACTTTTAATAAAATTGCAGGTCGAGAATTATTGAAATTAGGTTATCCACTTTAAATCTTGATCATCATAACTAGAAAAAATACTATATACCCATGTTAGAAAAAATTACACCTCTTATTCTCACCTATAATGAAGCCCCTAATATTGAACGTACTCTCCAAGGTTTGAGTTGGGCAAGTAAAATTATCGTAGTTGATAGCTACAGCAATGACAATACCTTAGACATCCTTGAGAATTATTCCCAAGTCCAAGTATTTAAACGAAAATTTGATACTCATGCACATCAATGGAACTACGGTTTAGAGAAAATTGAAACTCCTTGGGTGCTATCTTTAGATGCAGATTATGTTGTTACAGATGAATTAGTTAAAGAAATCTCTAATCTATCAGATAACCTTCAAATAGATGGTTACTTTACTAAATTTAAATATTGTGTTAAAGGTCAACCTCTACGAAACACAATATTACCTCCACGTCAAGCACTTTTTCGTAAATCTAAAGCTATATATATTGATGATGGTCATACTCAGCTATTAGAACTTAATGGTAAATCTGCAACTCTTACTAACTATATCCATCACGACGATCGTAAACCTTTAAGTCGCTGGTTATGGGCACAAGACCGTTATATGTTGATTGAAGTCAAACACTTATCTGAAACACCATCTAGAGAGTTGAGTTTAGGCGATCGCGTCCGCAAACAAAAATTTTTAGCTCCTTTTATCATTTTATTTTACTGTCTGATAATCAAGGGTGGAGTTCTTGATGGAAAAGCAGGTTGGTATTACGCTTTTCAACGAGTTTTAGCGGAAATGCTTCTTTCTTTACGTTTAATGGAGTATAACAAGTAATATTTCAATTTTACTCAGTCTTAAAAGTATGATTACTAATCCTAGAGTTTATATAAATTAGAGGTATAAAATTTGAAAATATTTATTCCTAAATATCTAATATTAGTTTATATTTTTGCTGGTTTTTCAGTATTTGAAATTGTTCTTCGACTTACTTTTGGATTAGGAAATCCTCCTTTATTTCAGGCTGATTCGGACACAGGTTATCGTTTCCAACCGAATCAAAAATTGACTCGTTTTGGTAAAAAAATACAGTACAACCAATATTCTCAACGTTCGGAATCGATTACATTAAATAAACCTCAAAAAGGTTTAAGAATTATGATTGTAGGGGATTCTGTAAGTAATGGAGGAGCTATTACTGACCAATCAAAAATTATTTCTGAACAGTTAAAAGATAAATTAAATACTAAAGCAAATAAATTAGAAGTATTGAATGCTTCGACTGGTTCTTGGGGAATAGGTAATCAACTTGGATATATCCGTAAATTTGGTACATTTCAAAGCGATTTGATTATTATTCAGATTGGAAGTCATGATTTAATGCAGCCTACTAGTACTGATAAAAACTTAGGTAAACCATATACTCCTATTCATAATCCTGCGTTAGCTACTCAAGAACTTATCATACGTTATATATTGCCTAGATTGTCTATATTAAAGTTTATTGACAAAAATAGTAATCCAAACAGCAATTCTAATATATCTATACCTAAAGGGGGAATTACTAAAAGTAATGAACAATTTAAGCAGAACATGGATTATCTTAGAGAAATAATTTCTTTAATTCGTTCTAAAAAAATTCCTATTTTAGTTTTATTTACCCCCGATAAAATTGATTTAATACCTACTTTCAGGACACCAATTTATAAATCTGAGTTTCTGCAAATTATTAAACAATTAAAAGTCCCTATAGTTGATACTCATTTAGCTTGGTCTAAATTACCAAAAATAACTGTAGAGTCACATTATAGAGATTTTATTCATTTCAATGAAAGAGGAAACCTTGCTGTAGCAGATTTACTTTCAAAAGAAATTTGTATCAAAGATAAATTTAAAATCTGTTCTGAAAGTTAGTTTTATTGAATTTATTTTACTAACTCACAATTACTTTTTTCATATAAATTATTATACGCTATATAAAAATCTCTCCACTCAATTTTCAACCCAATAACTTATCAATGAAACAATTTTATTTATATTTGAAAAGATACTTCATAACTTACGCAGCGATCGCGCTATTTATCCTGTTAAGTCTTATTCCTTTGCGTTTAGCTATGGCTTATAACCAAGCACCACAGCCTGAAGCTATTTTAACTCTTGGCGGTTCTGAAAAAAGAGAAAAATTCACAGCTGAGTTTGCTCTACTTCATCAGAATCTGGATATTTGGGTATCTACAGGTATTCCTTCAGATGAAGCAAGTAGCATTTTCGAGAAAGCAAATATTTCAGAAAACCGCTTACATCTCGATTATCGAGCTACAGACACTGTCACCAATTTCACAACATTAGTTCAAGATTTCCGTCAACGAGGGATTCATCATCTTTTCCTGATTACCTCTGATTTCCATATAACTAGAGCAAAAGCTATTGCTACTATTGTTCTTGGTAGTCAGGGTATTATATTTACTCCCATCTCTATTCCTTCAGAAAAACCTACAGAATCTGTATTCCGTATTTTAAGAGATATGGGACGTTCGTTATTCTGGATTTTTACCGGTCATACAGGATCGAGCTTAAACCCTCATCTAAATAATAGATTATATGCGTCTAGATAATTATACTGTCGGTGACTATACTCCCGGTGCTCCTTTTTGGAAACAAATGTTATGGTATTTTCTAGGTTCTCCTCTATTTGAAAGCCATATTTTACCCATCTCGGTTATTAAAGTTGTTATACTCCGCTTATTTGGAGCTACAGTTGGTAAAGGAGTTCGGATTAAACCGGGAGTTAGGGTAAAATTTCCTTGGCGTTTGGTAATTAATGATTATGTTTGGATTGGTGAAGATGCTTGGTTAGATAATATAGCTCCTATAACTATTGAAAGTCATGTTTGTATCTCTCAAGGAGTCTATCTTTGTACGGGAAATCACGACTGGAATCATCCTAATTTTAAGTTAATTCCAAAACCTATTTATATACAAGAAGGTAGTTGGATTGCAGCGAAATCGATAATTGGACCGGGAGTAACAGTCGGACGAGGAGCAGTTCTGATTATTGGTGGAGTTACAGGACGCTCTTTGGAATCTCAAACTATATATGTTGGGAATCCAGCACAAGCATATAAAAAGAAAAAAGACTAAACTTATTACTTTTTACTGAACACTTGGATGTAAACCTATAAATACTGAGTATTTTTCATTTCCTATCATTCACCTGAAGACTAAATGTATGTTTACTTATTACTTGATTTATTTATTCAATGAAATCATTACGTTCCCTCAGAAATATTGCAGGAATTGTGGCGATCGCAACTCTGATTAGTAAGCTATTTGGGGTGTTACGCTCTACTTCTATTGCTGCGGTTTTTGGTGTGGGACCGGTTGCAAATGCTTATTACTACGCTTATATAATTCCCGGTTTCTTAATGGTGCTTGTTGGGGGAATAAATGGACCAATACATACAGCCCTCGTAAGTATTTTAGCAAAACAACAATCATTAAATACAGAAAATACAGACAAGTTGGTTGCGACTATCAATACTCTGATTACAATGATTTTGTTGCCACTTTCTATAATAATATTTATTTTTGCACCTTTTTGGATAAATTTACTTGCACCAGGGCTGAATGAACCGGTACGAGAAGCTGCTATCCATCAACTACAAATTATGGCTCCTATTGCTTTACTATCAGGACTTATAGGTGTTGGTATGGGTAGCTTAAATTCAGCAGATTTTTATTGGCTACCTTCAGTTAGTCCAATGCTATCGAGTCTGTGTGTAATTATTAGTTTAGGTTTTTTTGCTTGGTATTCCCAAGGTGACATCAATTCTCCCGATAATATTCTCTTAGGAGGAATTATATTAGCTTTAGGGACTTTAGCTGGTGCTGTTTTCCAGTGGTTAGCTCAGTTACTGTTACAAATAAAAAAGGGAATAATATCAATTCGACCTGATTTTAATTTTGCTTCCTCTGAAGTCCGAGAGTTTATGGGATTGATGTTTCCGTCTGTATTATCTGCTGGAATTTATAATATTAATGTCTATATAGATTTGTGGTTTGCATCTTATATTCCCTATGGTGCTGCCAGTTTGAGCTACGCTCAACTACTTTCTTACACCCCTGTGGGGATTATTTCTAACGTACTTTTAGTCCCACTCCTGCCCAGATTCTCTCAACTTGCAGCTAATGAAAAATGGACTCAACTCAGACAACAGATTCGGCAAAGCATTATTTTTGCAGCCTTAATAATTCTACCATTGGCTGCTCTTATGGCTTTTATGGCTGTTCCTATAGTTAGGATAATTTATCAGCGTCAAGCATTTGATGAAAAAGCAGTAAAGTTAGTTGCATCTGTATTGGTAGCTTATAGCTTAGAAATGTTTCCTAGCGTCTGCTTACAATTACTGATGCGAGTATACTATGCCCTTGGTGATGCTAAAACTCCTTTTCGTATTAGTGCATTCAATATTTTATTTAATATTGGATTAGATTATTTTCTGGTCACAAAATTTGGAATACCAGGCTTAGTACTTGCAACAATGGTAATAAATATAATTGCACTAGGAAGGCTGTTGAGTGGATTGAATCATAGGATTGGAGGATTATCCTGGCACAATATGAGTTTATCTATAATAGGCATCGCCGCCGCTAGTATAGTAGCAGGTTTTGTATCTTGGCAGATTAGTTTGAGTATCTCAGGATTTTGGGAAATCAATGGAATGTTTCTAAGTTTGACTCAATTGGGAATATCTGCAACTGTTGGTTTGGGAGTTTTTATTTTATTAGCTATTTTATTAGCCAAGTATTTAAAGCTTAAAGAAGTAGACTATTTTGCTCAATTACTGTATCAACGCTTCAGATAAGTACTTCAAAAAAATTAATTACATACATTGATTACAAAATTCATATAGTGAAATAACCTATAATAGCTGTAGACATATACGTTCGGACAATATGCTTCCCTCAAAGGGTAATAGTGAATAGGGAGGAAATAGAAACTTGTCCTAACTAATCTGACGGTTGCTATAAATAAAAAGTGCTTAGTATTTATAACTTTTCTGACTACATTATTGACTTCCTAGGACTGAAATTATTCTGAAAGATGACTAAGTAGGTTCGCATTAAAAATTGTAATTAGGACAGGCAGTAGGCAATCGGCAATCGGCAGTCGGTGTAAGAGTTCAAGACTTATTTACAATCTGTGACATAGTTATATTTATTTGCTCCCACCTACTTAAGTAAATAAATTATAAATAAGCCATAAAATTTACTTATTATTATTTTTGTTAATTATTCTTAATCTAAGTTAACGGTTTTCCAATTAATAAGATTGAGAGCAAAAAATCTATCATAAAAATACATACCCAGGTGGTAACGACTGCTGCTGTTGCTGAAGCTCCGACCTGTTTTACTCCTCCTCGAGTTGTTAACCCCCAGTTACAACCAATTACAGCAACTAAAGTTCCAAAAATAAATCCTTTAATTACTACTATAAATACATCAGATGGTTCCAAAAAATCCCTTACAGAGTCTAAAAAAGTTGTTGGGGATATTTGATAAAATTGCTGAGCAGCAAATATCCCTCCACAAATTCCTGTAACTAGAGCAATCATAGTAACAACTGGTAGCATTAGGCAGCAGGCAATTACTCTAGGTAATACCAAGTAATCAATTGGATCGGTTCTAAGCATATAAAGAGCATCTATTTGCTCTGTAACTTGCATCGCACCAATTTCTGCGGCAAAACTAGAACCTACCTGTCCAGCAATAATACTAGCACTTAATATAGGTGCTAGTTCTCGACAAAAAGCTAAAGCAAAAGCACCCCCGACGTTACTAGCTGCACCAAATTGTTCTAGTTCTCTAGCTGTCTGAATGGTGAAAATCATTCCAGCACAAGCATTCACTAAAATAACTGGGGATATGGAAGCAGGACCTGCTTTGACCATATGTTCCATAATCTTACGATGACAAGCTTTTCCTTGAATCAAGTGCAGCCATACTTGTCCTGTAAGTAATACTGCTGCTCCTAATCGTGCGAACCATCTTAGTCCCAAACTGTCTTCAGTTGGCAATCTCACTGTTTTAAACCATCTTAATCTATATGTATTAGCAATGTATTAGTAGCAATGTATTAGTAGTAATGTATTAGCAGATTAGTGTAATCGCATAATCGCAATATTCATATTTGTGGGATACAAGCCTAGCTTAAGTTTAGTAAAAACAGAATTTTTCACTAGTTTTCACTAGATTGACACATAAATAGTTGGTTGGAGATTAGGCAGGAGAAAAGGACATTTTTATTTACATGGCTAAATGAATGTACTATAGAAAATAAGTATGTTGCATTTTTAACTTCTTGGAAAATTAAACTGAAATACTCTACTAAAGTATTTGGACTAAATTATTTGGACGGGTCTATTAAACTAATACCAGTTTGAATAAACAATAAGACTGATGGATTTTTGTAAAGACTTTTAATTGAAAGTTTCTAGCAAAGAATATCTGGAAATAATGTTTTTGAATCGGTAAGTGCTTGTGCCTGAATTCATTGATAAGTACTTAGGTAAAATTAATTGTATATTTGTCATTGCGAGGGTCACTAAGTGAAACGTTCGCGCTCAAGCGTTGTCGAAGACTAGCAATCGCAAGCTCTTGAGATTGCTGAGTCCTATCGGACACACTCTGCGTTTACGTAGTATAGCGTTAGCTAACGCTATCGCTCGCAATGACACAAATAATTTTGCATACCCACTTATCAAATTTACTATTAAAATTTACTATCATCGTTCGATAATAATCTAACAACTTCTCATGAATAATTAATCAATATTTATACACATTAGTCATATGAATATCGATGAGCAAATAATTATTTCAAGAATATTAAATTTTTTGCAGGATATTTTTATTATCTTATCCATACATACTAAACGAATATATGCTAAAAAAAAACTTATTTCTTTTAAACTACTCCTGAAATTGCTTCAAACAAATTTTCACATTTGTTTGTGGTAAATAATGTTTAAACAAACGAAAAGAGTAAAGGCATATTGAATATACACTATGTCTGGAATAGATTATATCTCAATATTAAAACTATTTCGTAAGTGAAAATCTGCAACATCCCCACAGTGTTTCAAAGCCCAATAACTTATATTTCTGTTTTTATCTTTAACTACAGCAGAAATAGCAATATTTAATTTCTGTCTTATCGGTACCAACTTATCTAAATCCAATTGTAGTTTCAAGGAGAAATTATCTAATTGATGCTCTACATGAAAAGGAAGCAATGAAATTTTTGGCTCCTCTCTCATACCTTGACGATAGCCATTAAACTTGTAGATATTCCAGTTTCCAGTCGGAGAAAGATTAAATTCCCAGTAACGTAAAGAATTTTTAATTCCAATAAAAAATTCAAAACAGGTTGTTTCCCAAAGTTCATTTTCACGAGCTGGTATATCTGCGACTTCGGGTATTTCTATTTTTGTTAAATCGCCTTGGAGTACATAATAAATATCTAAAAGATTATTTTCATTTCGAGCGATCGCACCCGTAATTTTAATATCGGGAACTAAAGATGACTGATGAGATCGTCGTGATTTCCTAAATGGTTGCAAGGAGAAAGTCTGCTGGTTCATGGAAGAGAAATTCCGCAAGTCAGGATCAACAAAGTTAACAATACATTTTGGGATTTTTCCCTGTTTTAATCAGTAGCATTTGCTAAGTATAGAATAAATTTCTAATGTGGTTGATTTATTTTTGGTTGACACTCACATATAAAATTTATTTATCGATATTGGTTATCTAGTAGTCATTGTGAAACTACCGTGAGAAAGCAGAACCTGTGGGGATCGGCTTTTCTGAACCTATAATTGAATTCACTGTGTTTTTCTGATCATCCCATCTCCTGAATAATTGTACGAATGGCATTTTCCTGAGATTCTATACTCTGTGTAAGCTTAAATTGTACTAAAGCTCTGGTAAGATTGTGTTCGGAATACTTAATTTTAAAGTAAATATTACCTGCTAAATAATCGGTGAAGAATCGCAATCCTAACTCAAAAGCTATTAAGCGGATACTATCGTACATATATTTATAGTCATTTTCCCCTAAAAATGAGGAAGCAATACTAAAGTAACCATCTAGTATAGATCTGCATATATTTGTATCGAAAGTTACCTTTTCCCATTCTTGAGTTTCTTCTCCAAAAGAATTACATCCAGAGCGCAGACAATCACCAATATCGTAGTGAATGAGTCCTGGTTTGACGGTGTCTAAGTCAATAATACTAACCCCAAGATTTGTACGAGTATCTATCATGACATTATTAACTTTCGGGTCACCATGAATAGGACGTAAGTGTAAGTCTCCTTTATTGACTGCATTTTCTAAAATATGTGCCCATTTTTGACGCTCTTTTATAAATTGCAAACAATATTTTACGAGTGGTGAGTGATTTAAAGATGTGTTAGAAACTACTTGATTGTATTGCTGTAAGTATTTGGGAGTAATATGAAAACCTGGTAGAGTATCGGCTAACTTGTCTGGAGGTAAATCGCTGATTAGGTTATGGAACATGCCTAATGCATAACCGATTTCATAAGCATGCTTGCTGTTTTGTATGGTATCAAAAGTTTGAGCGGCATCAATAAAGGCGATCGCACGCCAAAATGAGCCATTTTCATCAATCCAGTAATTCTGTTTCTTCTGTGTCAGGAGTATTCCGGGAACTTCCCAACGACGTCCTGAATCAAGGGGGAGGTCTTTGAGACGATATCTCACATGATTACTAAAAGTTACCATGTTCTGCATGATTAGTTCTGGTTGACGAAAGACCTCGGTGTTGATACGTTGCAGAATATAGCGTTTTTCCTCAGAATCGTCTAGAGTGACTAGAAAAGTACGATTTATATTACCACTACCAAATTCTTGGATATTTGTGATTTTACCTTGGGTTTTGAATTGATTGGCGATATCAATAAGGTGATTCAAGTTTCTTTCTATTGGGCTTGCAGATGTATTCAAGGTGGCTAATTACTTGGAAAATGTGTGTTGGTATAGGAAATAGTTTGACGATGAGCAGCTATATATTATAGGACGAATGCCACTGTACAAGCTTATTATTTTTTGCATTAACTCTCATTAGATTTTTTAAGACTTTAATCAATCATCCTTTGATAAATAGCATTCGCCTAAAAAGTATGGAAAAATCAAGGTTAAATCCTTCAAGCCATACTTCATCTTTGGTTTTCCCTGTCAATGTGTAAGTCCTATAGAATTTGTTTTGATAGTTTGTTTTGATATTTTGGTTTGGTAGTTTGTTTTGGTGTATTTTTACATAAGTACAATCATCAATACAATATATATGTCCTAAGTAAATTATGCCAGTGGAATCTGATTTTTTTACGAAGGGATTGATTTGTATTGAGATGTTTTACATTTTTACGATATATAATCAGATAGTCAAGATATTTGTATTCGGAAACTTATAAAAAGATTGTTAATAAAAAAATAGCAATAAGCTTTTGTTAAAAAAAATTTAATAAAGAAATTAATTTTTTTAATCTAAATTGCAAAAATATCTGGCTTTGCTCAATGGATAAACGAGCTAAAATTTGATTGAATAAATCTATTTATATTGTTCCTCACTAAGGGAACACTAAGAGATATAATTATCCCTTCAGCTGAAAAATTTTAAAATTTTTCCTCCCTGTTCCTTACGCAACTAGTACGACTGGTTATTTTATTTTCTGAAAATTCCTAGGTGGGAGACTGGTTTTTATAAGCTAAATATACAGCTTCTAAGAAAATATCATAGCTTTTTGATTCAGGTATATTTTCAAGATTGATGATGCCTTGAACCTGTTTGCCTAATCTATAACTCAAGCTACCTCTAGCTTTCATACTCATGTGTGTACGTCTTTGCAAGTATTCGCAAATTATTGCGAAATCATCTGGTAAAATCTTTGATATATCTGTATTTTGATTTAGCCAGTTTGCCAAATCTTTTGCGCTCTCATCTATCAGCTTTATTTCTGAAGAAGATTGGACAGGTTTTTGAGTTTGTACTACTAATGTCCCCGCAGCAAAATCTCCTAGTCGTTTTTCGCGCTGATTGAAAAAAATTAGGATAGCACCCAAAAAAAGAGTGTCATCTAGAGGTTTAACTAAAGCACGCAAAGCTGCTTGTTGTAAACCAATTGGTCTACCATCATCGCGAATAACTTGAATCTTAGCAAAACGTTTACCTGGTGTTTTCCCCTGCCATACAGTTTCAAAGATGACAAAATAGCCTTGGTAGAAGACAAAGACAATAATAATTAGTATGGCTTGCAACCATAATCTCAAGGTGTTGGTAATATCTAGAGCATTACCTAATGAATCTATGAGCAAATAAGAAAATATTGCCCACATAAACTGAAAAATAGTCCAACCTACTGCTATTAAAAAATAATCAATTAATAAAGCTAGTGCTCTGTTTCCTATACCTGCTAAGCATAATTCTATATCTACACTTTCTGGGGTGTGTAGCGTAACTTTGTTGAAGAGGTTCATTATGTGGTTATTATGTAATTATCATGTAATTATTATGATGTATATAACTTTTTTGAGTTCTCACCTGATATGGTGAATCAGAATATGGTGAATCAGAAAAGTGGGTGAGGAGTCTTGTAAGCAGATTTTAGACCTATTTATTTAATTAAATTTAATTAACTTTAATTAAATTTAGTAAAACCTTGAGAGCAAAATCCATATTGATAAAATCTATACTTTGGTAAGAAAACTATCTATCGTTCAATTGTAAATCTAAACCTTCTTCGCGACTACGCAGATCGTAATATATTACAGCTTTGAGAGCTTGCCAAAATGGAGCCATTAAAAAGTTGACGAGGAGAAATAGCAGTAATGCTAAACCCATAAAAGCCAACCCTGTAAATATACTTGTTATGTCACTACTAGTAATCGCTGTAGCTGAGGCGATCGCTACGGAGGAAAAATAGCCAATAGAAACGAAAAATGGTACAACAGCAACCAAGTATAAAGGTAGGGTGATTAGTAAGGAAACTACGATAATTAATTGCAGTCTAAACACATTTCTCTTAGTTAACTCCCAACTTCTGCTAATTGATTCGCTAGCGTCTATTTCATCTTCTATAGACAGGGGTAATTCTGGAAAAAATATTCTAGCGAAAAACCATAGATAGACGGCATAACCAAGAAAAATTAGTAGAAGGTTTATCAAAGATACGATTAATACTCCGAACCCACTAGATTCTTGACCTCCCGATCCTAAAATAGCACTAAGGGTTGCTAGAACAATAGATTGTACTATTGAAACACCCATATTAACCCCAAACAGGATTAGCCCTACAATAAATTGTGCTAACCAAAATCCCCAAAACTTTCGATGATTCTGGTCTTGAGCTTCAGTAACACTTTCTGGTTGATTAATTAATTCTTGATATGCTAATCGAGAAATAGTAGCATTAAGCAGATAAGACTTAGCCCAACCATATATAGGAATCAAAGCCCATAAACTTGCCTTTAAAGCAATACCAAGATAACGCTTTAAATGAGAACGATATAGTCTTAGGGCTGCACTAACAACATTGCCAATACTAAGAGATTGTACCGGTATAGGAGAATTAAAACTTCCGCTCATAGGTAAAATAGTAAAAAATACAACGCCCGATTTGAGGTTATCTTAAGCTAAGTTACACGTAGTGTTCCCAAATTTTATGAATATTAAACGTTGGATTGCACGTAGAGATACAAATTGGCGACGTTTGGACGCTTTAGTGCGTCAGGCAGAGGAGAAGGGATTAAAATCTTTAAAATCTGAAGAAATTAGGGAATTAGCTAGCTTGTATCGTTCGGTGACAGCAGATTTGGCTAGAGCGCGAACCCATGAAGTCGGAAATACTGTAGTCTACAATTTGCAATCCCTAATCGCACGCAGCTACGCATTAATATATCAAGGTTCTCGACGACAAGAGTGGGAAGCTATAGTAAATTTCTATAGATGGGGTTTTCCTGCAATTGTCCGTCACACTTTTGTTTATACTCTCACTGCAACCGCCATATTTATGTTGGGAGCATTGATTGCTTGGTGGTACGCTTGGCAAGATCCAATGTTTATTAATGCGATCGCTCCTGAAAGTTTAATTACTATGGTGAGGGATGAAGGTAAGCTCTGGATGGGTTCGATTGTTGGTGTTGAACCCCTTGCTTCTAGTCGCATTATGACTAATAATCTTTCTGTGTCTTTTGGTGCTGTGGCTGGTGGGATTACAGCTGGCTTCTATACGACGTTTCTGATGGTATACAACGGTATCCATATCGGTGGAATTGCCACTTTAGTAGGACAAAATAATCTTGCGTATCCGTTTTGGGCTTTTGTATTTCCCCACGGTTCCCTAGAGTTACCGGCGATTTTTTTGGCTGGAGGTGCGGGTTTTTTGATTGCAAGGGCTATTTTATTCCCCGGTGGGTATCATCGTGCTGAAGCAATAAAGCTATATGGTTCTCAAGCTGTGCAGTTGGTATTTGGTATAGTACCGATGTTAATAATTGCTGGTACTATTGAAGGTTTTTTCTCTCCTAACCCTATGATTCCTAACCCCGTCAAGTATTTAACAGGATTGCTCATATTTATAGGTTTGGTTGTTTATTGTAGGCGGAAACCGGGAGTTGGGTGAGTGGTGAATGGTGAAAATAAAATCATATATTTTTAGTAATGGTAAAGTGTCAGCTAAACCCTTACACAGAGATATTAAGATAATTGTTAATAACACCTGATTGAGAAAATGAGAAACTTAGATAATTAGAAATTTAGATAATTGACTATTTAAAAAATTAGAGAATTATGAAAAATTTTATAAAAGAGATCATAAGCATTCCTCCTGAAACAAAACAGCCTCCCAAGGGTTTAATTGTGATGATGCATGGTTGGGGTGCAAATTCAGAAGATTTAGCATCCCTACCATCCTTATTGAGATTACCCGATTATCAATTTTTCTTTCCCAATGCTCCTTATCCCCATCCTCATAACCCTGTGGGGAGAGCTTGGTATGAGTTAAGCAACGAAAATATGTATCAGGGTTTACCAGAAAGTCGGAAGATGGTAATAGACTGGCTGAAATCTTTAGAAGTAACAACTGGTGTACCTTTATCAAAGACTATCCTCAGTGGCTTTTCTCAAGGAGGAGCTATGACTATAGATATAGGTTTAAGTTTACCAGTTGCCGGTTTTGTTTCTATGAGTGGATATTTACATTCAGAAGTAATTCCCTCAAGTAAAAATACTTATCCTCCAGCCTTAATTATGCATGGGAGAAAAGATGAAGTTGTGCCTTTGGCTGCTGCAATTAAAGTAAAAGAAACTCTAGAATCGTTATCGGTTAGAGTGCAATACCATGACTTTGATATGGGTCATGAAATCCAACCGCAGAACTTAGAATTATTCCGGAATTTTGTTATTGAGGTAATTTCTGTCTAGGAGTTACAAAGTTTTTATAAAAAACCGTAAAATTCCGCAAGTTTTTCAGGAAATTTTAGCCACTCAATGAGTAAGATATATTGGGTGGTAGCGTTGGTTGCGCTCAACCCGTTCTGGATGCAAAGTTGCTAATGGGAGAGGGGCAAACATTATGAAGACTTTAAGCATTTCTCAAAAAGACATTGCTAAAATGACTGAGACTGAGGTTGAGAAATTAGCCGAACGTCTAGAGCAAGACGATTACAGCAATGCTTTTGAAGGCTTAGATGACTGGCATTTATTACGAGCGATCGCTTTCCAGCGTCCAGAGTTGATTGAACCTTACGTTCATCTTCTGGATTTGGAACCTTATGATGAAGCTTAAGATTAGGATACCTGATTTTAAGTTGAATGATAAGTTTTATAACATTAAGGGGCTGGAAAATAATTAAATAATGAGGGTGGGAATGTTATGAGTTGCAAGCTAATATTTCCCACTCTTTAATTTTTTGGTGGTGAGTAATGAGTAATGAGTAATGAGTTAATTAACTGACCAAAAACCTTTAAGGGATACAAGCACCATTATTTAGTTATGGAAAAGAAAAAGATTTATTTCGAGATGCAGGAGGACAAGAAATAATATATCCTTGTTTAAAGCACCATAATTCATTTATGGGGTAATAATTCTAAATTCTTCATTCTAAATTCTTTATTCTAAATTCTACATTCTAAATTTTACATTCTAAATTTCTCTTGACTATTTCAAAGCGGGTATTGATTGGAGTTACTGGTGGTATTGCTGCTTATAAAGTTTGCGAGGTAGTCTCCACTTTGTTTAAGTCTGGAATGGAAGTCAGGACTATCCTAACTGATTCAGCACAAAAGTTTGTTAATCCCCTAACTTTTGCTACTTTATCTCGACATCAGGCTTATACAGATGAAAAATTCTGGTATGCGGATAATTCCCGTCCTCTACATATTGAATTAGGTGAATGGGCTGATGTGCTCTTAATTGCTCCTCTGAGTGCTAATACCTTAGCTAAATTAAGCCACGGTCTTGCTGATAATCTACTTACTAATACTGTACTTGCTTCCACCTGTCCTATATTACTAGCTCCGGCGATGAATACTGATATGTGGGAACAGCAAATAGTACAAGCTAATTGGGAAAGATTATTTAATAACTCCAGATATCACTGTATGGGAACAGCATCAGGATTACTCGCCTGCGATCGCGTTGGTACTGGTAGAATGAGTGAACCTGTTGAAATTATTGATTATGTCCAATCTCTACTACACACTCAGGGTAAAAAGGATTTGACTAGAAAACGGATTCTGATTAGCGCTGGGGGAACTAGAGAGTATTTAGACCCTGTACGCTTTATCGGTAATCCTTCTACGGGAAAAATGGGTTTAGCCCTTGCACAAGCGGCAAAACACCGGGGTGGGGAGGTGACATTGGTAAGCGCTCCTGGTAGTTGGGATTTACCCCTTGGTATTAATACAATACCTATTGTCAGCGCTCAAGAAATGCAACAGGTGATGTTACAGCAGCTACCCCAATCAGATATCGTCATCATGTCAGCAGCTGTTGCAGATGTGAAACCACAACGGTATAGCGATCGCAAGTTACCAAAAGCTGAGTTACCCCAGAGTTTACCTCTCTCACCAGTCACAGATATTATCGCCGAACTGGCAGTCCGTAAACAATCTCATCAAAAGTTAATTGGTTTTGCAGCTCAAACTGGAGATGTTTTTACTCCAGCGAAAGAAAAAATGTTACGCAAGAATTTAGATGCAATTGTCGCAAACCCCATAGATAAAGCTAATAGCGGTTTTGGAAGTGATACAAATCAAGCCGTATTTATAGATAAGCAGGGGAAAAAGTTAGATATTCCAATGTGTTCTAAGTTAGAAATGGCACATCACATCTTTGATTTGCTTCTTTAAATATCAGGACTTACGCAATAATAACCTAAATTCGTCCGGAACAAACCTAGTACTCGAACAAGCTAACATTACCGGGTGGAGGTAAGCAGAGGGAGCAGGGGGAGAAAAAATTTTACCTTTGTATGATACATCCTTCAAAATTGACTTGGTGGACTAATAGGGAAGAAGTATAAGCTCTGTCAAGCAGACTCCGTCTTAAAGTTTAGTGATGTTGTCAGGCTTTATGCAAATTCTATTTTTTCCTCACGAGTGCGTAAATCCTAAACATACCCAGCCACTCATGATTCATAACCTATGTAGGGCTTGCTGAATAAATACAAAAACGTTATGCAGTGTACATTTGAGACTAAA
>ERZ1740062.114-NODE-114-length-63189-cov-7.092882_pt1 | contig 63189 bp, 70 predicted proteins | sample MGYA00581741_ERZ1740062 | MGnify/ENA primary metagenome ERZ1740062 (study PRJEB43018, sample SAMN04849747) | marine metagenome | isolation source: floating plastic debris | place: Pacific Ocean | collected 2008-09-01 | study: EMG produced TPA metagenomics assembly...
TGGTAGTCGCGGTACCGGCACTGACCGCACGGGCGATGCCCTGCCGCAAGGGCAGCCGCCTCGTCCCAGAAAAACAATGCTGTCCAACGACCCGGCGGCATCGGATGGCGATGACGCCCCTTGAACTCGGTCACGCAACAAACCCAGTTCTGATGCCGCCACCTGCGGACACCAAGCTCTCCTGCCGTGTCGTGGATGCACCCGCGATTGCCCATCAAGGCGCCGCGCCAGGGCGCCCGTTCGATCGAACCGAAAGGCGTGACACGGTTCTGCAGTGGCATGGCATCCTCCTGGCTCGGGAGCTACACCTACGGTTGCGTTGTTTCTGGAACAAGGAGAATGACATGTCGCAGGAACGCGGGTTCACGGTTCGCACGCTTGGAGAGATCGCCATCTGCTGCGCCAACATCGAAGCGATGGAGGCGTTTTATGGCGACATCATCGGGCTTCCGGTTTTGTCGGGCGGGCATCGCGACGGGATCGTCTTCTTCAATCTCGGTGAGAGCTACGGCGGCCACACGTCTGTGCTTGCCCTGTTCCAGCACGACGCTCCGCAACGAGCGGTACATCCCGATGCGCCGCAGGTTCCGGTCGCAGGTGCTGGATCATCTCTGCACCACCTGGCGCTGACGGTCGATGCCGCGGAGCAGCAGGCGGTAATCACGTGGTACGAGACCAAAGGGCTGGACTATCGGATCGAGGATTTTCCATGGATCGGGTGGCGTGGAATCTTCACGACAGATCCGGAAGGAAACACTGTGGAACTGGTCGCCAAGGTGGCGGAGCCGTCTCCTTAACGGCTCCTCAACGTTTTGACTCGGCGCCGTGGGTGACCCTCAGGCCCGCCGGAGCCTTCCAAATGCCCTTTTCCGTCTCGCCAATGTAGCGGCTCTTTGCGCCGAACGTCCCAGCCTCGGTATCCAGTAATCCGCCGCCACACGTCCTATCGAGCGCATCGTCGTCCAATGCTTCGACTGTCGGCTCGGATTTACCTGCCGCACGCTTCATGTCGTCAGACATCACAGATGCGTCGCGTCACAGGTCGTGTGGTTCGATGTTACGACACCGCGTTCCAGTGTCACGGGTTCGAAGTTGGCAGTGCCTGCTCTGGCCTCTGCCGACACGCCCGCGCAGTCACCGAAGCCAGACAACATAGGATTTGTCTCCTCGGTCCGAAAAGCGACGCTCAGGTTAAGCACGATCCCGCCTTGCGTCGTGTCGAGATCACCGTCCTTCAGAACCGTCGCCTGCTTATGATCCGTCATCCTCTTCTCCATATCTGGGCAGGAGAATTGGACCACAATCCACGTATCCGATCTGTATCAGATGATAGCTGTTTTGCGAGAACACGTGGGATCATCCGCGCCCGGTCAACGCATCGGCAAACTCCTCGGGATCGAACGGGGCGAGATCGTCAATCGCCTCGCCCACTCCGATTGCGTGGATCGGCAGACCGAACTGATCAGCCAGCGACACAAGCACACCGCCTTTCGCCGTACCATCAAGCTTCGTCATCACCAGCCCGGAGACGTCCGAGATTTTGCGAAAGATGTCGACTTGATTGACAGCGTTTTGTCCCGTGGTCGCGTCCAGAACCAGCACGGTGTTGTGGGGCGCGCTCTCGTCCTTCTTGCGGATGACGCGGACAATCTTCGCGAGTTCTTCCATCAGATCAGAGCGGTTCTGAAGTCGACCCGCCGTGTCAATCAACAAGATGTCGGCACCGTCGGCCTCGGCCCGACCCATCGCCTCGAACGCCAGTGACGCGGGGTCCGACCCTTGCTCGGCCGTCAAAACCGGTACGCCTGCGCGGTCGCCCCAGATCTGAAGCTGTTCAACCGCGGCGGCACGGAACGTATCACCTGCTGCGATGACCACGGACTTGCCCGCCGATTTGAGCTGACTTGCGAGCTTGCCGATGGTCGTCGTCTTGCCAGAGCCATTGACGCCAACAACCAGAACAACCTGGGGCTTCCGGGGATACAATGGCAATGGCCGCGCAACGGGTTCGAGGATCTTACCGACCTCGGCGGCCAGGGCTGCCTTGATGTCGTCGACCGTCATCGAGCGCCCGAACCGTCCCTCGGCCAACCGTGCCGAGATCTTCATCGATGTCTCGACACCCATGTCAGACGTGATCAGAACCTCCTCGAGTTCCTCGAGCATCTCGTCGTCCAGAACGCGGCGCGGCGCGGATCCAGACCCTCCGATTGACCCAAGCGCGCGGCCCAGCATTCCGGTTTTCTTTGTTTCGGCTTGGGTTTCTACGGGCGCCGTGGCGGACGGTTCCGCGACCTCCTCCGTACCTTCGTCGACGATTGCCGCGAGCCCCTCATCCAGTTTCGATGACGACTTGAAGAGCCGCTCTTTCATTTTCTTGAAGAAGGACATCATTGCGCTCCGCTCAGGACAGTCCGCACATATCCGCTGCGATCAGGATATGGAAGCGCCCGGCGACGAGGCGCGACTGTGTTTACCTTTTGTCAAGTATGGACCCCTAGACCGAAGCGAAGTGCTGACCAGAAGGATGCGCGCTCATGGGCTCGGCGAAGACTATCCGCTCATCGCAATCTCTGTTCCAATCTTTTCCGAAGTCTTGTTTGAGCGGCGAACGCACTTCGCCTGTATACGTTCCGTTGGTCGCACGCGGTACGCCGATTGTCCGTCGCATGCGCATCCTCGCGCCTGCGTTGATCCTGTTCTCGATCCTCGTGGGCGGCATCGGGATGCACACAAGCGTCGAGAGCAAGGCCCAACCAGGTCCGGAGGAGACCATCGCGAAGGTTCTGGCGGACGGAGGTTTGTTTCAGGCGTCGCCGAAAAGCTTTGATCAACGGGCGCTTATATCCGAACGCATCAATGCGCTTCAGCAAACGCCTGATGTTGTCGTAATCGGTGATGGCGGTTGGCAATTCCTGCGCCAAGATTTGCGCTGGGAGCGTGAGTTGTTCGGAGCGTATATCGACACGCTCAAAGTTTCGGACATTTGGGCAATCATCCGGCAACTCGTGTCAGCAAACAGACTGCCCAAGACGATTGTTCTCGGCGTATCTCCGGACTTCATAATCACCGATCCGGATCATCCGACACTCGTCGAACGCGTGACACGTTGGCTTGACCCCAGTGCCCCGGGCGCGGACGACGTAGGCAATCGGTTGCGCCATGCCGGAAAGTTCCGGCCCGCCGATCCGGAGGCCGTTGTTACGCTTCATCACGCCGAGTTCGACACGCTGTTTCCGGATGGCTCGGTGATTTGGTCACGAGATAGGGTCTCAGCCAACACATCCGAAGATCTCAGCGCTGCGATCGACGCCATCGAATCGCGCCTGAAGAGCTCGAACGGGCGGGCGCGGTTCCGACCGATCGGAGCATTGAACTCCGTCATCGGGCATCTCAAACTCGCAGGAGTCGAGGTGCACCTCGCGCTTTCGCCGATGCACCCAATGGTCCACAACAGCCTGCGGGACACGCCGCAGATGGATGTCGTCGATCTTGGTACCGAACTGCTTCTGCAGACCGCGCGAACTTTCGATGCTGGGGCGGTCGGATCTTTCGAGCCCGGGAAAGCAGAATGCAGCGCCGAAACCTTCGCGAACCTGCAAATTCCTGGCTCGGCGTGCGTGGCTCGCCTTATCGATCACGTGCTTGGACCAAGCGGCGAGCCTCAGGACGCGATTGTTCTGACCCTGCGCTGAGGTTCCGTCCGACCACAAGCTAGCGCACACCCGGGATCTTGGATTCTCTCCCGACTACCATCCCTCGGAAAGGCATCCTTGCAGCCGGTAATTGCAGGAACGTGACAATAGGGGTCCTTGCTGCGGCCTACTGTATCCGGGCACTGTGTCTTGAGAATACGGTTGAAAGCAGCATGTGGGACCGGGATGATTGCTGAACTTGGACATTTCGCACTCGCGCTCGCGCTGATCGTGACCCTGGTCCAGGCGACGATTCCATTGGTCGGGGCTGGCAAAGGCTGGGCAGACTGGATGCGGCTGGCGACGCCGGCAGCGATTGTGCAGTTTGCTCTACTCGCGTTCAGTTTTGGGGCGTTGGTCCATGCCTTCGTGACGTTGGATTTTTCGGTTCGTTTGGTTGCAACGCACGCGAACTCGCTGATGCCGGATCTGTTCAAGTTCACCTCGACCTGGGGCAACCACGAAGGTTCGATGCTGCTCTGGGTGCTGATCCTGGCGATCTATGGCGGGCTGGTTGCCGTTTTTGGCCGGGACCTACCGCTGCCATTGAAGGCACGCACACTCAGCGTACAGGCGATGATCGCAGCGGCATTCATTGCGTTCATCCTGTTCACATCAAACCCGTTCGAGCGCCTGTTCCCTGTACCGCTCGATGGGCGCGATCTGAACCCGCTGTTGCAGGATATCGGCCTCGCGATCCATCCACCGTTCCTCTACCTCGGTTATGTCGGCCTTTCGATGGCGTTCTCCTTCGCGATTGCCGCTCTGATCGAAGGCCGGGTGGACGCCGCGTGGGCGCGATGGGTCCGGCCCTGGACGTTGCTGGCGTGGATCAACCTGACCATCGGCATCGCGCTTGGCTCGTACTGGGCTTATTACGAACTTGGCTGGGGTGGATGGTGGTTCTGGGACCCGGTCGAGAACGCGTCGTTCATGCCATGGCTGGTATCGGCTGCCCTGCTCCATTCGGCGATCGTCGTAGAGAAACGTGCGGCACTGAAAGCCTGGACGATCCTGCTCGCGATCCTTGCCTTCTCGCTCAGCCTGATCGGTACGTTCATCGTGCGCTCCGGCGTCCTAACCTCAGTCCACGCTTTCGCCGTCGATCCCGAGCGCGGTGTCTTCATTCTGGGCATCCTGCTGGTTGCGATCTTCGGCTCACTGGTGCTGTTCGCATGGCGAGGCCCGGCCATGAAATCCGAAGGCGTTTTCCAGCCGATCAGCCGTGAGGGCGCGTTGATCCTGAACAATCTTCTTCTGGCCGTAGCCACCGCTGTCGTGTTCATCGGCACAATGGCGCCGCTGGTGCGTGAGTTTGTCGACGGCTCGAAAATCTCAGTCGGCGCACCGTTCTTCGACCTTACGTTCACGCCTTTCATGGTGTTGTTGTGCCTCGCGTTGCCAATGGGCGCATTGCTCCCATGGAAACGCGGGGATGGCGCCAAGGTGATCAACAAGCTCTGGTGGGCTGCGGCGGGCGCGCTGGTGATCGGTGGGATCGTTCTGGGCATCCAGACAGGCTCGGCGCTTTTAGCTCCGGTCGGGATCGCCCTGGCGGCCTGGATCATTATGGGGGTTTTGGTCGAGCTTTACGAGCGTGGTGGATTCGGACGCGTGCCAGTCGGAACAGCGTTCAAGCGCCTGATCGGCTTGCCGCGCGCCGACTGGGGCAAAGCCATCGCCCATGCAGGGCTTGGCCTGACAGCCCTTGGGATCGCTGCCGTCTCGGCGTGGGAGATCGAGGACATCCGGCTGGCCAAACCTGGCGATGTAATTCCTTTGGGGCCTTACGAGGTTCGCTTTGAAGGGATCGAGAGCCTGCCCGTCGGCGCCCCATTCAACGCACTGACGTGTGGCAACGCCTCCAGCGCGCTCAAGGGCGATGATGAGCGTAATTTCGAGACGACAATCGGCCGTTTCAGCTTGCTGCAAGACGGCGAGATGCTGGCCGTCATGTGCCCGGAGAAACGTTTCTACCCTGTGCAGCAGATGCCCACGACGGAGGCGGCCATTGATGCCGGACTGCTTCGTGACGTCTACCTCGTGCTCGGAGATCCCAGTCAGAGTACGGGTCAATGGGCGGTGCGTTCCTACTACAAGCCGCTCGCCAACTGGATCTGGATTGGTAGTTTCATCATGGCATTCGGTGGCCTGATCAGCCTGACGGATCGGCGTTTCCGGGTCGGTGCGGCTGCACGGCGCGGCCCGTCACCGATCGCGGTTCCGGCGGAATGACGCTGATGCGTTGGATTGTATTGTCCTTGGCGTTGTTTCTGGCCGCGCCGACATATGCCGTTCAACCGGATGAGATCCTGGAGGATCCGGCTCTGGAAGAGCGGGCGCGTGAAATTTCCAAGGAACTGCGCTGTCTGGTATGCCGGAACGAGAGCATAGACGATTCGAGTGCCAGCCTTGCGCGTGACCTGCGGCTGCTGGTGCGCGAACGTCTGCTCGAGGGTGACACGGACGCCCAGGTCAAGACTTACCTGGTAGATCGCTACGGCGAATTTGTGCTTCTGAAGCCGATCTTCTCGATGGCCAACGCGGCGCTTTGGATCGCGGGGCCTTTTCTGTTCGTCATCGGCCTGATCGTGTCGCTGTATTATATCCGCGCCCGGCGGCCAGAGACGCCGCAAACCCTGTCCGAAGAGGAACGCGCCGAACTCGATCGGATCCTGAAGGATCGCTAAGCTCGACCTGATCTGTCGTCAGACTGTGCGCGGTACCGGGTAATCGGAGCACCACTTCGCGCTACGCACGCGACGGGGCGAAGATGTCTGCGGCCGGAGGCTGTTCGTCAGATATCGAAGCTGGCCTTGATCGTCTCGCCGCCCGAGACGTTCCGGGCAACGACATCCGACAGTTTGCTCGTCTCGTTCAGGATTTTCCATCCAACATCTGAGAAGGTGCGCGGATTGAACGTATGCTGGGACAGCAGTGGATTGGTCAGTGCCTGGCTGAACGCGTCGAGCGCGACCATCCGGCCGATCAGGGGCGGAACTGCCGCACGTTCGGCCACGTCCTCGGCGAACAGCCCGACGAAGAATTCGATCTTGTCGACGTGACCATAGTGCTTCTTGAGAAGTTCGATCCGCTTCGGGTGGCCGGTGATCTGTTCGAACTCGGTGACGCGTCCGTACCCCATCGCTTCGCGATAATCGTTGTAACTGCCCAGCCTGTTCGTACGACCTTGCGCGATAGATGCAATCTCGACGTCCACAAGAAACTCTGGAGTGTTGAGGAGTCCCATGTTCCACGCCCGCTGCGTGCCGGCACTATCAATCGCCTTAGCCATGCCAATCCCGGTCAGGTGAGAATTATCGAAAAGGATCGCCTCGCCCGGGACCGTTTTGCCGTCGATCTCGAAGTATGACGGCGTCAGCGAGTGCCATCGGTACAGCAGATTGAACTCGATCGGAATCCAGTTTGGCTTGTTCCACTGCGCCTTCCAGCAGACCGACGGATCGGCATTGATCTGGAACCAGTAGGGCGAGATGTGGTTGATATAATCCTCGACCACGATCTTGATGAGCTGAGCGACGTTCACATTTCGTGCGACCTGAAAGACCCGCTCGTCGTCCCAGTCAGAGTAGGCTGCCTCCAATAAACCAGCAACGCGGTTGTGCTCGCGCAGGAACAGGTTGTTCAGCATTGCTGTGAACGGTGTCGTGTTGGCCCGGTCGCCGGCAAACGCGAAGATCGTCTGCTTGACATAGGCCGTGCGTTCGGGCCCCGCCTTCTCTTCATACTGATCGAGACGCAGCGGTGGGCGCAGCGCCGCGAACTCCGGCTTGGGATTGCCGTTCTCGTCGAAATACTTCGGCGCCCATTCCTCACCGTTTTCATCGATTTCGGACTTCATGCGGCCTTTGCGGCCTGCTTCTTCGGACCGCTCGCGCAGCGCATCGGACTGCTCGCGGTCCAACCCATAAAGCGGGTTGAAGTCGATGTGGTGCGAGGTGTGGGTCTTCCGCTGATCCGACGTATCAGTCATCAGGAAACCGTCGGTGAACCACTGTGCGAATGACAGAAACAGCACCGTCGAGGTCTCGGACATCGTTTCTTCGCCCGGCTCCACCTGATACAATTCACGCAGATCCTGCACGTCGGGCAGCGGCCCCAGCTTGTGCCCGGGATCGCCCAGGTCGGATTGCGGCAGGTGCCGCTTGTACCAGCTGCGGTCCATCATCAGTTCCCACGACGTGTACCCGGCCATTGGCTTGTCGCTGTCGCCCTGCACGGCCATCGACCCATAAGGGGATGGCCGCGTTCGGGCCCGCATCACGGCGCGATTGATGATCGACTTGTTCACCAGCTTCCGCAGGAACGAAATGGCCATGATGAGCTGCCAGAGCCATCTGAAGTTCGAAAGTGCGTAGGCCTCGATCCGGTTCATCAAGCCATCCGCCGTGGTATCGCGTGCCGGATGTTGCCTGGGAAGGTTCATTCTGAATCTCCTCGATCCCGACGGAATCGCCGGTTCCAATAAGCCCTGCCGCCACGAAATCCGCGTGGCGCGGTCATGTCGGAATGAAGAGTATCACAGGCCCTGCGATGTCCCAACGACGGACATCGCGTGACCCAAGGGCCTCAGGCCACGGCCTTTTGGCGCTCGGCATATCGCAGCAGCGCGTCGTCAGGGACCATCTCGATCGGGGTGAAGTCCTGATGCGCGAGCCATTCCTCGCGGGTTGGCTTCTGGATCGCGTTCGAACAGGCGTTCACCGTGAGATAAACGATGTTGCGTGGATAAGGTGTGATGTTGCCCGAGGATCCGTGCACAAGGTTGCCGTCGAACATCAGCATCGACCCGGGTTTGCCGGTCGGCACGACCAAACCGCCTTCGTCCACGAGCTTTTCGACCAGCTCTGGCGACTGCGTATACAGTGGGAAGGACGTCGTCTGCGTGTCCTGGGTGCTGTCCAGAACGCCGTGCGTGTGGCTGCGCGGGATCAGCATCAGCGGACCGTTGAATGGGAATACCTCGTCCAGAAACACCGAGATGTTCATGGCGCGTGGCTCCATCATCCCGTCCTTTTCCAGCCAGTTGCCGTAATCCTGATGCCATTGCCAGACATCGCCGGTGAACTTCGCCTTGGCGTTGATCTTGTACTGGTGAAGGTAGACATCCTCGCCCCAAAGCTGCTTCAGGGGAGCGATCAGGCGTGGATGACGGCCCAGGATATCGAACGCCTCGTTATAGCGGTGCACCGCAAAGGCAGAGCGCGGCGTGCCGTTCTTCTCCAGATAAATCTCGTCCCGCTTCTGTTGAAAGACCTTGCGCGACTCGTCCTTCAGGATCGCGATCTCTTCGGTCGAGAAGTAATCGGGCATGAAGACCCAGCCCTCGTCGCGGAGCTGGGTAAGCTGGTCTTCCGTCAGATCCATGGTCGGCCTCCATGTAAGCGTCTGACCGAATAGCTAGCAAATCCGATGCTGCTGCGCCAAGCGGAACATGATCCCGACATGCACGGTTGCCTCGCCTTCATCCGTAAGCCGATGCGATTGGCGGCCCGACCCGCAATGAACCGGGCCGGACTTGGGATGGGATTCACGAGGCGCCACAGAAGACCCAACGGAAGAAATTGTCCAGCGGTCCGGACGGAAGCTTGTAACGCTCGCGCGCTTGGGCGAGCAACTCTAGACTAATAACACCGTCCTTGCCGATCTTCTGGTTCGTACTGCTTCCGACGCTCAGCGCGATGTTGCCGTCTTTCCAGACGTGGATGTGAGGATAGGTCGCTGCCCCGTCCTTACCGATGAATTTATGACCTTTGAAACTACCTGTGCCTTTTTGCGCTATGAGGCAAAACTTGGGGAGTTCTTCTGCATCTTCTTTGTCCGAATAGAGTTCAAGAATGTCCTTTATGTAGTAGTCGACATCATCAAGTGTGTATGTTGTGTCGGGCTTCGGACTTGTTACAGATTCAGCCATCGTAAATTACCTTTCTCAAAGGGGTTAAAGTGTCTCAAAATATAACAAGCACATAGCAGATCTGTGCCGGTGCCGCAATCGCATCGCGCAGTCGTGAGGCGTTGCGTCTTGGGCAGCCTTTGCGCGCCACGCAAAATACTTAACATTTCGGTTGACTAATTGTCAGCGGCTATTGGATAACCGTTTGGTTAACCAATGACAAGGAGCCCTCCCATGAAACTACATGTTTTCCCACTTTCGCCCAACGCAAAGAAGGTCATGATGGCTGCACACGAAGCCGGTGTTCATGCCGAAATCGTCATGGTCGATCTTATGGCCGGCGACCAGAAGAAGCCCGAGTTCATAGCTCTGAACCCGAACGGAAAGATGCCGGTGCTGGAGTACGATGACGGCGACAGCCTTTGGGAATCGAACGCCATCACGAACCAGCTTGCAGCGATCGGCGGGGGTCGCTTGTTCCCCGATGGTCGCGACAGGTTCCGCATCGGCCAGTGGCAGTTTTGGGAAATGGCCCACTGGGCGCCCGCGACATCGGCGTTCATCGGCGCCCACTTCTTCGACGCACCGATTGATCGGGAAAAAGCAACTGAAATGCTGCAATCCTTCGCAAAGGTGCTCGACGGTCATCTCAACGGGCGCGACTGGTTGGTCGGCAACGGCATGACGACGGCGGATATCTCGGTTGCATCGACACTTTGCTACCGCGAGGTTTGTGGGATGCCGTTGGGTGATGTGCCCAACATCGACCGCTGGATGGCACGGATCTCGGAAAGGGAAAGCTGGAAGTCGGTCACATCGGACCCGGTTCCCGAGCTTGCGTAACAACTAAACCCGCGAGTGGCGGCGTTGTTCCCGGCGTCGCTGCGGTTTCACGCCCCTTAAATTCCAGACTGCACGATACCATCTCTCAGGCATGGATGGCTCCGCCTCTATCACAGTGACGCATGCGCCGTTTTCGTGGCGTCACGACTCGTCCGTACCTGATTTCACTGATACCGGAACCATCGCTGTGATGGATGGTGAGTGCGTGCTTTGCATGGCGGGTGCGCGTCTGATCGACACCTTCGACAAAGGCGCGACCGTCGGCATTTGCCCGGCTCAGACCCCGCTTGGTACAGCTCTGCTCGCCCATTTTGGTATGTCGCCCGACGACCCTGAAACGTGGTTGGTGCTCGACGCCGGCAAGGTGCACGAGTCCCTTGATGCAATCATTCATCTCGGCCGGTGCATCGGCGGGATCGGATGGTTGCTCCAGGTCTTCCGGATCCTACCGCGCCCGGCGCGAGATTGGCTTTATCGACGGATCGCCCGCAACCGCTATGCGTTCTTCGCACGGCGTAAGACCTGCACATTGCCGACCCCGAGCTTGCGGAAACGGCTGATCGAACCAATGCCATCCGGCGCTTGAGCCGCTGCCGAACGCGCGGTATCAAGCGCCCATGCTTGATGCGACAGACGATATCATGCTGCAGCGCTTGTTCGGAAGCGCTCCGGATAGTGTCGAGTTTCGCAAGCTCCGCAAGCGCATCATCCGCGAGACGCGCGAGGCGATCGAGACTTTTGGCATGGTGCGTGCTCCCACCAACCCAGATCGGCCCGATCGCTGGCTGGTGTGCCTGAGCGGCGGCAAGGACAGTTACACGCTTCTGTCGGCATTGATCGAGCTGCGCTGGCGCGGGTTGCTGCCGGTCGATCTGCTGGCCTGCAATCTGGATCAGGGCCAGCCAGGATTTCCGCAAGGCGTGCTGCCGAAGTTCCTAGGCGATCTCGGGATTCCTCACCGGATCGAGTATCGGGACACATACTCGATCGTCGTCGACAAGGTGCCGTCGACGAAGACGTATTGCGCGTTGTGTTCGCGTTTGAGGCGCGGGCATCTCTATCGAATCGCTCGGGAGGAAGGCTGCCAGGCCGTGGTCCTTGGCCATCACCGCGATGACCTGCTCGAAACCTTGATGCTGAATCTGTTTCATGGGGGGCGGCTCGCGGCCATGCCACCGAAACTGGTCAACGAGGACGGTGACCTGACTGTTCTGCGCCCGCTCGCTCAGGTTGCCGAGGCCGATTGCGAGAAGTTCGCACGCGCGATGGGCTTCCCGATCATTCCGTGCGATCTGTGCGGATCGCAGGAAGGTCTGCAGCGCGCTCAGATCAAGGCAATGCTGGACGAGTGGGAGAAGAACGCGCCCGGCCGCCGCGCCGTGATGTTCAGGGCGTTGTGCAATGTGCGCCCCAGCCACTTGGCGGATGGGACTGTTTTTGACTTCGCAGGCTTAAAGTCGAAGCCTTTGACCGCTGTTGGCGATCAAGCGTAGCTGACCACTTCGTATTCAACCTGATCCGCATCCAGGAAGTAGAACCGCCGCCCCGGTTCATAGTCTGCGTAAGAGTAGATCTCGTAGCCTTCGCCTTCGACCCGCGCCAGCACGGCGTCCAGATCGTCCACGACGACGCCGATATGGTTCAACCCGGCCAGTTGATGGCGCCGCTGGACGTCTGCATGGTCTGATCCGTCGATCATGTAGATCGCTAGGTAGGTGTCGTCCTCGCCGACATGTACGGTGTAGCCACCAACCGAGGCCTCGCCCTCCCAACGGATCTTCCAGTCGAACAACCGGCACATCAGGGCGGCGGTGGTCTTGGCATCAGTCACGGTGACGTTCACATGTTCCAGTCGTGCAGCCGTCATCTCAAGTCCCTTTCCATATCGATTCGCGATTGATTTACGTCTTGTAATTCCTCAAGTTCACTTGAGGTCAAGCAGTGTGGCGACGATATGAAACCGACAGACCTTCTGGCCATTGGCGATCTTGCAAAGCGGACCGGCCTCGCCGTCTCGGCCATTCGGTACTATGAAGAGCAGGGACTCGTGACGTCGCTCCGTAGCGCCGGTGGACAACGCCGGTTCCTGCGGTCCGACATTCGTCGGCTGTCCTTCGTGCGCATCGCGCAAGAGTTGGGCTTCCCGCTCTCCGCGATCCGTAAGCAACTTCAGACGTTGCCAGACGGGCGAACACCGACCCGCAAGGATTGGACCCGAATCAGCAAGGCGTTCCGCGCTGATATCGACGCGCGGATCGCAGCGCTCGAACGGCTCCGCGGGAACCTCGACGGATGCATTGCCTGCGGATGCCTCTCGCTCAGGCGATGTGCGCTCTACAATCCTCAGGACGTCGCGCGGAACGAAGGTCCGGGACCGCGTCGACTGATGCCGCCGGGTGTGCAGACCTGATCCGGATCAGCTCACGCTCGCGGCGCTCACGTTAAAGACCATCTGGCAACAACGCGACGCAATCGCGTTTGGAAAGGCCGCGAAACCGTTGAGACCGATCAACTTCTACCGGTGAGGTTGCCTGGGCAGATGCTCATCATACATGCGAGATAGGTGTTCGCGACAGGAAACCCTTGACCTGAGGGCGTTGGACCGTTTCAACCCCGCAGTGGATTCCCAAAGAGCGTTGGAGTGGCTGGATGGGCCAGGATGATGGCAAGAACCTGATTTTGGCAGCGGTGCTGTCAATGCTGGTCGTGTTCGGCTGGATGGCGCTCTTCCCGCCTGCGCCGCCGCCCGAGCAACCGGCTGAGCAGGCGCAAACGCAGACGGCCGACGGATCCGTGCCTGCCCCGATTGTCGAGGGTCAGCAGCCCGAGGAGGTTGTCGCCAAGACCCGCGACGCAGCCGTTGCCGAAGACGCGCGCATTCCGATCTCCACCGAGGCCGTCAAAGGATCGATCCGGCTCGAAGGCGGGCGCATCGATGACCTGAAGCTGTTGAAATACAACGTGCGTCAGTACGACGAGAGCGAGAAGGTCGTGCTGCTCAGCCCGGCCGGGACGCCTGCGCCCTACTATATCGACTATGGCTGGCAGCGCACGGCAGAGTCCGAAAAGATCGCCCTGCCGCGCGGCGACACGCCCTGGCAGATCGAAAGCGGAAGTTCGCTCGGTGTGAACGAACCTGTCACGCTGGTCTGGGACAATGGCGCGGGTCTGATCTTCCGGCGGATGATCTCGCTGGATGACGAGTACATGTTCAACATCTCGCAATCGGTCGAGAACACGACGGGCGAGCCCATCAGTCTGGCGCCCTTTGGCAAGATCGTGCGGACCGAGGGACCGTCGTCGACCTGGATCTGGATCCTGCACGAAGGCGCTGTCGGGCGGTTCGACGACGAACTGAAAGAACTCGACTACTCCGACCTGGACGATCTTCCGGTCAACCCGAACACCACCGGTCAGTCCGAGACGACCCGGATCGAGAACAATGGCTGGATGGGCTTTACCGACAAATACTGGATGTCGACCTTGATCCCACAGCCGGGGACGGGTTTCGATGCGATCTATCAGACGTTCCAGCGCGGTAACATTCCCGAGTATCAGGCGATCATGCGCAAGCCTGTCGTCAGCATCGCACCAGGTGCAACGCACTCTGTCGACACCATGTTGTTCGCAGGGGCCAAGGCGTACGACTCGCTCAAGGGCTACGAGGACAACCTCGGCATCGTCGATTTCATCGACGCCATCGATTGGGGCTGGTTCTACTTCCTGACCAAGCCGATCTTCGTCGCATTGCACTTTTTCCAGGGCCTGATCGGCAACATGGGCTGGGCAATCATCGCGCTGACCGTCGTCATCAAGACAATCCTCTTCCCGCTGGCGTGGAAGTCGTATGTCTCGATGTCCAAGATGAAAAAGCTCCAGCCTGAGATGGAGAAACTCAAGGAACGCGCGGGTGACGATCGCCAGAAGCTCCAGCAGGAGATGATGGCGCTCTACAAGAAAGAGAAGGTCAACCCCGCCTCCGGCTGTCTGCCGATCCTGCTGCAGATTCCGATCTTCTTCTCGCTCTACAAAGTGCTGTTCGTCACGATCGAGATTCGGCACGCCGAGTTCATGGGCTGGATCCACGATCTGTCGGCACCGGACCCGACATCGGTCCTGAACCTGTTCGGGCTGCTGCCGTTTGCGACGCCTGGGCCCGAGAGCATCTTCTTCATCTTCTCGATCGGTGTCTTCCCGATCCTGATGGGGATCACGATGTGGCTGCAACAGAAGTTGAACCCGGCCCCGACCGACCCGACGCAGGCGGCGATCTTCGCATGGATGCCGTGGGTCTTCATGTTCATGCTCGGTACATTTGCGTCCGGTCTGGTTATCTACTGGGTTGCGAACAACACGATCACGTTCATCCAGCAATACCTGATCATGCGAAGCCAGGGCGTGAAGGCCGACATTTTCGGGAACATCATGGCCAGCTTCAAGCGCAAGGAAGCGCCGGAGAAGTAACGCAGTGACGTGGACGCTGGGCGAGATCTACCGGCACCCGGTGAAGAGTCTGGGCGAAGAGGCGCTGGACTCTGTTCGATTGATCACCGGCCAGGCGATGCCGTTTGACCGGACGTGGGCCATCGCGCATGGCCGCAACGAATGGGATGATGCGGCGCCTGCGTGGCTGGCACCAGGACATCTGGTGAACCAGACCCACGTGCCGAAACTTGCGCAGATCGAGACCGGATTCAATGAAGCGACCGGGATGTTGACCCTGCGCCATCCGGATCAGCCTTTCCTGAGGGTTCAACCTGGAACGCCCGAGGGCGACGCCGCATTGACCGAGTGGATCGCACCGTTGGCAGACAATGCTCGGCCCGGCCCTTACCGGGTGTGTGCAGCCCCGGGTGTCGCATTCACCGATTTCGAAGAGACACACCTCTCCATCGCCTCGACCCGGTCGCGCGCGATCCTCGAACAGATTTGCGGGCAGAATTTCGAGAGTATTCGGTTCCGTATGAACCTCTGGTTGGACGGCATGGATCCGTGGGCTGAATTCGATCTGGTCGGGCGCGAGATCGAGATCGGCGCCGTACGGCTGCAGGTCATAGACCGATGCCAGCGCTGTAACGCGACCAATGCTTCACCCGAAACCGGTCACCGCGACGCCAAGATCCCGTCGACATTGCGCAAACGGTACGGGCACATGGATTTCGGCGTGTACGCCCAGGTAATCAGTGGCGGAGAGATCCGACTGGGTGACTACGCAAGAGCGCTCTGATGTTCAGACACGCGTTCTCGCCGGGACGCGCGATCAGGGGTGTAATGGCGTGCGTTTCTGATAGCATCGCTGCGGTACACTGTAATGCAGGTCAGGGAGTGACCCAATGGATGGCAGCCTCGCCCACATCTTCCGCCACCCGGTCAAGTCACTGGGCATGGAGGCATTGGACGAGGTTGATCTCGCCAAGGGCAAGCCAATGCCATTTGACCGGCGCTGGGCCATCGCGCACGGCAAGGCCGAGGATATCCGTGGCTGGGCGCGCGCCCGTAACTTCGTTAACCAGGCTTTCGTGCCGCGCCTCGCGCAGATCGAAACCAAGTTCTCTCCACGAAATCACCTGCTCGAACTAAGCCACCCGGACTTGCCGGACGTTGCCCTGCAACCTGGTTCGGCCGAGGGTGATGACATTCTTGCAGAATGGATCACGTGGCTGACCGAGGGCAGTCCGCGCGAGGGCCCGTTCCTGATCTATGATCTGCACGACAAAGGGGCGTATACAGATATCGAAGACGCGCACATTTCGATCGCCTCGGAAAGCTCTCGCCGCGCGCTCTCGGAACATGCAGGTGCCGAGTTGCAGCATATCCGGTTTCGTATGAACCTTTGGATCGATGGGTTCGCACCCTATGCGGAACTGGATTGGGTCGGGCAGGAGATCGAGATCGGCGAGGCTCGGCTCAAGATCATCGACCGTGACCCCCGTTGCAGCGCGACGACCGCGAACCCCCAGACCGGCAAGACCGATGTCGAGGTACCGAAGCTGCTGCACGCCGAGTTTGGCCACACGGATTTCGGCGTCTATGCTCAGGTGGTCAAATCCGGTCCGGTGCGCTTGGGTGATGTCGTGCGGCTAACCTGACCTCGGATGTCTTTGCAACTCTCTTTTACCGTCGACCCGGAGCTGGAACCTGCGCAGATCGAGGCTGGGCGCAAGCTCTTCGCGGGCGAGTGCACGTTCGTGAAGGGTGTTGTCGCGATGAACGGCTTGCCTTCGCCCGACCGGCAGGAGGTTTGCTTCGCCGGGCGGTCGAACGTCGGCAAGTCGACGCTGATCAATGCCGTTACGGGGCGCAAGGCGCTGGCGCGGGCTTCGAACACGCCGGGCCGCACGCAAGAGATTAACTATTTCGCTCTGGGCGGTCCGTCTGGGCCGGGATATCTCGTCGATCTACCTGGGTATGGCTTCGCCAAAGCGCCAACCGACAAGGTCGCGCGCTGGCAGGAGCTGATCCGCTCATATCTTGCCGGAAGGGTGACGCTGGGCCGGGCCTTTGTGCTGATCGACTCGCGGCATGGGATCAAGCAGGTCGATCATGACTATCTCGCGCTGCTGGATCGCGCCGCGGTGGTGTTTCAGGTGGTGCTTACCAAGACCGACAAGCTGAAGAAAGGCGCGCTCGAGACAGTGATCGAGCAAGTCAAGGGCGCCCTCGCTAAACACCCGGCAGCGTTCCCGGAGTTTTTGACGACATCCTCTGAGACGGGGCACGGGATACCTGAACTCCGGGCGACGATTCAGGGGTTGCTTTAGCCAGACCCGCTCCGGCGACGGTTGGTTTTACGAACTCGTAACCTCGTGCGCCCTAGCTGTGCTGATGTGGAACACCTTCCGTCTACTAATGCCCGCGCTGATCCCGTCCTGGCGGTTTTTTCGAACGGTTGAAGCATCGCCTCGGGTCCAGTGGACACTCACAGCTCAGGACGAGCATCCGACGGATTGGCAGGAGTTCCGCCCCCGCCGAAACCGTCGCTCCATCGCAGAAGCAATCACACAGTTGGTCTGGAACCCACGCTGGAACGAAGCCCTGTTTCTGGTGAGTTGCGCGGAACGGATCGAGGTTACCGCTGAACCACACGCTGTTGCAGAGATTCAGCGCAGAGTTCTGGCTGACCTGCTCAGATCGGGCTCCGCAGAGCATGGCCAAGTCTTCCAGTTCCGGCTCGTCTTTGTCGATTGGATGGACGGCGCTCGGCGGGAGCAAGTCACCTTTCTCTCCGAGCCTTACACGGTCCCAGCGAAGGTCAGCTCGTGACTGTGGACGCCGCCATGCGGGCGACCGAGATCCTGCTCGCACTTGCCTTTCTGCAACACAGCGCCGAACACATGGCGTTGCACCGCGATGAGCGATTGTTGTTCCTGCCGCGCATTGTGCTCAGCTTGGCGTTGCTTGCCGGCGCTCATCCGAACCTGACGGTCTGGGGTTTGATGCTGCACGCGCTGATCCTGCTTCACAGGTTTCAGGGACCGTATAACGGCGGCAGCGACAAGATGGGCTTGCTGATCTTGTTTTGCCTCTCGATGGCACATCTGGCACCGCCCGGCATCTGGCGTGAGCTGGCGCTGGCCTATCTCGCGGTTCAGGTCGTCCTGTCGTACTTTATCTCGGGCCAGATCAAGATCATGAACCCGGATTGGCGGAGTGGCCGGGCTTTGAGCGATGTGTTCCGCTTCTCGGCTTACCCGGTCAGCGAGGACATGCGAGCCTTGGCGACCCGAGCAAACCTGCTTCGTTCGGCGTCCTGGGCTGTGATGCTGTTCGAAGTAACGTTCCCGGCGGCGTTCCTGCATCCGGCGACCTTGATTGCAGCACTTGGGATCGCCGTGATGTTCCATCTGGCCAATGCGATCTTGTTTGGTCTGAACCGCTTTGTCTGGATCTGGATCGCGTCCTACCCGTCAATCCTGTGGCTTCAGGGCCGATTGATCGGGACTGCTTGAATCCCGCGAAGACGTCAGACGAATGCAATGGAAACGGACGGCAGATCGAACCCCTGTAACCGGGTCGACCAGCTTTCACCCGGCGCGATCGGGTACGCATCTGTTAGCGTGCCGGTCGTGATGATCTCGCCTCGACCGAGCGGCGGGTTAATCTCATCCCCGGCCAGAAGACCCACCAAATGGCTCAGTGCCTTCAACGGCCCGCCCAACACGTTCTCGGAAGATCCGGTCTCAACTTCCACGCCATCGCGCATCAGCGTGCAGGTGAAACCGCCGAGCGGGCCGAGCAGATCGGGCGTCACAACGCGCCGTTTCGCCAGCAGCAGCGCGCCATGCAGTCCTCCGGCACAAACCGTGTCGGGCGCCTGGAATTTCCAGCCCGGATAAGGCGACTGGACGATCTCGACGCAATGCGCCACCCATTCGCAGCACGCAAGCAGGGTCGCATCATCCATTCCGGGTTCAGGTGAACGTGCCAGGCAAAATGCAATCTCCGGTTCGATGCGCGGCTCGTGCAGACCGTCCACCGAGAACTCGGAACCCTCGGTCAGGTTGAACACCGTCCGGTCCCACATGTCGCCCCAGATCGGCCCATCGACATTGTAGATCGGCCAGATCGTGCGGTTGGTGAAACCGATCTTACGCCCGGCATGGGTCTCGCCCCGCGCCTCGCGCTGACCCCGAATCGCCGCGGTGACGCCGTAAGCGTCTGCTAGAGAAGGCCCTCCCCGTGCTGAGAACGGCTGAATGGATTCGCCCGTATCAAATGCGTTCAGTACCTCCAGCGCGATCTCTTCGGCATCGATCTGGATGGTGCTCATGTCGGATCTCCCGATGTGGAACTGGCGTCGCCGTCTATGCCCGGTGACACGCGGCGGCCCGGAAAACAAGGCCCTGGTTGTCGAAGTACAGAGTCTCCGCCGCCAGAACGCCGCGTTGGTTCAGATAGGTAATCGTCAGCATCTCGTGACCACCAAACACATCCTGCACGCGGAACCGCAGGTCAGGCTGGCGGCGCAAGGCCTCGCCCCAATTTGCGCGCAAAGCAGGTTTCCCGTTGATCTCTCCGCTGCCATTGATCTCGATGGCCCTGCGTGAGCGAAACAAGACATCGTCGCGATAGTGGCTGACGATCCGATCGAGATCGTGGCTGTTCCAGCCGGCTTCCCAGCCATTCGCAAATTCCAGCGCGTCCATCGCCAGCTCCATAAAGTCAGCAATGCTGACCCTATGGTCGGATCAAACGCCAGACAACTGCGGATCAGACCAGACGGCTTTGCTCAACGGCGGCACGGACAAAATCGGCAAACAGCGGGTGCGGATCGAGCGGTTTGGATTTCAGCTCCGGATGAAACTGCACGCCGATGAACCAGGGATGGTCGGGGATCTCGACAATCTCGGGCAATCGGCCATCCGGCGACATTCCGGAAAACCGCAGACCCACCTGTTCCAGTTGATCGCGATAGTCGATGTCGACCTCATAGCGGTGGCGATGGCGCTCGGAGATCGTCGTCTCCCCGTAGATCTGCGCCACCTGGCTGCCTTCGGCGAGCACCGCGTTGTAAGCACCCAGGCGCATCGTTCCGCCCTTGTCGTCGGTAATCTCGCGCTGGATGGTGCGGTTGCCCTCGACCCACTCCTTCAGGTGATAGACGATTGGTGTGAACCGGCGCTCGCCTGCCTCGTGATCGAATTCCTCCGAACCCGCGTCAACGACATCCGCCAGGTTTCGCGCCGCTTCGATCACGGCCATCTGCATCCCCAGGCAGATGCCGAGATAGGGGACCTTGCGTTCCCGCGCGAACTGGGCTGCGAGGATCTTGCCCTCGGTCCCGCGTTCGCCGAAGCCACCGGGCACAAGAATTCCGTGAAAACCTTCCAGATGCGGTGCCGGATCCTCGCGCTCGAATATCTCCGAATCCAGCCATTGCGACTCGACCCGCACGCCATTGGCGATGCCGCCGTGGGTCAGGGCTTCGGCCAATGATTTATAGGCGTCCTCCAACTGCGTGTACTTGCCGACGACCGCGATGCGCACATGCCCGTCAGGCTGATAGACGCGGTGCTTCACCGCGTCCCAGGCCGAGAGATCCGGCTTGGATGGATCCATCCCGAACGCATCCATCACGGCCCAGTCCAGTCCGACCTCGTGATAGGCCAACGGCGCCTCATAGATCGATTTCAGATCCATTGCCGGGATGACGGCGCCCGTGCGAACATTACAGAACTGGGCGATCTTGGCGCGCTCGCGATCCTCGATCGGCTGTTCCGTCCGGCAAAGCAGCACGTCAGGCGCGATCCCGATCGAACGCAATTCCTTGACCGAGTGTTGGGTCGGCTTGGTCTTCAGCTCGCGCGACGCGGCCAAGTACGGCAGCAGTGTGAGGTGGAGGAAGATGCAGGCGCCACGCGGGCGCTCTTGCGCGAACTGTCGGATCGCCTCGAAGAACGGCAGACCTTCGATATCGCCAACCGTGCCGCCGATCTCGCACAGCATGAAATCGGTCTCGTCCTCGCCAATCTCGATGAAGCGTTTGATCTCGTCGGTGACGTGCGGGATCACCTGGATCGTCTGGCCGAGATAACCGCCCTTGCGCTCGCGATCGAGCACCGTCTGATAGATCCGCCCGGACGACACGGAATCCGTTCTCCGTGCCGCGACCCCGGTGAAGCGCTCGTAATGCCCCAGATCGAGATCCGTCTCGGCGCCGTCATCGGTGACAAAGACCTCGCCATGTTCGAAGGGCGACATCGTGCCTGGATCGACGTTCAGATAGGGATCGAGCTTGCGCAGGCGGACGGAATGCCCGCGCGCCTGCAACAGTGCCCCGAGCGCCGCCGAGGCCAAGCCTTTGCCGAGGCTGGAGACAACGCCACCAGTTATGAAAACGAAACGTGCCATGCTCGGTCCCCGCGGAGTCTTGATGTTTTTGTGAATGCCCTGAAGGACACCCTGTATGTGGTTCCACGGGATTTAAGAGATACTAGATTCGGTGGCGGGCGTCCAGCGGTGGCTTCAACCGACGGCAGATTTTCGGGCAAGGCCCATAGACTTATACACCTTCGCGGATTTGGCGTTCGTATTCCTCGGCATCGAACCAGCCCAGCGAAACCCGGACCTTGTTGTTCTCGTCAAGATCCCACTCCTCCCAGCCCGGAACGCGAACGTGGTTCCCGGTCTCGGAATGCGTCCCCTCCAGCACCCAGCCGAACATCACGTGATCTCCGGCGATGCGCAGATGCTCCAACTCGACCGTAAGCCCCGGAAACTCGGCATAAAAGGCTGAGACCATGTCGAGCAGCGCTGCCTTCCCCTCGATCGGATCGCCCCGGTTGATCGTGATCTGACCGTCGTCGCGATAGAACGACACGACAGCGTTCGGATCTCCGGAGCTCCACGCTGCGGCATAAGCTTCTGCAAGATCGTTGATCGACATTGTTACCCCCCTGTCCAGTCTTACCCGACGCTATCACAGCAGTATGGTGCTGCACATCACGCTGACGCGCATCATTGCTCGAAAGAGATGATGGACTGCGCGGAGAGCCGTCGATAAACAGCGCGCGACCTGACACAGGAGATCGATCATGCGCCCATCCGGCCGCGCCCCCGACGAGAAGCGCGATGTCGCCATCGAGACCGGCATCAGCAAACATGCCGAGGGGTCTGCCCTGATCCGCGCGGGCGCCACGCACGTGATGGTTACCGCCTCGATTGACGAGAAGGTACCCGGCTGGATGCGTAACACCGGGTTGGGCTGGGTGACGGCCGAATACGGGATGCTGCCGCGCGCGACCAACACCCGCAACCGGCGCGAGGCGAAGAACGGCCAGACCGGGCGCACGCAGGAAATTCAACGCCTGATCGGGCGTGCTTTGCGCGCGGGGTCCGACCGGATGATCATGGGCGAGCGCATGGTCACGGTCGATTGCGACGTCTTGCAGGCCGACGGCGGAACACGCACAGCCTCGATCACTGGGGGCTGGGTCGCGCTGTGGCTCGCAGGCCAGAAAATGGTCAAGGCCAAAGAGTGCATCGAGAATCCGATCACGCAACATATCGCCGCGATTTCCTGCGGCGTCTACGAGCGTCAGGTGGTGCTGGATCTGGACTATGCAGAGGACAGCGAAGCCGGGACGGATGCGAACTTCGTCATCACCGGGTCGGGTGGGCTGGTAGAACTGCAAGGCTCGGCAGAGGGCGCTGTGTTCACGGACGAAGAGTTTCTCGAAATGTTGCGCCTCGCCAAGAAGGGCTGCACCGAACTGGTCGAGGCTCAGAAAGCAGCGATCGCCGGATGATCGGCCTCGCGGGCGAGACCTATGCTTTCGGGCCGTTTGCGCTGACACTGCCCGAAGGCTGGACTGCCGATGCTGAGGACGGGATCCACGAGATCCAGCCGGATCAGGGTGACTATGCGCTGCATCTGAGCGGTTATGAGAAGGACGCTCGCGTCACGCCAGAGGACCTTGCCGATCTTGCGCGCGACCACGGCGGCGACGGTGCGCCATTTGATACGGGATCGGGTCTGCTCGGGTTGACCTTCGATACCGAAAGCGCGGGCGACCGACTGCGCTACTGGCTGATCGGCCACGGGCAGGCCATGCTTCTTGTAACGCTGACAGCGCAAACGGAGGTATTCGACGCGTCCCTGATGCGGGCTGAACTGGTCGTACGAAGCCTGCGCGCCGCCGAAACAGTGGAGTAGACATGCGCAAGTTCACGGCATCCAAACTGGTGGTCGCCAGTCACAACGAGGGCAAGGTCTCGGAAATTCGTGCGTTGCTCGCGCCATACGGGATCGAGACGGTGTCCGCGAAGGAACTCGACCTGCCGGTGCCCGAGGAGACGGAGACGACCTTCCACGGCAACGCCGCGCTGAAGGCCCGCGCCGCCGTTGTTGGATCGGGTTTGCCAGCTTTGGCGGACGATTCAGGGATCGAGATCGATGCTCTGGATGGCGCGCCGGGTGTCTACACCGCCGATTGGGCTGAAACTCCGGATGGCCGGGACTTCATGCTGGCGATGACGCGGGCCTGGGACGAAGTTCAGGCCAAGGATGCCGAGCCGCCCTTCACCGCCCGGTTCAATGCGTGCCTCTGCCTCGCCTGGCCGGATGGTCACGAGGAGACGATCCTGGGCGTCGCTTCCGGCACGCTGACGTGGCCGCCGCGCGGCGACAACGGCTTTGGTTATGACCCGATGTTCGTGCCGGACGCAGGCGACGGGCGCACCTTTGGCGAGATGCCGCATGAGGTCAAAGAATCGATGAGCCACCGAACAGATGCGTTCCGTAAACTGCAAACGGCGTTCGAGAAAGACGCATGATGATGACAAGATTCGGCTTGGCAGCGCTCACTCTGGCGGCCACGACCGGCATGGCGTGTGCCGAAGGTTTCGCAGTCCGGAATCTCGAGACGCTGACTGTCGATACATCCGGGTACACTGGCGCGGGCTCTTTCGATTACGGCGCGCGCGCCAGTAACCGGCTGACCGTTTTCTGCGCCGAGTGTCCCGGCCTAACAGCGGTGGATGTGATCGTCGGACGCAGCGAGGACGGCACAGAGGCGCGGTATCGCTCCGGCGAGACGACAATCGAGACGATGCGGGCGCAGTGCAAGGAACGCAGTCCGAGTTGCGAGCTGGAGGCCGCGGAACTCGACGATGCTGTCGGCTGGGTAACGCGCTATGAGATCGGCGGCAGGGCAGGTAGTACAACTGTTCTGTTCCTGGACGGCGATCAGCTTATCATCCGCTCCACCGCGCCCGATGTCGACACGGCCTATGTCAACGGGCAGGTCGCGCTCGCAACAATCGGGCACATCATCGTGCGAGGAGAATAGCATGACCCGTAAGCTGATCACGACAGGATCTCCGTTCGAGGAGAAATTCGCCTACTCCCGTGCCGTGATGCAGGGCGATTGGTGTTTTTGTGCCGGAACGACCGGGTTCGATTATGCGACCATGACGATGCCGGAAGACCCGGCGGCGCAGACGCGCAATATCTTCGAGACCATTGGCAAGGCGTTGGACGAGGCAGGGTTTACCATGACCGACATCGTTCGGATCCAGGTGACGGTGACAGACGCCGCGCACTGGGAAGCATCCGCCGCCGTGGTCCGCGAGTATCTGGGCGATGTCCGCCCGGCCAATACGACGGTGGTGTGCGATCTCATGACACCCGAGATGAAGATCGAGATCGAAGCGACGGCCTATCGAGGCAGCTGATGGCCGACGAAAAGCCCGATCCGTTCATCGAGAAGTACTGGCCGGTTCTGCTGATCGCATGCTGCCTGCTGGTGCTTTGGTACACGCTGGGGGACAACTCGATCGCGGGTGTGGCTGGTTTCATGGGTCTGGGGTGGTTGGCATGGTCACGCCTGATCAAACCGAGGCTGTAACACGGATGGGCGAGGCGCCCATCCTACGGACACGCGACCGACCGGGCGCCGCGCGTACGGGTCGCAATGATTGGCAAAACGCAGGCTTCGGTGTCTACGTTCACTGGCCGTTCTGTCTGGCCAAGTGCCCATACTGCGATTTCAACAGTCATGTGTCACGAACGGTGGATCAGGAAGCCTGGCGTACTGCGCTGGTGGCGGAAGCCGGTCATATGCGGTTGCAGACTGGACCGCGCGTTGCAGACACGGTCTTTTTTGGCGGCGGTACGCCCAGCTTGATGCCGCCCGCAACGGTCGCTGCCATCATTGAGGAGATTGACCGCCTTTGGGGCCTCGCACCCGGTGCCGAGATCACGCTCGAGGCCAACCCCACGAGCGTCGAGGCCGCCAAGTTCCGCGATTACGCGGCAGCCGGTGTCAACCGCGTGTCGATGGGCGTGCAGGCACTGAACGATGCCGATTTGAAGGCCTTGGGCCGAATGCACTCCGTGGCCGAGGCACGGGCGGCTTTCGACATCGCCCGGTCGGTCTTTGACCGGGTCAGCTTTGACTTGATCTATGCCCGAATGGGTCAAAGCCTGGCGGCGTGGGAAGCCGAGTTGAACCAGGCACTTGCTCTGGCGGTCGATCACTTGTCGCTCTACCAGCTCACGATCGAGCCTGGGACGCGGTTCTTCGATCTGCATCGATCCAACAAGCTGGCGCTGCCCGAAGACTGTATCGCCGCCGACATGTACGCGTTGACGCAGGATATCACCGCTTCTGCCGGTCTCCCCGCGTACGAAGTTTCGAACCATGCGCGGCCCGGTGCCGAAAGCCGTCATAACCTGATTTACTGGCGCTACGGTGATTATGCCGGGATCGGTCCAGGCGCCCATGGTCGGATCACCGGTCAAGACGGGGTGAGACACGCCACGGAAACGCTGCGCGATCCCAAAGACTGGCTGGCGGCGGTCGGCGCGGAAGAACATGCAATATGCCGGACCGACGCCATTCCGCCGCGCGATCAGGCTCTCGAATACGCCATGATGGGCTTGCGGTTGCGTGAGGGCATAGACCTTGAACGGTATTCGGCGCTGGCGGGCGACCCAATGAACGTCATCGCGATCGATCGGCTGTGTGACAGCGGACATCTCAACCTTGAAGATGGGCGGCTCGGGGCCACCTGTCTGGGTATGGTCGTTTTGAACGCCGTCCTGTCGGACTTGCTTACGGACGTTTAAGACCCGGTGACCATGGTAAGGCATCGATGCGAACACTCTGGACCATTGCAGGCTTGACGGCATTCGTGCTCGGTGCAATCGGGGCGTTCGTCCCCCTTCTGCCAACAGTGCCCTTCATGCTGCTCGCCGCATTCTGTTTCGCACGCGGGTCCGAGCGGTTTCATCTTTGGCTGATCGAGCACCCGCGCTTTGGCCCGGCCATCCGGGACTGGCAGGCGCACGGGGCGATCTCGCCCTCAGGCAAGCGCGCCGCGGTCATTGCGATTTGCGTGACGTTCATGATCTCGGTGTTCATTGGGCTTGCTCCGACCATCCTCGCCATCCAGGCAGCGGTGCTCGGCTGTGTGCTGGCCTTCATCCTGTCACGTCCCAGCGGTCCAAGGCTCACCGAGCGGTCCTGAGACCTTCCATCCGCTTGAGCGGAATTTCCAGTGGTGATAGCAAGCTCCCTGCTCTTGTTGGTGGGAACCGAGCGGATGATGTCACGGCGCGTAAAGGCAGCGTTTTTTGACGTCGCAGGACCGTTCATGATGATGAACGGCTGGATCTGGCGAAACCTCCGCAAGCGGCACGTTCAAAGTGAAATTGTACGCGTCCAACTCGGGCCTGGGCAGGTGAATTACCTGCAGGGCTGGGTGAACATCGACGCGAACATGTTCACGGCGAAGTGCGATATCTGGGCCGATCTGCGAGATCCGCTGCCATTTCCGGACAACTCGGTTGATGCGGTCTACTCGTATCACGTCGTCGAACACCTTCCGAACATGTGGGCGCATTTCCGCGACGTCCACCGTGTGCTGAAACTTGGCGGCGTGTACCGGGTTGGCGGACCTCATGCCGAGTCAGCGATGAAGAAATACCTGGCAGGAGATCACGACTGGTTCCCCAGTTTTCCAGACGACCATGACAGCATCGGTGGGCGGTTCGTGAACTTCATCCTCTGCCGGAACGAGCACGTCACGATGTTGACCGAAAGCTATCTGCAAGAGATCGCCAAGCAGGCCGGTTTTCCCGAAGGCGTTCGCAAGATGCACACACGGGAAACAGGGTTCCCCGCGCTGTTCACGGATTGCTTGAGCATCGAGCACGAAAGCGATTTTGAGAACCCGCATACGATCCTTTTGGAGTTTCAAAAAGCCCCGTAAGTTCGTCTACGCCTGTCCCGTCACGTCCTGTCATCAGGCAACAGCGAGACCAGTTCGTAGACGAGATCCAGCGCCTGACGCGGAGTGAGTTCGTCGGGTCGAACCTGGCGAAGTCTGTCATCGGCCTGCGAGGGTTTCGAAGCGGCCGACATCTGCTGCGGGACATGGGCCGAAAAGAGCGGCAAATCCTGCGCCAGTGCTGCGGTGGCGCCCGAGCCTTCCCGGGCTCCGGCTTCCAGGCGTTCCAGCACGTCACGCGCCCGGTCGACCACAGCTTGTGGAAGACCCGCCAGTCGGGCGACCTGCACGCCATAGGAACGGTCCGCAGCACCGGGCCGCACTTCGTGCAGGAAGATCACCTCGCCATCCCACTCGCGCACGGCGACCGTTGCGGGGCGCAACTGCTCGAGCTGCTCGCAAAGACCTGTCAGCTCGTGATAATGCGTCGCGAACAAGCCACGGCATTGATTGGCCTGATGCAGGTGTTCCAGTGTTGCCCAGGCGATGGACAGCCCGTCCCAGGTCGCCGTACCGCGTCCGATTTCATCCAGAATCACCAGCGCGCCGCGCCCGGCCTGGTTCAGGATCGCTGCAGTCTCGACCATTTCGACCATAAAGGTCGATCGTCCGCGGGCAAGATCGTCGGCGGCGCCGACCCGGCTGAAAAGCTGGTCAACAATGCCGATATGGGCCGTCTCTGCGGGTACGAAGAACCCCGCCTGAGCGAGGATCGCGATCAGGGCGTTCTGGCGCAGAAAGGTCGACTTGCCCGCCATGTTCGGCCCGGTGAGCAGCCAGATGGGTGCCGCGCCAGCCTGTTCGGAAGACAGATCGCAGTCGTTGGCGACGAAGCTCTGGCCCTGCCGCTTCAGTGCTTGTTCGACGACCGGGTGACGCCCGCCGGTGATCTGAAAAGCCCGGCTTGGATCGACCCACGGACGGACCCACCGGTCCTCGACCGCCAGTTCGGCGTTGGCGGCAGAGACATCGATTGCGGCCAGTGCGCGGGCTGTTTGCGAGACTTGCGCCTGACGCTCCAGAATCGCGGCACGCAGCTCGCCGAAGATACGCTTCTCAATCTCCAATGCGCGCGCACCGGCGTTGACGATCTTCGTCTCAAGCTCGGATAACGCGACCGTTGTGAACCGGACTGCATTGGCCAGGGTCTGGCGGTGAATGAACGTCTCGTTCAGCGGCGCCGACATCATTTTCTGGGCGTGGAGCGCAGTGACCTCGATGAAGTATCCGAGGACATTGTTGTGCTTGATCTTCAGCGCCTGGATGTCGGCCGTTTGGGCGTAATCCGCCTGCATTCCTGCAATCACGCTCCGGCCCTCGTCCCGTAGCGTCCGAGCCTCGTCGAGATCAGCATCGTAGCCGTTGGCGATAAAACCGCCATCGCGCGCCAGCAATGGCGGTTCGGCCACCAAAGCCGTGTCCAACAGATCGACCAGGTCGTCGTGCCCGGAAAGATCGTGAGCCGCTTCCGACAACAGATCCGGCAGACCGGCGATTTCGGACAGGACCTGCGCGAGGCCAGCCGCACCGGCCAACCCCGATCTTACGGCTGCCAGATCGCGCGGCCCGCCCCTGTCAAGCACAAGCCGCGACAAGGCACGCTCGATCTCGGGCACCGCTTTCAGATCTGCACGGATTTGATCGCGCAGTTCGCGGTCCTCGACCAGGTGCTGCACCATGTCATGGCGCGCAGAGATGGCGCCGGTGTCGGTCAGCGGTGCGGAGAGCCGCGTTTCAAGCAGGCGCGCGCCCGCTCCGGTCAGAGTGCGGTCAACCGCCGAGATCAGCGATCCATCCCGCCCGCCCGCCATTGCGCGCGTGAGCTCCAGATTGCGCCGGGTCGCGGCATCGATCCGCATCACCCCGCCTGCGGACTCCCGCACCGGCGGCTTCAGCATGGGCAGGCGACCCTTCTGGGTCAGTTCCAGGTAATCCGCAAGCGCACCCAGAGCCGAAAGCTCGGCCCGCGCGAAGGCTCCGAACCCGTCCAGCGACTGCACCCGGAACAGTTTGCAAAGCCTCGCCTCGGCGGACGCTGAATCGAAGGACGCGGCGCTCAGCGGTGTAGCAACCGCGCCGGCTTCCTCGATCTGATCGCCCAACGGATCGGCCAGCTCATCGACCTTGTCGAGGATAAGCACCTCGCGCGGAGCCACGCGCGCCAGCATAGGGCCAAGCCCTGTGCGCGCCAGCGGCGCGACGGCGAGGTCTCCGGTCGACACATCGGCCCAGGCCAGCGCGCCGTCACCCCGGATTTCGGCCCAAGCGGCCAGATAGTTGTGCCGCCGTGCATCCAGCAGCGTCTCTTCCGTCAGCGTGCCGGGCGTGACGACACGGGTGACGTCGCGCCTTACGACGGCCTTCGATCCCCGCTTCTTTGCCTCGGCCGGATCCTCGACCTGATCGCAAACAGCGACGCGGAACCCCTTGCGGATCAGCGTCAGCAGGTAGTTCGTCGCCGCATGCAGTGGCACGCCGCACATGGCGATATCCTCGCCCAGATGCTTCCCGCGTTTCGTCAGCGCGATATCCAGGGCCGCCGCGGCGTGGACCGCGTCCTCGAAGAACAGCTCGTAGAAGTCGCCCATCTGAAAGAACAGCAGACAGTCCGGATGGGTCTGCTTGATCTCGAAATACTGCGCCATCGAGGGCGTGACGCCGGGCGGTATACTGGCGGACATGCAAAGCCTTCTCTTCTTGAGGTGGGGGATAGCACGGTGCCGCGCCAGCGCAAGCGAACATCGGGCAAATTGCCGACCGTGGCATCTGGTATGCCAGATTATCATTGCGCCAGACCCAACATCTGGTACATGGTATACCAGTTTTCGGGAGGGACCCTGTCCCGGGGGATTCGTGAGCACGCAGCTAAATCTGAAACCGGTGGATGGATCGTTCAGCTTGAAGGAGCACATCTATTCCGTGCTGAAGGCGTCGATCATGGATCTCGACATCTATGACCCGGCGACGAACCTGCGGATGGACGAGCGTACACTGGCCGACCAACTCGGCATCAGCCGGACGCCGATCCGCGAAGCGATCATGCGGCTGGAGCAGGAAGGCTTTGTCGAGATCCAGTCGCGCAAAGGCGTCTTCATCAAGCGCAAATCCCTGGATGAAATCCTCGAGATGGTTACCGTCTGGACAGCACTCGAGAGCATGGCCGCAAGGCTGGCCTGCACCGAGGCATCAGATGCCGAAATCGCGGAACTGCGCCGGATCGGCACGCGCTACACCAAGGACAAGGCCAAGGCCAACATCAGCGAATACTCTGAAGCCAACATCGAGTTCCATCTGCACATCCTGGGCCTGTCGAAATGCCAGATGCTCGAGGATATTGCCGAGGGCCTGTTCACCCATCTGAAGGCTGTGCGCCGTAAGGGGATGGAAGACACGCGCCGGGCCGATCGCTCGGTCGTGGATCATATGAACATCATCGAGGCGATCGAGGATCGCAACGCCGATCTGGCATCGGAACTCGTACGGGAACACACGATGCGGCTGCACGACTATCTGCGCCGCAGCTGGAAACACATCATCGGCCCGGAAGAGGCCTGAGCGACCAAATCAAAGGGAAGAAGCATGGCAACTGCACCGGCAGACCTGGATATCGAAGCGCAGCAGACCCAGACCGACGGGTTCCATCTGCTGATCGACGCGCTGAAGTTAAACGGGGTCGAAACGATCTACAATGTCCCGGGCATTCCGATCACCGATCTGGGGCGCTACGCCCAGGCGCAGGGATTGCGGGTTCTGTCGTTCCGGCACGAACAGCACGCAGGGTACGCCGCTGCCGCTGCGGGCTTTCTGACCAAGAAGCCCGGCATTTGCATGACCGTCTCCGCGCCAGGTTTTCTGAACGGCCTGACCGCGCTGGCGCATGCCACGACGAATTGCTGGCCGATGATCCTGATCTCCGGGTCCTCCGAACGCGAAGTCGTCGACCTTCAGCGCGGTGACTACGAAGAGATGGACCAGCTCAACATCGCGCGCCCCCATGCCAAGGCCGCGTACCGGATCCTGCATGCCGAAGATATCGGGCTGGGCGTCGCTCGCGCCTTCCGCGCTGCCACGACTGGACGTCCCGGCGGCGTCTACCTCGACATTCCCGGTGCGTTGCTAGGTCAGGTAATGGACGAGGTCGAGGGCAAGGCATCGCTGCGCGGGGTCGTGGACATGAACGCGGCTTCGGTACCAGCGCCTGCCGCCGTGAACCGTGCATTGGACGTGCTGAAGTCCGCCAAAAAGCCACTGATGATCATCGGCAAGGGTGCTGCCTATGCGCAGTGCGATGACAAGGTTCGCGAACTGGTCGAGACGCTGGGCATTCCGTATCTGCCGATGTCGATGGCCAAGGGCCTGTTGCCGGATACGCATCCGCTGTGTGCCTCGGCCGCGCGGTCTCTGGTGCTGAAGGAAAGCGATTGCGTCTTCCTTGTCGGCGCGCGGCTGAACTGGCTGCTGAGCCACGGCCAAGGCAAGGGCTGGGGCGCCCCCGGCCAGAAGTCTTTCGTGCAGATCGACATCGAACCGACCGAGATGGACTCGAACCAACCGATCGCGGCTCCGTTGATCGGGGATATCGAAAGCTGTGCGACTGCGTTGCTGGATGCCATTGGCGGCAATTGGCAAAAGCCACCCAACGACTGGACCGATGCTGTCCAGGAGAAAGTCGAAACCAACGTCGCCAAGATGGCGCCGAGGCTCCGCAACAATAACTCGCCGATGGACTATCAGGGTGCGCTCGGCGTCATCAAGGACATCATGGCCGAGCATCAGGACACGATCCTCGTCAACGAAGGCGCCAACGCACTCGACCAGTGCCGCTCGATCGTCGACATCTACAAGCCGCGCAAACGGCTGGACGTGGGCACATGGGGCATCATGGGCATCGGCATGGGCTCGGCGGTTGCGGGCGCGGTCGAGACCGGCAATCAGGTCCTCTGCGTCGAGGGCGACAGCGCCTTCGGCTTCAGCGGCATGGAGGTCGAAACGATCTGCCGCTATGACCTGCCGGTCTGCATTGTAGTCTTCAACAACAATGGCATCTATCGCGGCGATGGCGAGAATTGGAGCGGTGGCGAGGATCCCTCGACCACGGTCTTTGTCAAGGACTCGAAATACGAGATGATGATGCAGGCGTTCGGCGGCGAGGGCTCGGTGGCCACGAACCCGGACGAACTGCGCCAGCAGATCCATGCTGCGTTCGCTTCGCGCAAGCCGACCCTGATCAATGCGATGATTGACCCGGCGGCGGGCAAGGAAAGCGGCAATATCGGTAACCTGAACCCAAGCTCGGTGGTGGCACAGCGGATCTATCCGCAAGCCGCGAACCAGAAATAGCGCCCGGCTTAAGCCGGGCCCACGAACAACTCTTAAAGGAGCGCGAAGATGAAAGCTCTCGAAGGCGTCAAGATCCTCGATTTCACCCATGTGCAATCCGGCCCGACCTGCACGCAGTTGCTGGCGTGGTTCGGCGCCGATGTGATCAAGGTCGAGCGTCCCGGTGTCGGCGACGCGACGCGCAAGCAACTGGTCGACGTACCGGGCGCGGACAGCCTCTATTTCACGATGCTGAATCATAACAAGCGTTCGATCGAGCTGAACTCGAAAAACGAAACCGGCAAGCAGGTGCTGACCCGGTTGATTCAGGAATGCGACGTGCTGGTCGAGAATTTCGCGCCCGGCGCACTTGACCGCATGGGCTTCGGCTGGGATCGCATTCAAGAGATCAATCCACGCATGATCATGGCTTCGGTCAAGGGCTTCGGTCCGGGCAAATACGAAGACTGCAAGGTCTATGAGAACGTCGCGCAATGTGCTGGCGGGTCAGCGTCGACCACCGGGTTCCTCGATGGCCCGCCTCTGGTGACGGGTGCCCAAATCGGTGACTCCGGCACGGGCCTGCACCTGGCGCTTGGTATCGTGACGGCTCTGTTCCAACGCGAGAAGTCCGGGCGCGGCCAAAAGGTACTCGCAGCCATGCAGGACGGCGTTCTGAACCTCAGTCGCGTGAAGCTGCGCGATCAGCAGCGTCTGGCCGCAGGCCCGCTGAAAGAATACTCCCAGTTCGGCGAAGGCATCGAATTCGGCGAGGCGACCCCGCGCGCGGGCAACGATTCCGGCGGTGGCCAGCCGGGCCGCATCCTGAAGTGCAAGGGGTGGGAGACCGACCCGAACGCCTACACCTACTTCATCACGCAGGCCGCGGTCTGGAGCGATATCTGCGATATCATCGGCAAGCCCGAATGGAAGGACGCCAGCGGCTACAAGACCCCGCCCGAGCGGCTGGACAAACTGAACGACATCTTTGATGCGATCGAGGCCTGGACAATGACCAAGACCAAGTTCGAGGTCATGGACATTTGCAACCCGAAGAACATCCCCGTCGGCCCGATCCTGTCGATGAAGGAGATCATGGAGGACGAAGGGCTTCAGGCGACCGGCACCATCGTCAAGGTTCCGCATCCGGAGCGCGGCGAGTACTACACGGTCGGCTGCCCCATCAAGATGTCGGACAGCCCGGTCGACGTCGAGCGTTCACCGCTGCTGGGGGAGCATACCTCCGAGATCCTGTCCGAGGTACTGGGCTATGCTCCGGAAGAGGTCGCCAACATCTTCGCCTCGGGCGCTGTGGGCGAACTGCCCAAGGCGGCGGAATAAACCGGTGGTCAGCGCCGCGACAGGCTGGGTCATGGCATTCTCGATCGCTGTGGTCTGCTGCCTGATCCTGGCGCTGGTCCATGTGCCGCGGTTTCAGCCCAGCGAAGACGTTCTGTCGTGCGACCGCGAAGGCGGGTACTGGTCCAGCGCCGAGGCTGCCTGCATGAAAACCGACAGCCCGCTGGCCGGGCTGGCAAGCTGAACAAGGCGGGATTGCATCCCGGCAGACAAGGACAGTGGCTGACGATGACCGATTGCGGTGTTTGCTATAGCGCGCTGAGGGCAGCGCCCGACCGCGGGCGGAAGCAAAGCGCCCGCCCGAGGGAGCGGTCGGGCGCTGCCCGGTGGTCCCCACCGGGCGGTAAGGCCGCGAGATTCTCTCAATGATTACAGTCCGCACCATCACCGACCTCGAGATCATGCCGCGAGACGTGCCCAAGGTGGATGATTGAGAATGGACAACGTTTCAACGCCTGTCCTTTTCCTTTTGCCAATGATCTACCTGTTCGGGGGCGTATGGGTGATCACCACATGCACAGTCGGCTTTCTGCTGCACTACAAGGTCCTGGAGCCGAGCAAGACGTGGTTCGTCTTTTCATCGCCAAAGCACGCCATCGCTACGTCGGTTCTCAGCGCAACAGCTCTTTGGGTCTTCGGCGAAGTCTTGAAAACGTTTGAGGTAATCTGATGTCCGGACGCGCAATCGACCATATCGGGATCGCATCGCGCGACCTCCCGGCTTTGGCATCACAGTACGAGGCGCTGGGGTTCACTCTGACACCGCTGGCGCATCATCAGGACCATATGGGGACCTCGAACCGGCTGGTGCAGTTTGGTTCCGGTAGAGATCTGGGCATCAACTTCATCGAGTTGCTGACGGTGGACCGGCCCGGGACGATGCTGCCACATGCGCCCGGCTTTATGGGTTTCGGCCAGTTCAACCATGACTTCCTCGCCAAGCGCGAGGGCATGAGCCTGGTGATCTTCCAGACCGAGGACACGGCGGCGGATCTGGCGCGCTGGAAGGCCAAAGGCCTGGACGTCTACGACCAGTTCAACTTTGAACGCTTCGCGACCCTGCCGGATGGCTCGCAAGCCACTGTGCGGTTCGAGCTTGGCTTCGTGACCTCACCAACGATTCCGGGTGTGCTGTTTTACGTTTGCCACAACAAGGCCGAGGAGCATTTCTGGAAACCTCAGTTTCAGGCGCATGAGAACGGAGCGGAGGAAATCACCGCGATCTCGCTGTGTGTTCCGGATGCGGCGAAAGCCGCGGAGTTCTTGTCGGCGCTCTTCAACGGTGAGATCTCGGACCGGAATGGTGGACTATCGGTCGCGTGCGGCGCGCACCGGATTGATGTCGCCACGGCAGACGCCTTGGCGACCCGGTGGGCTGGGAGCCCACCCTACGGCGGCGTCGGGTTCGAGGTTCGCTGCCCGGATCACGCCGGGACTGAAACACCAAAAGAACAAGCCGGAAATGCAATCATAAACTGGGTCTGAACGACCGGGGGAGGACATCGATGCGCGTGATCGTCATGGGCCAGCAGGCCTTCGGCAAGGATTGTCTTGCGAAGATCATAGAAGCGGGGACGGACGAGGTTGTCGCCGTCTATTGCGAGCCGGACAAGGAGGGCAAGCCTGCCGATCCAATCAAGGACTTCGCTCTGGAACAGGGACTTCCGGTCGAGCAGCCCGCCGACTTCAAGGATCAGGCGACGCTGGATAAGCTGGCAAGCTTCGACGCCGACCTGATGGTGATGGCCTTCGTCAACGTCTTTGTGCCGGAAGCCGCCCGCGACACTCCGAAACATGGAAGTATCTGTTTCCACCCGAGCCTGCTACCGCTGCACCGCGGGCCCTCGGCGGTCAATTGGCCGATCATTATTGGATCTACGAAGTCGGGCTTCTCTTGGTTCTATCCCAGCGACGGTCTGGACGAGGGCGACTCACTGATGCAATGGGAATGCGAGATCGGACCGGATGACACGGTGATCGACCTCTATTTCAAGAAGATCTACCCGGTCGCGGTCGAGTCCGTGCTGCAGGTCTGCGATCTGTTCCGCGCAGGCGACCCGCCGCACATCGTCCCGGACGAGGCGAAGGCGACCTACGAGCGCCGCTGCACCAAGAAGCACGCGAAGATCGATTGGAACAAGCCGGTCGCACAGGTGTACAACCTGATCCGCGGAACCAACCCGGCACCAGGTGCGTGGACCACGCTGAACGGGGAGGAAGTCGGGATCTTCGACTGCCAGCGTGTCGCGGGAGACGGTGTTTCTAGCCGCATTACCGACATTTCCGACGAGGGCGTGACCATACAGTGCATCGGCGGTCGAATCAGGATCGCGCGGGTGCGCCCGGCGGGCCAGGGAAAGATCCCGGCCGCCGAATGGGCCGCCAGCGCCGGTCTGGCCGTGAAAATGGAACTCGGAAACTGATCCATCCAAGGGGAAAAGGGACAACCCATGTCGGATATCGAAATCGCACGTGCGGCCAACAAGAAGCCGATCCAGGAGATCGGCGACAAAATCGGCATTCCCACGGATCACCTGCTGCCGTTCGGCCATGACAAGGCCAAGGTCAGCGCCGAGTTCATCAAGTCGGTGCAGGACAAGCCCGACGGCAAGCTGATCCTGGTGACCGCGATCAACCCGACCCCGGCGGGCGAAGGCAAGACGACAACGACCGTCGGTCTGGGCGATGGCCTGAACCACATCGGCAAGAAGGCGATGATCTGCATTCGTGAAGCCTCGCTCGGCCCGAACTTTGGGATGAAGGGCGGCGCTGCCGGGGGCGGTTACGCGCAGGTCGTACCGATGGAGGACATGAACCTCCACTTCACCGGCGACTTCCACGCGATCACCTCGGCGCACAACCTGCTCTCGGCGATGATCGACAACCACATCTACTGGGGCAATTCGCACGAGATCGACACCCGCCGCGTCGCTTGGCGCCGTGTGCTGGACATGAATGACCGGGCGCTTCGCCAGATCGCCGGTCCTCTGGGTGGTGTCGCCAATGGTTTCACCCGCGAGATGGGCTTCGATATCACCGTGGCCTCCGAGGTCATGGCGATCCTGTGCCTGGCCGATGATCTGGCGGACCTCGAGAAGCGTCTGGGCGACATGATCGTGGCGTACCGCCGCGACCGTTCTCCGGTCTACTGCCGGGACATCAAGGCCGCAGGCGCCATGGCTGTGCTGTTGAAGGACGCGATCCAGCCGAACCTCGTGCAAACGCTCGAGAACAACCCGGCGTTCGTCCATGGCGGCCCCTTCGCCAATATCGCACACGGTTGCAACTCGGTGGTTGCGACCAAAACCGCGCTGAAGCTTGCCGATTACGTCGTCACCGAAGCTGGCTTCGGAGCCGACCTGGGTGCTGAGAAGTTCATGAACATCAAGTGCCGCAAGGCCGGTCTGCGCCCGTCTGCGGTCGTGATCGTCGCCACCGTGCGCGCGATGAAGATGAACGGCGGTGTCGCCAAGGCGGATCTGGGGACTGAGAACGTCGCGGCGGTCACCGAGGGCTGCGCCAACCTGGGCCGTCACATCGAGAACATGAAGAAGTACGGTGTGCCCGCAATCGTCGGGATCAACCACTTCTACACCGACACCGATGCCGAGGTGCAGGCGATCAAGGACTACTGTGCCGAGGTCGGTGCCGATGCCGTGCTGAACAAGCATTGGGCCGATGGCGGTGCCGGCATCGCCGAGTGCGCCCAGCGCGTGGTCGACATGATCGACTCCGGTGCGGCAAACTACGCCCCGCTCTACCCGGACGAGATGAGCCTTGCCGACAAGATCCAGACGATCTGCAAGGAGATCTATCGCGCCGACGCTGCGGTGATGGACAAGAAGATCCTGGATCAACTCAAGCAGTGGGAAGATGCAGGCTACGGCCACCTGCCGGTCTGCATGGCGAAAACGCAGTACACGTTCTCGACCGATCCGAACCAGCGCGGCGCGCCGACCGGGTTCGACATTCCGGTGCGCGAGGTTCGTCTTTCAGCCGGTGCGGGTTTCGTCGTCGCGATCTGCGGCGAGATCATGACCATGCCGGGTTTGCCGCGGACACCCGCGGCCGAGACGATCATGCTCAACGACGCGGGCGAGATCGAAGGCTTGTTCTAATCCAATCACGGGGTGGGCGAGGCGCCCACCCTACGCATGTGGTTGTCTTGCTCGCGACGTGAAAGCGCCTGCGCCGTGTGGACGTGGGTATTCTGCCTTCAACGAAGTAGATATGTGAGGTGGATACCGAGGTGGGCAAACCTTGTGGAGGTTGATGTTCACGTGGATAAACGCCTATCTCGCGCGAAAAAACCGTCTGCGGGTATGACAGCGTGAAATCGCTTGGTTCAACTCCGCCCGCCGATCCCAAAGAACATTGATGACCGCTGTTCCAGCACTGTCCCGGGCGAAGACCCGGGACCGCCCTCACGGTTTCTGAGTGGTTCCCTTCCGAGCGGTTCCATCGCAAGTCCGGGGATCCTCGGGGCCAGGGTCACTCGATCGTCAGTCGTGGCAGCCAGTGGCTGTCCGGATCGGCTTCGTCCAGCATATCCTCGGAGATCGGGCGCAGTAACCCATCCTCGGGCGGCGCTGCAAGCACGTCCATGTCGATCTCGTGCATCACGCCGGTCAGAACGCCATCTCTGTCGTCTATCTTGTAGTACACGCCATTCCACATGTTGATGCCGTAGTCGCTGGCATTCTTCCATACGAACAGCAGATCGTATTCCAGATCCGTCAGATCCGCGCCCGAGATCGTGCGACTGTTCTGATACGGATAATCGATGCGGCACCACAGCTTCTCCGGGCCCTCGATGCACTTGAAGGGCCTCATCGACAGGAAGTAATCGCCAAACTTGGCGTCGTCCCAACTCACCTTGTAGCTGCCATCAGGATCCATCTGGAGAGTCCCGGCCACGATTGGGGCTGATTCCGCTGAGTGGAGCTTGATTTCACGCACGCTCTCGGCCTTCGCCAATCCACCGCTGATCAGAAAGCACAACAAAACCAGAGGTTTGCCAGAGAATATCATGCTGCCTCGCGACCTGTTATTGCGGCGCATCTACGACCATTGATCGGCTTGCCGTCCGCGTAGAGTTCCAACACTATGAAATCAAGTGGCGGCAAACGCCGCGCTTGGCGACATAAACTTGCGCAAGAATTCGGGAGGACGCAATGAGGAAGCTACTGATGGGCGTGGCCGTTGCCGCGCTCGCCTCAACCACCGGTTGGGCTGCCGGCATCACCGAGGCGGATCTGGCGAACGACACGGCGGACACGTCGAGTGTTCTGACCAACGGCATGGGGCGCCATCTGCAGCGCTACAGCCCGCTGGACATCCTCAACAAGGACAACGTCAAGAACCTGTTCCCCGCCTGGGCGTTCAGCTTCGGCGGTGAAAAGCAGCGCGGTCAGGAAGCACAGCCGATCATCCACGATGGCATGATGTATGTGACCGGATCGTATTCGCGCATCTACGCGATCGATCTGAAGACCGGCGAAGAGAAGTGGCAGTACGATGCCCGCCTTCCAGAAGGCATTCTGCCGTGCTGTGACGTGGTGAACCGCGGTGCCGCGATCTATGGCGACAAGATCTATTTCGGTACGCTCGACGCCCGCATCGTTGCGTTGAACAAGGACACCGGCAAGGTCGTCTGGCGCAAGAAGATCGCCGACTACAAGGCCGGGTACAGCTACACTGCGGCCCCGTTGATCGTGAAGGGTCTGATCATAACCGGAAATTCGGGTGGTGAATTCGGCATTGTCGGTGCGGTTCAGGCACGCGATGCCGAGACCGGTGAGATGGTCTGGGAGCGTCCGGTGATCGAAGGTCACATGGGCACCTACAAGGGCGAGCCGTCGACCATGACCGGCACGCTGAACGCAACCTGGCCCGGTGATATGTGGAAGACTGGCGGCGGTGCGACCTGGCTGGGTGGGTCTTATGACGCCGAAACCGACACGCTCGTCTTTGGCGCTGGCAACCCGGCCCCGTGGAACTCGTGGCTGCGCGATGCTGGTCAGAACGATGACGGCACCGGCGACAACCTCTATGCCGCCAGCCGGATCGGCATCAACCCGGACAATGGCGAGATCAAGTGGCACTTCCAGACCACCCCGCGCGAGGGCTGGGACTATGACGGTGTCAACGAGGTCGTGGCCTACACCAACCGAGCCGGCGAGAAGCGCTGGGCGACCGCCGACCGGAACGGCTATTTCTATGTGCTGAACCGCGAAGACGGCGCGTTCGTGCGCGGCGTGCCGTTCGTCAAGGACATCTCGTGGGCGTCCGGCCTGGACGAGAACGGCCGCCCGATCTGGGTTGAAGAGAACCGCCCCGGCGATCCAGCCGCCGCGGCCGATGGCAAGAAGGGCGAGGTGATCTTTGCATCGCCGTCCTTCCTGGGTGGCAAGAACTGGATGCCAATGGCGTTCTCCCAGCGCACCGGCAATTTCTATGTTCCGTCGAACGAGTGGGGCATGGATATCTGGAACGAGCCGATCACCTACAAGAAGGGTGCTGCCTATCTGGGTGCGGGCTTCACCATCAAGCCGAACTACCAGGACCATATCGGGTCGCTGAAGGCAATCGACCCGGACACTGGTGAGATGAAGTGGGAGTACAAGAACGAAGCCCCGCTTTGGGCCGGGGTCATGACCACGGCTGGCGGGCTGGTCTTCACCGGCACACCGGAAGGACACCTGATCGCGCTGGATGACGAGACGGGCGAGAAACTGTGGAGCTTCCAGACCGGCTCGGGCAGCGTCGGCCAGCCCATCACTTGGGAGATGGACGGCGAGCAGTATGTCTCGGTCACGTCCGGCTGGGGCGGTGCGGTTCCGCTCTGGGGCGGCGAAGTTGCCAAGCAGGTCAAGTACCTGAACCAGGGTGGATCCGTCTGGGTCTTCAAACTGCCGAAGCAGCTCGCCTCGGCCGACTGATCACAGCGATGGGCTGATCTCCCTGTCAGTCCAGCGAACGGGCCGTCGGCAGCGATGCCGGCGGCCTTTTTGTGTGTCGAGGCTCAGGTGCGCGCGCGTCCTCACGTCAAACGATTGAGCGGCTCGAAGTGGTGCATGCTGTGATAGGTGCAGAACTCGATCGGACCGAGCCTGATGTTTTGCAGGCGCGCACGGTGGCGGTCGAAAAGCGCGTCGCTGAACGCCACGACCTCTGCTGCCAGGGACGGCGATTGCCAGCGTAGCGGATAGGCCAGAGTGATGTGGAAGATATAGGTCGCGAACTCCGGCGGTATCAGACCTGTCGCCTGCCTCAGCCGGTCCCGTGACAGTCGCAGCCCGGCTTCGCTTGCATCATCGGCGCCTGTCACCGTCATGCTGTGTCCCCCGAAGAGATCAAGCGCTTTGACGCGAAACGCCGTCGGCACCTCCAGCCCGTCGGTACGCTTCAACATCAGGTCCGTCAGCGCGTCATGCGATGAATCCGGCGCGGCACCATCGGGCCAGACCCCACCCGGACGGGTCTCGGGCGAGGTTCCCTGGAAGACCGTCATGTGAAAGCTCGGTGGCGGGAGGAACGCGTAGAACGGCGCAAACGCGCTGCGCATCAAGGCTTCCTGGATCTCGAGCATCGCCGCGAACGCATCCGATGCCTGGTCGATGGGGCAGATAAACGTGTTGCCTGGCCAGATCTGAACCGCACCGTCGGGATGAAACTTCTCACCCAGTCCCGGCGGGCCAATCCCGCGCGGGTACGGCTTGCCGGACAGCTTTCCGGTCAGATACGCGATCGGATCCGGTCGTTTCGGGGTCATCCAGCGTCCTTCGTCAAACACCTGTGCCGTTGCTCCACCATGCGCCACGGAAGGGCCACAAAAATCGGGAGGTTGTTTTGTCCGACCATGGTCGGAGAGACTTCGTCGAGAGAAACGGCTAACATCAAATGATGACACTCGATACGCCAACACCGCGGTCTTTCCTCGTGATCGATGATCACCCGCTGTTCTGCGATGCGCTGTCGATGACGCTGCGGTCTTTCCGCGACGACACGCAGGTCGCCACAGCCAACTCGCTGGGGCAGGGCCTGAGCGCGATCGACGAAGGTGCCGCGCCGGATATCGTGCTGCTGGACCTGAACCTGCCGGATGTCGACGGCGTCGATGGCCTGACCCGGCTGCGCCAGAAGCTGGCGGACACTCCGATTGTCGTGGTCTCGTCGCATGACGACGATGCCGTTGTCACCCGCGTCCTGAAAGCGGGCGCGGTCGGGTTTGTGTCGAAGAAATCGGGTGGCAGCGACCTGGAAGCCGCATTGCGGAAGATCTGGAACGGCGAGACCTGCGTGCCCAAGGGCTACCGCCCCGTTGCGAACGGCTGCAATCCAGCGGCGGACGCGCAGGACGGGGTCGCCAAGCTGGACCTGCTGACGCCGCAGCAACGCCGCATCCTGATGCTGGTCAGCGAGGGGCGGCTGAACAAGCAGATTGCCGGAGATCTCTCAATCGCCGAGACAACGGTCAAGGCGCATATCACCGTCATTCTGCGCAAGCTCGGCGTCCAAAGCCGCACGCAGGCGGCCCTGATGGCGCAGAAGGCCCAACTCGGTTCGCTCTTGCACTAGGTCGACCCCCCGCACTACGCTTCCCGGAAAAAATCGGGGAGGATCATGCGCGACGACATCGAGTCGCGGCTGGACTATGGCGCCGGTTCGCGTGCGGGCCGGACCGTTGTGCGGACGTGCAGCACAAACCCGGACACGACCGAGGCGTTTGCCGAGATTGCAGCCGAATTCCAAGGCCGTGAGCTCGGCTTTTTGCTGCTGTTCGTCTCGCCAAAGCACGACCGTGACGCCATCGTAGACGGCTGCAACGCGCACCTGTCGGAGACGCAGGTTCTCGGCTGCACCACCGCCGGAGAACTGGGCCCCGATGGGTATCAGCACGGCAGCATCGTGGCGCTCGGCTTCCCGCGCAGCAATTTCGTGGTCAGGACGCACCTGATCCAGCCGGTCTCCGAGTTCTCTCTCGATCAGGGGTCGACAATCGCCAGCGATCTGATGCGCCCCGACGGTCTGGAAGAGGCGGCGCTTTGGGATCATCGCTTTGCGCTCCTGTTCATCGACGGGTTGGCGCGGCGCGAGGATGCGGTGGTCGCAGCCCTTGCCCCGTCGCTGGGCGGCGTCCCGCTGATCGGCGGGTCTGCGGGCGACGGGCTCGACTTCGGGCAGACCTTCGTGATTCACGGCGGGCGGTTTCACTCGGATGCCGCCGTGCTTGCCATCGTGCACACGAATTGCCCGATCAAAGGCTTCCGGCTGGACAACTTCGTGCCCACGGATCACCGCATGGTCGTCACGGGCGCCGATCCCGCCGAGCGTCTGGTTACCGAGATCAATGTCGAACCCGCCGCGCGGGAATACGCCCGGATCGTCGGCAAGGACCCCGAACAGCTTTCGCCCTTTATCTTCGCCGAGAACCCCGTGGTGGTGCGTGTCGGCGGCGAGCATTTCTGCCGGTCGATCCAGAAGGTCGAAGACAACGGCGATCTGCGGTTCTACTGCGCGATCGACGAAGGTCTCGTGCTGACGGTCGCCAGATCGACCGACATAGTCGCCCATCTCGACCAAAACCTGGAAGCCCTGGCCAAGAAAACGCCCCCCGATCTGGTGTTGGGCTTCGACTGTGTCCTGCGTCGCCTCGATGTCGAGACCTCGCAGAAATCCCGCGAGATGTCGCGCGTTCTGGCCCGCCACGGCGTGATGGGCTTCAACACGTATGGCGAACAGTATCGCGGCATGCATGTGAACCAGACTTTCACCGGCGTCGCGGTCTACCCATCCGATGCGCGGTTGGATGACTGAGATGTCGCAAGGCGCACCAATCGAGGGTCTGCTCGACGGGTCGACCGACCTGGAGACCCAGTACCTCAAGCTCCGGCGCTTCACCGAGGTGCTGTTGATCCGCGGCGAGCGCAATGCCGATCAATCGGGCGATGGCTATAGCCTGTTCCAGCGGGCGATAGCGCTTGAAGGCGAGGTGAACGCCCGCACCGCCGAACTGCAACGCACGCTCGACCTGCTCAATCGTGCGAACCTTCAACTCTCAGCCGCCTCGGCAGCGGCCGAAGAAGCCAATCGCGCAAAGTCACGCTTTGTCGCTGCCGCCAGTCACGACGTGCGCCAGCCCCTGACCGCGGCGAAGCTGTACCTCGAACAGATCGCCCGCACCGAGCTGGACCCAAAGCAGGAGAACATCGTCGGCCAGCTGTCCAGCGCCTTCCGGTCGGTCGAGAGCATCATCGGCTCGTTGCTGGACATCTCGCGTCTGGATTCGTCCGCGACCCGGGCCGAGATCTCGGCCTTTCCCGTATCGCGCGTGCTCGAACCGGTGATCGAGGAGTTTCAGCCGCTGGCCGCGCAGAACGGGCTCGATCTCTGGTGTATCCCGTCTTCGGTCTGGGTCCTCAGCGATCCGTTCTACCTGCGCCAGATCATCCAGAACTTCGTCTCGAACGCCGTCCAGTATAGCGGCAGTGGCCGGGTGCTCGTCGGTTGCCGCAAGCGCGGAGACGAGCTCGAGATCCAGGTCTACGACACCGGGCCGGGCCTGACCGAGGACGAACGCAAGCTGATCTTCGCCGAGTTCAAACGCCTGCCGAGCAAGACCCACCGGGCCGGGAATGTCGAAGGCGTCGGCCTTGGACTTGCGATTGTCGAACGCGCCGCGAAGCTGTTGGGCCATCCGCTCGACTTACGCTCGATCCCTGGTCGGGGATCGGTTTTCTCCGTGCGGGTTCCGACATGCTCACCGCAGGAAATGGTGGACGATCAGGACGAAACGTTCGGACAGGAGACGGCAGAAGCGCAGATCGTCCTGTTGCTGAGCCAGAACACCGCACTGTCCGATCAGATCGTTGACCTGCTGGATGGCTGGGGGATGGCCTGCATCTGCGCGACGTCGTCCTCGGATGCCCGGCGCAATCTCAGCCAACTCGGCATCGCACCGGATGCCATTGTCGTCGACGAAGCCACCTTCTCGGATGAGCAGCTCAGGGAGATCGAGGGACGGGGCGGCCTTGCGACGCGCCATGTCAGACTGTCGAACGGGACCGATGCCCCGAACGATCGGTCCGAGATTTCAACGGATACGGTGTTCCTGACGCGCCCCTTGCGGCCACACCGCCTGCGTGCGGCGCTGGCGTAACGCGCGGCAGACCTCAGTCTCTGGCCAGGAACTCGGCGATTTCGCGCAGCGATCGGTCGGCTTCGGGGATCTCGTCGTAGAACTCGAACACATGCCACATGTGCGGGTGCACCCGGACCTCGCAGGCGTTCCCGGCCTTGCGAAGACGCTCGGCGAGGCGCAGCACCTGATCGCGCAACACATCCCGCGTGCCCGTCGTCATGAGCATCGGTGGCAGGTCGCCGGGCCAGTCAGCGTAGACCGGCGAAAGCTCGGGGTCGGTCGTGTCGGCACCGGGCGCATAGACCTCTGCCGCCGCGGCAATCATCTCCGGCGACAGTGTCGGGTCCTCGCCATCGGGCATGTCCGCAGGCACCCCTGAAGCGCTCATGTCACACCAGGGCGATAGCAAAGCGACTTTCGTCGGGCGTGGCAGATCATGGATGCGTGCCCGTTGCAGGAGCACGAGCGCCAGATTGCCGCCTGCCGATTCTCCGATCAGCGCGAACGGACCGCGCTCGGACAGCGCCCGGTACACCGCAAACCCATCCTCGATCGCGGCGGGATAGGGGTGCTCCGGCGCCAGGCGGTAATCGACCAGTGTGATCCGATGACCCGAACAAGCGGCCAGCGGTGCTGCCAGGATCAGATCCTCGCGCGCGCTGCCCGAAAAATACCCGCCACCAAAACAGTACAACGCGTCCCGCGCACCGTCCCATCCGTCAGGCGTCGCGATCAGGCATGGAACGCCCGCGATCCTGGCTTCGGACAGCTCGACCGGGTGCCGGGACAGCGCCCGCTCCGCACGTTTCAACGCATCGATCCGGGCAACCTCGCGGTAGGCCCAGGCCGTTCGATCGGTCAACGGCGGCAGGTCGGGACGCTTGGCGGACAGAAACGCCAAGGCCGCTGTGCTGAGGTCCGGCGTCGCTGACATCCGATCTCCTTCGGGGCCAAGGCGAAGACCAGCTTAGCCTAAGTTGCGACCGCTTCAATCCACCAAAGGACCTCTATTGGTGCGCGTCGTCAGACAACGCGCGTTCCAGAAGGCTTTTGAGCGCCTCCTTTTCGGGACCTGAGACCACGCCAAGGATCTCTCCGATCGTGTCCGCGACTGCGTGTTGCAAGTCCTCCACGACCTGCTCACCAGCTTCGGTCAGGCTGACCAGAGTGACGCGCGCATCATGCTCCGACGCTTCGCGCATGACCAAGCCCTTCGTCTCCAATGACCGGATCGTGCGGGTCATCTGAGACTTGTCACGCGCAACGCGCTTGGTGAGTTCCTGTAATCCGGGGCGCCCCATCTCGGCGAGGGTCAGAAGCACAATGCCGCCTCCCGGGCCGACCTTGGAAGTGTCGAACACATGCGCTTTCGACTGGAGGCTGAAGTGGATCCTCCGCATGAAGCGATCGATGAGTAGCGCGAGTTCTATGTCCGGCATTTGTAGAAATCGTTGACTTTGTCCACCAAATGGAGTTGGTGGATTATGTCTACCTTATGGCATCGCGAGTTGAGTGCAAACCAACCCTGACCGAAGGGCATTCGAATGAACAGCACCGATCTTCTTTTGCTGAATGTCTCGGCGGTCCTGTGGATCCTATGGGGACTGGTTCACATGTTTGCTGGCGTGATGACGATCTCGCAAGATGCGGCGGGTGCTGTTGCGGGCATCGCCGACGCCGTCGACCCGGCCTTGATCGCCCATGACTACCATCCGGCAGTCGGCGCAATTCTGAACCAGCACGGGTTCAACCTTCTTTGGATCGGGGCATTCACCGTTGTCGGAGGCGTCTACATCTGGCGGCGATCCGTAACGGCCATCTTCATGACCGCAGTTGTGGGCTGGGTCACGGATGTCGGATATTTCGTGTTCATGGATCTTGGTGGCTTTGTGAACTTTGTTCCTGGCACCGTCATGACCATCATCTCGTCCGCCGCAGTCGTTCTGAGCGTATGGGCTTACTTGATTGGCAAGCGCGAAGAGCCCGGCGAAGCCGCAAAGCACTAAGCGGACAGTGTCTCAAGCGCTGTGTCTTGCAAGAAAAGCCCGGATCGCCGCCGTTTGGGTGCATGCGATGTGACCGTTTTGCTGAGTCCGCAGACCGCGAAAGCTGGCATGATCCGGGTGTGCTGGTCAGATCGCGGCTCGGTGCCCGTCGCTGTCGGCGATGGGCAGTCTGGCCTTCCTGGCGCGCCGAAGGGAGCGCGCACTGACCGCTGCCTGACGTAAGACGGCGAATATCTGGGTCGGGCCCAACTTAGACGCTGTAACGCCGGATCTATCCGTACTTTCTTAGCGCTGCGGACACTGTCATGCGCGGAACGCTAAGCAGTCCATTCGTGTCAGGCTTCGCAGCCTCCATGTCGAGATTGAATATCTCAAAGGTCTCATCAGCCGTCTCGTCGAGACCAGTCAGTATGACGTCAAATGTGTACGAAGGTTCTTCGGCGATGAACCAATGCACGTTGTCGTCATCTTCTCCTATGGACGATAGATCGCCCGCCCGTATTACCCGGTCCGCGGTGGGGCGAATTGTCAATGTGCGTTCATCCCGTGACACCTGATCATACTGGCGAAGCCGGAACGCTCCAGTTAGCGGTAGATGAGCTGAAACCATGTTCGAGTGCCCATGAGGGATGATCGACCTGCCTCTATCGACCGCGAAGAGTTTTGGCAGGAAGTTCAACGTTCTATGCTCATTCAAGCCAAAGTCGATCCGAGCGGTTGAAACACCCAGTTCTGCGAATCCGATCCTCGCTGCAAGATGGTCAAAGTCGATGCCTTGCATGAGTTCCGTTTCAGGCACCTGAGACAACAATTCCGCAATTCCTGCCCGCCAGTCGGCAACTGAAATCAAGGCACCCCGCAAAGCGCCAGACAGTTCTTCTATACTTGAAACGAGCCGTTCAATTTCTCGACCGGTGGTTCCCGCAAATGCAGAAGTATTGTTGCCGATCATCAGCAGTGATGTGATTGCGCCCAACCTCGCAATAGCTGACCGCCGTGTCAATTCCGCGTACATCTGGAAAGATTATCATGACTGCGCGCATCGACAAATGCTCAGAAGCCGAAGGAAGGAACGACGGCTTCGACCCCGATAGCAGTCAAGGCCGATATCGAAAATCGAGACCCTTGCGCGCGATCATTCCTGCCGAGCATGGCGCCTTAAAGCGACCTCGCCGCAGGATGAAGCACGAGAGCCTACGAGGCGCGCGGGAGCAAACTCATTGCCCTGGTGTCGGGTGGCGGGCTTTCTTGAACGCGTTCGGAAATCGGATGAATCGGAAGAAAGACCGTGAAGCAGGAGCCGACGCCGACTTCGCTGGTGACAGAGATTTTTCCGGACATTCCTTCGACCAGTTCCGCAGTGATGGCGAGGCCCAGGCCAGTTCCACTGCTTTTCGAGGCTTCTTGCTGGTTCAGTTTTTCGAAGGGCACGAAAATCCTGTCGATCTCGTTTTGCGCGATGCCAATCCCGGTATCCCGAACGGAGAACACAACACCCTGCGGGTCTCGCCGCACCTCCAGCTCGACCGAGCCGACATCGGTGAACTTGACTGCGTTCCCGGCGAGGTTGGTAAGGGCCTGCCGAATGCCAATCCGGCAGCCACGCCACAAAGACGGTACATCCTCACCGATCCGAAAACTGACATCAAGCTCGGCTGCTTGTGGCGCAAAGCGTGTCTCGTTGACGACATCCTCGATCAGCCGACGAAGGTCGAACTCCTGGTCAACCAGATCGAACCCGTGATTTGCGATCCGTGCGTAGTCGAGCAACTGGTTCACAAGTTCCAACAGATGTTCGCCGGACGCCTTGATCGCTTCGATAGCGCGCTCTGACTTTGAGTCGTGCGGTGACGACAACAACACAGCGGCCATCCCGATCACACCGTTCAGTGGTGTTCGCAACTCGTGCGTCAAGGTCGCCAGGAATTGCAGTTTGGAGGCGTCAGCGGCCTGAGCGCGCTCGACAGCGCGTTCGAGATCGGCCTCCCGCGCTTTCAACTCGTTGATGTCAATTGCAACGCGGACATTGCCACCGCCGGACAGCCGGCGCTTTCCAACCCGCAACCATCCGATCCGGTGAAACTGAGCCTCGACCAGCAAGCCGTCTGGGGAGGGAGACGAGCCGATGGCCATCTCTATCTGCCTTTGAGCCTCTTTTCGCGACGCGAGCAACGCTTCGTTTCCGGCGGCGAGAGAGTCATAGCTTGGTCGTATGCGCGGGTTGCTGAGGTCAATCGAGGTTTCGCGGTGGTGTGAGCGATAGAGCGCGTTCGACAGGATCAGACGTTCCTTTGCATCATACATCGCCATGGGAATCGGCAGATCTTCAAACGCTTCGAGAAGGTCATCGAGGTGTTTGGTCCGCCATCCGTGGAGCCGCCATTCACTCAGGGCGAGCAGCACACAGCTTGCGCCCGCTGCCGCGGCGTAGAGCAACCGATCGAAGACCAGCATAGACAGAGCAATCCCGAACGCCACGCCTATCAGAGCCAGGCGCAACGAAATCGGCATTCTCGAAATCCACGAAGCCATATGGTCCGTGATGCAGAAGAAGTGTTAATGTTCGGCTTAGGGTAGAGCTTCGATAGAACTGTTGATGGATCTGAGGAGCATAGCGCGGGGTTCCCTGCAACCACGCCATGCCCGGTCAGAGCGCATACGAACCGAGTTGCTGCGGAGTGGTGAAGGACGGCGCTTCGTGTCAGTCTTCAAATAAGCCGTGGACACCGGTTCCCGGACACTCGAGGAGATGGGTTACAATGAGATATGCTCTTGCAGGCGTATTGCTCGCAGTCTTCCCCTTCGGATCTGCGGCTCAGGAGGCCACCTTCACGACTGGACTCGCCACCGAAATCAATCCTGGTTTGTTTGACTGCGGGCCCAGAGCGCGCGTGAGTGCGGTTGGCGAGATTGCATCCGACGACGGCGCGGTCCGGACGGTCCCCGCCGCAACGAATTACGGGACCGTCCGGCTTGCCTCTGATGTGAATGCCAGGGTCGAAATTGTGAAGTCCTGGCGAGCGCCACAGACCGCTGCGTGAGCCCTTCCCACTACCGTATTTCTCGGCCGCCTGAGGGAAAAGACACCAGCGACTGACCTTATGGAAGCGCCTGCCCGTACCCCCGGCTAAGCGACGGTCATTTCACCCAGATCAGCCCGGCTGCAATGGCGCAGATCAAAAAAATTGATCGCGGGCCAGAAGATCAGATACGACCCGTTCATGATCCGAGACCCAAAAACCGGAAACTGCCTGGCCCGGATCTCCATGTCGTCATTGCACTGCGAGACGATATCTGGCTTCGACAAGCCCGAGCACAGATCGTCCCGGATCCGCTTGAACAGATCATAGTGGAACATCTGCACGATACCAATGCGATAGACGAAGACGAAGATAATGACCCCTTAGAGCGCAAAGAGCGCTGAGAAGGCGAGCCTCTCCGACATTTCACCGACGGACGCGAACGTAAAGGCGCCGGCACAGAACGCGACGTTGAAGCCGGTGATCTGGATGCGCGCGTCGCTCTGGTGGTTCGCGCAGTCCTTCGCCGACTCCATGATCGCGATACGAGCGGTCACGTCTTCCACGGGCGCGTCTCCACTGTGCTCGACCATTGAACAGTGCCTCGCTGGTCAGGACAGTCAGCCCGCCAACAGACGCATATTTTATCAGAAGCCCGTGTTATCTCAAAACAACACAAGTCCGTTGTGCAACAGGCGGCAGAACGGCACGAACCTTGGCGATCGTCACACCCCGTTGTTCCCTGGCCCGTCGTCCTGTATGCGGCGCGGATGAGTCAGAACCCGCCGAACCTGCGCCCCGACCGCGCGCCCGATCCGCTGATCCCAGCCTCGATGGGCGGTCCGCGCGTCGGCATGGTCTCGCTTGGCTGTCCGAAAGCGCTGGTCGACAGCGAACGCATCCTGACGCGCCTGCGTGCGGAGGGGTATGCGATCTCACCGGACTACACCGGCGCAGACGCGGTGATCGTGAACACCTGCGGGTTCCTCGATAGCGCCAAGGCCGAAAGCCTCGAGGCGATTGGCGAAGCCGTGGCCGAGAATGGCCGGGTGATCGTCACCGGCTGCCTGGGCGTCGAGGAAGACGCGATCCGTGCCGCGCATCCGTCCGTGCTGGCTGTGACCGGTCCGCACCAATACGAGCAGGTCCTGGACGCAGTGCACTCTGCCGTGCCGCCCGCGCCCGATCCGAAGATCGACCTGATCCCGGCCTCGGGCGTGCGGTTGACGCCGCGCCACTACGCGTACCTGAAGATCTCCGAAGGTTGCAACCACGGCTGCCGCTTCTGCATCATCCCGCAGATGCGCGGAAAGCTGGCCTCGCGTCCGGCGCACGCGGTGGTGCGCGAAGCCGAGAAACTGGTCGACTCCGGCGTCCGCGAACTGCTGGTGATCAGCCAGGACACCTCAGCCTATGGGCTGGATCTGAAACACGCGGAAACCGGCGGCTACCGCGCGCACATCACCGATCTGGCGCGCGCGCTGGGTCAGACCGGCGCATGGGTCCGGCTGCACTACGTCTATCCCTATCCGCATGTCGACGATCTGATCCCACTGATGGCCGAGGGGCTGGTGCTGCCCTATCTCGACATCCCGTTCCAGCACGCCGCGCCGTCGGTTCTGAAGCGGATGCGCCGCCCCGCGAACGAGGCCAAGGTTCTGGACCGACTGAAGTCCTGGCGCGAGATCTGTCCCGAGATCACGATCCGCTCGACATTCATCGTCGGCTTTCCCGGCGAAACGGAAGACGAATTCCAGCACCTGCTCGACTGGATGGAAGAGGCGCAGCTCGACCGGGTCGGATGCTTCCAGTACGAGGACGTCCGCGGTGCCGCGGCCAACGATCTGCCGGACCACGTCCCGGACGAGATCAAGCAGGACCGCTGGAACCGCTTCATGGAAACATCGCAACGGATATCCGAAGCCAAGCTGGCGGCCAAGGTCGGGCGCACCATTCAGGTGATCGTCGACGAAGTCGAGGACGACGGCGCCACGTGCAGAACCCAGGGCGACGCGCCCGAGATCGACGGAAACCTGTTCATTGACGAGGGCTTCCGGCACCTCTCCCCCGGCGACATCGTCACCGTCGAAGTCGACGAGGCAGGCGAATACGACCTGTGGGGGCGGCTGGTCCAGCCCTAGTGGTTCGATCGAGACGTTTGCATCCCGCGCGCATCCTCGCAAGCAAACGTCTCGATCAATAGAACCACTAACAACTATATGTTTTATAGTGGATTTTCCGACTCAGACATTTGGATAAGAGAATGCGGCGAGTGGATACCAAATGTCTGAGTCAATCCACTAGGTCCGCACTCCGGTCGAGGCCAACGCGTAGGGATCAATCCGATATCTTCGCGCCGTCCCGTGTGGTGATCGACCGCAGATAGGCCAGGATGAAGTCCTGCACGGTGCGATCGGTGATGCCGACATGGCGCATCTTGGTGCCCGGCAGGAACCCGTCATTGTCCTCCATCCACGCGCGCAACGCGGCCTCGGTCCAGACGATGCCCGATGCCTCCAACGCGACCGAGTAATCGTAATCCGGGAAGGTGCCCGCGCCGCGCCCGATGACGTTCTCGAGCGGCGGACCATAGCTCGCCGCGTCAGCGTCCGGCGCATGGCAGCGGCGGCACTCCTCCTTGTAGAGCATCTCGCCTGCGAGCACCTTGGCCTTCTCGAACGTATCGGCATTGGCATTCATGGCGGCGAGCATGATCACGGCGGCTGAAAGGGACAGTGTTCGCATCGGACTGGCTCCTCGTTTGCTCCCGCAACAAAAGGCGATGACGCGTCGCGCGTCCTTGATCGACGTCAATTTGCGGCAGGTACGACTGATCCCATCGCAATCCACGTGTCTGTACGGATCGGCTTGGCTGTCGCGCTTGCTTCTGGGAAAGCAACAACGTCGGTTTTGAACCCATATCAGCAAAATTCTGCACGGCAGCGAATGACTGCTATCGCTGCTGTTTAAATCTCTTGAAAACCAGTTGGGCCTCAAACTGTTCACTGCATGAAATTTGTTGCAATCTCACGTCCAGCGCTCTTTTAAATCACGCCACTCAAGCCAAAACCTTTCAAAGGCAAGGCGAAAGTAATCATCATCGCTAGATACCTTGTTTTCAGGTGGGCCATAAAAGCTCTCGACCTCACATACAAATCGCAGAACTGTATTCCTATAGCGGTCAAATGGTATCAGCACCTTAGTACCGCTTGGCGTTTCTAGTTCGACCATGTCGTCGCGATGTTTTGTGCTCCAATCAACGCCTTCCCGGCATCCCTGAACTATTACCGAGGCTGGATCCTCATCATTTAAAGATATGAAATTCCCGCAACAGGGAACCATTAAGTTATCGAATTCTTCAAAGTCGCAGTTATTTTGAAGGGAGCGCAGCAAAAATAATCCAGCGGCGGAAAGTGTTAGAGAGAGATCGTTTTCTGTGTTTAGAACTTCCATCCCTATCTGCACGTAAACTTTGCCATGTGAGCACAAGTCGTGGGGGTCGTATTGACCATCGTCCTTGATCCAGTGCTGACGCTTAACATTGATTTCAAATGTCTCTATTTTTTTACTCCGCATGCCGTTGAACATAAGCTGCTTCTTGCGAAAATATCAACGTATGGCTCGAGGCAGATTGAGCAACGAACCCAAATCGAAAGAGTGATGTTTCCGCAGTTACTCCTTCAGAAGCAGCCGTAGATGTAAAGGAGGTGATGGGCCGCTTCGTCCGCGCTACCGCCATTTGGGAACATGCAGTGTAACGGCTCTCCCGATTCCGAAAACGTCACACTCGCACGCCCCGAACCTTTACATCAGATGACGGCGCAGAGCCGTATGTGACCGCAAGCTTGATGTTGACCCGCCGAACCCGACGCGCATCTATCCACCATGACATTGCGCGCGCCGACGAACTCCGATGCCTCCAGCATTGCCGCGATCTCCATCGAGGTGTGGATCGGCACCTATCTGAAGCGCGGCGTAAGCGCCTTCTTTGCCGACTATGCATTGGAGGAGTTCACCCGGCTAAAGACAGAGCGGCTGATCTCCGACCCCAACGAGTTCATGCTCGTGTCCGACAACGAGGACGGGATCGACGGCTTTGTCCGCGTATCGTCAGGCCGTGAAGCGCCGGTCGACGGGTGCTCGAACGTGGAGATCTCGACGCTCTACGTCCAACCCCGGCATCACGGTAAGGGCATCGGAAAGCGTCTTCTGCTTGCGGCGTTCGACCATTGCCGCACCTTGGCCGTGCCGTCGGTCTGGTTGACCACCAATGCGCAGAACGACCCGGCCATCGCCTTCTACCGCGCGCAAGGCTTCGAACATGTCGGTGAGACCCACTTTCGCATCGAAGATGAGGGCTATCTGAACAACGTATACCGCTACCGTCTTCCGTGACGGCACCGCTGGCGCAATCCCGCACCGCTGTCCGGCTTGGCGCGGTTCAGTCGCGTTGGATCTCAAAGTGCCGCCAGTTCGGTGCTCCGTCACGATAGGAATGCCACACCGGGACAAGTCGCGCCTCGTCCGCGTTGTCAAAGCCGCCCAGCAGCAAGGCGACCACCGGGTCGTCATCGATCGCGCCCAAAGTGCTGCCGCATTGCGGGCAGAACGCCCGGCTGGAATAGTCGGATGACCGGTACGTCGCCGGTGCGCCGCCCGGCCCGGTCCACGTCACGGCCTGTCTGGGAAACTCGACCCAAACCGTTGTGAGCGCGCCGCTATGGCGTTGGCACATCTTGCAGGAGCACGAATGCGGCCTCAGCGCCGGGGCCTTGGCCTCGAAGCGGATGGCACCGCAAAGGCACCCCCCTGTGTGAACGGAGTCACTCTGCATTCCGGGCCTCAAGCCTTCGTTGCAACCCAAGCACTATGAGCCGGGCGACAGCCAGCCTGCAACTCTGTCAGGTCAGAACAGCGGTGGCGCGGATCCGTCCGCAGTCGATCCCGCGCCGGTTCAGCACGGGTGCATCTGCCAGACCCAGCACCGCAGGATCGTTCGGGTCCAATGCGCCAAACCGCGCCAACAGGGCGGCGATCGCCGCATTGCTGCCCCGGGTCGCGCCATCGTCGATCTTCAGCGCGATACCCAGACCGACCTCGGGCAGAATGCCGATGAACACGCCCTCGGCCCCGGTCTTGACGGCGGCCTTGCCCTTGGCGGCCCGCATCAGCGACGTGCACGCACGGCCCTCGCCCGCGACAAGCACGGGATGCGCCATCATCGCATCACGCAGCCGCGCCGCCGCCTGGGCACGAACACCGCCAAAGCCCGCCTCGGGATCCGCGAAGCCTGCCATCGCGGTCGCCAGCCCGGTCAGCGAAATCGCGTGGTTCGGTGCGGAGCAGCCATCGATGGCATGTCCGACAGGGTCCTGACGCGCGGTCTCGGCAGTTGCCGCGCGAATCGCCTGCTGCACCGGATGGTCGGTCTCGAGGTATTCGGGTCCGCCCTTCATGTGCGCGCTGAGTGTCAACATCCCGGAATGCTTGCCCGAACAGTTGTTGTGAAGCTGGGTCGGAACCAGATCCTCTCTGACGAGCAGCCTCCGGGCATCGCCGTCATCCGGTTCCTGTGGCCCGCATCGCAGCGCGGCATCGCTCAGTCCCAGGCTTTCGAGCCATGTCGCGGCAAGACCCGTGTGGACACGGGCCCCATTGTGCGAGGCACACGCGAGCGCGAGATGCCGATCGCTCAGACCGTGCGCCTCGGCGGCACCGCTTTCAACCAGCGGCAACGCCTGAACCATCTTGCACGACGACCTGGGGAGGATCGGCGTGTCGATGTCCCCCAGGCTCAGGACAACCGCGCCATCCGGCCTACATACCGCCACCGAGCCACGATGAACGCACTCCAGCACCGGGCCGCGGTGCACTTCTGCAAGGACTGGGTTCATCAAGGTCTTCCCGGATCGCGATGGCGTGGATGGGCGTTAGGCGCCATGCGCCACGGCGTCAATCGTTCAACTCGTCCGAGAACGTATCGCCCAACGCCGTGCGCAACCGCCCAAAGGCCAGCCGGATGCGCGATTTGACGGTCCCCAGCGGCACGTCGAGCTGTTCGGCGATCTCGCCATGCGACAGGCCGGCGAAGAACGACAGCCGGACAATTTCGCGCTGTTCGTCGCTCAGTTCGGCAAGTGCCTCGCGCACCAGCCGGTCCCTTTCCCCCCGCGCAAGGCTCGCCTGCGGATCCTCCGGCGGGTCCGGACGGTACAGCGGATCGTCCGGATCGGGCTCGGGACGGGTCTCGCGCCGGATCACATCGATGCGGCGATTGCGCGCGATCGTGAAAATCCAGGTCGCAACACCAGCCTTGGCGGGGTCGTAACTCGCCGCTTTGCGCCAGACCGAGACCATCACCTCCTGGGCGATCTCCTCGGCCTGATCGGGCGCCACCCGCCCCTTGATCATGAACGCCTTGATCCGCCCGGCATAGCGGTGGAACAGGGCCTTGAACGCCGCGCGATCGCCATTCTGAGCCACCCGCAGAAGAAGATCTTCGTCCGCGATGTCAGTAAGGTTTTCAGGCGATGTCACAGATTGCACGACGGCTTCTGTTCCTTCTGACGTTCCACGTTCGGGAGCTGCCGAACGACTGGTCGTGATTTTCATGCCTCAGGGTGGAAATCCAACCCTGAGTTACAGTATGCTCAAGAACGGCGCGGGGACAACCGGAGCTATACCGGGTGCCGTGTCAGGAAAGTCGCAGTCAGACGATATCGAGGCAACGAGGCGGGCATGATTTCGATGTTGAGAATAATTTTGGTCGGGTTGATCGCAGCCGTGTCGCTCAGCGATACCGCGATGGCTCAGAAACGGGTCGAAGCGCACAAGGCGTGGTCGGTCTTCGAAGCAACGACCGATGGGTCGAAAGTTTGCTGGATCGTCAGCACGCCGACGAAGTGGAACGCGACGCGTGACGGCAAGGAAGTGCAGGTCAATCGCGGAGACATCTTCCTGATGGTGTCGGTGCGTCCGAAGGAGAACGTGAAGAACGAAGTATCGTTCCTGGCGGGGTACCCGTTCAAGGGCGGTACGAACGTTGACGTAAGCGTCGGCTCACGGAACTACACCATGTTCACCGATGGCGAGAACGCATGGACCCGGTCGTCCGGCGATGACGATACGCTGACCGGTGCGTTCCGGCGGGGCTCGACTGCGACGATCAAGGGCACGTCGGCGCGCGGAACCACGACACGCGATACGTTCTCGCTGTCAGGCTTCACGGCAGCCATCAAGTCGGCGACGGCACTTTGTAAGTAGCGCTTGGTAAGTCGCGTTTGACAGGTAGCGCCTGGCAAGTGGCACGCAGCAAGTAACGCGCACACTGCGCGTTACCTGTTCCTGATCTTTTCCCATTCCTCGCGGGTCAGGAAGATCAGGCTTCGTTTGATCGACGTCATCTTGATCAGGAAACCGCCCGCGAGGTTCTTTGGGTTCTTCTCGAGAACAGGCATCATCTTGCGAGCGACGGCGGCCGAATAGCCAAGGTTCTTGTAATCGGGCACCGCCGAAAGGCTGGGCCCGTCCGGCTTCTTCGCGCCCGTCGGGTTGTCGACGGTGCAGATGTCGTCGCGACCGCTGGCTTTCTCCATGACGTCGCGCGGGACACAGAACGTGCGTTCCGCGAAGCTGAAACACTCCTGTTCCCCGTCCTGCGCGGCCTGAAGTCTCGCCTGGGCGTCCTGTAACGAATGCCCGCCGCCCAGGATCTGCACGCCGATGTACTCTTTGTACGACGTCTGCTCGACCGGGCGCTCGATCACGAAACGTGCATAGAGCACGCCTGAACTGTCCTGAAGATGATGCTCGATCTCGCGTGCGTTCTTGCGCAGGTGATCCGGTTCGGTATGGGCAACGCCGATATCGAAAGCCTTGTCGGTTGCCCAGTTGATCGCTCCGACCCACGCGTCCGCGCGGTTCTGTGCGGCCTTGGCGGACGGACCTGCAACCTTGTTCGCGAGCTGTTGGCCCATGTGGACCTTCATCGCATTGCTGGGGACGGGTTTGAAATGATCCCGGAAATCGGGTTTCTTGCGGTTGAACTTGCCCATGACACACCTCCGAAAAGCAGATCGACGCTGAAAAAAAAACGATGCGCGCAATTGGATCATGCGTGCTGATTCGTTGGAAGTGGCCACGCCGTCATCGCTGTGATAAGGCGCGCGCCGTGATGCGAGAGGACCGATGACACACCCGAAACCTGCCAATACCGTGATCTCCCCGGATTTCGCGACGCTGCCTCGCACGGTGTCGGGACGCCCCGGGCTGGTCGGGTTGACGCGCTCGCAACTTGGCGTGGCGCTGGGCGAGATCGGCGTGCCTGAGAAGCAGGTGCGGATGCGCACGGGCCAGCTCTGGCAATGGCTTTACAATCGCGGTGTCTCCGATTTTGACCAGATGACCAATCTCTCAAAGGGTTTCCGCACTGATCTGGCCCAGGCGTTCGATTTGTCCCGGCCCGAGATTGTGACCCGCCAGATCAGCGAGGACGGCACGCGCAAATATCTGCTGCGAATCGCGGGCGGGCACGAGGTCGAAGCGGTCTATATCCCCGAGGAAGATCGCGGCACGCTCTGCGTCTCCAGCCAGGTCGGCTGCACCCTGACCTGCCCGTTCTGCCACACCGGCACCCAGAAGCTGGTGCGCAACCTGACAGCGGCCGAGATCGTCAACCAGATCCTGATCTGCCGCGATGATCTGGACGAATGGCCCGAAGCCGGCGGCGGCCCGCTGACCGGGCGGATGCTGTCGAACATCGTGCTGATGGGAATGGGCGAGCCGCTCTACAACTTCGATGCCGTGCGCGATGCGATGCTGATCGCGATGGATGGCGAAGGCTTGTCGATGTCGCGACGGCGGATAACGCTGTCGACCTCGGGCGTGGTGCCCGAGATCCCGCGCTGGGGCGAGGAAGCGGCGACTATGCTGGCAATCAGCCTGCACGCGGTCACCGACGACCTCCGCGACGTGCTGGTGCCGATCAACCGGAAATGGCCGCTCGAGGCGCTGTTCGAGTCTCTGCGCGCCTATCCGCGCCTGTCGAACGCCGAGCGGATCACGTTTGAATACGTCATGCTCAAGGACGTGAACGATTCGGATGCCGACGCGAAGAAGCTGATCAAGCTGATCAGCGGCATCCCCGCGAAGATCAACCTGATCCCGTTCAACGCCTGGCCCGGCGCCGTCTATGAACGCTCGGACTGGGACCGGATCGAGGCATTTGCCGAGATCGTCAACCGCGCAGGCTATGCCTCGCCGGTGCGCACGCCGCGCGGGCAGGATATCCTGGCGGCCTGCGGGCAGCTGAAATCCGCCACGGAACGCGCCCGGAAGTCCCGCAAGGAAATCGCGGCAGAGGTCGGTCTGGGATGACAGCACCCGGCCGTCCGGTCTGGCTGGAGCTTAATGCGCAACGCGTCACTCAAGCGATGGCGTTCTATCGCGAGCTGTTTGCCTGGGGCATGCGTCCGCTGCATGTGCCGCCCTGGGGCTCGATCCCGCTGATCGGATCGGGTGAGCGTGTCTTCGCAAACCAGTTCATGGCCATGGGCGCCTTCGCCACCCCCGTCTGGATGTGCCGCTTCTCCGGTGATCTGCCGCGCGCGGTCGAGCGGATTGCCGCCGGTTGCGGTCATGCAGGCAATGGGATCGAGCGGATGGAGGGGTTTGCCGAACAGGTGAACGGCCGCGATCCCACGGGCATTGCTTTTACCGTGATCAATCTGCTGAACGGCGATGTTCCAGACAGCGACAATCCGGGCGAGCCCTGCGCGGCCGAGCTTTGGAGCGCCGATCCGGACCGTCTCGCGCCGTTCTACGGCGATGTGTTCGGTCTTGAGGTTCGAACAACGGACCAGGGCGCCGTCCTGCTGGATGGCGACACGCCGCGCCTGTCTCTGCGCCGCTCGGATTTCGAGATCGCCAAACCGCACTGGATCCCGCTGTTCCGGACCGCAGGGCTGGGCGGCGACGTCGAACGCGCCCGCCGCCTCGGCGCCGTGGTGCAGGTCCATGAACATGATATTCCGGGCATGGGCCGCTCCGCCATCCTGGCCGACCCGGCAAACGCCTATTTCGGTCTTCTGGAGCCCCAGGCACCGCGATGCGACGGATCATGATTGTCGGCGGCTCCGGTTCCGGCAAATCGACGCTGGCGCGTGCGATCGGCGCCCGTCTGGGCCTGCCCGTCATCCACATGGACAGCTTGTTCTGGGAACCCGGATGGGTCATGGCCGAAGAGCATATCTTCCTCGACCGCGTGGACGCCGTGGTGCGCAGCGACGCCTGGGTGATGGACGGAAACTATTCCCGAACCTGGCCGAACAGACTTGACCGCGCAGATACGGTTATCTTCCTCGATCTGCCCGCGTGGCTGCGGTTCTGGCGCGTAGTATGGCGTACTGCCCGGGGATATGGCCGGGCGCGCGCGGATCTGGGCACGGGATGCCCGGAAAGGTTCGATCCCGACTTCCTCTTCGGTTGGGTTATCGGATATTCTCGGCGCGGACGGCCAAAGGCGCTTGGACTGATGTCCGGTGACGGGCCCGCGCGACACCTGAACCGTATTCACCTGACATCCCGGCGGCAGATCAGATCGTTTCTTGCTGACCTCGCCGCGACACCAGCATCAGAGGCGACGTGATCAACCAGGACGACATCCGTGCCGCCGCGGCGCGCATTCAACCACACATCCGCAAGACGCCGGTGCTTCGGCTCGGCCCAGACGATCTCGGGCTGGGCTTTCCGGTCGACCTGAAGCTCGAGCTGTTCCAGCACTCCGGCACGTTCAAGGCGCGGGGAGCGACCAACTCCCTGCTGTCTATGGACATCCCCGATGCGGGGGTGGTCGCCGCCTCCGGTGGCAATCACGGAGCCGCCGTTGCCTGGGCAGCGGCGAAGCTGGGCATTCCCGCGCGCATTTTTGTGCCCGAGATTGCCGGGCCCACCAAGATCGGCCTGATCCGCGCGGCCGGGGTCGAACCGGATGTTGTCCCGGGCGCCTATGCCGACGCATTCGAAGCGTCGCAGGCCTATGGTGCCGAAAGCGGTGCGATCTCGATTCATGCCTATGACGCGCCCGCGACGCTTGCCGGACAGGGCACGGTCGGCCTCGAGATTGAACAGCAGCTCCCGGATCTGGACGTCCTGCTGGTCGCGGTCGGCGGCGGGGGGTTGATCGGCGGGATTGCGTCGTGGTTCGGCGACCGCCTGAAGATCGTGGCGGTCGAGCCCGAACGGGCTCCGACCCTGAACGCCGCTCTGCGCGACGGACCCGAGACGATGGTCGAGGTCGGCGGCGTTGCCGTGAACTCACTCGGCGCGAGCCGGATTGGCGCGATGTGCTACGACGTTGCCACCCGGTATGGCATCGAAAGCGTGCTGGTTCCGGACAACGCCATCACAGATGCCCAACAAAAACTCTGGACCTCTGCGCGTCTGCTGGCCGAACCCGGTGGTGCAGCCGCGTTGGCCGCCCTGACGAGCGGCGCTTACAATCCACCCCCCGATGCGCGCATCGGCGTGCTGATCTGCGGCGCCAACATCGATCCATCCCCGCTCTGACTGCGTTCAACACCGCCTGCTGCGCGCTCCGCGCTGTCCCGGGCGAAGACCCGGGACCGCTCCGACACATGTCACCCATCTGATTTAAGACACACCATCTCGCAGTCGCGTATATCTGCTGCTACGGCGGTTCCAGGGCAGATACGGAGAAGCCTGTAACGATGGACCTGGCCGCCTGGATCATCTCGATCGAAGGGACCGAAACCGGCAAGACCACGGCGATGATCCTCGCGCTGGTCGCCGCGTTCATGCATGCCGCGCTGGGCGTGCTGCAAAAGGGGCGGCACGATCCATGGATGTCGCGCGGCGCGGTCGACATCTCGGTCGGCCTGATCTCGATCCCATTAGCGATCTTCGTCGTTCCGCTGCCGGGGCCCGAGCTTTGGGTGCTGTTCCCCGGCATGATGCTGATCCACCTGGGCTATAAATGGCTGGTCGCCATGGCCTATTCGCGCGGCGCGTTCTCGGCGGTCTATCCGGTGGTGCGTGGGACCGGCCCGCTGGTGACGGTCATCTTCGCGGGCGTCGTCTTCGGCGAGTTCTTCTCGGTCGGGCAATGGGGCGGGGTCGCGCTGCTCTCGGGCGGCATCTTTGCCCTGGCCGCCTACAATCTGCGCAAGGAGCAGATCGACCGCCAGATCCTGTTGGCAGCTATTGGCCTGGCCTTTCTGGCCGGCGTCAGCACCGCAGTCTACACCGTCTACGATGCCTATGCGATCCGGGCGGCCGAGAACCCGTTCACCTTCATTGTCTGGTTCTTCCTGCTCGAAGGCGTGCTGTTCCCATTGCTGTTATGGCGCCGCTGGCTGCAGGCGGACGACTTGGTCGGCCTGTTCCGGCGCGGCATCCTTGGGGCTGTCATCGCGTATTTCTCGTTCGGCTGCGTGTTCCTGGCAACACGGCTCGACAAGGTCGGCGAGGCGGCGGCGCTGCGCGAAACCTCGGTCGTCTTCGGGGCGATCATGGGCTGGCTGATCCTGGGCGAGCGGATCGGCCCTGTCCGTGCCGGACTGATGATCGTGATCGCAGGCGGAGCAGTCTTCGTGGAATTCGGATAAACAGAAAATTCTGTGAAATAATATATTACCCACAAACGGATTGATAATTCCAGCGATCACGCCAAAATGGTGTGTATACGATGGAGCGCCGCTATGAAGTTCTTTCCGATGTTCCTGCGCATGGCTGGCCGACGTGCGGTCGTCGTCGGCGGTGGCGAACAGGCGGCACAGAAGGTGCGGCTCCTCCTGAAGACCGAAGTCGCAATCGACCTCGTCGCGCGCGATCCAGAGCCAGAGCTTCAAGACCTGGCAGAATCCAACCGCATCTCAATACATCGTGACGTCTCGGCCGAGATCTTTCGCGACACGGCCCTGGTCTTCATCGGCAGCGGCTGTCCTGGCGCCGATGCGGCCTGGCACGGCATTGCCAAGGATACAGGCGCCCTGGTGAACGTGGTCGATCAACCGCACCTCTGCGATGCGACCACCCCCTCGATCGTCGATCGCGACCCGGTTGTGGTTGCAATTGGGACCGAGGGCACGGCACCCGTTCTGGGCCGGATCATCAAGACCCGGATCGAGGAATCGCTGGA
>ERZ1740062.115-NODE-115-length-62642-cov-15.577117_pt1 | contig 62642 bp, 47 predicted proteins | sample MGYA00581741_ERZ1740062 | MGnify/ENA primary metagenome ERZ1740062 (study PRJEB43018, sample SAMN04849747) | marine metagenome | isolation source: floating plastic debris | place: Pacific Ocean | collected 2008-09-01 | study: EMG produced TPA metagenomics...
TAAAGCTGATTTACAATCTGTTACATAGTTGCCTTTATTTATACCCACCTACTTACCTGCAAAAAAAGATTAACCAAAAATACAAGAATTGCATATCATGCTAGATAATGAATAAGTTTAAAATTTAATTTTCATTGTCTACCCCCCAACAATTACCAATATTACTTATGCGAACTCACTATTGCGGCGAACTCCGACAAAAACATATTGGAGAAACAGTAACCTTCTGTGGATGGGTAGATCGTCGCCGCGATCATGGTGGCGTGATATTTTTAGATTTACGCGATCGCTCAGGTATCGTCCAGATAGTTAGCGATCCGCAACGTACACCAGACTCCTACGAAACCGCAAATGTACTACGTAATGAGTACGTAGTTAAAGTCACAGGCACAGTATCGCAACGTCCTGAAGAATCTTTGAACCCACGCTTACCTACTGGTGAAGTGGAAATTTACGCAAACGAAATTATTATTCTTAATCCGGTTCGTAAACAGTTACCATTTCAAGTTTCTACAGCTGATAACGAACCAGTAAAAGAAGAATTGCGTTTGAAATATCGCTATCTAGATTTGCGTCGGCAGCGTATGGCATCTAACATACAGATGCGTCACCAAGTTATCAAAGCTATTCGTCGCTATCTAGAGGATACGGAAAACTTTCTGGAAATTGAAACCCCTATTCTCACCCGTTCGACTCCAGAAGGTGCTAGAGATTATATTCTCCCCAGTCGCGTTAACCCCGGTGAATGGTTTGCATTACCCCAGTCACCACAATTATTCAAACAGATACTAATGGTGTCTGGATGCGATAGATATTATCAAATTGCCCGTTGCTTCCGCGATGAAGACCTACGTGCTGACCGACAACCAGAATTTACACAACTGGATATGGAAATGAGTTTCATGTCCCAAGAAGAAATCATCGAATTAAACGAAAAACTGGTTTGTCATATCTTTAAGCAAGTCAAAAATATCGAGCTACCCCGTCCTTTCCCTCGTTTAACCTACGCTGAAGCGATGGACAAGTACGGTAGTGATAAACCAGACACCCGCTATAATTTAGAACTAGTTGACGTCTCCGACCTCCTCAAAGACTGCGGTTTCAAAGTTTTCCGTGATGCTGTCAGTAAAGGGGGAATAGTAAAAATTCTACCCATACCCGGAGGTAAAGATATTTCTAATGTCCGCATCAAACCAGGTGGAGATTTATTTCGAGAAGCTAGCGAAGCTGGTGCAAAAGGTTTAGCTTACATTCGCGTCCGGGAAGACGGAGAAATCGATACTATAGGTGCAATTAAAGACAATCTCAGCGATGAGCAGAAACAAGAAATACTCAAACGCACAGATGCTAAACCAGGACATCTATTACTCTTTGGCGCTGGAGATATACTCACAGTAAATAAGACTTTAGATAGACTGCGACAATTTGTAGCCAAAGAATTTCAACTCATAGATGATGACAAAATCAATCTTTTATGGGTAGTTGACTTCCCGATGTTTGAATGGAACGCTGATCAAAAACGCTTAGAAGCACTTCATCATCCATTTACAGCCCCCCACCCTGATGATATCAATGATTTGAAAACCGCTCGTGCACAAGCTTATGACTTAGTACTAAATGGTTTTGAAATTGGTGGAGGTAGCTTGAGAATTTATCAGCGAGATGTCCAAGAGCAAGTCTTTGAAACCATTGGTCTAGACCCAGAAGAAGCATATAACAAATTTGGCTTCTTATTAGAAGCGTTTGAATACGGTACACCACCCCATGGAGGTATTGCTTACGGATTAGACCGACTGGTTATGTTACTCGCAAAAGAAGAATCAATTCGGGACGCGATCGCTTTCCCGAAAACCCAACAAGCACGCTGTCTTTTAACAGATGCACCCTCTGAAGTAGGTAAAATTCAACTCAAAGAGTTACATATTGCTTCTACTCACAAAGCACAATCTAACATTGGGGCTTCAAAAAAATCGGATAATCATTAGGAACCTGATTAGAACAGAAATCCATCACTTCAAAAAATAAATACTACATTCATGATATTTGTCCTGGATACAATATATCCTTCTCTAAAAACAAATATTGTGAATGCATATTGTATTATATTTTATTTCCGGAAAGCTCGTAATAAATGAAGAAAAAGCAATGTAGTGTATCCCAGTATTCTATTTTTCAGCAATCATATTTATTTTTTCTGAGTAAGATATTTTGCGATCGCTTTTCGTATCAGAGATACTACGCTAAATTCTATTTCATTGTAATGTAAATTACATGCAAAAAAGTGAAATGTTCACCAACTATAAGTAGAAATACGTCAAATTATATTTAGTTAACATTGCTTATTTCAGATATTTAAATCAATTAATAAATTAGGAGAGATAAATAGAAAGTAATGTTTGGTTGCATAAGATTTTGCCAATATCGAATAGAAATTAAAGCAAAGGAAGTTTACTGTAAATTGATTCAAAGCTCAAGAAATCATATAAAAGTCGTTTAAAACAGAAATCCTACAAGTATTTTGCAACAAGCTTGGTAAATATATATCTTATAAAATTATCAGAGAGACAACCGCAATTTTTACCCAATTCTATATAATTAATATTTAAAACTGATAGTTCATAATCCAAATATTCCAAAAATACTTAGCAAGTATGACACTATATTTACTGACCCTAAAATTATAAACAATCTCTATGATTATTGTTTTATTATAAGAAATTATTTATAAGATACTAGAATTATATTTTTCAAAAAAAAGTATTTTTTTATACTTAATCATTTTATACTGATTTGTGAAAATTAATCTAAACACAAAGCCAAATATGCTGTTTTATGAATAGTTTTAGCAAATTCTAACATGTCCATTATGAATCACTCATTACCAGGTAATTATCAAACAATTATGATTGTATTAAATTAAATTACACAAGTATTTTCACTTAAATTCAAGAAGTTTTTAATATCTTAAAAACTAAGAAAAACAGCAGTAATAATACTTTAGTCTCAAAAATCAATTGAAAAAAAATTAATGCTCTGTAATAATACTAAAAGTACTATTGAATTCATATGTATAATATTTCCCTCTAAAATTATAAGTCTACTTAAGCATTTCTCAGAAAGCGTTTTATTATTCTGTTAAATTTCACTGTCATTACATTCTGAAATATAGATATTTAATTAGATGATAAAGGACAGGTTATCTTATGAAACATTAAGTGAATGCGAAATTAATGAATTACCTAATTATCAAGCTATATCCAGTATAATTTTTATCCTTTATTTTGCGGAGGATTCACTTTTATATTTCTAGAAATTTTATGTAGTAAAAAAAATATAACTTAGTAGATTTACATAATCTTTATATTTTTTTAACAAAACTTCAAGAATTTTTACCTATGGAGGATCTACAGTGATTGATATGTTAAGTAATTACTCTTTCAATTAATTTCGAGTAGTATCGTAGGACAAAAAATTTATAACTAAATAATTATTAATTGTACCCATGAGTTGGGCTTCGATGGTCTTAACGATCTCAGTCTCTCTCATTGTCTTTTCTTGCGCTTAGTAGTTTATTTCTATGAGGGCTGTGAAATTGTCTAGAAGATGCGATCGAAATCGCAAACGTTCAAAGCGACGGGAAATATACTGTCCCATACACATGTGCTTTTTACACAGTGCTAGTCGAAAGTATCAATTGTATGCTGATAAAGCAGGTCAATTGCAGGAACGAGGCATGAGTAGACAAACAGCCTTAATCCTGGTAAAGACTCTCACTGCTATACCTCTTGAGGGTGAGTGGCTGGAGGAATTTTGGTGTGATGAATGTCAGCAGAAAAGGTGGTATCACGTTAAAAAGAACAGTCAGCAACACAGTGGTTCTGGCAAGCGGTCTAATTACTCTGTGCGCATAGCTCCTACTAGCTTGTGGGAACAAGCGACCGGTGTAGTGGATGCTAATAATGGTAATCCTTCAGTAAGTGAGTTCACTCGCAGACAGTCAAGAATGAATGGAAGTCAGTCTCGTAAAGATTTTCAATTTATGTTTTAGTTTTATTATTTATACTTCGATTACCAGTATTCTGAATCTAGATTTATGGCTCAAATTATGAACAGATAATTCTTTGAAACAATTATTGACGCTCAAAAAATTGTCATAATTCAATTTCCGGATACATTAATTACAGCTTGATTTATTTAGTATATTTATCGACATAACTTATTATTATACTTCTCTCTAATTATATGGAGCCAACATCAAATTTTGAAGAGATAGATTTCCAAAAGTATTTACTGGTTTTGCAAAGGCGTTGGATCAGTGCAGTCGGTGTGTTCAGTCTAATTGTTGCCTTAGCGTCGCTTTATGCCTTTTCACGACAGGCAACTTATACAGCATCGGGAAGCATCTTAATAAAAACCAGTAGTACTTCCTCATTGACGGGTCTAGGAGAAGCCTTAGGTAAGATAGAGTCTCTCACTCGGGAAGATAGCCCATTAAACACTCAAGTAAAAATAATTGCATCACATCCAATAGTTGAAGAAACTGTTGATTCTCTGAAGCTAACAGATGAAGATAATGAACCCTTAGACATAAAAGTCTTTAAAGATAAACTGAGTGTGAAAGGAGAGGTAGGTACTGATATTATCAATATCTCTTATACAGATAAAGACCCAGAACTAGCTGCAAGAATAGTTAATAAGATAGTAGAGGTTTACACTACAAGTAATATGCAGGCAAACCGAGCAGAAGCAATTTCCGCTCGTAAATTTATTATGCAACAGTTGCCTGCGACTGAAACTTCCGTAAGAAATGCAGACTCAGCCTTACGTAAATTCAGAGAACGCAATGGTGTCATTTCCTTGAAGGAAGAGTCAACGGCAACCATTGCAAATATTTCTCAGTTAGAAAATCAGATTTCTCAAGCACAAGCACAATTAGCAGATGTTAATGCTCGTCTTGTAAAACTTAGAGATAGAGCAAAAGTAAGTCTAAATGAAGCTGTAGAATCTGCTGAATTGAGTCAAATTCCTGGAACTCAGAAAGTATTAGAGCAACTCCAAGAAGCTCAAAGCCTTTTAGCAGTGGAGCGTACTCGTTTTCAGCCAGGACATCCTAATATTGTCTCCTTAGAAGCTAAAGTTGATGCTCTCAACAACCTGTTGAAAAATCGAGCAGTTCAAGTATCGGGAAATCAACAGGTAAGAGTCGGGAATTTCCAACTTGGAGAGCTGCGACAAAAATTAATTGCAGATATAGTGGCTGTTGAGACTCAGCGTGTTGGTTTAGAGAAGCAAGTAGCAGTGTTATCCAGTAAATGGTCTAGCTATAAGCAAAGAGCCAATGTACTACCCCGACTGGAGCAAACTCAAAGAGAATTAGAGAGGAGACTTACAGCAGCGCAAAGTACCTATGAAGCCTTACTGGCAAGATTGCAAGAAGTTCAAGTGACTGAGAACCAAAATATTGGTAATGCACGTATTGTTTCACCAGCCTTAGTCCCTGATGAACCAGATGGTTCTAGAAAGAAATTAATCATTGCTGGTGGTGGAGTTGTAGGTATATTGTTAGGTATAATAGTTGCCTTTGCAATAGATTTGATAGATCGTTCCTTAAAAACAGTCAAAGAAGCTAAAGAGTTGTTCGGTTACACACTTTTAAGCGTGATTCCCATAATAAGTAAATCTGGAAAACGTCTGGCATATTTAGAGAATTTAGAAGTTCCTAAAGTTGCTGGTAGAGATATTCCTCAATTTCCCATTGGTGACTCTTATCAAATTTTACAAGCAAATCTGAAATTTCTCAGTTCTGATAAAACCGTAAAAGCAGTTGTTGTCACTAGTTCTGTAAGTAAAGAGGGTAAGTCTTCTGTAGCAGCTAACTTAGCAGTTGCGATGTCTGAGATAGGAAGAAAAGTACTACTGATAGATGCAGATATGCGTCATCCAGTTCAACATCATGTTTGGGGAATGACAAATTCTGTGGGTTTATCGAATTTAATTGTCGATCAAATTCCTGTAGAAGTAGCAGTACAAAAAGCAACTCCCAATTTGGATGTTTTGCCGTCTGGAATTTTACCTCCAAATCCAGTTGCTCTACTAGATTCTCAACGTATGACAACTTTAGTTGATATTTTCACAAGTAAATATGAGTTCGTTGTCTTTGATACTCCCGCTTTAGCAGGAACCGCAGACGCGTCAGTACTTAACAAGTTAGTTGATGGTACCCTATTAGTAGTTCGTCCTGGAGTATTGGATTGGGGTAGTGCAAAAGCTGCCAAAGAGTTCTTAACTCAGTCAGAGCAAAATGTTTTGGGCATGGTTATTAATGGGGTGAATGTAAAACAGGAACCTGATAGCTACTTTTATTACAAAGAAGAATCCGACAATCAAAACTTTATCAATCAACCTAAAGTAACTGCAAAATAATATTAGTTATCTATAAAAAAATAGGGACGTAAAATTTTGCGTCTCCAAAATGATTTTGGACAATATTCAGACAATATAAATTATATTATGCTCTGCTCAATATGGCATCTGATAAATTGACTCACGTATAACTAAATATTTGAATAAAAAAATTATGCCTAAATATTTCTTGAAGGTTTGGTATATCCTGGAAGGACATCGAAAAAATCTTCCTTTTCTAATAACTCTATTCGTTCTATCTTCGATATTAGAAGCCGTAGGTATTGGACTGATTGGACCATTCCTAAATTTAGCTGAGAAACCTGATCTAATAAACGAAATATCTTTTTTAAAATGGACTTATTCGCAATTAAATCTACAATCGAGTAGTCAATTTATTCCTATCTTAGGTTTGGTGATTGCCGCATTGTTTTGCATCAAATCTGTTTTATATTTTTTCGCTCGTCTGTATATTTTAAAATTTAGTTTTAATTTACAAGCTAAACTTGCTTCAAGATTGCTTAACACTTATTTAGCTGTCCCTTATACATTTTATTTACGCAAGAATACATCTAGCATAATTAAAAATATAACTTATGAAACTATGAGGGTGAATCATTTTTGCATGCAACCACTTTTGAATGCGATCGCTAATTTAACAGTAGTCTTCATATTATTAGTACTGCTTGCAAAAACAGACTTGCTCCTTTTAGTCCTAATACTAGCAATTATGCTTCCGACATTCCTACTATTTTATAAATTGAAAGGTAAATTTAAGGCATGGGGAAAACAGTCGTCTGAATCTAATCAAGGAATAATTCGTATCGTTAATCATAGTTTAGGAGGATTTAAAGAAACTCGCGTAATTGGTTGTGAAGCTTACTTCCAAAATCAAATGGAAGAACAAACTCAAAAGTTTTCACTTGCTGCTACTAAGACTAATAGCTTTAATTTTTTACCGCGTATTGTTATCGAGACATGTTTAATCGTATTCATACTTTTATTTGTATCCATTTCTCAACTATTTTTTGACCAGAACATTCAAGATATTATTTCCGTAATGGCTGTCTTTGCAGTTGCTTCCATTCGCTTAATACCTGCTGCAAGTCAGTCCATACAAGCAATGGGACAGTTAAATAATTCTGTGCATTCTGTTGATAGTATTTATTTAGATTTTAAAGAGTTAGAAAAAGAAGAATCAAATTATATAAATGGTACTTTAACAAAGGATTCATCGAAATCTATAGTTTCTAAACTTCCTCATTTCAGCGATCATAACAGTCATGCTATGAGTTTTGAAAATCAGGTGGAGCTTAGAAATATTGTTTACTACTATCCTGGTAGCTCAGAAACTTCTTTAGATAATATTTCCTTGAAAATAAAGAAAGGTGAGTCTATAGCCTTAATTGGTAAATCTGGGGCAGGTAAAACAACACTAGTTGATGTGCTTTTAGGTCTTTTACATCCTAATAACGGAGACATTACAGTTGATAACAATTCTATCTATAAAGATATTCGTGCTTGGCAAAATCTAGTCGGCTATATTCCTCAGTCAATTTTCTTGATGGACGAAACGATAGAGAGAAATATTGCTTTTGGTGTTCCAGATAATATGATTGACTCAGAGAGATTAAACGAAGCAATAAAATCTGCTCAGTTGCAAGAAGTTGTTGAACAACTTCCCGATGGGATAAAGACTGTAGTGGGTGAAAGGGGAATACGTTTATCCGGTGGACAGCGTCAAAGGATAGGGATTGCTCGTGCACTCTATCATGAAAGAGAAATTTTAGTATTAGATGAAGCGACTTCTGCATTAGACAACGAAACAGAAAAACTTGTGAGTCAAGCAATTAGTTCTCTAGCTGGTAGAAAAACTTTAATTATCATTGCTCACCGTCTTTCTACTGTAGAGCATTGCGATCGCGTTTATATGTTGGATAAAGGTCGCGTGGTTGAATCAGGTAGTTATCAAGAAGTTATTTTGTCAAAATCATAGATTCAAGTAAATTCAGTTAATAGAATTGAGTAGAACTTGAAAATTAATATCTGTAAATTTGGTTTTTTCTATTAATGGGTAAATCCAAATTTAGTTGAGAACATAGCTAATCTATAAAAACTACACTGTTTAATACATAGTTTTAGACAAAACAAGTGCATAAATCAATTTTATTAATTATATAAAAAGTCACGTGATTTTTCGATTATAACCATTGTATGTTCTAACAACCAGTTAAAATAATTTATCCAGGGTAAACGCAAGAATCAATAAGAACAGATTATTATCAATAATATTGATAGTTAGATGCAATAATTCTAGGAAATATGCTCGTGATTATTGCTCCATAGCACAAGCACAATTTGGGTCAATTTTTCTTAGAAAGACTTCCTGAAATTTGGAAGATTCGTAAAGATATAAAATATAAACACTTAATAACTCATTCAGTTCCTTTTTTGTCGGATATAACTGATGAAGATAATAAAGAAATACTATTAGATTTTGTAGGTAAAATAGAAAATATAAACGAAGACTTTGAGTTTATATGTAATCAAATCGGCATCAGTAACCAAGGCTTTCCACATGTCAATAAAACTAGAAAAAATGCTTACTATTCAACGTTTTATAATAAAGCAACTCGTAAAATTGTAGAAGAACTTTATGGTGACGATATTGATAGATTTGAATACTCTTTTGAGTACAATTAAAAGTTGATCACATTAATTGATAGTGTGATGTTTTTGAAAATGATTCTGATACTAATTTAGCTATAATGAAAAGGGTTTACAGTGGTTTCAAATGGTTTATTGAATAATAGACCATTTATAAACTAAATCTTTATAAAACTAAACGACGCAGTATAATACGAGTCATAACAGCATATATGCAAGCTTCGCTCATTTCAGTAAGGTGTTCATAATCTTTGTTGAGACGACGATATTGATTGAACCAAGCAAATGTTTTTTCTACTACCCAAGGCTTGGGTCAAATCTCAAATTCTTTTTTGCTGTAATGCATTACCTCAACATGGGCACATTTCGATTTTGATATCAAGTTCTAATTAGAGGTAAGTTTTAGATGATAAAAACCCCAGTAGCATTTATTATTTTTAAACGACCGGATACTACAGAAAAAGTATTTGAAGTAATTCGTCAAGTAAAACCACCTAAATTATTAGTGATAGCAGATGGTGCACGTGCTGATATTCCAGGGGAATTAGAAAAGTGTAAGGCTACTCGTGCAATTGTTGATCGAGTTGATTGGGAATGTGAAGTTTTAAAAAATTATTCTGATATTAATTTAGGTTGCCGCTTAAGACCCGCAACAGGAATTAATTGGGTTTTTGAACAAGTAGAACAGGCTATTTTTCTGGAAGATGATTGCGTGCCTGATCCTTCATTTTTTCAATACTGTGAGAAATTATTGGAAAAATATAAGGAAGACCCAAGAATTATGACTATCTGTGGGACTAATGTACAGGGTGAGTGGAAATCTGATATTCAAAGTTATCATTTTTCTTACTATGGAAAAGGTTGGGGATGGGCTTCTTGGAGGAGAGCATGGAGACATTATGATGTAGACATGAAAATATGGTCACATCCTGAGATAAAAAATGCAATTCAAAGTGTAGTTTCAGATAAAAAGCAGTATTCTTCTTTAGAGAAGATATTCAATAAAACATATTCTGGTGAAATTATTACGGCTTGGGACTATCAATGGCTTTTTTGTCGTCTTCATCAGTCGGGTATGGCAATAATTCCCTCTAGAAATTTAGTTGAGAATATTGGCAATGGAGCCGATGCGACTCATACAAATGATGTAGCCAGCATCCCTATTTTTCCAATGTCTTTTCCCCTAACAGAACCATCTCACGTAACAGTAGATAGAGATTTTGATAACTTAGTTTATAAAAGTGGCTTTAGTAAACCAAGCCTGTTAAAGAGATTAATGAAAAAAATAAATCAATTATTAACTATTAGTATCTAATTATATCTGGAAATATATCTAGAAAAATATTGATATTTTTACAAATCAATGACTTATAAGTAAAAAATATGTCAAATAAAGTTCTTATAATTACCGGAATGCATCGCAGTGGTACATCCTTAGTATCGCAATATCTAAGCGAATGTGGTCTTCATGTAGGTGATAATTTACTTACTTTTGATTCTGTCAATCCTGAAAGTGCTTATAATGGTCATCACGAGGATAAAGATTTCTTCGACTTTCATGTTCAGATTTTAGCGAAAAAGCGTATTTATAGTTTTCCAACCAATGAATTTAGAGTACCAATTAACGTAAGAAAAAGTGATAGAGAGAAAGCTGTAGAACTTATTAAGTCGAGAGCGCATTTACCGCAATGGGGCTGGAAAGACCCTAGAACAACCTTATTTTTGAATATGTGGGATGAAGTCATAGAAAATCCTAAATATTTATTTTTGTATAGAGAACCTTTATTAGTGCTTGACTCTATCTTACGTAGAGGTACAGATAAATCAATATTACAAAAACCAATAATTGGTTTGAGAGCTTGGAAAGTTTTTAATAAACAAATTATCAGATTTTGGAATCAGAATAAAGAAAAGAGTATTATTCTTAACATAGATAATATTACTCAGAATCCGGAAATGATGTTAGATGATCTGAAAAAAAAGCTAGATATTCATTTGAATAAAGTTCCTTTTGAAAAAGTTTATTCTAAAAAGGCAATAAAAGAACAAACATCAGAAGTTTTAGATAATTTTAAAAAGAAATATCCGAGAGAAATAAATAGTTCTATACAGATATACAACCAACTTCAGGAACTATCTGAAAATAATTAGAGGACATGGCTTTTAATTCATGAAAGTATTGATAGTTAGTAATTCAGATATTAAAGGAGGAGCAGCACGTTCTTCCTATCGATTGCACCAAGGACTTCAAAGTATAGGTTTCGACTCTCAGATGTTAGTTCAGGAGAAGCATAGTGATAACAAAGCTGTGATTGGAAAAGGTAGTGGTTCAGGAATAGGCAAGGTCTCAAGTGGCTTAAGACTAACCCTAGATAAGTTACCACTAAAGTTCTATCCTCATCACCAAAATGGCTTCTCTACTCATTGGTTGCCAAGTAAAGTTGGATCTAGTGTCAATAAAATTAATCCAGATATAATCAATCTGCATTGGGTGAGCGCTGGTTATCTTCAAATAGAAGAAGTTGCAAAGTTTAAAAAGCCTATAGTTTGGACACTACACGACATGTGGGCATTTACTGGAGGGTGCCACTATAATCAGGATTGTTTCAATTATAAGGCTTCTTGCGGTAGCTGTCCCCAGCTCCATAGTAGAAAAAACAATAGTACGAAAAACAGCGATTTGTCTCGTTGGATATGGAAACGTAAAGCCAAAGCTTGGAAAAATTTAGAGCTAACTATTGTTACTCCAAGTCAATGGTTGGCGAAGTGTGCAAAGGAAAGCTCTTTGTTTAAAGATAAGCAAGTTGAGATAATACCTTATGGCTTGGATTTAAGTAAATATACTAAATTTGATAAACAAATAGCAAGGAGACTACTTAATTTACCTCAAGATAAAAAAATTATTCTTTTTGGTGCACTCAAAGCAACTAGCGACGGCAGAAAAGGTTTACATCATTTACAACCAGCACTTAAAAAATTGAGCGATTCTGGATCGATTGAAAATTTAGAACTAGCTATTTTTGGAGCATCGAAGCCAGAAAATCCAGTTGATTTCGGCTTTAAATCTCATTATCTTGGTACTTTAAATGATGATTTAACTCTAGCTCTAGCATACTCTGCGGCAGATGTATTTGTTGCGCCATCTGTTCAAGATAATTTACCTAATACAGTTATGGAGGCGATCGCTTGTGGAACTCCTTGTGTTGCTTTTGATATCGGTGGGATGCCTGATATGATCGAACATCAACAAAATGGCTATCTCGCTCAAGCATTTAAAGAGGAAGATTTAGCTCAAGGAATTGCTTGGATTTTGGAGAGTAAAGATAGATATCTAAAACTGTCTTATCGCGCTCGTGAGAAAGCAGAGCAAGAATTTCCTTTAGAAAAACAGGCAACTCGATACCTATCTCTTTTTCAATCAATATTAGGAGAAAATTCTCATTTAGGAAAAAATCAACTTGTAACAAATTAAAAATTATCTGCTGTGATAATTGATAATTCTAAATATTAGACAATGCATATAGATAATAAATTGATAAATCAATGGGTAAGAAAACTTGAGTTCGTATTTACAGTTTTTTGGCTATTGTATTTCCTGAATGTCAGTTTACCATCACCATTTCCAAGTTTAGTCAATGCCTTAAGTTATCCATTTATTGCGACCTTAGTTATTTTGCGGTGGAAACGTTTAGCTTATGTTGCAACTAAAGATATATTTCTTTTATTGTTTATTGGATTTGTCACAGGCTCATTGCTATGGACCTCTCATCAAGGTATGACTATAAATGGAGTTAGAGGTCTATTGCGAACATTTTTATTTGGTGCATACATTGCTGCTCGTTATAGTATTACGGAGCAGATGAGGATATGGGGGTGGGTGTTTGGTATTGCTGCGATTTTAAGTCTAGTTACTGCTTTATTCATTCCAAGTCATGGAATTAGTGCAACTCATGGTAGTTTCCAAGGAATTTTCCCATATAAAAATTATATGGCTTACGTAATGAGTATAGGAGCAGTCTTCTTTCTCTTAATGTTTCTTGAAAGCAGTATGCATAAATGGCTCAATTTGAGCGTACTTAGTGTAACTATCTTTTTGATTTCTCAATCTGCTAGTTCGGCAGGTATTGTTAGTTTATTTGTATTAATATTATTGATGCCATTTTACACAATTGTCAAGCAACATTATAAATTACGTACAGTTATATTAGGTTCTATACTTATTATTGTTGGAATTTTATCCATATTAATTTTGGCTAATTGGCAATTTATAATAGTGGAATTGCTAGGGGAAAGAGGAGACTTTAGTGGACGTGCCCCAATATGGAATCTGGCAATTGAAAAAGGTGTTGAAAGGCTTTGGCTAGGTCGCGGTTTTAATGCTTTTTGGAAATCAGACGCTGGCATTTCAATAATGATAAATACTTGGTCTGGTTTTCAAGAAGAAGGTTTTAATATACATAACGGTTTGCTAGAGCTTTTCTTATCTTCAGGATTAATAGGGTTGCTATTATATGTAACTAGTATGGTAAGAAGTTTCATTAGAATAGTTACTTTACTTATTTACACTAAGAAAATAGAGTTTTTTTGGTCGCTTCAGTTGTTAGTATTTCTGCTTTTAACTACTCTAGCTGATACGTATTCTTTGCGGTTAATTTATATATCTTTATCTTTATCTATAGCCGTTGAATCTAATAAATACCTAGGAAAGCGTGCTTTTGATAAATCATATAATTATGTCTGATATAACTCAGCTTCTTCTGACGAAGAAGTTGTTGCGAACTCGGCAATATTTATTGTCAAAGCAATTCAATTTATAAATAGTATATAAACATATAAGGTAATGAGTAGTAAAAAGTCTAAAGTGAAAGTGCTTTACATCGCTGGCTTTGAGCGTAGTGGGAGTACGGTAATTCACAGAGTTCTTGGTCAAATAAATGAATTTATAGCTTTAGGTGAATTAGCTTTTATTTGGCAAATGGATTTGCTTGATGGTAGAAAATGCTCTTGTGGAGAAAGTGTTAGCAATTGTGATTTCTGGAAACCGGTTATCAATAAAGCTTTTGGTGGAATTGATAAATTAGATTTGCAAGAGATAGTAAGGCTTCAAAAAAAAGCAAGAATAGAAATACTAACCGACTTATTTAAGTTAAAAGATAAGAATGCGCTCTGTTCTAAATACAAATATTATTTTGAAACTTTAGAAGATTTTTATAGTGCTATTCAGTCAACAACTAAGAGCAGGGTGATAGTAGATTCTTCTAAGGTTGTTTGGTATGCTTCTATATTAGAAATGTTACCTAATATAGAACTATATGTATTTCACTTGATTCGTAACTCTAATGGAGTTTGTTATTCTCTGTCAAGACGTAAATCTGGAGGGGAAGAAGAATCACAGTGGTACAATCCTCTACATGCTTCCTTGTCGTGGACGGCAAAAAACTCTTTAGTTGAGAAATGGTTAGGGGGAAAGAAAGATAGATATTTGAGAATGCGTTACGAAGATTTTGTTGCTAATCCTAAGATTGCTATTGATACAATACAAGATTTATTACAAGAAGAATTTTTGAATCCTTTTTCTGGAGAACAAAATTTACTAAATGTTGATGGGGATCATGTTATTGGGGGAAGTCCTAGCAGCCGCTCTCAAACAGGAATTATGAAGTTAAAGACAGATGATAAATGGAAAAAAGAAATGAATATTATGGAGAAATCTTTAGTCACTGGTTTGACATTCCCTTTACTTATGAAATATAGATACCCATTAAAAATTAATAAATAGCATAAGTATTAGGCTTGAATATTGAAGCGATTTTTTTTATAAAATAAACAGGGAACAGATAACAGAAATTGTTCCTGTCTAAGCTTTAAAAAATCAATTGGGATACCTATGTTTAATTAATTAATTAATCATCATTAATAATCAATTAGGTAAATAAAAATGAATACTGTAGAAAAATTTATTAGGAGTTGGATGCCTAGTAAATTACAGTCTAGTATAAGAAATAACCCAATTTTTCGTAATTACCGTGCTCAATATACAGCTACACATAAAAATCGCTTAGATTTGTGTGCATCTGAAATTGCAAATTACTTATTTCTATCACGAATTCCAGATAAGTATCCTATACGTGGAAAGGTATGCTTAGAGATTGGAACTGGATGGGTCATGTCTCACACCCTAGTTTTTTACTTGCTCGGTGCCAAAAAAATCTATGCTACTGATGTCGCAGATCTGTTAAGCCTCAGTTCAATTCGCTACGCTATACAAAGTTCTATTGACTATATAATCAATGATGGTTTAGCTGGTTTTGAAGATCATAGTTTAGTGAAAGAGAGGTTAGAAAGATTATATGCGATTGATAAGTTTTCTTTAAAAAATTTGGAAGAACTAGGGATAGAATATATTGCCCCAATAGACCTAGTAGAAAAGCCATTAGGCAAGAAAATTGATTTTATTTATTCAAAAGCTGTTCTAGAGCATATTCCAGAAGAAGAGGTTAAGTTGCTTTTGAAAAATGTGATGTGCGATCTATCTGAGAATGGCAATATGTTTCATTTAATTCATTTGGAGGATCATTTAGATATCCCTAATAAACCATTTGAATTTTTAAAAGAACCAAAAGAAAATTTTCCTAAAGCAATACAAAATCAAAGAGGTAATCGAATTAGAAGTAGTTTATGGAAACATATTTTTGATAATACTGACAATCTTGATTATCGCGTTGCTTTTGAATGGAGTAGAAAAGATAGAAGTTTACCAGAAACTATTGATTCTTCTATTAGTTATATAGATGAAGATGACCTAAGAGTTAGCCATCTCGGAATATTTGGAACTAAAGTAGCTCTAAAATAAGGGAGTGCGAACTAGGGCAAACGCACATTGTAATTAACAGGACTTACGCAACGAGGATTTGTCATTGCGACTGAAACATAGTGTAAGGAAGCATGAGTTAAGCACGGACACGCGGAAGTGTTTGCGTAGCATAACGATAGTTAACGTAGAATCTTTATTAACTAGTTTTTTAAGTATTTGAGTAGTTTATATGTCCACAGATAGTTGCATTCCATATAGAAAAAAAATTATGAAAGAGATAGCCGTCTTAATGACCTGTCATAATCGACGGGATATTACTTTGTCTTGCCTCAAAGCATTATCCAAGCAAAATGTTGATTTTATTACCTATCTTGTGGATGACGGTAGTTCTGATGGCACTACAGAGGCAGTTAAGGAGTATGATCCATCAGCAGTAGTTATTCAAGGTAATGGCAATCTTTTCTGGGTAGGAGGGATGCGACTAGCATTTGCTGAAGCATTACAGAATAATCACGACTATTATCTTTGGCTCAACGATGACTCTATTTTAGAGCCAGATGCTCTATCAAGATTGCTTGAGACTCATAGGTTTTTATCCCAACGCGATCGCTCTGATTCAATTATTGTTGGTTCAGTAAAAGATCCTAAAACTGGAAATCATACTTATGGTGGTAGAGTACGTTCTCGTAGAAGATTTTCTCATACTTTTGAGGCAGTCATACCGCAATCAGAGCCTATAGAATGCGATACAATGCAGGGCAATATTGTACTTATTCCTAGTTCTGTAGCTCAAAAGGTTGGTAATGTAGATGAATCCTTTGTTCATACAATGGGAGATTTAGATTATGGGCTCAGAGCAAAAGCAGTAAATTGCTCAATTTGGGTTGCACCAAGTTATCTAGGAAATTGTTCGCAGAATGGAGTAACTGGTAGTTGGGCTGACAAGAGTCTTCCAGTTTATAAAAGACTTCAGAAAGCTTTTCAAGTGAAAAACTTTCCGTTAAAAGCTTGGACTACCTTTACTGTGAGACACTCTGGTCCTTTCTGGTTTATTTTTTGGACTTTTCCTTATTTAAGGGCATTAATTGGTTACAGAAACTTATCTGCATCTCCTACATTCACTAGTGATAGCAATCCACAGATTAATTAGAACTAATCTTTGGTTATTTTGTATTTTTGAACAATCTTGGGAATGAGTACGACCAATAATTTGCATCAAAGGCTCGGTTTTTTGTCCGCTGCACCTCGGATTTCTACAGATCCAAATGCAGAAATGTCAGGACCGCGATCGCGTGTATTAGGACTGATTTTGGGATTTAATAAATTAGGATGGGAAGTCGATAGGTTCATTGTTGGCGATCGTGTACCGAAAAGATTATCTGCTAAGGGATCGGGAGAAGCTGTTAGTAAAAGTTTTTTAAGAACTTTAGCTGTAGATGTCGTTCGTTTGGGACTTGGTTTAATTAACTCTTGGAGAAGTTATCGGGAACTTAAAAATAAAGTTGATTATGTATATGAATATGCGGCAACTTTACAATCCCTAGGCTGGATTTTTAAACGTCAAGGAATTCCCTGGATTTTACAAGTAGAAGCTCTTTTATTTTATGAAGCTAAGACTGAACGAAAGGCTTTAGTTCTTGATAAATTAGCTAGATGGATGGAAATTCGTTCTTATAATAAATGTGATGTTTTAGCCTGTATTAGCTATACTCTAAAAGATATTTTAGTTAATGAATATCAAGTATCACCTGAAAAAATTGTCTTAGTCCCAAATGGTGTTGATGTTGATTCTATGAATCCACAAATTCATATTCCAAAACGTATTTTTTCAGGATTTACACTATGTTTTGTTGGTAGTTTATATTCTTGGGCTGGTTTAGATCTTTTACTAGAATCCATCTCGGACTTGCGCAGTCAATCCATAGATATATTTCTAGTTGTTATTGGTGATGGGGAAATGAAATCTGCTTGGGAAGAATTGACACAAAAGCTTGAAATTACTGAATCAGTAACTTTTTTGGGACGATTAAGCTGGGAAGAAGTACCTCAATATATAGCTGGTTGTGATATTGGTTTCTCTGGACAGATACAACTACAGATGGGAAAAATGTATCTCTCTCCAATGAAACTCTATGAGTACATGTCTATGGGGAAACCTGTAATTGCTTCTGCTTTTGAAGATGCTCAACGTTTAGTTGATGAAGGAAAAACTGGTTTTCTTTTTCAACCAAGTGATAAAAATGATTTAAAACGTGTACTGGAGAAAGCTTTTAATTCCCAGGAAAAACTTCCAGAAATGGGGCAGTTAGCACGTCAAGAAATTGAAGCCAATCACAGTTGGGAAGCTAGAGTAAACGCTTTGATTGAAGGCTCTAATCAAGTTTTAAAAAAAAATAAACCAACAAGAGAAAACTAAATTTCAATAAAATTATGAAGCGATCGCTCAGTCTTGAGAATTATAGTTCTTCATCATGTAAATTTCTGGGAGTTAAGCTTGATCCACTCTCTATAACTCAATTAAACTCCCTGATTGCAAAGTCTGTTGAGCAAAGTCAGAAATGGGTAATTGCAAATCATAACTTACATAGTCTTTATATATACCATCATAACCCCAAAATGCGTGTATTTTATGATAAAGCAGACTATATACATATTGATGGCATGCCATTAATACTTTTTGGTAAGTTGCTTGGTTTCCCCCTCAAAAGGGAACAGAGAGTAACTTATGCAGACTGGGTGTGGTCTTTAATGGCTGAGTCTGCTAGAAAGAGTTGGCGGATTTTTTACCTTGGTTCAAAACCAGGAGTCGCAGAAAAAGGAGCTATACTTTTGCGCGAAAAATTTCCAGGTTTACAAATTGCTACTGAACACGGCTATATAGATATGAAAAAAGGAAGTAGCGATCGCTCTAATGTTTTGGCAAAAATTAATGCTTATCAACCTCATATATTAATGGTTGGAATGGGTATGCCGCGCCAAGAACATTGGATACTAGATAATTTAGAGGATATAAATACTAATGCTATTTTACCCAGTGGTGCTTGCATAGATTATGTTGCAGGAGCAGTTCCTACGCCTCCAAGATGGATGGGTAAATTAGGATTAGAGTGGTTATATCGTTTAATATCTGAACCAAAAAGACTTTGGAAACGTTATCTTATAGAGCCTTGGTTCGTAGTTAAAATATTTTTACAAGAAGTAATATTAAATTTTTTTAAAAGAACTTGAACGATAAGTTTTCAAAGTACACTAATCATATCAATTTAGAATTGGGGTGTGAAAAATTTAGTTAGCTCGGGTAATAGTTAATATAAAATTTATATCAATTATTTGTATTCACTTAGATTAGCATAAAGTATAATTAGCTCTACTAATGTTTGCTTAAATACATACCTAGTAAAGTCAAAATTATTTTATATCCCTTCTTGAAACTCTCTTAATCAATACAATTAATTGTTTAATATTCAGCTTAAAAAAAGGAAAATAAGTTGTGGATTCTGAAACTTTCTCAGTAACAAACCCAAAACCAGATTTAAGGTCTTCTAAAAGTGGGGCACGAATACAAAAAGGGTTAAGTATACGTTTATTTCGTATCTTGACTCTTTTATTAATTGATATTCTATCTTTGTATTTAGCTTTGCAAGTTGCTGTATTTTACGGAACTCCTGTAAAGTCAGCCTGGATTAATCAAAGTGATTTTTTAATCTTAACTTTCAGTATAGAATTGTGCTTAATTGCTGCAAGGGGTTTGTATAAAGCTGGAGCGAATCGACGTGATTACAGGGGTCTAATTAAATCTGTTTCTTTATCAGGATTAATTCTACTATTAATAGGATTTCTGTATGAACCAGGAAGTTATGTTTCCCGCTCAACTTTTTTATTATTCTGGATTTGCTCTCTAGTTTTTATATGTGCGGGTCGTTTTCTGTTTGAAAGTGTGACAAATCTTGTTCGTAAAAAAGGTGTAGTAAGACATGCTGTTTTTCTGATTACAGAGTCAGAAAATCAAGAGTCTCATATTAGCTTGGTAGAGAGGGAAAATTATTACAACATATTAGGAATCAATGCTCCTAGTTGTTTAGACTTATCTAATCGGGAAGATACTTTTAATTATCTCCGCGAGTTAGGAATCACTGAAGTATTTGTTTCTTGGGGGTCTATCTGTAGACGTTTTTATGTTTGCTGGCGTTTTTACACCGCAGGTATTACATTGAATATTTTACCTACAGTAAGTGAATTTAATCATCCTAAATCTAAAATTCAAATAGTAGGTGATATGCCTTGTCTGACTTTACCAGTACCAATTATTGTTGGTGTTGATTTTTGGGCTAAACGATGTTTTGATTTAGTTTTATCTATTATTTTATTATTTGTATTATCTCCTGTATACCTACTAATTTCATTACTAATTAAGCTTGACTCCCCTGGACCAATATTTTTTAAACAAAAGAGAATTGGTTTGCATAGTAAAGAGTTTAAAGTATGGAAATTTCGTACAATGGTTGTAAATGCAGAAAAGTTACAAGCATCCTTGGAAGAAAAAAATCAAATTAAAGATGGTGTACTTTTCAAGATGAAGGACGACCCTCGAATCACTAAGGTCGGTAATTTTCTTAGAAGTTATAGTTTAGATGAATTGCCGCAAATATTTAATGTCTTATTTGGAGAAATGAGTCTTGTTGGTCCCCGTCCTTTACCTGTTCGGGATGTGGACAGATTTAAGCAGAATCACTTTATTCGTCAAGAAGTATTACCCGGAATTACGGGTTTATGGCAAGTTTCTGGTCGCTCTGACATTGAAAGCTTTGAAGATGCTGTTAAGCTAGATATGGATTATATTGAAAATTGGTCTTTATGGCTTGATATGAAGATTCTGTTAAAAACAGTATCTGTAGTTTTACATAAAACAGGAGCGTATTAATATACGATCTTACATTTAGATATGTATACTTCTAACTTGTTTGTTTTGTTAGTTTATATCTGATTATGTGAATGTGATGAGATGAGATGAGATGAGAAGCTTAATTATTTGAAAGCTTGAAATCCATTAAAATTCTATCTGATAGAAATTTTAAATAAAGAATTCTACAAATAAATTTCTATAGAAACTTTCAATCGAATGTCTCTATATAATAATCTGTTGCAATCATTTATTGTATTGGCATAATTTAGTATAATGTCATATTTTATACACAAATAAACATTTTATTGATTAATGTAGAATTCCTGCACATATTACACCCAATTAAATTGAATCAATTCAATTTAAGTTGGTTTTTATTCCTGAGTATCCTTTTATTTTCTTGATACTTATATTAAATCATTGGAGAAATAAAATGCAATTACAGCAATCTGGCGTTACAGTTTGGTTCACTGGATTAAGTGGTGCTGGTAAAACCACAATTTGTCGAGCAGTGGAACAAAAGCTTCGCGAACAAGGATGTAAAATAGAAGTTCTTGATGGCGATGTTGTGCGTACAAACTTGACTAAGGGATTAGGTTTTAGTAAGGAAGATAGAGATGAAAATGTCCGTCGTATTGGATTTGTCGGGCAGCTTTTAACACGTAATGGGGTAATTGTATTAGTATCAGCTATTTCTCCATATCAGGCAATTAGAGATGAAGTCAGACACAAAGTCGGTAATTTTATAGAGGTATATGTAAATGCTCCTTTGAAAGTGTGTGAAGAAAGGGATGTGAAAGGTCTGTATAAAAAAGCAAGAACTGGAGAAATTAAAAACTTTACCGGAATCTCCGACCCTTACGAACCACCAACAAATCCAGAGGTAGAGTGTCGGACAGACATAGAGGATTTGTCCCAAAGCGTCAATAAAGTTTTAGAAGAGATTGAAAAATATACAGGTATTTCTCTACTAGTTTCAGCGAATCATAGTGGAAATGGTATTTCTAAGTAATAAAATAATCTTGAAATCCATAACTTTGGACAGGACTTACGCAAGGAAGATTTGTCCAAAGTGAAGCTCACAGAGTGTAGGGTGAAGCCTAAAGCGACCGCGATTTCTTAAAAGACTTTTGATTTTTGAATAACTAAAGTTTATTTATGTTTGCTGAAAATAGCTATTTAGAAAAATAGTTATATGTGTTCTATCTGAAATTAGTCTCATGTAAAATTCCGCCATTGCTTATTTTATTTATTTTTATTTGAGAAGATTGCAACTATGCCTATTTTTCTCACTCTTGCAGTTGTAGTCTTTGCATTAATTGGTTTTGTTAGTGAATGGCTACCTTCAGATATAGTCGCCATAACAGTTTCTATTCTCCTAGTAGTATTAGGTTTGGTAACTCCAGAGGAAAGTATTTCTGGGTTTAGTAATTCTGCAACTATTACCGTAATGGCAATGTTTATCATTAGTGCAGGTATTACACGCACTGGTGCTATTGAAGTAGTTAATGATTTACTACTCAAATGGGGAGGTAAAAATCCTACTAGACAAATTCTGACATTAGGAGCGATCGCAGGTCCAATTACAGGGTTGATTAACAATACAGCTGTGGTTGCAGTATTCTTACCAATTGTGGAGAACTGGTGTTCTAAAAGAAGAATATCAGTTTCCCTACTTTTAATGCCGCTATCATACATTACTATCCTAGGGGGGATGATAACGGTAATCGGAACATCTACAAATATTCTAGCTAGTGGCTTATCAGAGAAACTGGGATATGGAGCGTTTGGCTTGTTTAAGTTTACTGGCTTGGGAATAATAACATTTTCTGTTGGTCTTACTTATCTTGTAATTGCTGCACCCCGTTTGTTACCAGAACGTAAGTTATTAAATTCAGGTAATGACAATATTGTCGATTCTGACTACGACCTAAAGGAATATATTAGTGAAGTTGTAATACCACCTCGCTCTTCTTTAGTAGGACGAACTCTCAATGCTAGTCGTATCCAGCGTAAGTTTGATGTGGATGTGTTGGAAATGATTTGTGATGGAGTTCATTTTTCTCAACCTCTAGGAGACAAATCATTAAGAGCTGGCTGTATTCTTTTGATTAGAGGGGGTATGAAAGATTTATTAGAGATTAAGCAAGAACAAGGTGTTGAAATATTACCAGAAATTAAATTTCGCCACCAGACTCCAGATACTGAATTTAATTCCTCAGAAGAGGGAATTGCAGAAATCTTAATTCCTTCAGAATCTGTTTTGATTGGTTCAACTCTCAAAGAATTACGCTTTCGTCAGCGCTACAACGTTACAGTGTTAGCTATTCGTAGAGGAGAAGAACTGACCCGCGATCGCTTGGGTAAAATCCCTTTACGTTTTGGTGATGTGCTGTTAATTCAAGGTCCTAAACAAAGTTTATTAGGTCTGCAAACTTGTCGGGATGTGTTGATGATTGTGCAGCGTGATATTGAGAATTTACGTCGTTCTAAAGCTGGTTTTGCGATCGCTATTGGTTTAGGAGTTATTGCGATCGCGGCTTGTAATTGGCTACCTATAATGATTAGCTCTTTAATTGGGGTGGTCTTAATGGTAGTTACAGGATGTTTAAAACCTAGAGAAATTTATGATGCTGTACGCTGGGATATTATCTTTCTATTAGCTGGTTTGATTCCTTTAGGAATAGCAATGGATAATTCTGGTGCAACAAAGCTTTTAGCTGAAGGAATTTTATCAGTTGCAGGAAATTTTTCAGGTTATTGGTTACTGACAATATTCTTTATTATTACCTGTTTAATGACTGAACTGCTTTCTAATAATGCAGCAGTCATTCTTTTATTACCAACAGCAGTAAAAGTTGCAGAGAGTTTAAATTTAAATCCTTTTGCTTTTATGCTTGCAGTTACTTTTGCTGCTTCCCACAGTTTTATGACTCCTATCGGTTATCAGACTAATACTATGGTCTATGGACCAGGTGGTTATAGATTTTTGGATTTCTTGCGTTTAGGTGCTCCTCTAAGTTTATTAATGACATTAGTCATTCCACCGTTAATTATTTTGATATATGGTTTATAGAGTTATATATATACATACATATATAATTTGTTAATTTTCTTGAAGACTTAGATACTTGCTGAAATGTATAGCTAAAGTCGATGTACTGTCATTATTAAGTATTAATACATGTAAGCAAGTATGAATACTTAATTTTTATTCTCAAAGCAAGTATTAAAGTTCTAAATAAAAATTATCAGGTAAAATGTTTGTCTTTGTTGTACCAGTAATGAGTTCAAAGGTCGCAAATTCTTGGGAAAAAGTCTCCCAACTATTTGAAAGATGTATTCGTTCAATTTGTCAGCAGACTTCAAATAACTTTAGAGTTATAGTGGTTTGTCATGATAAGCCTTTAATTAAATTTACCCATCCAAACGTAGTCTATATTAAGGTGAATTTAAAAATACCGAAATCCACTCAGGAGAAGCGCTTAGATAAAGGTCATAAGGTATTGAAAGGATTGCGCTTCGCTGCAAAATTTAATCCTGACTATACTATGAATGTAGATGCAGATGATTGTATTAGTAAACATCTAGTCAAGTTCATTGAAGATAGACCCAAATGTAATGGATGGATTATTAAGAAAGGACATTTTTATAAAGAAGGTGCTAGATGGTCATACTTATGTAGGAATTTTGATAATATTTGTGGCACTTGCAATATAATCAACTATCAACTTTATGATTTGTCTAATAATTTAGAAAATCAACAAGATTATATTATTTCAGAATTTTATGGTGATCATAAATTAATCAAGAGAAAGATGCTAAGTAAAGGGATAAAATTTCATGATTTACCATTTTTTGGTGCAATTTATACACTTGACAATGGTGAAAACTTCTATAATCCTTCCTTTAGTAAGTTTGTTCCTAAAGAATACTTCAATTATTTAAAATCTTTGAAAAATTACAGAGTTTTGACAAGTTCTATGCAGCAGGAATTTGGCTTATATCCACTTAAGAGTTAATTTGCCAAATTTATGAACAGTGAAATTGAATCATTAAGTTTGAATTTATATACATTTGAAATTACATTTGAAAAATTTACCTGGTGTATCAGAAAAGAAAATTTTAGTCAAATTTTGGTATGAGAGGTATTGAATAATCCAGATAAAATTTTGGATTTGGTAAAATTTCCAAATCCAATACTTTTTATGCGAAATTTAATCTAAGATTGATATTGAAATTTACTTACATTTATTCCTGAATTACTACAATATACCCGCAGATTCGTAAAGTCTTTTGACCATAGCTTGAATTTTATCCCCATACTGTAAATCTGCTGACCAACGTCCAGAAAGTTGCTCAGTAACTGGAGCAATACCTCTGGTAACGAAGCGAAAACGAGGGTCTACCACTTCCCGGACTAGAGGCTCTAAGCTAGCGTATGCTTTTAAATGTTGGATGTGTGCCCGTACACCAATACGAGGATTTTCAAAAGATGCTGTTTCGCTGCCGCCTCCTATTGTACCTAAACCTGCGAAATTATTTTGTTCTGCTCTAATGTCACCACCAAAACGTAAGAAACCTGTTTCTACACACATTTGACAGAAAGCGATATCGTGGTTAACCCCTTCAAGAGCTGCCTCTTCACGATAAAACTTAGGTAAGTTAGGAAAGTTTCCTAGAGCATTTTCGTTATTGTTACGCAAGAATAGTTGTAATTGTACTTCTGAGGTAATACCACTGGTCATAATCTTACTAATTTGACCAGGACAAACCTGTAAGTTTGACTTCAAAATTACGGTACGGGAGGCAGCATCCCAACCAACGGATACATTAAATTCTCGTATTTCTACGGCTTTTACATAAACAACTCTGCGATAAGTTATTCTCCTGACTTCAGATACTTGAGATAAATCTATTCGTAGACGGTCTACTAAATCTATGGGAATGTAAGCATTACCATTCACTAATATTCCTTGCTCTTCATAGTTTTGACCATTAATTTTAATATTGATAACGGGATAGGTGGATTCTTGGGGTGGCTGAGGAGTAGAACCAGGATCGATAGCACGATTCCAGGATGCTAAACCATCAGCAATACCCAAAGCGAAGTCGCGACGACGATTTTGCAATAAGTTACGGTCTTCAGGATTACTCAGAAAAGCTACTTCCATGAGCATGGAAGGAATAGCGATCTGACGACAAAACATTAGACGACCAATACCGGTCGCAGTGTCTGGTTTTACACCTCTATTTGGTAATTGAGGAACGCGACGCAATAATCCGACTAGTAATAACTCTCCATGATTTCTACGCTCTTCATTATTTGCAATATGAAAAACTCCTGCTCCACGAACAGAAGGATTTGGAGCAGCATCAGCATGAATCTCAATCGCAATATCATTACGACGAGCACGAGAATTAATCCAAGTGATAGTTTGTTTAGCGCTCAAATCATCGGGAACCGCTAAAATAGAAAAATTACGTGCTCTGAGTTCCGTAACTACTAAATCTCTGAGCAAAATCATTTCTTTAGCTTCAGTGGTCCCTCCAGCGACTGAACCGGGGTCTATACCCCCAGCTTCTTTACCACCGTGAGCAGCTGATATAAAAATACGTCCCATTAAACTGTATTTCCTTTTACACAATTAAACGTAAAAAATGTATATATCATTCTTGGCTTCCCAACAAGAATATAATTAACGATGTAGGTTAAATAGGCATATTATTTGCCATACTTTCTACGACTCTAGAAAAATATAGTTTAAAATTCAGTTATCTATGTTGAAATTTCACAAAATTAGTGAGTAATAATGGGTAATGGGTAATTGTGAAAGTCCTGTTAAAATTCTGACAATTTAATTATGATCTGATTATTCATTCACTGCTCAAAACCTTTTGCTCTGAGATGATAGCGGAAAAGAACCCAAAGCATGTAGGTTAGTGATGGGGAAAAATAATTAGTAGTTGGTATTTGGTAAATGAGTAATGCAAATTCCTGCTTTACATCCAGACACGATTGAGGAAGTCAAAAGACGAGTTGATATTTATGAAGTCATCTCAGAGCATGTAGTGCTACGCAAACGTGGAAAGGATATGATTGGTTTATGTCCCTTTCATAATGAAAAAACTCCTAGTTTCACAGTCTCCCAAGAGAAACAATTGTATTTTTGCTTTGGTTGTTCCGCTGGAGGAAATGCGATTACTTTTCTAAGGAATTTGGAAAAGCGTTCTTTTTCTGAGGTGGTTTTAGATTTAGCAAAGCGTTACCAAGTACCAATCCAAACCTTAGAACCAAAACAAAAGCAGGAATTACAGCAACAAATCTCCATTCGAGAACAACTATATGAAGTTTTGGCTGTAACTGCTCAATTTTATCAACATGCTCTGAAAAATTCTGGTAGCCAAGCACTATCCTATTTAAAAGAACAGCGTCAACTTGAAGAAAAAACAATTAATCAGTTTGGTTTAGGGTACGCTCCTCCCGGTTGGGAGACACTTTACCGCTACTTAGTAGATAACAAACGCTACCCTGTAGCTCTTGTTGAAAAAGCCGGATTGATAAAACCCCGCAAAAAGGGTAGTGGTTATTATGACGTGTTTCGCGATCGCCTCATGGTTCCGATTCGAGATATACTCGGACGTACTATTGCTTTTGGTGGAAGAACTCTTAAGGACGAACAACCAAAATATCTCAACTCCCCGGAGACAGAATTATTTAATAAGGGTAAAACTTTATTTGCTCTTGACCAAGCAAAAAATGCTATTTCTCAAGTCAATCGCGTAGTAGTAGTAGAAGGATATTTTGACGCGATCGCTTTACACCAGTCTGGTATAAATGAGGTTGTTGCTTCTCTGGGTACAGCACTGAGTGTAGAACAAATTAAATTTGTGCTTCGCTATTGTGAATCAAAGCAATTATTACTTAATTTTGATGCTGATAATGCTGGGACTAAAGCTACAGAAAGAGCTATCGGAGAAGTTGCTTCCTTAGCTTATCGGGGTGAAGTTCGCTTAAAAATTCTTAATATTCCTGATGTTAAAGATGCTGATGAATATTTACAGACTCATACCACAGAAGATTATAAAAAACTTTTGGCGGATGCACCGTTGTGGATTGACTGGCAGATTCAGCAGCTTATCAAAGATAAGAACCTCAAGGAAGCGAGTGATTTTCAACAAGTATCGCAAAAGATAGTTGAATTACTCAGAAAGATTACTAATCCAGATACTAGAGACTATTACGTATCTAAGTGTGCGCAAATTCTCAGTTTAGGAGAACCAAACTTAATTCAGTTACGAGCGGAAAATCTTGTCACTCAGATAAATTCTGAAGCTAGCAATCAAAGTTGGGAAAATTCCACTCACCCATACCAATCCTTTTCTCAAGACAATTCTAGCCATGTTGGAAGTAATTATAGTAATAAATCTAATAAATATAACAAATCTAAGTATAGCCACCAAGGTAAAAATAATAAATTAGTAGAAAAACCTATTAAACGAAGTCTTCCAGAAGAAGCAGAAGCGTTATTATTGCAAGTTTATCTTCATCATTCCGAACATAGACAAGAAATCATCAATCTTATAGAAAAACAAGATTTACAGTTTAGCTTTTCCCACCATCGTTTCCTGTGGGGAATCATTATCGAGAACTTAGAAAATATACAGCAAGAGGATATAGTTTCGTATTTACATGACAGATGCTGCGAATATGAAACAGAAATGAGTCAGATATCTCATCTATTTCATCCCAACGAAAAAATACAGTATGAAATTAGTAAAAACATAACTCAACTGGTCAAAACAGCGATCGCTTGCATGGAAAAAAATCTCAGAGAAAAGCGCTATCGTCATTATCTCGAACTTTGGGAGCAAACTGACCCGGAGAAAGAACCAGAAAAATGGAAGTCTTATTATGAAGCTTTCTACGATGAAAAAATCAAGCTACAGGAATTAGAACGTCAAAGACACTTTTCCATCGTAGATTTAATCAGATAAATGATTGGAAGATTCTGTACAATACATATGTAGATATTGAGGAAATTCAACCAAATGGAGTTGAGCTTTGTTTCTGGTTAGCTCTACAATTTTAAGATAAGAATAGCATCTTTGAAGAAATTACCTTACGCAAAAGTAAGTCCTGCCTTAAAAAGAATAATAAAATAGAGACGCAGTATTAATACGTCTCTGAATTAAATAAAATCTGAAAAAGACACAATATATTGCGTCTGCACTTACCAAAAATTTGGTTATGGACACATTAAACTATCACGGGTATCGTTACCTGTAGTAGGATTAGTACCCTTAGCCATCTTACATAGATTTGCCTGTACATCATTACGCAGAAGTACATCAGTAAAATCTGCACCATCGATAACAGCACCATCAAACATCGCATTAGTAAGAAATGCACCTTCTAAATTAGCGTTAGTCAAATTCGCTTTAGTTAAACGAGTTGATTCTAAATCAGCATATCTTAAGTCTGCCCCGGTAAAATCTACAGAAGCTAAGTTTGCTGAAAATAATCTCACACCAACTAAATTAGAATTACTAAAATTGCTATTACGCAAATTAGCATGGTCAAAACTCGAATCAGTTAAATCTTGACCGGAAAAATCTTCTCCGATCATAGTGCGATTGTTATAATTAGCAGCTAGAGTACTCTGTGAGAAACCGAGTACTAGTGTTGCACTGATTACAAGTGCGAAGCAAAGTCTAAAAATTTTTATCCTCATGGGATTAGTTAACCAAGAATTCATCCTACTTTTGTACCAATGGCAAACCGTTCTTCATCTAATTATCCCGGTATAGGTGACACAGGAGAAGAGCTGGTTGCTCAATGGTTAGAATCAACTGGTTGGACTATTTTACATCGACAGTGGTCTTGCCGTTGGGGAGAAATAGATATTATTGCTGAATATGTTGGGAAGCAGCAAAGTGAAGCTCAACTTAGATTTGTGGAAGTGAAAACTCGCAATCGAGGTAATTGGGATAGAGGAGGAAGAGACGCTATTACCCATCAAAAGAAGGAGAAAATTTGGCGCACTGCTCAAATGTTTTTAGCAAAACACCCACAGAAGGTTAATTATCAATGTCAATTTGATGTAGCAATTGTCCAATATTGTAACCATGATGATGATTTACAGGAAAATCAGATTCATCATAGTTTGATTTTACCGAAAGTGTCCGATAAATTCATGGGAAGTTTATTGACAGAGAAATATCAGTTTTCTTTACAAGACTATATTCAAGGTGCATTTGAATTTAGTTAAGCAACTAATTAGTAACTAATAACTAGCTTAACTTAATTCCAATAATCGACTGATGGCTTAGTTCCCAATAGCAGTTAGTAAAAATATGGTCTAATAACTATCGGGGATTACCCCTAGCAAATTAAATTTCAGATGTTTTCTTAACTAATATGAATCACTAACTTTATACAACATTCCACGCTAGGTTTCATGCTAATGTTTCCGGACAATAGCCGAGTCCCCTAACAAACTGCTGACGGAAAGCTTCAATTTCCTCTTTCTCTGGACTGCCATGAGATACAATAGCAACTTGGTAGCGACGCATAACGTCCACAGGACATTGACCTGCTTCTAAACTCCAGAGCGCCATTTGTAAGCGCATGGGAGGTTCATAAGTTATTCCTAATTCATTTAAAAAAGCTCGTAAATTCAGGTCCTCTTTAGTAGAAAGATCATTACGGAGTTTAATTCTGATCACCCAACCATCTATCTGGTGAATAACAGTCAGAAAAGCAACAGGTATATGGGGTTGGGCGTGCAAAAATTCAACTACTCTAAGAGTGAGACTAGCATTTGCTAGATAGTACAGGTATTCCATCTTGGTGTTAGGGATCAAAGCCAATCCTACATCTATATCTTCTTAAATAGATCCCATTCTTCGGTAGGGTAAATTTCCCCGTTTTTTGATGGGGGAGTTTACCCAATTTTTATAATTATGCTTGCGTGATACTTAAGAAAAATTTATAAGTACCATTTTAACTAGAGGAATTAAAACTTGTCATCACTGACTAAATCTGGGTTCGAGACAAGTTAGAAGAAACTATGAGTCTTAACAACTCTAATCTACCATTGTAAAAATAGAACAAATACTAGAAAATAAAGAGAACTAAAGGTTTTGTTGCATCCAATATTTTAAACTGAGCAGCAATCAAAATCATTAAATAAAATCATTTAATTTTTGCAGAAAAACTGGAGCGATTTCATTGCCAGAATATCGAGATTTAGATTATTCCCTTGCTGGGTATGACTATGATTTACCATGTGAGCTAATTGCTCAAAATCCCTTAGTCCCTAGGGATAATTCTCGATTACTAGTGGTGAATCCTCTGAAAGAGAGTAAATATTTAGCTGATGGAAACTTTATTTTCCGAAATCTACCGGATTTTTTGCATTCAGGTGATTTACTGATAATGAACGATACTCAAGTCATTCCAGCGCGTTTATACGGTCATAAATCAACTGGAGCGCAAGTAGAAGTCTTGTTATTAGAGGAAGTTGGTTCCAACTGTTGGTTAGCTTTGGTAAAACCTGGAAAGCGTTTTAAGATAGGTTCTCAGCTATTTTTTGTTAGTTCAAATAATAAGTATAAAAAAATACTAGTATCTGAAAGCCCGGAAGAGATATGTAAGTTTCCTGATTATTTAACAGCTACGGTTATAGGTACAGATAAAGCTACGGGGGGAAGACTATTAGAATTTGACTTACCTGCTGATACTTCATTGCTACAAGTATTGGATAAGTTTGGTGAAATTCCTTTTCCACCTTATGTAACCGACTCTACTGCTGCTACTGAGCAGTATCAAACTATTTACGCCTCAAATCCAGGCGCAGTAGCAGCTCCTACTGCGGGATTGCATTTTACTCCAGATTTGTTAGATAAATTGCAATCTAAAGGAATTAATAAAGCTTTTATCACTCTTCATGTAGGAGTAGGTACCTTTCGTCCTGTGGAAATAGATGATGTTACTAACCATCAGATGCACTCTGAATGGATTAGCGTACCAAAAGCTACAGTAGAAGCAATCGAGGCAACTAAAGCATCTACAGGTCGAGTTATTGCAGTAGGAACTACAGTTGCTAGGGCTTTGGAAGGGGCAGCATCTACGGGAGAATTAAAACCATTTTGCGGTGCTACAGATATATTTATATACCCGGGTTATCAGTGGAAAGTAGTAGAAGGACTTATTACTAACTTTCATTTACCTCGTTCTAGTTTGATGATGATGGTAAGCGCTTTAGTTGGTAGAGAGAGATTATTGGAAATATATAAAAGCGCGATCGCATCTCGATATCGTTTTTATTCTTTTGGGGATGCGATGTTGATTTTGCCACAGGTATAAGTAATGGGGACATCTTTAATTTTGCATCTTTAATTTTTAAAATCTCAAGTTTAAATTTTCAACTCCTCGGTGGGTACCCTGACTATTAAGAGCATCAAGCAATACGCAGGTTCCCCATTCATGTCTGAAAAAAATAAAAATAGTCAGTGGTTTTGTCTTCCTCGTCGAGTTGGGTTGTGGGGATTATTTGCAATATCTATCTTCCTGACACCTGCCTTGGGAAATTTCTCTCAAGCAAAGTTAGCAGCACAGATTTCTCCTAATACTGATCTAGAAGCTGCTAGCTTTTATCAGCAGGGTGTTATGCGCTATAACCGTCAAGATTTGCAAGGTGCAGAAGCTTTGTTTCGTAAAGCTATACAGCGAGATCCCAATTTTGCCTCTGCTCGTAATTATCTTGGTAATATTCTTTTGCAAACAAATCGTTTAGAAGAGGCAACTCAAGAGTACAGTGAAGCGATTCGTTTGAATCCAAATTCTGCCGAAGCTTACTATAATTTAGGTCTGGCTCTACAAAAACAAGAACAAATAGAAGCTGCAATTACTGCTTATCGTCAAGCTTTAGTGGTAGCTCCTACCATGTCAGCAGGTTATTATAACCTGGGATTAGCGCTTTATCAACAAGGAAACCTTGATGAAGCCATTTCTTCTTATCGACAAGCAATTAATTTTGACAGTGACAATATAAATGCTCGCTTGAATTTGGGTATTGCTCTACAAAAACAAGGAAAGTTTGATGATGCGATCGCAGTATATCAACAAACGATAAAACTAGACCAAGATAATCCCCGGACTTACAATAATCTCGGTAGTTTGCTGCTACTCCAAGGAAGGACTCAAGAAGCAATTGAAATTTATAAGCAGGGAATTCGCGCCATTCCTGAAAATCCCCAAGGTTATTATAATCTAGGTTTAACTTGGTATAACCAAGGAGATACTAAGAAAGCAAAAATAGCATTTAGGAGAGCTTATAAACAGTATCGACAACAAGGTAATTACCAGCAAGTTACATTAGTCGAACAATTAATGCAGCAAATTGCATCTGGTAAATCATCACCGTCAAGACCTTCGATAACTAAAACTAATCCTGGTTTGGGAAATTCTAATGTAAATCCTAATTCTATTAATAATGCTGAGGATGGAGATATTAATTCATTCTCCGAGGAAATACCAATAAAAATTGAAGAGACTCAGGGAAATAATACTCCAGTAAATACTAATGATAATGTTGATTCATATTCATCCCAAAAAGAAACACCAGGTAATGATAGTGAAAGCGAAGTATGCTTTTTATGCTAATCAAATAAGTACTTGAAGATAGAAGGGGTACCAGTTTTTGTATATCTTTGGACGAAAGTGTATAAAAAAACTTCTGGCTCCCTTCTGGATTGATTTTGCTTATACTCTAATTTACTCTAAATTGGTAAACGATTAATATCTTGATTACAGCCAATTACTACCATTGCTGCACCGCTTTCTAAGCGTTTACCGGGTTCTGGATTGATTTTAAATTTTCCGTTATCGCTGACAGCTAATAAATTTAAACCGTAGCGGGTACGTAACTGTAACTCAGCTATTGTTTTTCCGTGAAATTCTTCAGGAACAATGCATTCTACAATACTATTATCGGGATCGAGATCGAACCTGTCTAAGATTGATGGTTTAGTAAGAGTTCTAGCAAGAGAGCAACCTGCTTCGTATTCTGGAAATACAACGCTGTCTGCTCCAACTCGACGCAAAAGTTTACAATGAACTTCGCTGGAAGCTTTAGCCACAACACGAGCAACTCCTCCTTCTTTGACATTCAAAGTGGTGATAATGCTCTCTTGGATATAATTACCTATAGCAATAATGACTGTGTCAAACTCAAAAATCCCGGCTTCTTCTAAAGCACTTGCTTCTGTTGAGTCTAACTGCAAAGCATGACCGGTAATTTCATCTGTCAGTGCTTTTGCTACACGTCTTTCATCGATATCTGTAGCTAGCACCTGATAACCTAACCGATGCAAGGTTGAACATACGGATCGACCAAAACGACCTAACCCAATTACAGCAAATTGTTGATTGTCTTTACGCAAACTGCGGAAAAACCCTAATGATGAAAGATTCACAGTTATTATCCTTAATTACTGCTGCTTTTATCTAGGGCAAAAACTCGGTTAGGCCAAAGCCATAAACAGTTATATTTTTTGCCTGATAAGATACAGTTTATCATTTTTAATTAGTAGTGTTAAACTACCATTTTTATAGTATACGATTTGCTTATTTTTAGTGGATTTATTTATCAAAAATTCCAAGATAATTTTTAATATATATTACTAATTATATTCCATATACAAATACATTTATATACGATGAGTTGTAAATTAAAATATAGTTTTAATTTTTATGTGATTTTACTTTTAGATACAGGTTTTAAAATGTCTGAGTACTTAGATATTAGAATTTGACTTTTTCATATAAGTTAAAATCTAAAAATTATTTTCTACTTGATTGCTTACTTAATTTTTTACTAAAATATCTGCCATTTGCGATTATCGTAAGACTGCTATCCTACAAGTAAATTTTCTTCTGGATACTGTATATTGCTAGGACGTGGGTCTCCTAAAATAGCTGACATCAAAAGTAAAATTCCTACTCTGCCTATATACATAGTGACAATTAATATTAATTTTGCTGTGATAGACAAACTACTCGTAATTCCAGTAGAAAGACCAACAGTGGCAAATCCAGAAACAACTTCAAATAAAATCTGTAAGAAACTGAAGTTAGAGTCTGTTAAAGCAATTAAAGTCGTAATAGAGATAATGGCACCGACGGAGGCAACCAAAGCACCAACTGCTTTTAGCACTAAAGAAAGCGGTATTCTACGTTCATATAAAGAGACCTTTTCTTGACCTTGAAGAATAGTTTTAGTACAACTGGTTAGAACCCTTAAAGTACTAGTTTTTAATCCACCTCCTGTTCCTCCAGGACTAGCACCAATAAACATCAAAGCAATAGTCATAAAAAGACCAGCAGTAGTCATTTTACCTATATCAATACCATTAAAACCTGCTGTTCTAGTAGTCACAGATTGAAAGATTGCAGCTAATAACTTGTCGTTAAAATCTAACATTCTTAAAGTCCCAGAATTTCTTAATTCCACACCAAAAAATGCAATTGTACCGACTAGTAAAAGAAATATTGTTGTACTAACAGAAACTTTAAAATCTAGGGAAAAAACCTGATATTCTGTTTTTCTCATCATGCGATCGCGCAACCACAAAAAAGTTTCTAAAATTACTTGATAGCCGATACCACCAAAGATAATCAAGCCACTAATAGTAAAAATAACTAAACCAGAAGACTGGTATTGAACTAAACTATCGGAAAATAAACTAAATCCAGCATTGTTCCAAGCACTGACGCTGTGAAAAATAGCCAGCCACAATCCCTTACTAAAACCGAAATCTTTTGCAAATACACTCAGTAGCAAAAATACACCCGTAATTTCAAAAATTAGGGTTGTAGCAATGATAGACCGAATAATTTGGGCACTACCATGCATTTCCCGACGATCTAATGCTTGCTGGATAGCAACTTTTTGTTTTAAATCAAATCTTCGTCCAGTCAACAAAATTAGAAAAGTTGTAGTGGTCATATACCCTAAACCACCAATTTGAGCTAGCAATAAGATAAATAATTGACCCCAAAAAGAAAAATCGCTACCAGTATCAACGACTGCTAACCCCGTAACGCAAACTGCTGAAGTTGCTGTAAAAAGAGCAACTATAGGACTATTCCAATTACCGCTACTAGTGGAGAATGGCAGCATTAGTAAGATTGTCCCTACTGCGATCACTGCTAAGAAACCAAAACAAATTGTTCGAGGTGCTGTCATTTAGGCTGTCACTTAACTATGTGTTACTGAAATATGCGTAACTTAACTATGTGTTACTAAAAAACTTAGATTGGACGATTGATTAATTAAGTAATTTAAATATATTCCTTAAGAAAGTAAAAACACCAAAATTCATCGAAAAACACATGTTAGCCTACCAGTATATTCATTTATCAAAACTTAAAATTCCAGGACAGTGCAACCGTACTTGAGATAATTTCAGACAATATAGATGTCCTTATCGGTTAGGAGTTGAGAATTTTGCCGGAACTTAGAAACAGGAGACAGTAATAATTTTGATTATTTCTCATTTGATATCATCAGTAGTTGTTAACAAAGTAACTATGATGTAAGTACATCAATACTTGGATAAATAAATTTGGTAGATAAACATTTGATTTAAGATTACCAGCTTTGATTTTCAATTGTATTCTGATTTACAGTTCTGCTTTCAATTAATACTGTCTGTTTCATGAGCGCAACACTTTACCAAGAAATTCAGCAGTTTTACGACGCTTCCTCCCAACTTTGGGAAGATATTTGGGGTGAGCATATGCATCATGGTTATTATGGTGCAGATGGAACCCAGAAGAAAGACCGTCGTCAAGCTCAGATTGATCTAATAGAAGAAATTTTGCAATGGTCTGGAGTTCACAAAGCCGAAAATATTTTAGATGTTGGTTGTGGAATCGGTGGTAGCAGTCTCTATCTTGCAGAAAAGTTCCAAGCTAGAGCAACGGGGATTACACTCAGTCCTGTACAAGCAAAGCGAGCAGAACAAAGAGCTGCTGTAGCGAATTTAAGTAATCAAACCAATTTTCAGGTTGCTGATGCGCTGGAAATGCCATTTGCAGATAACTCTTATGACTTAATTTGGTCATTAGAAAGTGGCGAACATATGCCTGACAAAACTAAGTTTATGCAAGAATGTCAGCGCGTGCTACGACCTGGAGGAACTTTTATTTTAGTGACCTGGTGTCATCGACCAACAGATATTGTGCCACTGACCTTAGAAGAGAAAAGGCGTTTAGCAGAAATTTACCGTGTCTATCATTTACCATACGTCATCTCATTACCCGAATATGAAGCGATCGCACGTCAACTTTCCTTAAATGATATTCGTACAGATGACTGGTCAAGAGCTGTTGCACCATTTTGGAATGTGGTAATCGATTCTGCATTTAATCCCCAAGCGATTTGGGGTTTGCTCACGAGTGGTATGGATACAATTCAAGCTGCTTTGTCTTTAGGTTTAATGCAAGATGGTTACGAAACTGGTCTAATCAGATTCGGTTTACTATGCTCGAAAAAGTAAAACAGAGAATTCACAATTACCAATTACCAATTACCAATTACCAACTATAAATTACCAATTAACTACATAATGAGTCAGGTCAAAGCGATAACCCCTCCAAGGAATTGGCTGTATGCTTTTTGGAAGTTTTCTCGTCCCCATACTATATTTGGTACTTCTTTAAGTGTGTTGGGTCTTTATACCATTGCGTCTTCTATAATATCTGTTCCTAATTCTTCTCTTCCAGTATTAGGACAGCTTTTTGGAACTTTGATTGCTTGTTTGTGTGGAAATATCTATATTGTGGGGTTAAATCAACTCCAGGATATAGCTATAGATAAGATTAATAAGCCCCATTTACCCCTTGCCTCTGGTGAGTTTTCTCGGAGGACTGGTAGGTTAATAGTGGCTATCACTGGCGTTTTAGCCCTTGTAATATCTTGGTTTCTTGGACCTTTTCTATTCGGAATGGTATTTATCAGCGTAGCAATTGGTACTGCTTACTCTTTACCACCAATTCGTCTGAAGCGCTTTCCATTCTGGGCTGCTTTATGTATTTTCAGCGTCCGAGGAACTATTGTTAATCTCGGTCTGTTTTTACATTTTAGCTGGGTTCTCAAACAACTCCAATCAGTTCCCCCTCCAGTATGGGCTTTGACCTGGTTTATTTTAGTTTATACTTTTGCGATCGCAATTCTCAAAGATGTTCCTGATGCTCCTGGGGATATGCAGTACAATATCTCGACTTTCACTATTAGGTTAGGAAAAGAAACAGTTTTTAACTTAGCACGGGGAGTTTTGAGTGTATGTTATGCAGGAATGATTTTGATCGGACTTTTAGGAATTAGTTTTCTCAACCCAGGATTTTTAATCATTTCTCATTTAATGGCTTTATCGCTACTGTGGTTTTACAGTCAAAAAGTGGATTTAAATGACCAAGATTCTATAACTAGCTTTTATCAATTTATTTGGAAGTTATTTTTTGTAGAATATTTTATTTTTCCGATAGCTTGTATTCTGGGTTAAGCATTATTCGGCGGTATATGCTGAAATCTTTATGACACGCTCGTTTGATTCTATATTCATTCTGATTAATTTCCATATGGATTAGGATTAGGACTTACGCAACGAAGATTTGTCATTGCGACCGTAACGTAGTGTAGGGAAGCAATCCCAAGATTTCGGCGATTACGTCGCTATCGCTCGTAATGACGGAATTACGTGGGTTTTGCGTAAGTCCTGTGGATATTTAGTAACAAAAATACAGAAATTCAAGACTTGGGGTAGACTACCCCAAACCCTCTTATCTTTGATTTATCTATAAATGTCTCGATTTTGATAATTATTTCTGGGAACAATAAGAAACAGAAGAGTTTTTCATAAATCCAAGTCTAGATAGATAAATGAGAATAGATGAACAAAAATAATCATCCAAATAAAAAATTAGAACGTGCTGAAATTGTTGCTCGCTTTGGATGTGGTTTTATTTTCGGCATTTTTCTTGCAATCGCTGGTGGATTATTAGCTGCTCCCCAAACAACGCTTGGTTTAATTTTAGTAATTCTTTTATTTGCGATCGCTAGTGGTTTCTTGTCAGTATTTTTAGGTGAAAGTTTTTGGCTGAAGTTTTGGAAGTGGTTTTTCTGATTTCCTTTATTAATTTGCTTCACTGTATGCATAAATATGGCATATTAGCAGACAGAGTTAATTTTACTTAACGAAATTGTTTAATAAAAATGTCAGATATTTCATTTCCTAATTTATTTTCAAGTAACTATATTGCTACAGCCATAGTTTCCTTTAGCGCGATCGCACTTCTCTACTTTGCGATCAGAACTCTGATTACGTCAAATCGTTTCCAGAGGGGAATGAATCTATATCAGGAGAAAGATTATCAGGGAGCGGAGGCAGCATTTAGGAAAGTAATTGATATAAATTCTACCAATGATGTAGTTCACTTATTTTTAGGCGAATGCTTGATGTACCAAGAAAGAGTAGATGAAGCGATCGCAGAATTTGAAAGTGTCATTGACCGTGCACCAAAAAAGGCTGACGCTTACCTCCGTTTAAGTGATGCACTGATGCAGAAACAAAAACCAAAAGAAGCGATCGCTAATCTGCAAAAAGCAAAAGAGTTATTGGAAAAGCAACGTCAACCCCAACAAGCAGAGAAAATTGAAAATTTATTAGAGAAAATAGGTAGTAAGTAATAGTGCAGTAGTTTGAAAAAGTTGTAAATTAAATAATTGCTAAATCATAGCTAGAGGGTTTAGAATTCCTAAATCCATAACAAAATTTATGAATACCTATACTCGCATTTATGAAGTAGTACGTCAGATACCAAGAGGCAAAGTAACCACTTATGGTAGAGTTGCAGAGCTTGCCGAAATGTATGGGAAAGCTCGTGTTGTAGGTTATGCGCTCTACAAAGTAGATACAAATTCAGATATACCTTGGCACAGAGTAGTAAATGCTAAAGGTGAAATATCTTACTCACCTCTACGTCAAGGTATGGATTATGTGCAGCGAAATTTACTTGAAGATGAAGGAATTGAGTTTACCAGAGAAGGTAAAATTAATCTTCGTCAGTATGAATGGATTAGTGAACTACCCACACTGAGTTAATGAATTCTATTCCAATACGTAAGTTCACATGTAATTAATTAACGAATTAATTATTTTTGTATTTCTCAATAAATGCATTAATCTCATCGACTAACCAGATTCTTTCGGTTTGAGTCAGGAATGTCCCAAATTTCAATTCTTTTGAACCTATTTTAATTCTGCAAAACCTAAGAATGAATGACAATTTCTGATTAATAAAGAGAATTTTTTGATTTTCCAGATAAATTTGAACTGGGAAAGAAGCGTCAACTAAATTCCATTCTTCGTTCATCCAAGCTAGCTGACATTTTTTTCGGACTACCCATGTATGTGTAGTTACTAATTGCTCTTGAGACTGATCATCAAATGATTTTTTTTTCGGTGTACCTTTGAATACAATTTTGATTTTTTGACGAAATGCACTGCTAAATAATAAGCTGTTGGCGGAGTGTCTTAAAAGAGGAATTCCAATAACTAAGGTAAGTATCAAAGCAAAGAAACAAAAAAATGGTATTTCTCTACCTGGAAAAATATCTGATGCGATGAATTCAAAAAACCAAGCATGAAAAATCCCTAAAATTAAGACAATGGGAAACAAAGGAAAAAGTCCTGAAAATAAACTTTGATTGTTGTTCAAGAGTGTTGGTGGAATATCAATAGTTAAGCTGGTATCGTTTTGCTTTAGCTTGATTTTAGTATACTTAGGTCGTTGGATAAGTTTTGATTTTGGTGGTAGTGCTTGATTTTCTTTCAGTACAGATAGCGCTTCTTCTGCAGATGTAAATCTCATTTCCCCGATTGGTTCTATCATTCTGTCTAACCAGTCTGCAAAAGCTTTGGGTAAACTGAGTGTGGATTTAAAGTCGATTTTCAGCTTTTTTTGGGGTAAGTCGGCTGGTGATTCACCTGTGAGTAAAAATAATAGTGTAGTCCCTAAACCGTACAAGTCAGTCGATAAGACAGCTTGACCACGAAACTGTTCTGGAGCCATGTAACCGAAAGTTCCTACAATAGTACTGCCTCCGGTAACAGTATTATGGTAGGTGTCTTGAACTGCACCAAAGTCAACTAAGAAGACTGTTCCATCTTTTTGACAGATAATATTTTGGGGTTTAATATCGCGATGGATGACTGCTGGTGTAAGATTTTGTAAATATACGAGAATTTCTAATATTTTGGTAGCAATTATTTTTACTTGTTTGATAGTTGGTTTCCAGCCCTGATTGATTAAGTTGAATAGGGAGTTTCCGGGAGCAAGCTGCTGAACTATCACAAAGGTTTTATCTTCTTCTGTTTCAATTTGAAAGTAATCAATATATTCAGGAATTCCTGGATTATTTAAACTTGCTAATATTTTTGCTTCTCGCTCGAATAATTCTATTACTTTCCAGTCATTCACTCGTTGGAGGGAAAGAATTTTAAGTGCTACTAATTGATTAGTTCTTAAGTCCTTTGCAGCATAGGTAATTCCCATTCCTCCCTGTCCTAAAACATGACTTAATTGGTAATTTATAGCGATAATATCACCGGTTTTATGTATTAAATTCATATAATTTAGATAATTAATATAGTTTTTAAAAATATATTTTGTTTATACGATCGCTATAATAAAATATTAGAAATATAACTTACGCACTCACAACTGAAAATAAGGCTTTGCAATGACTTCTCCTAACGGAAAAGCTAAAGCGAATGCTCTGTTTATAATAATGATGTAAACCTAGTCCGTGCTTAAATACTGATAATTTCAATAGAAATGAATAATTATTAAAATTTTTGGTTCTTCAGGACATAGCATGCTAAACAGTTAGTAAAAAACTTTTAAATACCTATTATCAAAGGCTATTAGAGCATCAAGGTGAGTTATTGAATATATCTTTATTTTTTATGTGACTCTTTTCCCTTCTGCCTTCTGCCTTTTTACGACTATTTATTTAGCATAACAAGTACCTAAGAGCCAAATTTTTTAAAGAAAAGAGAAAAAATATTGGTTAAATTTGATTAAATATTTAATTATTATTGCATTTTCACTTCTTCTTTTATCTTTTCGAGATATTTCTGGTTATTATATTTATTTGTAATTGCACCTTTTTTTAATAAAAATTTAGTAATTTTCGACTTACGTCCTCTTAGTAAAGATATATCTAAGGGAGTATAACCGCTAGCATCTCTAATATTAATATTTGCTCCATTATTAATTAGTAGTACTAACATCTCTACTTGGCTATGAGAGACTGCTCTATGTATTAAATAAGATTGAAATTTAAATTTTCTATTTCGTATTGAAAATACTTTTGAATTAGGATTTGCACCATATCTTAAAAATAATTTAACTGCTTCAATACGATTTAGAACTACAGCCTTTCCCAGTATCAAATCATTAGATTTTGTACCATTCTCTAAAAGTAACTTAATTATTTTGACACGGTTTGAAACTACAGCTTTCAACCATACAGCTTCATTCGGCTTTGCTCCGTGTTGTAGTAGTAATTTGACTATTTCTATACGGTTGGAATTTACCGCTCTTAATAGTGTAGATTCATCAGGTTTTGCACCATACTTTAGAAGTAGCTGCACTTTTCTAAGATCATTTTTTAAGATTGCTGCTTGTAATATGAATTTATTTAAATTGGGATTAGCACCATATTTAAGTAATAATTCCGTATCTTTTGTCGAAACGCAGCTTAGCAAAGTATATCTACTCAACCCCTCAACATTTTTTATACTTGCATTCGGATTACCACCATTTTTCAGGTAGTTTCGCAAAATCGAAGAATTAGAACAAATTCCACGAGGTAAAATTCCTAAAGTACTAAATACCCTCCATTTATTTGCATTCCCCACCCATAATGCAGTACCGCTTACTAAAAAAATTGCGATCGCTAACTCCATTATGGATAATTGCTTTTTCTTTTTTACTTTGACTTTTTGCAGTTGACGTAGCGCATTCAGTGCAGATTGTGCTGTTGGATACCTGTCATTGGCATCTGGAGCAAGAATTTTTTCTAGCCAATTTGCCAAACCTTCAGAAACTTTAATATGAGAACGAAAATCAATTGTTAATCCCTTCTGCGGTATTTCTGCTGGTGAACGATGGGTTAATAAGTATAAAATTGTTGCCCCCAAACCGTATAGGTCTGTTGCTGGAACTGCATGTCCACGAAACTGTTCAGGAGCCATATAACCATAAGTACCCACTATTGTTGAACCGCGCATCAAGGTACTATAGTAAGTATCTCGTACTGCACCAAAGTCAACCAAGCGTAACGATTGATTACAATCACGGATGATATTTTGAGGTTTAATATCGCGATGGATTACGGGTGGTGTTAATCTTTGCAAATACATAAGAATCCGTAAAATTTGCTCTGCAAGCTGACAAATACTTGCTTCATTCCAACGCAAACCGTCTTCGACCCAAGCTGTCAAGGATTTCCCCAGCGCTAATTCTTGGACTATATAAAATTTTCGGTCTCGTTCTGTATCAATGTAAAAGTAATTTATATACCTGGGAATACCAGAATGTTTAAGTATAGATAATACTTTTGCTTCCCTCTCGAACAGTTCCATCATTTTCCAGTCATTACTCTGCACAAATGACAAAACTTTGATTGCTAATATTTGGTTATTGTTATTAATATCTTTAGCTTTGTAAGTAATTCCACTATTACCTTCACCTAAAACACTAATAATACGATAGCTTAGTTGTTTCTGTGCATCGATAACAACATCACCACTTTGGTGTAACGATGTACCCATGATTTTCTGAAAAAGTTAATCCTAATACTTAGGATTCCCTGATCAAATCAAGTTATATCAAAATATATATTATTTTTTATAGGTAGTAAAATAAAGCCCAGTTAAGTATTATATTTGATGTGAATTGTTATAAAACCTAGACATTTAATAAAAGGAGAAATTCAGGGAGAGACTGCCAAATATTAACAAATAGGAAAGAGATAAACTGATTGGGAAGAAGGGATATGACAGTACAAAAGGGCAAAGTCTATCTTGCAGGTGCAGGTCCGGGAGACTTAGAATATCTTAGTGTTAAAACTTTTCGTCTCCTGAGTCAAGCTGATGTCTTAATTTACGATGCACTTGTGAGCCCGGAATTGTTAAGTTTAGTTGCCGATAATTGTTTACTATTGGATGTGGGTAAACGAGGAGGTAAACCCAGTACACCCCAAAGCGACATCAATCAATTATTAGTCAAATACTCTCAATCTGGAAAACTAGTTATCCGACTCAAATCGGGAGATCCATTTATTTTTGGTCGTTGTATTCATGAAATACAAGCTTTACAAGCAAATGATTGTGAATACGAACTCATACCGGGAATATCCTCAGCTTTAGCAGCACCATTATTTGCAGGAATTCCCCTCACAGATATTAATATTAGTCGCTGTTTTACCGTCATTTCTGCCCATCAACCAGATATTTTAGACTGGGAAACCCTTGCAAAAATAGATACCCTAGTTATTCTCATGGGTACCAAAAATCTATCAGAAATTATAGATAAATTAATCAAAAATCAGCGATCGCCCGATACACCTATTGCTATTATCCGTTGGGCTGGAACATCTAAGCAGCAAATATGGACGGGAAAATTAATAAATATCCTTTCTATTCTTTCTGAGGTGTCTGGAATCTCTCTATCACCTGCGGTAATTATTATCGGTGAAGTTGTTGAATTAAGAAATAAGTACAATTCATAAATCAATCTTTATTAATATCTCAATTAATCTATAATTTCTAATCTATAAATTCATTGCTCAATTTTTGAGAATATATACCTATATAAGCAGATATAAATTATTTATATCAAGCATAAACCTCACACACCAGGCTTTGCGCTATAAAGATATGACTACCAATCAAATTACTAATCTAGCATTGTGTAATTCGCCCAGTAGTTCTCCAAGCAAACTATTGAATGGTAAAACAGTATTGGTGACACGTGCATCAGGACAGTCAAGCACATTCAAAGAACTTTTGACCTACCATAGTGCAAACGTTATTGAAATGCCGACTATAGAAATTTGTCCCCCTACAAATTGGGAAGGTTTGGATAATGCGATCGCTCAATTAGAAAATATTGACTGGTTAATTTTGACTTCTAGCAATGCTGTAGAGTATTTTTTACAAAGACTAGTTACACAAGAGAAGGATACTCGTAGTTTAGCAAGTCTGAAAATAGCTGTAGTTGGAGAAAAAACTGCTAAAATCCTGCAAAAATATTGCTTAATATCAGACTTTATTCCACCTAATTTTATTGCTGATTCTCTAGTTGTAAACTTTCCAGAAGAAGTTAAAGGTAAAAAAATCTTATTTCCTAGAGTAGAAAGCGGTGGTAGAGAAGTTTTGGTAAAAGAATTTACGAAAAAAGGTGCTGAAGTGATAGAAGTTGCTGCATATCAGTCTTGTTGTCCTGAAAATATTCCTCCTTCAGCAGAAATAGCATTACAGGGTGGAAATATAGATGTTATTACTTTTGCTAGTTCTAAGACTGTAAAATTTTTCTATGAATTAGCACAAAAAATATTTACAGATAGCTCAGGTCATCGTTCAGATAATTTTGCAGACAATGATTCAGAGAATCACTCACCATCTTTTTTAGAAGGTTTTTTAGAAGAAGTTTGTATTGCTTCTATTGGTCCTCAGACTTCTGAAACCTGTAAGTCTCTATTAGGAAGAGTAGACTTAGAAGCATCAGAACATACTTTAGATGGTTTGACCCAAGCTTTGGTAAATCAATTTAGCAAACATTAACAACTTGTTTGACCAAAGAAAGGGGAATTTTCCTGCTTCAGAAGGGTTTAGCAAAAGCTAAACCCTAGATAACTTGATAACTACTATTCATCTATCAGCCAAGTATTTTTTGTGACCTCTTCATCCAGAATCTTTTTAGGACGCACTATAACTATAATCTTTCCTAAAATCGGGATTTCTGGAGCAGTTTCAAACCACTGAAAATCAAGTTCTCCAGAATTCTCTACTACAAAATAACTACCGTCATCCCATGTTCTTTGAGCACGGTCAACTACTACTAACACTGACTCAGAGACATTTTGAGTTGGAGCAGGTAATTTCTCGCTCTTACAACTTATAACTACAGAGTCTTTGGCATTTAAAATTACTTGCCATCCTGGTACTCCCACCCATGCTTGCTCTCCAGAAAATCTAACCATTCCGAAAGCTCCGGTTTCTGTGACTACCGGTACCCCTTGTAAATCTTCAGCGGTGAGGGGTAACTCTCCAACAACAGGTAAGATTTTAGGTAGTTCAGCTTCAGACTCTAGACGGTAAATTGGTAAAGTGGGAGCAGGACGTTGAGGAATAACTGTGAAATCGGTAAGTAGTTTTTCTATCTGTTGTCTAGCACTTTCACTGTGAGCAAATTTTAACCCCTTGGCAATTAAACGAGAACGTTCTTGTAAATCTGACTTTTGTCGAGCTAACTTCCAGCACTGATAAGCGATCGCATCACCTGTATGAGCAGAAAAATTCTCCGGTAAACTCCGTAAACGAGAATAATCTTTGATTGCTCTAGCTATATCTTTGGCTTCATCACAGTTAAGCTGGTTTTTAAAAGTAAACTCAGCTGCTGAAACTCTATCTTCTTGGGTCAGCAAACGTAGTTCATAAAGTACATCACTACCACGCTGTTGATAGTGCGATCGCACCTGCTCTGATGCACCTTTTGTTTTTAAAGAATTATAGACCTGTGCCCCTACAATTACCTGATTTTGTTGAATTGGTTCAAAACCAGTTGCTTCAAAAATAGTTTGGGGATTATAACCAGACTTTTGCAATTGAGCGATCGCATTTCCCCACTCTACCCAATTACCCTGTTTTTGACGTAGCTTTTGTAATAGATTCTCGACAACTTCTTGTTGTAAAACTTCAGAGTTCCCCCCAGGGTTATTCTCAGAGTTATTTTCAAAGTTAGAAGTATTGGGCGGTAGGTTAGTCATAACGCAAAAATTTGAATTTACTCAAGATTTCCTGAAATAGTTAACACTTGCAAAAGAAGTAAGTAAGTCGGTTTTTAAAAACATAACTATATTTATTTTTGTAAACACTCTCTAATTCAAGCTAAATCAAAAAGGTTGATTTAATTTACATTCTGTTACATAGTTTGATTTATTTTACCTGACCTACTTATCTTTATAATTTTTAAGAAGAAAGACTCCTATCTCACATCTTTTATCCAACTTTTTCTTCTAAGTACTAATGAAGTGCTTTTAAAGTTAGGCTTTAGTGACGATTTGAATAATTATGTTTTAACAATACATTGTACGGTGAATATGCTTCCCTCTGTGATGCACCGCAACATATAGTTAGACACCGATAAATTAATTAGTGTTTTGTTTAATTTTTTTGGTAATTGATAATTGTTTGATGGTGAGCGCTAACACGTGGATATAGCTAACAACTATTAGACCTTCCTTCTTCTTCCTCCGTTTTGACATATCCGCAAATATCCGCAACTGAGATAATATGTTATGCATTAGACTTGGTATTGAATATAACTAAATAGTTAATATTCCTATAAATTATCTTCGGATAATTCGATACCTAAACTAGATACAAGAACTAGATATAATTAGTCATCAGTTAATGAGTATATTGCGCAAAAAAAAACAAAAAATCCTAGTGGTAGATGATGAGCCGGACAATCTAGACTTGCTCTATCGTACTTTCCGTCGTGATTTCCAGGTTCTGAAAGCTGAAAGTGGTTCCAAAGCTCTAGAAATTTTATCAACAGAGGGGGAAGTAGCTGTTATTATTTCTGACCAAAGAATGCCGGAAATGAAGGGGACTGAGTTTTTGAGCAAGACCCTACCTAAGTTTCCAGATACAGTGCGAATTATTCTCACTGGATTTACTGATATTGAAGATTTAGTAGATGCTATTAACGCTGGACAAGTTTATAAATACATCACTAAACCTTGGGACCCTGATGAACTAAAAGCTGTAGTTCAAAGAGCTGCTGAAACTTATGATTTACTCAAGCAAAGAACCGAAGAGTTAAATCGAGCTAATGGTCAGATTGATTTACTCAGAGCTTTAGTAGAAGTAAGAAAATCAGCACCTAGTTTAGAAGCAACCTTAGACCCCATAGCAAAGTCTTTTGGCTGTAATTTTTGTATAGATGGTTGTATTATACAACTGGTACAAAATAATACTTTAATAGATGCTCAAGGAAGTTATAGTCATGAAGGTATTATAGATAACTGGCTAGCAAAAGACCCTTTAGTAAAAGATGCGATCGCGACCTCCGAAATGCAGATTGCAATGAATGTATCCAAAGACCAAAGATTAGCTGATAGTTCACATTATGGTTCTAGTAATGTCAAAGCTCATTTGGCAATCCCGATTATTGATGCCGAAAAAATTATCGCATTACTTTCTCTACAGTGGAAACAGCCTTGTACTTTAAGAGAAGATGAACTGAGTTTAATTCGCTTATCAGCACAATTAGTCGCGATAGTTCTTGGTTGTACCCGTCACAGTTAATAATGTAGATGCATAGCATTGTTTTAGCTTGATAGGGAAGTAATTAATGTCTGATGAAATTCGCTCCATTTTCAACCGTATCGCTCCAGTTTATGACCAATTAAATGATTGGTTGAGTTTGGGACAGCACAGAGTCTGGAAGGAGATGACGGTAAAATGGAGCCAAGCTAAATTAGGGGACATTTGCTTAGATTTATGTTGTGGTAGCGGTGATTTGACATTTCGTTTATGGCAACATGTAAAGGAAAATCAAGGTAAAGTTCGAGGTGAGAATCAACTTGAGAATCAAGGTAAAGTCTACGGAGTTGATTTTTCACCAGAATTATTAGAAGTTGCTCAAAAACGTTCTCAACAGCATTATCCTGTTCCTGAAATTAGCTGGATAGAGGCAGATGTTCTCAATTTACCTTTTGAGGACAATACTTTTGACGCTGGGACAATGGGTTATGGTTTGAGAAATGTTACAAATATTTCTCGTAGTTTGCAAGAAATACATCGCGTTCTTAAACCAGGAGCTAGAGCTGCTATTTTAGACTTTCACCGTCCCCAAAGTTCTTGGATGCGAGTTTTTCAGGAATGGTATCTAGATAATTTGGTAGTACCAATGGCTCAAAGAATGGAATTAAAAGAAGAATATGCTTATATTAGTCCCAGTTTGGATCGTTTCCCCACAGGTACCCAGCAAGTAGAATTATCTCTTCAAGCTGGTTTTCCACAAGCCACACATTACCCCATTGCTAACGGTATGATGGGAGTGCTAGTAGTCGAAAAATTATAAGATTCAAGTTTTAAGTTTTAAGTTCTAAATTCTAAGTAAGTATTGCTTTCATACTTATCTTGCTTTTATCTTTCTTAAAATTAAAACTACTATCAGTAACTCATTATTGTGGATTTTAACATCTGGCTTTATATAACGCCCCCTATTGCAGGCGGAATAATTGGCTATTTCACTAACGATTTAGCCATAAAAATGTTATTTCGTCCCTATCGTCCGATTTACATTTTTGGTAAGAGACTACCCTTCACTCCTGGTTTGATACCTAGAAATCAAGAACGTCTTGCGAAGAATATCTCTCGAACCATCATGAATTCGTTGTTGACACCAGATGAACTACAAAAGCTGGCGCGACGACTTCTGCAAACTGAACGAGTGCAAAGTGCTATCCTATGGTTATTGCGCATGGCACTTGAGCAAATTCAGATAGATAAAGAACAAAAGACAACTAAGATAATTGCCAATATTCTACGGGACTTATTAGGGGAATCTTTACCACGTTTACTTAAAGCTTTATCTCGACAGGAAAATTTCTTAGAAACGCAAATAGATCAGATATTTGACCAAGTATTGTTAGAGTTTCAACTCAGTGAAGAACAATCTATTCGTCTAGCTGAATGGTTATTGCAGATAGTTTTGCCACCAAATACGATTAGATTAGCAATTATTGATTTACTCACTGACCGGACAATTAAAGCAATAGACGAAAGCTTTCGGGAGAAAACTAGCGGAACTTATTGGGTAGTTGCAAACTTATTTGGTTTGCGAAATAGCCTAAATCGCTTACGTACTTACTGCTTGGATGAAAAAGATGCAACTAATGCTCGTATCAGAGAACTGACCGAAGATTTACAAATAAAGGAACGTTTGAATAAGTTTTTGCATAATCTGTCTTTGCAAAATTTACCTATTGCTACAGTTCGTCAACTACGTAAAACAACACGTGAGAGCGTTCGTCACTATCTGCAAAGTCGTGGAGGTGAATTTTTGCAGGGTTTGAGCGATTCTCTAGATTGGGAAAATATTGCAGCAATATTAATTAAACGGTTAAGTTCCTCAGAAGTTGTCAATACTTCTTTAGAAATAGTTAGCGAAGAATTAGCGCTAATTTTGGAGCGTTATCTAGAAAGGGATTTAGAAAAAATAGTTGCTCAAACTATCCCAATTTTATCAATTGACCAAGTAATTATCGACCGCGTCAAAGGAACTTCTCCAGCAGATTTAGAAAACGCGATTGAAGGTATTGTTAAAAATGAGTTACAGGCAATTGTAACTTTGGGAGGTATTCTAGGTTTTGTCGTTGGATTAATGCAAGTAGTGTTGTTATTAATTAATCAATCAGTTTGAAGAATCAGTTGGAAGGCAAAAAATCAAGGAAACTTCAAGGACTTATGGAATGCGATCGCATTTAATTATTTCTGATTTCCTGTGAGAAAATCCATTGTATTGATTTAATTTTGGGAATCTGGTTGCTGTGTTACAGAATAACTTTGGTAGAAGAGAATTACTTATTGGAACCTTAGGTGCTGGTTTTGCATTAGCTGTAAAACCGATTTACGCTCAAGTTATTAACACTAATACTGAAGGATTATTAGCAGGAACGGTTAAAATACCTGTAGCTGATGGTGAAATTCCAGCTTATAGAGCAATGCCTGCTACAGGTGAGAATTTTCCGGTAATCTTGGTTGTACAGGAAATTTTTGGCGTTCATGAGTATATACAAGATGTATGTCGCCGTTTTGCTAAGTTAGGATATATGGCGATCGCTCCACAAATGTATGCTCGTTATGGTGATGTTTCTAAGTTAGATAATATTCAAGAAATTATTAGTCAGGTAGTATCTAAGGTTCCGGATACACAAGTACTTTCAGATTTAGATTCAACGGTTATTTGGGCAAAAAATACTGGTAAGGGTAATGTTGAAAAACTTGGTATTACGGGTTTTTGCTGGGGTGGTAGAATTGTTTGGTTATATGCTGCTCATAGTCCGCAATTAAAAGCTGGAGTGGCTTGGTATGGCAGGTTAACGGGAGAAAGGAATCCTTTACAACCCCAATATCCTATTGATGTTGCAGGTTTAGTTAAAGCACCTATTTTAGGGTTGTATGGTGGTAAGGATGAAAGTATACCACAGAGCAGTGTTGAACAAATGCAAACAGAACTTAAAAATTCTCAAGCTACTACCCAAATAATTGTTTACCCAGAAGCACCTCATGGTTTCCATGCTGATTATCGTCCCGGTTATGACCAGGAATCTGCAAATAATGGTTGGGAACAGTTAAAGCAGTGGTTTAAGAAGAATGGGGTCGCGTAAGTACTTGAACAAAATAAATTACACAATTTCATCGCGAATGAAATTTCATGTGATAAAGCAATTTCAAGGGTTTGAGGCTAATTCATTTAGTTTTTAAAAACGGTAAATATTTTTGTTTACTTACTTACTTAAATAGTTTTTTTTTGCGATTTATTGTTTGCAATTTGTTTTTTACAATTATTTGGTTTATGGGTGGGACATATATATTTTTTGATGGTTAGTTTTGATGGTCAATAAAGTCAATAAATATTTTTTTCTTTCCCGTTTCTATTTTTTGATGAAGACTTGGGGGAGAATCCCCCAAACCCCCTCCAGATTCGATTATTTGTTGGTTGGAAGGTTTTCTAGTTGGTAATTAACAGTATTTACAATTATTTGGTTTATGGGTGGGACATATATATTTTTTGATGGTTAGTTTTGATGGTCAATAAAGTCAATAAATATTTTTTCTTTCCCCGTTTCTATTTTTTAATGAAGACTTGGGGGAGAATCCCCCAAACCCCCGATTGGGAAGACAACTGCGTCCCCCAAACCCCCTCCAGATTGTATTATTTGTTGGTTGGAAGGTTTTCTAGTTGGTAGTTGGTAATTGGTAATTAAAACTATTTACCATTTCCTCATTCCTGGACTTCCTAACTAATTCACTAACTATCTCTCAAATTTTTCAACAGCGAGCTATTCCTTCTTCACGAGCTGCTCTTTGGACTGCACTTGCAACTGCTTGGGAAACTCGTTTGTCAAATACTGAAGGAATAATGTGTTCTTTAGTCAATTCTGAAGGCTGTATTAAAGAAGCGATCGCGCTGGCAGCTTCTAGATACATGGTGGTTGTCATGGTTGAACAATGGCTGTCTAAGGCTCCACGAAATACTCCGGGGAATGCCAAGACGTTATTTATTTGATTGGGGTAATCACTGCGTCCGGTTGCGACAACTGCTACATCATCTTTGATTTGTTCTGGTCTAATTTCTGGTATTGGGTTTGCCATTGCAAATACTATGGCATCTTTACCCATAGAACGTACCATTTCTGGTGTCAGGACTCCTGGAGCGCTAACACCAATAAATACATCTGCTCCCTGGACTGCACCTACAAGGGTTCCTTGAGCTTTGATAGCAAATTCCTTTTTCTGTTGGTTGATATCGGTACGACTGGTGGAAATAATTCCTTTAGAGTCGCACATCCAAATATTTGTAGCTCCCGCTTTCCGTAGAAGTTTGGCTACTGCGATCCCCGCTGCACCTGCACCGTTGATGACAATACGAATATCTTGGATAGATTTTTTAACTAATTTCAGAGCGTTTAATAGGGCTGCTAAGGTGACAATGGCTGTACCGTGCTGGTCGTCATGGAAAATTGGTATGTCTAATTTTTCTCGCAATTTTGCTTCAATTTCAAAACAGCGAGGAGCAGCAATATCTTCTAAATTTACTCCACCAAATACGGGAGCTAGATTCACTACGGTATTGACTATTTCATCTGTATCTTGGGTTGCTAAGCAAATAGGGAAAGCATTGATATTGGCAAATTCTTTAAATAACATTGCCTTGCCTTCCATTACAGGCATAGAAGCCTCTGCTCCTAGGTTTCCTAACCCGAGAACTGCACTACCATCTGTGACAATTGCTACTGTATTTTGCTTGATAGTTAAATTGAAAACTTCCTCGGGATTTTGAGCGATCGCAGTACATACCCTACCGACTCCAGGAGTATAAGCCATAGCTAGTTCAGAAACGCTTTTGAGGGGAATCCGACTATTAATAGTAATTTTGCCACCGCGATGTAAATTGAAAGTACGGTCATAAACATCAATTACCTTGATATCAGATAGAGCCTTCACAGCTTGAGTGATTTCCTCCGCATGGTCAGAACTCGCAGCATCAACAGTCATATCCCGAATCGAAAGCTGACGAGTTTGTTCAATCAAATCGATTTGACCAAGATTACCACCACTGTCTGCAATCGCTTGGGTGACTGATGCGAGCATCCCCACCCTATTGGGTATTTGTAAACGGAGGGTCAAACTGAAGCTAGAGTTAGGAGTCAAGTCTGCCATGGGGATTATACGCCTCAACTTAAATTAATTGAAGATGGATTGGAGATTCCCACCAGAATCACATTTGAAAGTATAAGTCACAGCAGTAATTCAGGAAACTTTTATCATGTGGCTTTGAGTTAAGTGCTTTTTAGTTTAAAGGATGTGTAGTATGGTCTTCATTTCTATCTAAAGGAAAGTTAAGTTGGTTGGGGTTAAAAATTCAAAGTATATTATTGCGAGTAAAACGTAGCAATCGCAAGCGGTTGAATACTATTTACAATCCGTTATATAGTTTGTGGTTTATTTGTTGTGCCAACTTACTTGTATAAGAGTTGGATGTCAAAAGTTACTGTGATTTTTAAGTATTTTTCAAGTCTTTTCCCACGAAAATTATGTCATAAAAATTTGACTCTTTTTTCTTCTAATTTACGATAGACATAAAAATTCTCTTAAGCTTCTTAAACTTCTTAAATTTATATTTGCAGTTTGATATTTACTGACTGAATATTGATAAGTTCAAATTATTGTAACTACTCATCACAACTACTTTAGATATCATGTCACTACCTCCTGGATCGAATAAGCCTGCCTTCTTACAACTAACTCAATGGTTGCGGGACCCCCTAGATTATATGGATAAAGCCTCGGAGGAATTCGGGTCGCTGTTTACAACTCGCATTTTTAGTTCAGAAGCTAGTGTGATGATTAGCGACCCCAAAGATATGCAAACCCTATTTAATCATTCGGGAATAACCGCTCCAGGAGAAAAGAACGAGATTGCTCGTCCTCTTTTGGGAGATAACTCTGTGATGATGCTCAGTGGGGAAAAACATCGACAGAGACGGAAGTTAATTATGCCCCATTTTCAAGGGGAGCAAATGGTTCGCTACACCAAAATCATCCAAAAAATTACCGAACAAATTATTGGACAATTAGAAACCCAAAAAACCTTTGATGTCCGCAATGCAATGCAAGAAATCACCCTACGGGTAATTCTCCAAGCAGTCTTTGGTCTTGAAGAGGGTGAAAAACTCGAAAAGTTACGTCAAGGTCTGGTTAATCGGATTGAAATGACCTCTCAGGGGTTTGGTTCTATTTTCATCTTTTTGCCTATACTACGTCAGGACTGGGGAGCATGGAGTCCCTGGGGAAAAGTTATGCAAAAGCAAAGAGAATGTGATGCAATGATTTACGAAGAAATTCGTAAACGTCGTGCTAATCCAGACCCAGAGCGAGTGGATATTTTAAATTTGTTACTTGCTACCCATGACGAAGATGGTCAACTTTTAACAGAGGTAGAACTGCGAGATGAGTTAATGGCTCTTTTGTTTGCTGGACATGAAACTACCGCCAGTTCTCTTACCTGGGCACTTTACTGGCTACATAAATTCCCGGAGTATCGGGAAAAGTTGACGCAAGAATTAGCACAACTGAGTCCTAGTGCTAAGCCTATGGAGATGTTTAAACTACCATATCTAACAGCAGTCTGTAATGAAACCCTTCGTATTTACAGTCCAGCAATGTTGACCTTAATGCGGGTTCTATCATCCCCGGTAAAAATGGGTGAATACACCTTAGATTCGGGAACTTCAGTAATTGGATCTATTTATCTAACTCATCGAAGAGAAGACCTGTATCCCCAAGCAAAAAAATTCCACCCGGAACGCTTTTTAGAGCGACAGTACTCTCCCTACGAATTTCTACCCTTTGGTGGTGGACATCGACGTTGTATAGGAATGTCTTTAGCGCAGTTTGAAATGAAATGGGTCTTAGCAACCATTTTACAAACAGTTCAGTTAAAATTGGTCTCTGATGAGCCACTCAAACATACTCGACGTGGAGCATTACTCTCACCAGATAATGGCTTTAGTATGGAGTTTGTAGGTAAGCGATCGCTTAAAAACAGTGAGTTGTGTTTACAAGATTAACGGGAGAACAAATATACCCATTATCAATCTACATTACCAATCTATAAGATTTATTTTCATCCTCCCCTCCCTCTTCCTGTGGCACAATAAAAGATTGTAAGAAGCTAATATATAAAGGTTAATTTAGTGAGTTCTACTGCTCAGAAGACAGCAACAGCGCGTCGGGTTGTATTTCCCTTTACAGCAATTGTGGGTCAGGAAGAAATGAAACTGGCTCTTATACTTAATGTCATCGATCCTAAAATCGGTGGTGTGATGATTATGGGCGATCGCGGTACTGGTAAATCCACAACTATCAGAGCATTGGCTGATTTGCTGCCGGAAATTCCTGTGGTGGCTGATGATATGTTTAATTCTCACCCCAATGACCCGGAATTGATGAGCGATGAAGTCCGTCAAAAAATGGAAAATGGGGAAGAAATACCCAGCCTACAAGCTAAAGTGCAGATGGTAGATTTACCTCTAGGAGCCACTGAAGACCGAGTTTGTGGGACAATTGATATTGAAAAGGCTTTATCTGAAGGTGTAAAAGCTTTTGAACCGGGACTTTTGGCTAAAGCAAATCGGGGTATCCTTTATGTGGATGAGGTAAATCTTTTAGATGACCACTTAGTAGATGTACTGCTAGATTCTGCTGCTAGTGGTTGGAATACTGTAGAACGTGAAGGTATTTCTATTCGTCACCCAGCTCGATTTGTATTAGTTGGTTCTGGGAACCCAGAGGAAGGTGAATTACGTCCCCAATTACTCGACCGTTTTGGAATGCATGCCGAAATCCATACGGTAAAGGAACCCGGATTACGAGTTCAAATTGTAGAACAACGTTCGGAATTTGACCAAAATCCCTCCGATTTTCTTGGTAGATATAAGCCAGAACAAGAAGGGTTACAAGAGCAAATCGTCCAAGCTCAAGATATGTTACCTAATGTAAATTTAGATTACGAGCTACGGGTAAAAATCTCTGAAGTATGTTCAGAGTTAGATGTAGACGGATTGCGTGGTGATATTGTTACTAATCGGGCAGCAAAAGCGATCGCTGCATTTGAAGGACGTACAGAAGTTACCGTCGATGATATTCACCGGGTGATTACTTTATGTTTGCGTCACAGACTCCGCAAAGACCCGTTAGAATCAATCGATTCTGGTTACAAAGTTGAGAAAATATTTGCCCGCGTATTTGGAATAGAACTACCAGAAGATGTTGCAGATGCCAATGGTACTGCTAGAAGTAAAGCTGGTGTGCGGTAATCAACGGTAATAGATTGATACTTGATAATTAGTACTTGATAAGTAGTAATTGCGGTTCCGGTCATGAATAATAATGTAATACTAATTAACATTCAAAAAACATAATATGTGTATGGGGCACAAGTTTTGTGCCCAAGTTCTTCTTACAAGGTTTATACCTTTACCATTGACCCATTTTTCTATTACCAATGTTATTCTTGCTTTAAATAAATATCTGTATTTAAAAAATGAAAAAGATAATTAGAGGTTTACAATCCTGCTCTAATAACTTATATCTACTTAGTCAGTACAATCCACCAAAGTTTGTAGAATTACTAATGATGAGTTTAGCCTTCATCATGTTTGCAATTTGGACAGTACAACGAACTCAGTTACCCTACGTGATATTAGGATTAGCATTTGTAATTAGTGCCTCATCATCAATCCTAGTTAGGCAATTAACTACACCTAAAACCCCAATCTATAGACCATCACGTCTGGGATATTTTTTAGCGATCGCTTTACTTATTGCGAGTATTTTTGGTCTGATTCATATTCTTCAGCCTTATATTTAATATTTAAGAGTTATAGAAAAGTTGATTAGATGTTTATAGTAATTAGATGCTTATAGTAAAAGTGAGTTGATCAAAATCCTTGCATCTCAACTAATTCCATGCATAAATCATTAATTTTCTTTAAATCAGGTTTATGAGGTAAACTTGACTTTTCATATATTTCATCCATTTGAGTAACTAAATCCTCAGCCATTTTCATTAATTCTTCGTAACTGTGTTGACCTGTGAGAATCCCTCTTAAATCTTCTGCATCCCCTGCAATTGTTCTATCAACAGTTAAATTACCAGTTTTTAAAACTTCCAAACCACTACGTAATAATCTAATACAGTGCATACCATGTTTGAGGTCATAACCCGATTTTCTTTCCATTTCCGCTCTGAGAGGGTTGCGATTCCTCTTCCAGGATTCATAAGCTTTCCACTCTCTTAGAGCTACTTGGTAAGTTTGACTCTTTTTTAGTAAAAGAATAAAGTCCTTACGACTACTAGTTAAATTTTGCGTATATTCTAAAGTCTCTTCAGGAAAAGTATACTGCTTTAATACACCCTTGAAATCAATATCGGCGGTTAACAACTTATATAGCTGTTCCGACTGTTCTAGAAATTCAATTCTTCCCCTAATTAGTAAATAAAGATATTCCAAAAAAGTGTTCAACTCTTCCTTATTAAGGGGTTGAATATCTTCAATACCAAAATCAGCAGGTACTGGTTTCTTTTGTGGAGGATTCAATAACCATTTACGGTGAGTTTCCATCTTTTTAATTTGCGCAAAAGCATAACCAGAGTAAGTATGTTTAACCTTTTTGCTTAAAAATAAATCACGATGATTGATTAAATGCTCCCCTATTTCGGTTAAAAAAGGATAGTTCTTTAACCATAACAACTCCAATACATTAGGATTAGCTCCAGCTAGTAACTGAATCAGTTTTCTAAGCTCATAAATAACAGTATCCTGATTCCCATCTAAAAAAGATAAAATTCCCTCTTCATCCCAACCTGAATCTTTTTGCTCGACCTTATCAAATCCTAAATAGTACCTTTTTGGTGCAATGAAAGCTCCCCGATAATCAAAATCAGAATCAGGACGATTCAAACCATAACCATGACTACCAGCTAAACCAACAAAAATAGTTCTCTCTTCAACTTCTATTCGTTTCAAATTCTGCTCGTTTTAATTTTGACTTGTTTTATATTCTATATTTTACTTATTTTGTAAATAGCAATGGTGCGATCGCTGCTTAATTCATCTTAATATACATAAAAAATCTGAGTAGCTTTGCTACTCAGAAATGCGTTGGTGTTGTCCTGTTGTATACCTACATATCTACAATCTCAACTTGCTCGCTTTCGGAAAATTGTCTCTATGCCATATATTTATCTATCCAATATGTATATGTTTATTTATAGCTACATTGGAAAATAAACTTAGAGGATGTCACTTTACTCTAAACTGAATCTCAGAAGGTTTGTAATTTGTACCCAACTTATTTGCACAATAACCTAAACCTTTGAGAGTACTTCCTGCTTTAATTACCCTTGCCCAGTCTTTATCTGCAATAAGTTGGTAAATACTACCTAAATTAGTAAAAGCTCCATTCCAGGAATTGTAAATCTGCGCTTCATTAGCCTTAAAAGTAATTTCCCAATTGCTAATATCTGTATTGCTGTTATTAATGATATGGAAATCTAGACAAAAACCATTATTCCACTCACTGAGTATAACTACCTTCACCTCCACTTGTGAATCTGGATTCAGTATTGGATCTGGACTTGGTGGAGTTGCAGGTGTAGTTGGTCTATCGTTAATCAGGATTTTGTTGAGTACTTGCAACTTTGACTTATCCACAGAATTCCAATCATCTAAAAGAACACCACCAGTATCACTACTGTTAGGATTCCAACTCCAGTAACTAAAAGATAATGAATTCTCTGCAATAAAATCTATAAATTGTCGCTGCCAAATTCCTTCTTTAGAATTAGTATCTACTTTAAAACCACCAAACTCGCCAATTAATATGGGTGCGATCTCTTGCCTTGCAATATAATGAAAACCTACTTCCCAACGTTCATAGAGATTATCTGGAAAATCAGATTCACTAAACCATGATGCTGGATGTACACCTTCTCCATATTCATGAGGCGAGTATACCAGTTTGTTGGGTAAATTTAAACGCACAGGATAATTTCCAACGTTTTCTAAATTTCCACCCCACCAATGACCTGATAATTTTTGATTAGGTACATTTCCAACACCTTCAACAATTATTAGCCAATCTGGGTTAACAGATAAAATTGCATTACCGCATCTTTCAGCTGCTAATCTCCAATCTGTAGACTGGTCATCATTACCCCATCTAGCTCTACCGTGGGGTTCATTTTTTAGGTCTGCACCAATAATATTTTTTTGATATCTGTAGCGTTGAGCTAACATTATCCAAGTGTTTATCCAGTCAGCTTCGCTAAAGCCGTCACCGTACCATAATTCTGGTATTCTATCATCATTGAGACGATGACAATCTAACAGAATAAATAAACCTTGCTTCTCGGCTTCTTTAATAATTATATCCATAGCCTCAATAGGCTGTTTACCCTGAAAGTCTTTATTAGAGCCTATAGAATAATTAACCCAACCAATATATGAAGATCGCAAAGCATTTACTGAGAAAGGAAAACGAATCAGATTAAATCCCAAACTCTTTATTTGGGTAAGCATATCTATATAGTCTCTAAAGGCTAAACCATGAGGAATATGAACATCTGTTTCCATTCCAAACCAATTTACACCTTTGAGAATAACCGGGTCTCCATTAGCATCAATAATTTGCGCACCACGAGTTGAGAATGGAGTTGGAAAAGATAACATAAGAGTGTCCTATATTACATTAATTATGCTTTTACACTGGTCTAAATACATAATTAATAGACGCTTTCCAATGATGTTTTGTGAATATGAATTTCAACTTTTTAAGTTATTAATTTTATTCCTGTAAATCTATTCATATATCATCACGATTTTTGATACCAGTTCTTTAAGGACATTGCGATTCAATCAATAATCATTAATGTTTTTGCAAATAAATATTTAATTTGAAGTATATAGTTTTTCATAAGTTTAATTTATCTTTTTTAAGATATGAATGTATAAATTAAAAAATATTAGATTATGGATACAGTAATTTTAAGAAATTACAACTTGTAATATGTATATATTTTTACTTACAAAATAATGAAGCAAATCAATTTGTAGAGAAATATAAAACACAAGCCTCATACAAAACTAAATAGTTTTATGGCTAAAAAACAATATTAAGTATTCTAGATCATTAATCAAAAATGGAAGATATGATTTAGTCCATAATTATTGATGATTTCAAAACTAAATTGATTGAAATCTAATTTCAATTAATCAATTAGCAAAAGTTATATTTCAACAATTATTTGACCCTGGATAACCTTCCGTACCTTAACTTCTATAAAAAATAGTGAGTATATAAATACTATTTTCAAAAGTCAATATATTTGTTATTTTTATGTTTTTTAATTTTTTGTTAGATTTTTATAATATTTTTACTGCTCATTGTGTCAGCTTTTTCTGAGAGAATACTTTCCTTAATAGGATAAAAAGTTACTTTAGATACCTTTATCTAAAATCTAAGTGTTTTATCCACCTTATAAAAATATACTTCGTTAACTTACACAACGGTAAGTAACAAAACTGACTCAATACTTTCAAATTAGAGGTTGTACTTAGATCCGAATTTCTGTTGAAAATATCCAAAAATTTTTCTTGTGATTCGTAATCATACTACAACTCAGAATTTGCATACTTCAATCAGGGTGTATCAAATAACTCTCTATAGAACATTTATTAATTTGAGGGGATATCCTTTTGGAAAATATTAGCTCTACCGTAGCTCCTAAGTCTGACTTGCAGAACGTTGATTATTCAATTCAAACTTCACCTGCGTCTGTTGAAAATACTTCATCCCAGATTCTTAGTACAGGTAGTGAATCAGCCTCCTATAATTTTGGTTCAGATGCTGTACAGGTTGCTCCAAACTTAACTATTACTGATACAGAGGGTGATTTGGATGCAGCCAGAGTAATTATTGATGATTTCAAGTCTGGAGATGTTCTTTCTCTTGGAGGGCAACAAAATGGTAGTGTTACGATTGGTGGTATAACTTATACTTTAGACTATGATGAAACCACTGGTGTTCTCAGAATAGATGGTACAGCTAGTGAAGCCAACTATCAAGAAGCATTAAGAGCAGTCACTTTTAGTACTACGAGTGAAGATACTTCTTCTCGCGATATTCAATTTTCTTTAGGAGATAACTTAGCAAGTCCAGAGAATGGTCATTTTTATGAGTTTGTTAGTGATGATGGTATTACCTGGACAGATGCTAAAACTGCCGCAGAAAGTCAGACATACTTTGGATTGACAGGTTACCTAGCCACCATTACCTCTGAAACAGAGCAAAACTTTATTGATGATAAAGTACAGGGCAATGGCTGGATTGGTGGTAGTGATGATACAGGGCAAGGGACAAATGGGGAAGGAGATTGGCGCTGGGTAACAGGACCAGAAGCGGGAACGCAGTTTTGGTCTGGTAGTGGACTTACTGGGAGCAGCGTTAATGGAGCATATGAGAATTGGAAACAGGTTATAGATCCAAATAACCCAAGTAACGATGGAACAGTAGAACCTAATAATAATAATGGGAATGAGAACTATGCTCATATCATCGGTGATACTGCAGCCGGTGAGATAGGTACATGGAATGACCTAAACAATACTGAAACTTTACAGGGATTTAAACCCCAAGGCTATATCGTTGAGTACGGCGGTCTAGAAGGAGAAAATACACCTCAGATAACTGGTAGCGTCGAGGTAAATATTACCGGCGGTCCTGTACAATCAGGAGAAAGTGATTGGGAAGTTATCGCTGTGGATGACTTTGATGATGACAACAACGATGACATCGTCTGGAGAAACAAAGAGTCTGGAGAATTGGGTATCTGGCGAATGGATGGTACCACAGTTGTGAAGAAGCAAACTATTGCGACAATTGATCCAGATACAGGTTGGGTACCTGTTGATGTGGGTGATATTGATGGTGATAATAAAGCTGATTTTGTATGGCGCAACTCTCTGACAGGAGAGAATGGTATCTGGACGATGGAAAGTAGCGATACCATTAAGGATCAGTTTGATATAGAAGCAGTAGCAGATAGCAATTGGGAAATTGTAGCTGTAGGGGATGTTGGTAATGATGGCAGGGATGATTTAATTTGGCGTAATAGTGATAATGGTCAGAATG
>ERZ1740062.116-NODE-116-length-61987-cov-14.844539_pt1 | contig 61987 bp, 34 predicted proteins | sample MGYA00581741_ERZ1740062 | MGnify/ENA primary metagenome ERZ1740062 (study PRJEB43018, sample SAMN04849747) | marine metagenome | isolation source: floating plastic debris | place: Pacific Ocean | collected 2008-09-01 | study: EMG produced TPA metagenomics...
GGTTCCTGTAAAATTTTACAAAAATGGTATATCTTCCAAAAGTGGATGCTCCCCGTTCCGGATGTAAACACGTAGTCTGTGGGTAAGTCCTGTAAAGTAATAAATTAGGTAAATTAGGACTTACTTCTGATTCACATTTATCACCACCGATTCCGAAAAACGAAAATAAATTTTGCAATCTGAAAAAATAAAAGTACCCTAGTTAGGTGATGTTCGCACTCGCTTACCTAAATTAGATAAGTGGGATAACCTAGACTGCCACCAATGATGAAATGCGAGATTAACTCGCTTTTGCTTAAACTAACCAACGTTGCAGTAGAAGTTCTTAGCTAATAAATAGGAATGGGGATTATCAGAGCCTTTTCTTCCTGAATTTTCATCTTATGTGAAAAACTCAGCGGAAAACCTAACCTCTCTATCCTTGAGAGAATTACTCTAAAAATAAGTTTTTAAAAACCTGTTGATTTATCAGGATTTATTCAGTTCCTTTTTAAAAATTAGGATCTAATACCTGATGGAAGCTAAGAACTAGTAACTAAATTGAGAGTGCAAGATTGAGAGTGCAAGGAAACCTTCATGGTAATTTAACTAAAAAGAAGTATGGCTGGGAAAAAAAATCGACGAACCTGGTGTCTAGGTCAACATCAACTTAATTCAAGATGTCCAATCTGCTGTATTGTTCCTCCCCACATGTTGGAACAAATGGCTGTAAATGGTACACCTAAACAGCGTGAATGGGCTTTCCAAACTTTAAATACTTCAACACAGTTTCGTGCAGACAGAAGTGTTACAAAAGCGATGAAGTCTTCCTCACAAGATGGTACCAAGCATCGTACAATCTATGATGCTAAAAATGCGAAGAAATTACCTGGGGTCTTAGTTCGAGGTGAAGGAGACCCAGCAGTTGACGATCATGCGGTAAATGAAGCTTATGATGCTGCTGGAGCAACCTATGATTTGTTTGAGCAAGTATTTGAACGTAATTCTATTGATAATAAAGGATTGTCTTTAGACTCCACAGTACATTACGGTTTAAATTATGAGAATGCCTTTTGGAATGGCTCCCAAATGGTCTACGGTGATGGTGATGGAGAGATATTTGAACGTTTTACCAAAAGTGTTGATGTGATTGGACACGAGTTGACCCATGGTGTCACCCAACACGAAGCTAGTTTAATTTATTTCGGTGAATCTGGAGCACTAAATGAGTCTTTCTCCGACGTTTTTGGTTCCTTAGTCAAACAATGGTTGAAAAAACAAACAGCAGCAGAAGCAGACTGGATTATTGGAGAAGGTTTACTAACTAAGAAAGTCAATGGAATAGGTATTCGTTCCATGAAAGAACCAGGGACAGCTTATGATGACACCGTTCTAGGGAAAGACCCCCAACCTGCACATATGAAAGACATTTACACAGGTACAAAAGATAATGGTGGAGTACATATAAACTCAGGTATTCCCAACCGAGCTTTTTACATCGCAGCATTAGAAATGGGCGGTTACGCTTGGGAAAAAGCAGGTAAAATTTGGTATACCGCATTATGCGATCGCTTAGATTCTCGTACTGATTTTATAAGTGCGGCTGAAATTATAATTAAAGTTGCAGGAGATCTGTATGGTGATAGTTCTAAAGAACAAAAAGCAGTGGAGAAGGGTTGGTGTGAAGTGGGATTACAGGTATTAAGCAAATGTTAAGGGAGAATTAGAAGTAGGAATATAAGTAGTCATTGATAGTTTATAAATACGTATAAACCAAGAGAAATTCGTAAAAATTACTCTATCTTGCTTCTTTTTTAGGAAATCTGTAACCATAGATAATTGATTGTAAGTGACAAAAGAGTGAAGATTGTATCCATCGAGATTTGTCACTTACAGTTACTATGCGAATTTATTTTGAGCGTACGGGTGGTTTTGTTGGCAATATCAAGACTAGAATTGTTGACACTGTCAATCTTCCTGAGAGTGAGGTTTATACTTTAGAGCAAATGATTGAAGTTGCTGATTTTTTTCATATTCCTTGTAATCTTGATTCTTCTAAGGTCATTTCTTTAGAGGATGATACTATTTTTGCTCAAAATTACTCACAGAGGAATGACTGCTTTCAATATGAACTAACGGTTGAAGACAAGGATAAGCAACATACTATAGTTTTTAGTGAAACATCAATACCAGATAATTTAAAACCTTTGTTTGACTGGCTGAATAATGTATCTACTTAATTTGGTGATCAATAATTGATTAAGTGAAAAGTTGATGGTGAGAGATTTATCCCTCTCACTCAAAAAAATACTTCTGCAAGACCAAAAATTATATTTCTTTATTAAACTAAAACTAAGATTTCATCCCTTGAGCAACAAATTTAACTAAACGAGCGATCGCAATTTCTACCTCTTCTGGAGAACCTCCCGGTACAAGCTTTCCCGATTGACCAACTTGATTTAAGGTACGGATTAGTATTGCAACTACTAAATCTATTTTCCAATCTAGTTCTAAACGTGTTTGATGGGGAAGTGCTCGTTGAAGAATATCTAAAAAGCGCTGTTTACTTTCATCAAATTCCTTCTCTGAAAGTTGCTGTATGGGTAGAGGTTCAGCACGACAACGACCGACAAATTGAGCGCGAATCATCCCTGCTTCCCCCATTTGTGATACCATCCTCAAAGGAGGAGCAAAAAAAGCTTCCATAATTTTCTCTACAGACAATTGTCCGCTTTGATTCTCATATTCCGATAATTGCTCTAACTGAGCTGGAACCATTTGCTTCGCAACTCTTCTTACAACCGCAACAAAAAGCTCTTCTTTTGAACCAAAATGATAATGAACAGCAGCGATATTAACTTCTGCTTCCCGAATGACATTCCGTAAAGTGGTCCCTGCAAAACCTTTCTCTGCAAATAGTCGCTCAGCAACGTTGAGAATTTGCTCTTTTGTATCGGTCGTTACTACAGTATTTTTCATTTTAAACAAACGTTTGAATAATATATAAATTCAATTATAATTGACCGGCTTTGTAAACTTCCTATTCCTATTCTGGGGTATATAAGGGACATCCAAAAATTAAATTACTCAATTTCCGTATCTAATACAACTATCAGATTTTTCTCCCTTTCTCTTGGTGCGCATTCCCTAGCGCTTTGAAAAAGCGCAAAAGTCTGGTCTTCTCCCAAAGGGAGAGGCTAGCGCCAAGGGGGTTTCCCCCATGCACCGCTGCTCCCTCTGCTTCCCCTGCTTCCTCTGCTCACCAAAACGATTGATTATTTTTTTAATTGGAAGTCCCTAAGGCGAGTATTGGACAAAATGTTTTAAATACAAGAGTGCTTTCTTCGCATTCATCTACAGTACTTAGGAAGTACATGAGGTACATTTTCCCCCGAAAATTTTTTCCCGGATTTTTTTCTTATAACGATATTAGGTTCACCTTACTCAGATAAAAACGGCTGTAAACCTATAAAACGAAATCAGAATGCTTTGTTCGCGATGATTAAATTATAACTATAAACGGAACTAAAAGAATTCATTCTAATTATCGCAACAGTATGTATGCAATTCAACAAATGAATCTATCAAACGTATGATTGACGATAATTAAAACGTATGTTTGAATTGTATACATGAGAAAACTTTATTAAAAAAATATAAGCCCCACTGGAGGGAAATATGATGAACCCAGACTTGACTCCCCATTCCCAGATATCAGGTGATGAAACACTTGATGAGGGAGAATATTCTCAAGATGTGGAGAATCAGCATCGAGATAATTTCAAATTGCTTCGCTACTCCATTTTGGGGGTACTGGGATTGATGGTAGTAATAGGGGCTATTTTTACAGCTAACAATTTAACCAAGACAGAACCTGAGAAAAAAGAAGTTGCTGTTGCTCGTCCATTACCAGTAAGCACTTTGCGAGTAGAAACCGTCAACTCCTATCAAGTATTGCGGACTTACACCGGTGAGATTGCCGCAATTCGGACTAGCGAGTTAGGATTTGAGCGGGGTGGAAAGCTAGTAGAAGTTTTTGTTAAAGAAGGCGATCGCGTTAGAGCAGGACAACCTATAGCAAAGCTTGACGTAAGTAACTTACAGATGCAAAAGTTGCAGTTAGAAGCTCAAAAAGCCCAAGCGCAAGCCAGATTAGATGAACTTATAGCAGGTCCACGCAGCCAAGATATTGCCGCATCTCGGGCAGCAGTTGATGATCTTAAACAGCAATTACAGTTGCAGAAGACCAAACTTCAGAGACGAAAATATCTTTATGGAGAAGGAGCGATCGCGCGAGAACAGCTTGATGAAATTGCTTTTGGAAAAGACTCCTTAAATGCTCGTTTGCGACAAGCTCAGAGTAACTTAAACGAACTTTTAGCCGGAACTCGCACAGAGCAAATCGCCGCCCAGCGAGCTGCTGTAAAACAACTAGAAGCGAGTATATCAGATTTACAGATTAATATAACCAAAAGTACTATAAAAGCACCATTTGCAGGTATTGTATCAGCCCGCCAAATTGATGAAGGAACAGTAGTAAATACTGGTCAAGCAGTGGTGCGTTTGGTAGAAAATACTAGTCCAGAAGCCAGAATAGGCATGCCTACAACTGTAGTAAATAGATTGCGAGTTGGTAGTCCTCAAAGGGTACAGATTAACAATCAAACTTATTCAGCCAGAGTAGCTTCAATTTTGCCAGAAGTGAATTCCAGTACCCGGACTCAAGTAGTTGTATTGAAATTAGAATCTTCCCTAATATCTAAAATGAACCCCGGTCAAACAGTTAGGTTACAACTGACAGATAATATTCCGACCCAAGGATTTTGGCTGCCTAATAAAGCTTTAACTCAGGGATTGCGAGGACTTTGGACAAGTTATGTATTAACTAAACCTTATAAAGAAAATACTAGTACTTCCAGAAATGCGTTTGTGCTTGAGCAACGTAGTGTAGAAATATTACATCAAGAGAGCGACAGAGTTTTAGTACGCGGAACTTTGCAAGAGGGAGACAAAATTGTTGCTAACGGTCTTCATCGCTTAGTTCCTGGGCAGATGGTGCGTCCGATTGGGGGAGAGGTGAATGATGGAGGGTGAAAGATGAATGGTGAAAATACATACATAGTAAAAGACTCAGGACTTACGCAAAAGCAACGTAATGCCCTCCGAGACGTTAGCTAGCGCTACACTACGTGAACGCGTAGCGTGTCCGCTAGGACTTTCCGTTTGCGACGTATAAGCTCTATCGAGCACGCTAACGCGTTTGCATAGCATAACGTAGTTAACGCATAGTTCTTGAGATTGCTTTCCTACACTACGTGACCGTCGCTTCGGACAAATCTTCGTTGCGTAAGTCCTGAGACTAAAAAAATTTAATAATAAGAAAAATTTTAATAGAAATATATACAAGCAGAACTTATCTCTAATTCACCACCCACTAACCATGGTTCTTCCCTTTTTTCGTAATATTCGTCTTCTAATCCTAACTTTCATATTGATCATATTCTGGGGACTATCGGCGTTTCAATCTTTACCACGTCAGGAAGACCCGCAGTTAGTTGCACGGACTGGTATTATCACTACTATTTTTCCAGGAGCTAGCGCAGAACGTGTAGAAGCGCTGGTTACGGAAGTGATTGAATCAGAAATGTCTGAAATTAAGGAAATTGATACTATTACATCTGATTCTCGTATCGGTTTGTCTACAATTTCGATTGAACTAAAAGAAACAGTAGCTGAAGCTGAACCTATTTGGACAAGAGTACGAGATAAGCTAGCAGATGCAACTCCACAATTTCCATCAGGAGTGTTGGAACCCGATTTAGATGAAGCAGAGACGCGAGCTTATGCTGTAATTGCATCTTTGGTTTGGGATGGAGGAGACGAACCGAATTACGCTATTCTAAGACGCTTTGCTCAAGAGCTTGATGTCCAACTCCGGGGAGTAGGAGGAACTGAGAAAGTAGATACCTTTGGTTTTCCTTCAGAAGAAATCACTGTTGAAATCAATCCATCAGATTTAGCATCTGTAGGTTTAAGTACTCAACAATTATCCCAGCAAATACAGCAAAGTGATGCCAAAATAAGTGCTGGACAACTGCGGAGTCCGCGAAATACCGTCGCAATTGAGGTGGAAGGGGAACTTGATTCAACTGAAAGAATTCGTCAAATACCGATTTCTTCCACTACAAGCGGACAATTTACTCGTTTGGGAGATATTGCACGAGTTACTAGAGGTATCAGGGAACCAGTTACAGATTTGGCTTTGATTGCTAGCAAACCAGGAGTCAGCTTGGGAGTCCTGATGGAATCAGGGAATAGGATTGATCTATGGGCAAAAAAAATCCGTTCGACCTTGGATGATTTTCGCAAGCGTCTTCCGAATGGAATTAAATTGGAAGTAATTTTTGACCAAAGTAGTTACGTGGAAACACGTTTGAATAACCTTATATCTAATTTGCTATTTAGTGCTTTCCTCGTAGTCGCTGTAACTTTTGTGGGGATGGGTTGGAGGTCTTCTCTTATTGTTGGTGCTGCCCTACCGTTAACAGTTTTTGCAGTATTTGGTGAGTTACAAATTTTTAATATTCCCATTCATCAGATGTCAGTCTCGGGATTAATTATCGCCTTGGGTTTGTTGATTGATAATGCAATTGTGGTTGTAGACGAAATTCAAGTTGAATTGGAACATGGATTAAAGCCAAAAGATGCGGTGGTGAAAACCGTTAATTATTTAACAATTCCTTTGCTGACATCAAGTTTAACTACAATTCTTACCTTCTTACCAATTGGTTTATTACCAGGAGGAGCGGGGGAATTTGTTGGTTCCATCGCTTGGGGAGTAATTATGTCCCTGGTTTCTTCTCTAGCAATATCTTTGACAGTAATTGCAGCCCTTTCCGGACGTTTTCTGGGAAAAGTTCAAGTTGAAAATCAAGATACTCATTATACTCGCCCGAAACGCAAATCCCGTAAATCTTTACTATCGAGACTTCTATCAATAATTAAAAATCCCCATGCTTGGTGGAATCATGGTTTTTCTTCACCTTTTTTAGGTCGGATTTATCGTAAAACTTTAGATTGGGCTACAGCTAAACCAATAATAGCTATTGTTTTATCAATGATATTACCCGTAATGGGTTTTATGAATGTAGGTTCTCTACCAACTCAGTTTTTTCCTTCCCTTGACCGCGACCAGTTCCAGATTGAAATGGAATTTCCCGCTCAAACTTCCATTGCTCAAAGTCGCTCTGATGTCCTCCGCGCTCGTCAACTGATTCGTGAGCATTCCGAGGTAGAGGAAGTCCACTGGTTTGTCGGTGAAAGTGCCCCCAAATTTTACTATAATTTTACCGGGGGAATACAAAATGCTGCTTACTATGCTCAAGCCATGGTACAGCTAAATACAGATGCAGGTGTTAGGGAACTAATTCGGACTTTACAAGATGAGTTAGATGAATCTTTCCCTCAAGCAAGGGTTTTAGTCAAACAACTAGAGCAAGGACCACCATTTGAAGCTCCTGTGGAAATGCGGATTTTCGGTCCCGACATCCAACAACTGCGAATATTAGGAGCTAAAGTCAGGGAAATTTTAACCCAGATACCCGATGTGACTCATGTAAGGGATGACTTAACCGAGACTTTACCCAAGCTGGGATTAAAAGTAGACGAAGAACAAGCACGGTTAGTAGGACTTGATAATACAGCGATCGCTCAACAGTTACAAACTTATTTAGAAGGTTCGGTCGGTGGTTCGATTCTGGAATCTACAGAAAATTTGCCCGTAAGAGTCCGGATTGCAAATTCCAACCGGGGAGATTTATCTCAAATTGCTTCGCTTAATTTACAACCCAGTCAACAAGGTGGTTCCGAACAAAACTTACGTCCCTTATCAGCATTAGGAAACTTTAGCCTCATTCCTCAGTTAGCTAAAATTTCCAGACGTGACGAGCAAAGAGTGAATACCGTCCAAGCTTTTATTTCTGCTGGAGTCTTACCTTCAGTAGTTTTGGGAGAATTGCAAGAACGTTTGGAAGCAGAAAAATTTGAATCTCAACTTCCTCCAGGATACAGATATGAATTCGGGGGAGAACAAGCTGAAAGCGGGGAAGCTACGGGGAATCTGATGTCAACTGTGGGATTGCTGGGGTTAATTATGGTAATTACCTTAGTATTATCCCTGGGTTCCTTCCGAATGGCTGGTATTGTTTTTGCTGTGGGGGTTGGTTCGGTTGGTTTAGCTTTATTTGCTCTTTGGGCTTTTGGTTCGGTGTTTGGATTTATGGCAATTGTGGGGACAATGGGTTTAATTGGTATTGCCATCAACGGTGCCATTATCATTTTGTCAGCCTTTAACGAAGATGAGCAAGCCCGTCAAGGTGATGTCAAAGCAGTGCGGAACGTTGTAGTTAAAGCAACTCGTCACGTCCTAACTACAACCATTACAACAATGGTCGGTTTTATCCCCCTAATTATTGACGGTGGTAGTTTCTGGTTACCTTTAGCAATTGCGATCGCTGGTGGTATTGGTGGTTCTCCTTTTCTAGCACTTTATTTTACCCCTGCTGCTTATTTACTGGTGAAGAGAAGACGCAAGGGTTCGGGTAAACAGAAGTTGATTATTCCTGCTACTGGGACTTAGACAAAAAAGAAGCAGAAAAAAAGCTTCAAATCCATTAAATTATTCTGAGGGGGTTTGGGGGATTCTCCCCCAATTCTTGATTTTCATGTATGGCACTACGCCGGATATGTTAGGACATTTTTATTTCTTATTTGGAGGGGGTTTGGGGGAGAATCCCCCAAGTCTTTCTTCTTGTGAACTTCGCAATGACGGTTATTTTAAGGGACATTATATTACGCACTCGTAACGAAAGAAAAATAAGGCTTTGCGTAAAGCCTGACAGCATAGCTAACGCTTAAGACAAAGTCTGCTCGACAGAGCTTATACTTCCCTAGGGTCGTAATCACCTAAACAGGTAGTCCGTGGGTAAGTCCTGAGAAAGTACTGTTTCTATAGGTGTCTTGAATAAAACTTACTATCTTAATAAAAAAATATGTTTTCTTATTTAACTTTTATATTTATATAGGATATTAGTATCAAATAAATCTGTAAAAACCAGTTATAGAATAAAATGTATCCCATCTATAGATTATTGCATTTAAAATCAACTAAAGACTTTAACAAACGTTATCAAAAAAGATTTTTTCAATTTATTTTATTTGCAATCATAGCTGCACTAACAATAATTGGTTGCAATAGTGCAGAAATTACAGGGTCTTCCCTAGTTAATAGTTCTTCAGAGGATAAGAATACTCTCAATATCTGGTGGGATAAAGGTTTTAACCCCGAAGAAGATGAAGCTTTACGTCAGCTTGTAGGTAACTGGGAGAAGAAGACTGGAAAAAAAATAAATTTGCTTTTTTATACTACTGACTCTTTAGGAGAGAAAATTAATCGCTCATTAAAAGCCGGTAATTCCCCTGATATTGTCATCAGCTTCAAAGCTGAGAGGTCTCCAAATGCTCGCTTGGCTTGGGATAATGAGTTGGTAGATATTTCCGATGTGATTAAACCAGTTGAAAATCTTTACACGAAACCCATTTTACAAACTGTTACTTTTTACAACAATGTAACGAAAAAGCAGGGTTATTATGCACTTCCCATCCACCAGGGAACAATGCATATTTACTACTGGCGGGATTTATTGCAAGAAGTGGGTCGTAGCGAAAAAGATATACCCAAAGAATGGAATAATTTTTGGGAGTTTTGGAAAACACTCCAGGATGATTTACGGGCTAAGAATCAATCTAACCAGAAATCTAATCATAAGTCTAATATACATAGCTTAGGTTTTACCCTTTCAGCAGATGCTGGGGATACCTATTACTTATTCGAGCAAATTTTAGAAGCTTACGATGTTGAGATTATTAGTCCTGAAGGAAAACTACTAGTTGACGATCCCAAAGTACGTCAAGGTCTTATAAACGTATTAAGCTGGTATCAGGATTTTTACCAGCAAGGATACATTCCACCAACCGCTTTGAAATGGCTGAATCCAGATAATAATCGCAGTATTTTGAATCGCGAAATCGTCATGACTCCAAATGCAACTCTGTCTATACCTGCTGCAGTACGTCAGGATTCTGATATTTATCAAAACAGGTTAGGAATTCTAGAGTTTCCCCATAAGCCAAGTGGTGAACCGATGCAGCATTTAACAATGGCAGAACAAGCAGTAATACTGTCTAAATCAAAAAATCAGAAATTGGCTAAAGAGTTCTTGAAGTATTTAGTACAGACCCAAGTAAAGAAAGATTATCTCACGAAAGCAGGAGGACGTAATTCACCAGTTTTAAAGCCAGTATGGGAAGATACTTTTTGGACTAACCCCCAAGACCCGCACATTTCCTTTGCCACTAAGACTTTTAATGAAGGTAAAATTCGCTATTTTTATATCTCTCAAAGTCCTGCTTACAGCCAAGTTTTAGATAGAAATATTTGGGGAAAAGCCCTTAACCAAGTTCTTGTAGCTAAAGTCTTGCCAGAACAAGCAGCAGATGAAGCGATCGCTCAAATCAAGGAAATTTACCGTGCATGGGAAAAGAATTAAAAAGCTGGCTCTTTAATTTTAAACTTTAATTTTAAACTTTAATTTCTAAGTTCTTGCAATTGAAGATGGCAACATGAAATTCTGGAAGCAGCATTTAACAAAAAATATTGCAGGTTCTTTTTTATTGCTATCCCTGATGACCGTCGGGGTTGTAGGAGGGGTAACATTTATTAATGCACGAGGAGCTCTCAGAGATGCTGCTTTTGAACGTCTTAAAGTCGCAGCTACCCTTAAGGAAAAAGAAATTAATCGTTGGTTTGATTCCCAGCGAGAAGATTTTCTTTTCATCTTTGAGTTTCCTGATATTAGGGTACAATTACAAACTCTTTTAAATAGGAATTCATCCACAAACAAGTATCAAAAAGCTTATAAAAAATTAGGAAATTACTTACAAGAAATAGGTAATGTCAAACCTAATTTACAGGAAATTTCGATTCTCAATCGCAGTAATAAAATAATTATTTCTAGCAATAAAAATCGTGAGGGTCAGTACGAATTATTAGCAAATGTCAGCTATGTGGAATTTCCACCTATTTTTTATGTTTCACCACAGACTGGTAAACTCACAGTTACCTTAGGAAAAATTCTACGTGATGGTGCAGGAGAACGTCAGGGTATTATTTTAGCCAATTTGAGTTTAGAAGTAATAGATGAGATTGTCAGAGAAAGAGCAGGTTTGGGTGAAAGTGGCAAAATTTATCTAGTCGGCTCTTTGGGAAATAGTAAAAAAACGTTTATAGCTAAAGGTAACAATCTTGAGAATACTAAGAATATTACTTCAGACGGTATTGATACAGCAATGGCTGGTATCAGTAGTTATGGAGAATACGTGAATTATGCAGGGGTTTCTGTATTGGGAGAATATCGCTGGCTGAATGAGCAAGACCTAGCATTATTAGTCGAAATCAGTCAAAAAGAGGCATTTTCCCCGGCACAAAAATTGGCGAATGAGATTATGTTGCTTGGTTTATTATCTGTGGCGGTATTATTGATAGGAGTATATTGGCTATCACGTCAGTTGAGTATATACCGAAGACAATCAGACAGTTATAGCAATCAGTTAAAAGCAAAAGCACAAGAAGCAGAAACCGCAAACCATGCAAAAAGTGAATTTTTGGCAAATATGAGTCATGAATTGCGTACTCCTTTGAATGCAATTTTAGGTTTTGCACAGTTAATGAAACGAGATAGAATGCTTTGTTCTACACAACGGGAATCTTTAGAAACTATCAACCGTAGTGGAGAACATTTACTGTCTTTAATTAATGACGTGTTAGATATGTCAAAAATTGAAGCAGGACGTAGTGTTTTACACCCAGAGCCTTTTAATTTACACCTTTTGTTAAAGACTCTCCAGGAAATGTTCAAATTACGAGCAACTGCAAAAGGTCTATTTTTAAAGTTTGATTTAGATCCAAATTTGCCTCAGTGTATCATTGCGGATGAAGGTAAACTCCGCCAAGTTTTAATTAATCTTTTAAGCAATGCAATTAAATTTACTGAGAAGGGAGGGGTGACTCTCATACTTCGGAGAAAAAATTTAGCAATAAACTCCTTATGTTCCCTACATTTTGAAGTAAAAGATACAGGGACAGGTATCGCTTCTAAAGAAATAGATAAAATTTTTGATCCATTTGTACAGACTGCGAAGGGTGCTCGAAATAAGAACGGGACGGGTTTAGGACTTGCAATTAGTCGCCAATTTATCAAACTTATGGAAGGTGATATAGCAGTCACTAGTATTTTAGAAGAAGGTTCTAGTTTCAGTTTTGATATCAAAGTTACCTTGCCCGAAACATCAGAAGAACTATGTTCGGAAAAACAGAGAGTATTAAAAATTGCACCATCTCAACCGAATTATCGCATCCTGATAGTAGATGACAGTTTAGAAAATCGCAATTTATTAACTAAACTATTAGATACCGTTGGCTTTGATACTCGTAATGCAATAAATGGTAAAGAAGCGATCGCTTTGTGGGAGACATGGAAACCCCACTTGATTTGGATGGATATGCAAATGGATGTGATGGATGGTTATGAAGCAACCAGGCAGATAAAAGCTAGATTGAAAAATCAAAGTACAACACAAAGTACAACACAAAGTACAACTATTATTGCTCTGACTGCAAGCGCTTTTGAAGAACAAGAAAAAGATATTTTTATCGCAGGTTGTGATGATTTAGTTCGTAAGCCTTTTCAGGAAGAGGTTATTTTTGAGAAGATGAGTCAATATTTGGGAGTAAAGTATATTTACGAAGAATATAATTCAGAATCAGACAGTAAATCATCAGTTGATTACGATATCATTTTAACTTCCGAAGACCTTAGTATAATGCCTACAGAATGGGTTACTTCTTTGCATCAAGCAGCTGTACAGGTCGATGCAGATTTAGTTCTCCAGATGATTGAGCAAGTTCCGGAACAGTATAAAGTATTAGCTGATAAGTTGAGACAATTAACTCTACAATATGATTTCGATGCAATTATTGAAGTAAGTTGATAGTTTAGTTTTTTTGTTTTTACTGAATCCAGGCTTGAATTTGCATTAAGAAACGGCTAATCAGAAGGTAGGTACCACAAATTTCGGTTGTCTAACATTATCCGACTCTCACCCCTCACAACTCACCCCTCTTAAACTCTTCCCTACTTATTCCCGATTCTTTCCTAATCTTTAATCATGAACAAACAACCTTAACAAAAGCAGTTGATATCATGATTGTATGTGAAAAGCAGAAGCAAGAATTTCCCATTTCTTTACAAAAAGTTACAGAAGTACAGCCAACAAGTCTAAATGAGATAGTCAATGATTTAGTAGAAAAAGCTCGCAGACATGCGCCAGAAAGTCATCAACGTCAAAGATTGTTGACTCAAATAATTCGATTAATATCTGGTAAACTATGGTGGGAAAATACACCTTATTATCAGGATGCATTACAACAAACATGGTTGTATTTCTGTCGTAATTTATGTGAAGCTACAACAGCTCAGGCAGCATATGACTCGACAAAAGGGAGTGTTGTTACTTGGCTAAATGCATACCTCAAACGTCGGCTTCAAGATGCTTATATTAACTGTAGTCGAGAAGCTGCAATCAAGGTTTCTACAACCACATATCAATCTGCTTCCGGAGAGTTCGGAAGCACCATAGATCCAGTAGATAATTTGGTTGCAAATCCAGATTTTCCGCCTATTTTAGAGCAAGTTAAATATTGGGTAGAAACCGATTCAACAAAGGAATTACAGTCTACTCATATTAAAGGAAATCCAAAAGTTAATTGTCAGACACTAATTTTAAAACGTTTACTCCTAGAAGTAAGTTGGAAAGATATGTCAGCAGAGTTTGGTATACCTGTTTCTTCCTTAAGTAGCTTTTATCAACGTCAGTGCTTGCCTAAAATGCGTAAATTTGCAGAGAAACAAGGTCTTTTATAAAAGGATTTAAAGGATTTATTTCTAGATTTATTTCTATGATAGATTTATTGTTATTAAATCTTTTTATTTTTGGCTCTCCGAGACTTGTTGTGTGAAATTAATACTTAATAACAGCTTTAATTACTATACAGACGGGAATCCAGACTAAAAAAGTATATTCTTATTAAATATTTAATTTTATCTTATTCAAATTCTTATACATAAGCTATTTCAGCCTATTCTTATTATTAATTTATCATAGTGACTCTGGGAGAGCCTTATTTTTAAGACCTGTAGAACCTGTAGAACCTGTAGAACCTGTAAAACCTATAAGAACTTACTTATTTCCTGAGCAAGAGTTAGAGGACGTAGAGGCTTTGTAAATATTGCTGTAACGCCAGAATTGGCAAAGCTTTCTTCAACAGAATATTTACTTTTAGCAGTCATCAATATCACAGGTATTTGCTTAGTTATTGAATTCGCCTTTAATTTTTGTAAAGTTGTTTTTCCATCCATATCTGGCATCATTAAATCTAACAAAATTATATCAGGTTGCTCATTAGTAGCAATTGCGATCGCTTCTTCTCCAGAGCTAGCATTAAGTACTTTCCAATCGGCTTGCATTTCTAAACCTAGTTGGATTAGCGCTCTCACATCTTCTTCGTCGTCAACTACTAAAATACATTTACTCATGATAGTTAAAAGCTCTTGAAACTGAATTTATTATTTTTGTTGTTATCTAATAAAAACTCATAAAAGTATACAAATATACCAATATATAAACCAGAATAACTCCAAGTCTGAAATTTTATTCCTCCAGGGGTAAGTGAATATAAAAAGTACTTCCTTTACCAAATTCACTTTCTACCCAAATTCGTCCCTGATGTTGTTCAATTATACTGCGACAAATAGGTAGTCCTAAACCTGTTCCGCCTTTTTTGCGGGAGTCGGAAGCATCCACTTGCTGAAAACGTTCAAAAATTAGCTGTTGTTTGTCGGATGGTATTCCTCTACCTTGGTCTTGAACTTCTATTTGCAGATAATTTTGATGTAATTTACTGCGTAGCCAAACAGTTTCACCAACCTCTGAAAATTTTATCGCATTACTAAGTAAGTTAGTTAAAGTTTGTAAAATTCGGTCAGAGTCTACTATCACGAATGATGGTGTGGGCAAAACACTCAAAGTAATTTGGTTTTTATCCGCCATGGGCTGCATTGCCTGGGCAGCTTGAATTAATAACTCAGCAGCGTCATATTTTGAGGGCTGCATGGCAATTTTACCAGACTTAATACGCTCTAAATCAAGGATATCATTGACTAAGCGTATCAAACGCTCGGTATTATTAGTTGCAATGTTAATAATTTGTTGACCTTTGGGAGTCAAAGTTCCTAACTGTTGGGTATTTAATAAGTCTAATGCACCAATAATTGAACTCATAGGTGTACGTAATTCGTGACTGACTAGGGAGATAAATTCATCTTCTAGACGCTTATGTTCGGTAATATCATTTATAATATTGAGAGTGCAAATAATTCCATCAAGTTCGATGGATTCTATTGATAGTAATACTGTTTTGATTTCACCTTGTTTGGTGCGCAACTCACACTCTTGATTGTGTAAGGAACCATTTTGTAACAATATCTGCACTGAATTAGTATAGATGTCGGGATTAATCCAAAGGTTCAGATTGTCCGCAGATTCTCCGATAATTTCTGATTGAGAATAACCGCTCATCTTCAAAAAACTGCGGTTAATGTCAATGAATTTATTTTCTGTCAGGGTAGTAATAGTAATTGGATTTGGACTAGAGCGAAATGCTTTGGCAAACTTTTCCTCAGCTGCGGTTTTTTCAGCAATTTCCTGCTGTAGCTGTTGATTCTGGGTTTGCAGCTGCTGTTGCAATTGTCGAATAGTTAAATGTGTTTCAATTCTGGCTAAGACTTCTTCTACTTGCAGGGGTTTGGTAATATAATCAACACCGCCAACTTCAAAGGCTGTAACTTTATCTAAGATATCTCCCAAGGCACTAATAAAGATAATTGGTATATCACGGGTAGATATATCGGCTTTCAAATGCTGACAAACCTCATAACCATTCATTTCTGGCATTTTTACATCAAGTAAAATTAAATCGGGAGGTGCAGCTTTTGCACCCCGCAAACCGGTGGAAGCTTTGGTTACGCTACGAACTTTATATCCTTTGTCTTTAAGTATTTGCGACAGTAAGGCTAAGTTCTCTGGGGTGTCATCAATGACTAAAATATCAGCTTTGGCTTTACTATTGGTAGACTTATTTGTAGATTTAAGCATATTCATCTCCCGGTACATCTCCCCTAGTTAATGCCATGATTGCGTCAAAATCATAGTTATGGGTTAACTGGGTTAGCTTTTGAGCTAAGGTTTGATATTGATTGGGAATCAGTTCAATTAGCCATAAAATGGTATCGGAATCGACTTCAATTGCTGCTTGGTATAATTTGTCAATCCACTCTTGAGACATGGTTTGAAGATGTTGGTTGGTCAAATTCTCTAGATTAGATTTTGTAGATAGATTAACCATAGGTATCTTACAGGAAGTGGTCGCAGATTCTAGTATATTAACTCCAATTTGAAAGTAAAAAATACTACCCTCTTCTGGTTCGCTGAGAACTTGTAAATTCCCTCCCATTAACTCCACGAATTCATGACTAATTGCTAAGCTTAAACCAGTCCCATCTCCAGCTTGATAACCGCTAGTAGTTTGAGTGAAGGGTTGGAATAGTTTACCCATTTCTGATGCTGCTATACCGCATCCAGTATCTCTTACTTGGAAGGATAGTAAGGCAGAAGGGGATTTAGGAGTTATTGCGGATTGTTCTCCACCTCCTCCCTGTTCCCTGCGAACTGTCAAAGTAACTGTTCCTTTGTTGGTAAATTTGATCGCATTACTTAATAAATTAGATAATACTTGACTGAGTTTATTGGCATCAATCAAAATATTTTGGGGTAAATTAGGAGCTAAATCAAATTGAAGTAATAAATGTTTGATTTCAGCTTTTGCTTGAAAAGTGCCTTGCAAGGTTTGTAATAAACTGTATAGGTCGCAAGATTTTGATTGTAACCTAGTCTCTCCAGCTTCAATTTTTGATATTTCTAAAATATCATTAATTACATTTAAAAGAGATTTACCACTGCGGTTGATAATTTGCAGATATTCTTGTTCTTGAGGATTTAAAGACGTATTTTGTTGCATTAAGTCCGAAAAGCCAATAATTGCATTCAGAGGAGTTCGCAATTCGTGACTCATATTACCTAAAAATGTGCTTTTAGCAAGATTTGCAGCCTCAGCTTGGTTTTTTGCCATTTTTAAAAGTCTGGCGTTTTCTTTCTCCTGTTCTAAAAGTTTAGCTTGTGCTAATGCGATTCCAACCTGTGCAGAAACAGCTTCTAAAAGTTCAATTTCATCTTTGCTCCATTCACGAATGCGATCGCATTGATGCAAAACTATAATTCCATTTGCTTGTCCTTGATATGATGTTCTGACTGACAACATGGATTTTACTAACCATTGTCTGCAAATATATCTAACTAAGTAGGGTTCTACTTCAACATCAGTAGTAGCACAAGCACTATCCCGTGCTAAGACCTTTTGAGCGTGAGAATTGTTGGGAATGGGGATATTTATTCCCAACATGGAGGAATAATTTGGCAATCGGTATTCAGCAACTAATGGTATTTGTGGTTGGGGATTGTGAAGATAAGTATGAATATGACACCGACTAACACCAAATATTTTACCAACTTGGTCAACGGTGATTTGAAAAATTTGTTGACTATCTAAGTTATTCCGAATTTTTTGGGTAATTTGTTTTAATAAGCTGTTGCGTTCTAGTTGATTAATGAAAGCCATCTCGACATTTTTTCTTTCTAATTCTGCTCCGGTTCTGGCTGCAAAAATTTTTAAAATTGATTCTTCGGTTTCTGTATTTTCTGGCAGTTCTTTAGTATCTAATGCTGCTATTAAACCAATAATTTTATCACTTTTATCAATTAGAGGAATACCAATATAGCTTTGTGCCCCAAAGCAGGTTAAATATGGGTCTTGAGGAAATATAGATTGCACCGAGTCAGAATATTTGCGCATTTCCCCATTCATTAACTGTCCGCAGGGAGTGGGTGCTAATTCATACTCAAAATTTTCCCCAAATTCTTCTCCAGTCCAAACAGCTAAAGTACGTACCCTATCTCTTGACTCCGAAAAAAATCCAGCGATGAAAGCGTAACGCATTCCCAGGATAGTTGCTAAGGAGCGGACGCAAGAACGAAAAAATTCACTACCAACTTGTGTGGTAGTTCCTTCTACAATCAATTGCAGTGCTTCTTCTCTTCGCTTGCGTTTAGTAATATCTCGAAAATACCAGATTCGACCGTAATATTCTCCAGTACTTGCTTGTACTGGACTTGAGTAACGATCGACAATTCTTCCATCTTGGAAATAAATTTCATCTCGACTGATTTCTTCGGGATGTTCGTAGAGATAATTAATTTTTGCTAAAAATAATTCTGGATATGATACTTGATTTACTACATAGGCTAGTAATTTGGGAGAACTACCTTCACTAATAATCGTTTCTGGTATTTGCCATAACTCACAAAAATGCTGATTATAAGACACAACTTGCCGATTTTCATCTATAACCAAAATTCCATCGATAGTCGCATCTTGTTGTGCCTTTAATAAAGCATTGTTGCGACTAAGCAGGTCTTCTAGATGATTTTCTGGGTCTATTGGTTCATTATCTGGCATTTATTTAAATTTAAGTAAATAAACTTATAATATAAAAAAATATTGTAATTATTTTTGTTCATTTCTGATGTTTTTAGGTTTTTAAAAACTTTACTATTTATTTAATTATCAATTTGATTGATTAAAGTTTGATATAAAGCATGTACTGTTTTTCCATCAATGGGATATTCTGCAAACTGATAATTGCAAGCTACTTGAAATCGACTACCATCGGCGGCTGTAAATATCTGCTGGCGGAGAATTGCGAGCATTTCACTCATGTGTTCCTGAGCTTGAATTTTGTTAAATCCAGACATGCCAATAATAAACTCTCCATTACCCCAGTATCCTAATATTTCTCCGCTACGAAAAACTTTTTGGATTAATCTTCCCCATTTTTGTAGTACTCTGGCACTAATATTATGACCGTATTTAAAGTTGAGTTGACCTAATTGTGCTATCTTCAAAATTGCCAGACAAACAGAGATATCGCTTTCTCCGAATTGATGCAATAAATTATCTAAATGACGTTTAGATTCTACGTAATTATTAATACCGGTTTGTGAATCTTTACTAGAAATAGTCTCCAATAAATGATTCCTTTCTAAACGATTGGTAATTCTAGTTAATAACTCCGCTCCTACAACCGGCTTGGTAACATAATCATCAGCACCAGCAGCAAAAACTTTAGCGATTGTTTCCCCATCCCTGCGGGAAGTCAGAAATAAAATCGGTAAACTTTGCCATTTTTGGTCAGACCGGACTGCTCGACAAAGCTCAATACCACCAATTTCAGGCATTTCCACATCTAATATTAGTAAATCCGGCTGTACAGATTCTAATACCTGCCAAAAATCTTGGGGACGGTCTAAATCCGTAAGTTGAATTCCCCAGGGTGTTAATAAGGGATACAGTGCAGATAAAAACATCGGATCATCATCTACTACTAACACCTTTGCCCCTAGATTGCGATTGCGCTGTAATAGTTGAGATGTTAAATCCCATATTTGTGTTGCACCTACAGGTTTTAATAAGTAAGCACATCCTCCAGACCGCACCACTTTTAAGCGACAGTCTAAATCATCAGATTCACCAATAACTATAACCGGAATTGCTGGAGTTCGTGCTGATAAATCCCTAATAAATGTCAACTCCTGGGATTTCATAACCGGATTGACACTTAATACCACTAAATCCGGTACATGGGTTTGTAACCAATTTTCAGCTAACGGAATATTCTCAACTTGATACCAACTCTTTCCCTGACTTGATGCAAGTTGCTGTAGTTGCTCATACAAGGAAAAATCTGTATCAATTAGTAATAATCTGGCTGTATCTATTGTCCCATTTTTATCACTTCCAGATAAAGCCAGAATTTCTGCTAACTCTTTTACTAAAACCGGTAATCTTTCCTTGATTGAACTATCTTTTTTTTCTAGTAATTCTTCAATATCCCTTGCTAATTTCGTACCGCTTTCCCGTCCAAACATTCCCAAAACCCCGGCTAATTTATGAGCTTCTTTCTCGGCAGAGTTTCGTAATTCTTCAGAAAATTGTCCCTTAGCAATAGCACTCCCAGCTGTATGCAAGACCTTCATTCTTTGCATCATCACATCTTGATATTGCAGCCACATTTTTTCAACATTACTATTGTACTGCTGAGAAACCGAACTGCTTTCATTGCCTGGGGATGCATCAAGAACTTGGGGATTAAAACGATATCCCAAACCATAAACATTCTCAATCGGGTTAGCTGTTGCTACCTTCTTCAACTTTTGTCGCAATCCTTTAATATGAGCTTTGACGCTTTCTTCTAAAGGAGGGTCATCAAAGTTCCAAAGATGGTCAACTATTTGAGCACGACTATATACCCGCGAGGGATTCCTTAAAAATAATTCCAGTAAGTTATATTCTTTCGGTGTTAATTTTAACTCTTTCCCTGCATATTTAACCTGGGCACTACTAGGATCTAAGGATAACTCACCTACCGACAAAATCGATGTAGGAATTACCTCCTTCCGCCTTAACAAAGCCCGGATTCTAGCCTGTAATTCCCCTAAATCCAGAGGTTTACTTAAGTAATCATCAGCACCCGCATCCAGACCACGAATTCGATCAGCGATCGCATTTTTAGCAGTCATCAGTAAAATAGGTGTGGAGCAACCATTTCCACGTAAGCGCTGACATAGGCTAATTCCATCTAGTAAGGGCAATCCAACATCTGTCAGAATAAGTTGATAATTTCCACTCTGAGCGTATTCCCAACCACTTTCACCATCATGAACTGCATCAACAACATAGTTTTGATGGGTCAAAGAATTCACCAACATTTTCACTAAAACTAGATCGTCTTCCAAAAGTAAAATACGCATCTCTAATAATTCAAAATATGGTGTCGCGGCAAATGATCAGCTCTCGTGCATTTTTAATACACAACAGTAAGGCAGAAGGAATAAGATTTTCCCACATTCCGCTCATGTAATCATGAACATACAAATTAAATGTGTAGCAGCTTATGGCAGGAATTTTGGGATAATAAAAAGTATGTAGAGACATATTTATCATGTCCCTACAATCTTCTGCAAGAAGCATTTGCTAATTATAATAGTAGAGAATCGAGAAGAACTAGGGAAGATAAGAGATTTCTAGAAAATCAACCAATCCCCAGCCCTTGCGTTCGCGCTAGCATATCCGATAGGACTTATGCTTCACTCCACTCCGTTCTACTCGCAATGACGACTGTTCATCCGAACATGCACCCCACACGAACGGTTTGTATTAATGATACGGATATGTTAGGACATTTTTATATTTCCGGCTTTGGAGGGGGTTTGGGGGACTCCACGTCACTTCAATCGGGGTTTGGGGGAGAATCCCCCAAGTCTTTATTCTTGTGAAAAAACGTCCTAACCCGAAAGTGTACCGCTATATTTGTATTTCCTAAGACTGCAAATAAAAAGTCATGCACCAGAAGTGTATCTAATACATGTTGTGTATAACTATATAATTTATTCCAGATCCTTCTTAACTAGATCTACCCATCTTAGAGAGAAATTTAGAGAGAAACCTTGCTACAATTTGCACGTCTTTGCCGTGACTGATATGGTTTATACTCAACTAATCTAACATCCCAAGGTCCTCTGACTTCATACTCTACACCACGCCATAAAACCCTTGGCATCCAATAGGAAGATATGAGAGCTAGACTATAAAACCATTGGGTTATTGGAACTCCTATAAAAATTCGCATCGCTGTCACGATAGATATTTGACTAACAGTTTCCCTAGATTGAATAATTACCCTTTGGATAACCTTTTCTAGAGCGATCGCAATTAAGAATAATCCAAATATGTAGATACCATAACTACTTAGAGCAGCGATCGCGCTCTCCCAATCCTGGGAAATAAATGCTGTTATGCCTAAAATTAATAATAAGCTAGGCATAAATATTGTCAGCAATGAGTCTCCAACGACTCCTAGCCAAAAAGGATGATACACTCTTGAGGAAAACAGTTGACGACGCATCCAGCCAAAAAGCCAAGACATTTGACACTCTTCACTATTAACTATTAACAATGAAGGTACAAATTTTAGCTGTTTATTGTAAGCTGTTAAAGTACTGCTGATGGAAGTATCGTCAGTATAAGAATACTTCCACTTATCTAGTAAACCCGTCTCACGAATTAACTGAGTTCTCATTGCTAATGTTCCACCCCAAGGTATTTTATACAAATACATTTGCACCACCGCAGAGAGATTCCACATGTATCGTATTAAAGAACCCCAATTTTTACGATTGGGTGAGTACCACCTATTACCTGTAGTAGCTCCGATACGGTAGTCAGCAAGAGGACTAATCAGGTGTCGTAACCAGTTGGGGTGAACAACTGCATCAGCATCAACAAAAGCAACTACACTATATGAGTTATCCAATTCTGCAACAGCTTGTACGATGGAACTACATTTAAGACTGCAAGTTTCTCGTCGTTGTCTGAGAACTCGAACATCCATATTTACAGGTTGACACTCAGCAATGATGTCATTAATAGTCACCCAGCTGGGGTCATCTTCATGGTCAACAACAAGTTTTAATTGATAATCAGGGTAATTTTGTTGTAAAAGCGATCGCAAACATTTGTCTAAGAATGGATCTGCACCCCGCAAACACAGAATAATTGCAGCTTTGGGTAGCTCTTCTTCTGGCAATAATATTATGTCTGAAGCACTTACATACCGTAGGAACAGAAATGATAACAGTAATTGCAAACTTAACCAAACTAGTAATGCAAAGGATAGAAATATTACTAATTCACTCATCTTAGGCAAAGTAAACACGTCAAATCGCTTCGCTCCAATTCAAAATTCAAAATTCAAAATTCAAAATTACAATCAGTGGGGACTTGTACCCGGAATTAATTAATTCCAAATCCAAAAAAATATCCAAAGTGGTCAATCGGAAAAGCATTAATTAAACTGATGCAATCAAGGTCTATTGATATTAGATGCCCCTGGATAATGAATCTTTCAATGTGTAAATTTCATATTTTCAATTGTTGCAGAAAGTTAAACAATAAAATGATTAATTTTTCTAATACAATTATTTTGCATAAAATTCAAAATTGCTAGATAATTTCTTCATAGAAAAAGGGAATTCCTCTTGAGATTTATGGCTAATATTAAATGAATTACTAGTAGTATATCCTAGATGGTTTTGAGAAGAATCAGTATAGTTTAAAAAGACTTCTTGTCTTGGTACAAAGAAGTTCTGATTCTTTGAACGGTGTATTGTTATGAAAGCACCGGTGAAGAGAGGACCATACAATCCCATAAAGATTGCCATCCAGATAGCTGATTTTTCCATTATTTTACCGGAGATAACTTAGATTCTTAGAGATGAAGAGATGGGAGCAAATATTTGTTTGTATGTAATTAGAACTCATCCAACGAGGATTTATAATTGTGACCAAAAGGTAGTGTAGGAGAGGATAAGCTCTATTTTTAGTCAAGCAAGAGATATGCCTGAGCACAGGTCATAACTTAATTATGTGAATTTTGTGTAAGTCTTGGTTATAACTTGTAGAGAGCAATTACATACAATAGTTAAATTTAGTTAAGCTCATATTCTATTAACAACACGTAAATAGTAGAGCATCAAAAGATAGAAATAAAACTATCTAATTTGAATACACTAAATATTAGTAAATAATGTCAGGTAGAAATAACAGTTAATCATCAAGTGATATATTATCCATTTCTATTGATTCTAGTTAGATAATTACTACATAAATAATATTTTGATAGGTAACTATATTTACATATAGTTTAAAAAGCTGTTTGAAAATTATAAAAAGCATAGGTGAGAAGAGGTACTTAATTTAATCCATAGCTTTTTATATAGGGAAACTATTATTCTCAAGTAATACCTATGAAACTATTGAAACTATATTTATAATTACCAATCATAAATTACTAAGTATCAACTATCAAACTAGAATATCTGACAAATATCTAAGTGGAGTTAAAATGATATCTTCCTATAATTCCCCGGGATTAACAACTTCTTTTTTTGTACATATCCATAAACTTTTTAATGTCATTTTTTTTAATCCAATCTAGAGTTTTTTCTAAACCTTGTGACAAGTTAACTTTTGGCTCATAGCCTAATATTTGACGTGCTTTATTAATAGAATAAGCATAAGGGCGGGACATAAAGTCTACTGCTTCTGGTAATATATCTGGCTCTTTGCGAAATAGTTTTTGTCCTTGAGAACGTATTTTTAAAAACAATTTCAGTTCTTCCTTTGGTAAAGAAGAAGGACAAAATTAACGTGAAATCAACAAATCGCCTTATTTCAATTGCTTTAGGATTTTTAAAAGGCGTTCATTGACACAAAAATAGTGTAAAAGAAGGAATAAAATGTACTATTAAACATATTAATTAGTACATTTCTTAGGACATGGGGAAAGATTGGACTATTGATGCAGTTAACACTAGGCTAAAAGCTGCAAAAGCTCGTGTTGCTGTCGTGCAAAGAGGAAATTCATTAAATTTGCGCGCAACTTTACCTTTAAAACCGGGTTTAAAAGGTAAAGCCAAACAGCAATACATATCTTTGGGGTATCATGCAAATGTGCCAGGACTTCAAAGAGCGGAAGCCGAAGCAAAAGTTGTTTCAGGACTACTTGTAACTGGTGAGTTTGATTGGAATAGATATTTAAAAAAGGTAAAAACTTATTCTCAAATATGGATAGAAAAATTTAGAGAAGATTATATTTGCAAACACGGAGAAAGCGATCGCGCTAAATTCAATTATGAAAATAATTTTAATTTTGCATTTAAAAGAATAGGAGATAATTTAACGTGTGACGAGTTGTTAAAGGTAGCGGTGAGTTTTCCTGCTAATAGTAGTAGGAGAGCAAGGGCTGTAGCCAGTTTAACAGCTTTAGCCGAGTTCGCAAAAATTGAATGCAACATATCCCCTTATAGAGGGAGCTATGGGAATCGCAAAGTCAAAGAACGATATATACCCTCAGATGAAGAGATAGAAGATAAACATCAATTATTTATTAATTCTCAGTGGTTAACTGCTTATGAGTTAATGGCAGTATATGGGTTGCGTAACCATGAGGTTTTTTTCTGTGAAGTTGAAGATATTGAAAAATATACCTTAAAAGTAACTACAGGTAAAACAGGTCCTAGAAGAGTTTATCCTCTAAATATCCACTGGATAACCAAATGGGGAATATTTGAACATTTTAAAATACCCGCATCAGCAAAAAGTCAAAGCCATCGGGAAAACGGGAATAAAATCAATCATGCATTTAAAAAAAGGAATGTAGGCTTTGTTCCTTATTCTCTACGTCATGCTTATGCAATTCGAGCACATAATAAGTATCGAATTTCTATAGCGATCGCGTCTGCTTGGTTGGGTCATTCTCCATCAACTCATTTAAATATTTATCAACGTTGGATAAGTCAAAATGAGCATGAAGAAGCTTTTGAAAGTTTGGTTTTAAGTAAGTAAGTAACCTATCTTTCTTCCGGTGGTACAGTTAGACGTTTCTGACATCTTTCTACATGATACTGATAGCTAGGTCTAGCAGACCCTGGAAGTCTAACGTCTCTAACTTCTGGGAGTCTAACGTTTTTTGCTTGAAGACGTAAAATTCCTTCATCAACCATTTTTGACAAATATCTAACGCTGCGTCCGAGTAACTTGCTAGCATCTTGCGGATTTAACCACTCAGTTGTTTTTGGAGAATTCTCTGGAGGGTTTTCTCCTAATAGTGACGCGATCGCACCGAATTTCTCCCTCATTTTTTTCTCTACCATCGCATCTACAACTGCTTCAAGTTGAGATAATGGTATGTACTGCTGCTCTTCTCCCATTTTTTATTTCCATTACCAATTTTTTGATTATCAGTTATTGGTTCTCATTTATTAGTTCTGGGTTAACTTTGTTCTTTTTGTACCAAAAACCATTTTTATCCCACCAGCTAAGTTTGGATTTATCAATATTATTTGTCTGTGGATTTTCCGCAGATAATTAATACCTATCTAACTGGAGTTACATATAATATTTGATGCATTGATGTGTCCCTATCATATGTGAGAGCGATTAAGAGGATTGAGATTGTTGCGTTCGGTAAAATCAGGAATGTTACTAATGTGGGATCGAGGATTACATTCTTACGCAATGTAATAAGGGACAGTAGCTTCATGGGTGTGATTATTTAGGTAGAATATCAGCGATCGCATCAAATTTATTACTAGATATCGAGAGATTTCCCGCAGATTTGTTGGCAAAGGAATATCATCAGCGATGGGAACTAGAAAATACTATTGATGAATTGAAAGTACATCAACTAACAGAGGTGTGGAGCAAAAAAGAACCCAAAAGTTGGTTTATACAGTAATTTAATTTTTAATATAAAGATTTTTTTATTATTGTTTTTTTTTATATATATAATATTTTTTTTTTTTTTATCTAACATTACTATCTTTTGTGTTGACTCTCTTCCCCACACCTCTGTTGGTTAAGACTGTATTTATATTTAGAATTAAAGTCTTTTTTTATACTTGTTTTGTGTTAACTATCGCGGTATTTGGGTTAAAGTTCACCGGCATCGCGTTGTTCCCTGTCTCAGGTTACAAAATTTTCCAGTTTGCACCCTTGATAACAAAAATGTTCTATTTACTGAGATTACTTTGCTATTGCCATAAAAAATAGAGAAGTGGTGCTACGAGTAAAGCTGGCAGAAAGGAAGCTACTCTCACCTGAGACACTTCTAATAAATTAAATCCCAAGCCTACAACTGTTAAACCACCCACACCAGTAATCAGCAATAAGTGGGGATCGTTAGTTGGGTCTGGTAAAGATTGAACTAAAAATCCAGCTAAAAGGGAGACACCACCTTGGTAAACCAGAATTACTAAAGATGAAAATCCGACTCCGATACCAAAGCTACTACCAAGAGCTATAGAAACTATACCATCCATTGTCGCTTTCAATATCAGCAGAGTGTTATTCCCGGTTAAACCGTTATTGAGGCTGCCTATTAAAGCCATTGGTCCCACACAAAATAGCAAACTACCGGCAACAAACCCCTCTGTGAAATAGCCACTTTTTTGAAAGCGTACTTTCAGAAACTCTCCCACCCGATAAAGCCTGTCTTCTAGCTGCCACAATTCACCCAACAGTCCGCCGATAATGATGGCAATTAGTCCTAATACGACCCCATCAACTCGACTATTTTTGACTTGTAACAGGCTTTCAGTCATCTGGAAACCAATGAATAGGGTAATCAACGCTACTCCTTGGGTGATAATACGCTGCATTCTCAAAGGAAGGCGGTGTTTCAAGAGTATACCGCCAGTCGTACCCAAAATAACACTGATGGCATTGATCCAAGTACCGTTTGTCTTTGCCCAAAAATCGAGTGTCATGAGTCATTTATGAGTCAAAAAATACTCAACGTTTAAGAAGTCCATCTCAGAAATCAGCACCCAAGGAATTCAATAAGAAACTTAATTCCTTTCTCGCCGCCCTTGTAAATTTTACTTAATTCCAATCCATTATCTACAATAACTTGCATTGATTCATTACATGATTGTTGGTGTTCTCTTTCCATAGCATCATGAATCAAAAAATACTCAGAGTTTAAGAAGTCCACTTCAGAAATACCAACAGCTATGGAAGTTTGTTTTAGTAATTCCAGGATTTGATAAGCAGGAGCTTCTAGGGAAACAATAAATCCAACTGCTTCTTCTTGGCTCATCTGGGATAATTCGAGAATTGTTTCTTCAAATAAATCTAAGAAATATGTATCTAATCTTTGAGTAATGGCATCAGCATAAGGAGATTTATTAATTAACTCAATCATTAATTTACTGTGAATTTCGTCTCTATTTCCGAGACCACACTCGCTGTAAGCAATTTCTGCTAATAAGTATTGAATGTCTGAGATATGTGCACGACTCAATGCAGCTCCAGCAAGTCGTGTTACTTGGGTAGAAAGATATGACCATCTTTGCAAAAACTTGACTGGATTCTGTATGCCCGGCTCAGTTATTTGCTTATGAAATTTTAACTGTAGTGCATTCTCAATATCTTCTATTGACGATAGTGTATCCTCAACATTTTCTATTGACGATAGTACATCCTCAACATTTTCTATCGATTGTAAAGTTAACATGTTATACCTTTTTTTATTTGAGAGTTTTTGCTCAATTCTCTTTCAGAATTGCTGAAAGATTTTCGCTTTCCCAGACTAGTTATGTAAAATTAATACTTATTACCAACCTGACTTATTGTATAGCAAGGAATTTAGGTAAAAAAAGTGATTTTTATTTTTACTAAATTTTCAATTTTTTATTGCCATAATCTTCCTATATCAATTATTTGAGCCTCTTTTTTTTATTAATTTATCATAGCCAATCTTTTTGTTAAAACCAATTTTTTTGCTTATTTAGCCAAAATTATATGTGATTTATGTTTTTATATTGCCTTATCTAAATGTATTTTGGCAACTGAGAGAATCATTGAATTTACGTCGTTGTTTTCATGTATTTTTAGTGAATCTTCATATATCAATTCAGTATATTTTCACAATACCTTCGCCAAAAATATCAATGTCAAAAACGTTTTTACCGCCAATATTATCAGCTAAAACAAAGTTTTTTATTTTTACTACATTCCAATTTTCAAAATCAGTCACGAGATGGAACCTAAAAAAAATGGGCAGGCTTCATCAACTTTTAATGTCTTAAATATTTTAGATACACAGATTGAATTTTGGCGATCGCACTAATTTTCACAAAATCGCGTTGTTCCCGGATTAGTCTCATCCCCTTAACGATAGCCTTGAACCTATAGATGGCACGACCTCTTAGACCAGCTAGAAAAAAATAATTAAATTTAGTAACTGGTAATTTAGCGATCGCTTCTTTAGCCCAAGTTTCCTTCTGTCCTGGACCTTGTAAACGAAACTGAGTTGCCTGAGTCGCACCATACACAAGACGCAACCAGAGACGAGGATGTAAGAAAAAGTATCTCCACAAAGGAGGTTTACAGCCAATTAAGTCGGCTAGTTCATCCATATAAATATGATAATCAACCAAACTACGAATGCGATGGGCGTTATGTTCAAACTGTTGTAAATACTTCTGTCGATCCACAGATGCCACTTTCTCCATTGCTAAAGCAGCAGGAAGAGTTTTTTCCCCAGTACAAATTAAGCCAAATAATCGGGCTTGCATTTCCATTATTGGAAACTGACTACCGAATCCCGGACGTGCCCAGCCAATCCAAACTATTTTATCCTGATACCGGGAATGAAACATATGTTTATAAAGACTTCGAGGGTCAGTTTCCTTGAGTTCATCGGGAAGGAAAGACACATCGTTTTGGTAGCCAGTACAAAAGACTACCGCATCTACCGAGTGTAGGGTTTCTCCATCGACAGCCAGTAGGGTTCTGCCCCCATCTTCTACTCCGATTATTTGACCGACGACTTTACACCCATGGTAGATGATTGCCTTGGGTAAGGCATAAGTTTTAGTTCCATAAGTTCCCCAAAGAGACTTGACCTTCTCGTTCAGCTTAACTGCTGTTTTCTCAACTGGATCTTTGTAGCTTGACCACTGCCGAGAGATAATTTTACTCAAAGTATGACCATATTCTCTTGGCAACCCATATATGCCCCTATTGGTACTGATGTCATTAGCATATTCGCCTCTCTTGCGAGGAACTACAAACCCAGTTGAATTGCGAAGGCTAACCCAGCAATTGTTGGCAACCCCAGATATTTCTAGGGCTATGTCTGAAGCTGACTCACCTCCGCCCACTACTAATACATTTTTGCCTACAAAGTTACTCGCATTGCGATATTCTTGGGAATGAGAAAACTCCACCTCAGTTAATGAATCTTTCCACTGGGGATAATTCGGAATACTGTTGTTGCCGATCGCCAATGCTACCCGTTTTGAGCACAAAGTCTCTCCAGAGACCAGTTGAACTTGCCAGCCTTCATTACCTTGCTCAGTCACCGCAACAACTTTGGAATTGAAGCGAATTTTACCCCAAACGCCAAAATGTTTGGCATATCTTTTCCAATAGTCAACTGCTTCGTTTTTCGTCCAAAATTTGTGTTGGTTTCCATTACCGATCCAAAAGTCTGAAAACATACTATAAGTGCAAGAAGAAGTTAGCACTAAATTGTCATAGGTATTGGCAAAAACACCTCCGACACTTTCTGCTTGCTCCAAACAAACGACCTCCCTGAGTCCTTGTTCGAGTAGTTCTTTGGTGGTAACTAGACCTCCTGGACCAGCTCCAATTACAATGCAATCTAACATTTATTTAACTCCTGATTTTTTGATTTTTATGTCAATGAGGTTGTTCAACTGATTATTGGCAATTTGATATAAAAGGACGTACCTTTTCCCAACTCGGACTCTACTTCTAGGAGACCCTCATGCTTTTCTTCAACAATTTGTTTAGCGATCGCTAATCCCAAACCAGTACCTTTACCCACACCTTTAGTAGTAAATAAATGGTCAAATATTTGTGTTTTCACCTCTTGACTCATTCCTTTACCATTATCGTTAATTGATATTTTGACTTGTTCATTTTCAGTTAAAGTTTTAATTATAATTCTGTTAGGATTAGCTTTAATATCCTTAAAACTCCGTCCATCATTAGACTCATCTAAAGCATCAATGGCATTAGCCAAAAGATTCATAAATACCTGATTTAATTGACCGGGGAAACACTTTACCTGTGGTATTTCTCCATAATCTGTTACCACTTCAATTGCAGGACGTTTTTCATTGGCTTTGAAACGGTGTTGGAGAATTAAGATTGTGCTATCTAATCCATCATGGATATTAAACTGCACTTTATAATCTGTATCCGCACGGGAGAAAGTTCTTAAGCTGGTGCTTATATTTTCTAATCTGTCACAAGCCATGACCATTGTATCTATTATCTTGGGTAAATCTTCCAAGCTATAATCCAAGTCAATTTCTTCTGCATGGTCGAGGATTTCTTTATTTTGCTCTGGCAAAGCTTTTTGATATAGTCGTAAATGCTCAACAATATCTGCAAAAGTGGGTTTGGTTTGTTTGAGACTAGCAGAAATAAAGCCGAGAGGATTATTCATTTCATGGGCTACACCGGCAACTAAATTACCCAATGCAGACATTTTTTCGCTTTGAACTATTTTTAATTGTGCTTGTTGCAAATCTTCTAATGCTTGTTGAGCTCGTTGATAGAGCCTTGCATTTTCTAGGGAGATTGCAGCTTGGGAGGAAAGTAAATTGATGATTTGTAGATGCTCTTGAGTAAATACGCCACTTGTAAGTTTATTTTCTAAATAAAGAATTGCTACTAAATGTCCTTGATTAGTAATTGGCATGCATAAAATACTTTGGGGTTGATGTTCGAGCATATACTCCCCAATTATTCCAGGAATATCTGTTTGGCAATTGTCTATAACGATTGTTTCTTGGGTATTCTTGACATAGTTGATAATTTTTCTGGGAATATCTTCGCAAGTATCTATTGTTTGTGAGTCAAGGATGGTTTGTATTGGAAGTGGTGAATTTTCTTGATGGTTAATTGAGGTAATTGCTTTAACTTGCCAAGTTGCATTTTCAGGAAGAATTAGTGCAGATTTTTTGGCACCGGAGTTTTCTAGAATAATTTTGGTAAGCCTGATAACGAGTTGATCTAATTCGATGCTACTAGAAATAGTTTGAGCGGCTTTAAGGATGGAGGCAAAATCTAGTATCTCGGAAATACTGGTGCTACCACTGGTAGAAGTGTGAGTGGATGACAATGTCTGAGCAAAAGTGGTATTATTTCCCAGACCTACGGTTTCCCAAGGATTGAGGATAACTGGTTGCTGTTTTAGGATGGGTTTGAGTAGTTGGGGATAGCGTTGTTCTAAATCATATGTTTTGGCTTTGGCTCCCCAACGGGCGTAGCAATAGTATGCTTCTTGCATGTAGCCTGCGGCAATTTTTTCTTTACTCCAGTTGAGATAGAATTTGCCAGCAAGTTCATTGGCTAAGGCTTCTTCTTGGATGTATCTGTTTTCCTTGGCTTTGGCTATGGCGCGATCGTACAAATCTCCTGCTTGATAATTCTTACCTAAAACCCGGCATTTTTCCGCTTCTACTAAATAGAATTGGTGTAAAACATTCATTGGGCAATGTTGTGCCCATAGTTGCATTTTTTCTTGGTTATCTGTAACTTGATTTAGAAGCTGTGTTTGTTTATCTTGATTAACATCTAAAAATATAGCAAGGTTTACCAGAGATTTGTAAAAATTACATTGTCGAGAAATAACGAACGACCGACCACCAGAAGCGTAGCGATCCACTTGAGATGAGTATTCCTGAGCCAGTTCATATTTGCCAAACAAATAACTGAGTTGAAGCTTAGTAAAATAAAATTCGATCAGTGCAAATCCGTCATTAATAATTAGGGGAAGCAAGGTCTCTTCATCACAGGCTTCACCTTTCAAGCAACAGACATCATCAACTTCTCCCAATAAATTTAAAGCTCTCTGCATTTGAATTTGATTGTGTTGAACAAACCTGTATTGTTTCATTTGCCCGAATGCCTGGGTATGGGTTGCCATCTCTGTGGCTAAAGTCTTAAGCTCTCGACCAAGGAAATATAGATGAGTATCGTAGTAACGGAGGCTCATCCCTGCAAACTCTAAATCTCCTGTTTCCAAACCAATTGAGTAACATTTCCAGAGCGATTGTACGGTTTCTTGAGTATGTTTTTTCCAATGTCGAATCAAACAATCAAATCCGTTTATCACTTTTGAAGTCATTTCTTGGGTGTCAAATTGACTTAAAACATCGAGCGCTAATTGACCAAATCTATAGCTAGAATCAATATCTTCAACTAACCCACTGAGAATAATTCCATAGCCTATATAACCAAAAGCTGACTGCTCAGAATTGCCATATTTAACAGAAAGATTCACTTGCGTCGATATCACGAAAACATATAGGTTTGGCTCTGCTTGATAGACAAAAGTTGTAATGTTGGATAAAATTCTCATTGCTGCCAAACATTTTTTATCCGTCATCACAGGCAGATTAATTAAATCTTCTATAGATTGTTCGGCAAAAAGTGACTCAGTTTGATTTAGTTGAGCCTGTATCTCAGAATTACTAATATTTTCCGGGAATTCAATCCCCAATAATTTCAAAACTTCTTTTCCAAGTTTAACCGCTGCTAATGCTTGATTTTGTGCGCCATAGGCTTGAATTTGTATTTCATAAACTTTGATTTTATCCAAAGGGTTTTCAACGTTATCTAAAACTTTTTGGATAAATTCCGCCATCAATTCAAAATTGCCAGCCAAATAAGCTGCTTCTGCTCCTAGGTTATGCAATTCTAATGCCAGCTGATACTGACTATGCCAACAATCTGCTTTTAACAAGTTAATTCCATAAGTCACATATTCGCTTGCAGCATTGTAAGCATTAGAAACTCTCGCCTTCGAGCCAGCAGATAAATTTAAAGTAGCAAATTTTTCCCGTTCTGCCGGTTCCGTAATTAGTTCAACACCATAATTTAATTGATTAACGATATCAAAGATTTTTTTATATCGCTCCGTTGCTGGTATTTTCTGGAGTAAAAGTTGACCAATTTTTAGATGAGTTGCTTGTTTTTGGTTATCGGCAATTAGAGAATAAGCAGCTTGTTGGACGCGATCGTGCAAAAACCGATAGCCTACGTTTTCGATGTTTTTAGTATTCGTATCTGCCCCATCACGACTCAAATAAAATTTATACACTTGACTTTGTGGTAGAATTAGCCCTTCTTGTAATGCTTTCCAGAGGTTAGTTGCTGTTTCAACAGGAGATTGTTCGGAAATGATCGCCAGAGTAATTAAATCAAATTGGTTACCAATACAAGACGCTAATTTCAAAACTGCTTGCGTCTCCACTGAAAGTTTCTGCAACTGCAATGCCATGAAGTCCACCACATCATCGGTTAATGCTAACTGCATCACCGCCGCCATATCGCATTGCCAGGAACCTAGTTCTGAACGGAACTCAATCCAACCATCTTCATACAATGCTTTGAGAAACTGAGTTGTAAAAAAGGGATTTCCTTTAGTTTTTTGATACACCAACTCTGTCAGGGGTTGAGCCAGTTCCTCGTTACAAGTCAAGGTATCTGCCACCAACTGATTCACCGTGATTTCTCTTAAAGGTTCTAGAAAAATCGTGTTCACTGGCGCTTCTGCTTTCTGAATCTGTTCCAGGGTCAGCATCAAAGGATGTGCCGCAAATACCTCATTATCTCGATAGGCTCCTAGAATCAGTAAATATCTACTACTAGCTTCACTCATCAATAACTGCAGCAAGTTCAGGGAAGCTGAATCTGCCCACTGTAAGTCATCCAGGAACATCACCAAGGGATGCTCTTTGGTGGTAAACAGTTGAATGAATTTTTGAAATAGTAAGTTGAAGCGATTTTGAGCAGCACTTCCTGATAGTTCGGGAACAGGGGGTTGTTTACCGATAATCCGCTCTAGTTCAGGAATCACCTCCACAATCACTTGTCCGTTTTCCCCTACTGCGGCGAGGATTTTGGTTTTCCATGCTGCTAGTTGAACATCACTTTCACTCAGCAGTTGTCCCATCAAGTCACGAAAGGATTGAACAAAGGCAGATAAGGGAATATTGCGATTAAATTGGTCAAATTTACCTTTAATGAAGTAGCCACGCTGCCGCACTATTGGTTTGTGGACTTCATTGATTACCGCCGTTTTGCCAATTCCAGAAAATCCTGCTACTAGCATCATTTCTGAATTGCCATTAGTGACACGCTCAAAAGCTTCTAGCAAGGTTACAACTTCTGTTTCTCGCCCATAAAGTTTTTCGGGGATGAGAAAGCGATCGCATATGTCTTTCTGGGCAATTTCAAAATCTATAATTTTGCCATATTCTTTTAGTTCATATAAACAATTCTCTAAATCATATTTCAATCCCAAAGCACTCTGATATCTATCTTCGGCGTTTTTTGCCATCAACTTGATCACGATATCTGAAAGTACTTCTGGAATCTTTTCCCTATTACCTGTTCCCCCAAACCTGGTTCCCAATACCGTAGGCTTTTTAGCAATGTGACAATGCACTAATTCCATAGGATCGTCAGATGTAAATGGTAATTCTCCTGTTAATAATTCATAAAATGTCACACCTAGAGAATAAAAATCGCTGCGGTAGTCTATCCCTCGATTCATTCTACCTGTTTGTTCGGGGGAAATATAAGCGAGAGTTCCTTCTAAAATATTAGGATTTTTAATTTCTTGAGTTTCTTTGGGCAACACAGAGGCAATACTAAAGTCTATCAGGTTAACTTCTTTTGTTTCTGGATGAATCAGTATGTTTGCGGGTTTGATGTCTTTATGGATAACACAGTTTTGGCGTAAATCGTGGAGAATGTTAGTTAATTGAATAGCTATCTCCAAAAAATCAACAAGTGAAAGAGTCGTGGTTTTAGTGTATTCTCGTAAAGAAATTTCTCCCCTATCTTCCATAACTAAAATATAACCATTACCATAAGATTCTAATGATAGAGGACGAATGATACCGGGAATGTTGAGATTTTTACTAATGGTATATTGGTTGCGAAATTGCAGTAATTCGTTAAAGCCAGGATACTCAGATGTTAGCAATTTCACGACTACTGCAAGTGATTCTGACTCTCGGATAGCTCGATATACTCTAGTTCTGGAACCTGCATACAGTTGAGAGCTAATTTGATATCCGGGAATCACAAGAACAGAGCTTGCATTAGTCATTTATGTTTAACCTCATGGTAGACGTTTGTTTTTGCCTGATAAAACTATTATTCCCAGAAAACATATCAATATTTACATACCTCTAACGGGACTTAAATCAATATCAAACGACAAAAAATAAATGATATCTGCCCCTCAATTCAACTTGAGTATGGCTTCTGGATTTTCGAGTATACCTATTCAACAGACCAATTTAAAGCATTTGGTTACTGGTTAGAAGCGTATGAGAACCACCCCGAATACTGGAAAATCTGTGAAATATTAGGGGAAGAGCCACAAGTCGTAGATTTTGCAGTGGTTTACTCAAATTTTGAGCTAGCATTCATCTTGCATTACCTTTTTTAGGTTTATAGCGTCTGCGGAAATTCCGCAGACGCTATAGTAATTTAATTTAGTACAATTTTAGTAAATTTATTTTTATAAACTCTAAAATTATTGATATATATAGCTTTCATAGTTTTTATTTCCTTTGGTAAAGAAGAAGGAACTGGTAAATTTTCTATTTCTGCAAGACTAGTAAAATAATTCTTCCAAGAAGTTTCTTGACCATCGGTGATATTGAATATTTCTCCATAAGCTTCTTTCTCTAAAGCTAGGAAAATAGCGTCAATTAGATTATCAATATAAAGATGATTGCAAATCCCTTTTCCATCACCTGCATAAGCAAATAGTTTCTGACGCATCATTAACAGTGGTCGAATAATCCAAGGTATACATCCTGGTCCATAAACATCTCCAGGTCTGATAATGATTACACCAAATGAAGGAGAGTTTAGCTGCATTAAAGCTTTTTCTGCTGCCTGTTTGGTTTGACAATAGGGATTATCTATTACAGGTAATGATTGCTCTTCGGTAACATTTTCAGGATATTCAAAACCGTATACTAGAGCGCTAGATATATATACAAAGACTCCAACTCCGGAATCTTTTGCAGCTTTAGCTATATTAACGGTTCCCTCGACATTTACTTTTTGAAACTCTTCTAACTTTCCGCTTTCTTTAGCTAATTCCTGTGTATGTAAAACTATGTCTACTCCCTGAGTTACAGATTGCAGATTTTTAGGACTAGTTATATTCGCGGGAATAATATTAATCTCTCGATTATGTGAAATTTGAGATTTACCCGAATTGATTTGCAGTCCGCAAACTTTCATCCCCTTATTAATTGAAATTTCTGAAGCTCGTGAACCGATAAATCCGTCGATATCGGTAATCAGTAAAGTTTTATTGGTAATTTCCATATTCACTAATAATCCGCTAATAATTTTATGGATAGGCTGTTTTCCATCGAGTTATGAGTTATAACTTTAAAATTCTAATAAAGCCGCTATTTTTATCTCATCACTAGATGGATTTAGAGGATGAGAGGGAAAAACTATTTGCTCTAGATAAAATTAATCTTTGATGCAAACTCTGTGCTTTATTGTTGCGTCTAGTATACTAAGAACGGCTGAGAGCTAAACTTAGCTAAATAGTTAAAAGCTTTGATACACAAACTTTTAAGCTCTAGGCAAAGGTTTACAAATTAACCGCTTTTAGTATATATGAAGGTAGAAAGCTCAAAAGCTTGAAAATTAAGTTTTTACAGACGTATAATGATTGCTTTATTCACACCATGTCGTACTGGTTACATAAAGACGAGATATCTACTTTGTTTATTGGATAGATGCTTTGAGTAAATTCTCTCTAGAGTATAGAAAACAAAAATTCTTACTGTAGTAAAAGTACTCTCCTTTACCTGTTTTTCTTTAAGAAATAAAAACTACTAGCTAGTCTATCCCTTATAGAAGTAGGCTTAAATATTTCCTGAAATAAGAATCTTGAAATTATTGAAGAATTAGAACTACTTAAAATCCTGTTTTGTGACCTAAAGCGATCGCGTAGATATTTCACTGGTTTAAGTTTACTGGTTTAATTAATTCTCACACAGCTTTATCTACTTAATCTGCCTTGAAATACCAATTATCTAGAGGTAAAGCATCTCTATAATGAGCAATAGGATAATAAAAGCAGGGATTAACTATTTGTAAATTTTCCCACACGACTTTATTGTAAAGTGCTACCAAAGATACAACTAAGTCAGGATTTTGCTTCCATCCGTAACTTTTAAATATTTGAATACAAGTAAGTGATATCATTTTTCCCCTCTAATATATGCGGCGTTGCAGTAATCCACAACCCTGTATGAAAACTTACAGTAAAGACTATTTATGACCATCATTTATAGCCAATATAAAAATTCAGAACTTCTATATCTCCCTGATTCTAGAGATTAAGATAGAAAATACACAGATGGATCGTTGATTATTTTGGAGGATTCTTGTTTAATACCCTTTTTTCCAAACTCCAAAATGAAAAATTAAAATATATCTGCTGGGTCTGTAGAACGTAATTGTCCAATAGTTAACACCCCAGAAGTAATACACATAAGAATAATCGAAATTAACACAATTACACTATTATGAAAGCTCATCATAATAGGTAACTTAGTAGACTCCATGGCAAAATCATATAAACCTACAGATATAGCTGCACCAGGGATATAACCTAATATAGCTAAGATAAAAGCCTGCTGAAATACTACCATCAGTAGATACTTATTCTCATAACCTATCGCCTTGAGAGTTGCATAAGCAGTTATTTGAGTAGAAATATTACTGTAGAGAATCTGATAGACAATTACTATTCCTACTACTGATGCCATTGTCAACATTAGACTAAGAATAAAACCAATCGGAGTTCTAGTAGCCCAATATTCTTTCTCATAAGTTATGAATCCTTCTTTGGTAAAAATATTTATATCATTAGGTAGATTAGCTCGTAAACCTTCTAAAATCTTTTGAGAATTTGCCCCCTCTTTCAGGTCAATTACACCTACATCAATCATTTCTGCGGAGCGACCAGTAGGAAAAATCCTAAAGAAAGTAGAATCACTGACAATTAGGTTACCATCTACACCAAAAGAGGGTCCTAAGCTAAATAAACCACCGACTCTAACTCTATAACCTTTAAGGGAGTCGAAAGGAAAGATTTCAATTATCTGTTCGGTCTTATCTTCTTCAAATCTTTGAGCAACTTTGCCAAACTCTGGTCTGGAATTACGATCAAACAATACAACATCAGGAATCTTAATTTTATCTATATTCTGTTTGACTTCTGGGATATCCATAACAGGTTTACCAGGTTCAAAACCTATTACATATATGGAATACTTTTGACCTGTCTGAGGATTTTTGAATTTAGCAAATCCCAAATACATCGGACATACAGTTTCAACCCCTTCAAAACCTAAAGCTTGGTACAAACGATTGCGAAAGAAGCTTTGACTAGCGGTTAAAGATTTATACTGGGAGCTAACTAAAAATAAATCTCCCCTGAGATTATGATGTACTTGAGTTGCGCTAGAGTAAAGAGCATCCTGAAAACCCAGTTGCATGAACATCAAAATTACTAGAAAAGCAATACCAGATATAGCAACAAGAGTACGAGCTTTATTACGAATTAGTTGTAGCCAAGCTACAGGTATTTTGAAGGTCATAATTAAGTGGAAAAGTCAAAAAGAAAAATTGGATGGGTTGAGTATTTAGACAAAATAAACTTCATCTTTTATTTGCTCAAAATAAGGGAAGGGTAAGTGGTATGTAGGGTTTATTTCAAGTGAGTGCTTGTAGTCAACAAGTTACTTGGATGATATCTTTTATTTGCTGTAATATATTTTACTTTAATAGTTACGGATTACTTTGAATTTTGTGACTTTGAACTTCACGTTCTGCTGCGATTTTTATTGCAACATCTACCTGTAAGTTAGTTAACTTTGATAACTTTTGACTGTCTTCGGAACTATTAACTCTGATTTTGACAGGGATAACTCTGTGGTTGGTGTCTGCTGTTGGATCAACGCTGAGAATATTCTGTTGATCAACTTTTAATCCTATTTTAGATACAGTCCCATTTACTTTCCCAGAAAATGCAGAACTACTTATAGTAGCTTGTTGTCCAACTTCTACTAAATCGATATCTGTTTGATACACTTCTGCAACCACATACATCTGGGATATTTTCCCTATCTCTAAAATACCTTCGGCATTGGTTACTTCTCCACTTTTGGCATGAATTTTCAGAACTGTACCATTCACTGGTGCTTTTAGATAGGTTAAATCGTAATCTGCTTGAGCTTCTTTTACAGCAGTTTGAGCACTTTTGAGATCTGCTTGTGCTAGCTCGATATCAGTAGGACGTATTTTTTTGATACTTTCTAATCTTGCTTGGGCTTCTTTGATTTGGTCTTGTAAAGTATTAACAGTTCTATCAAGATTAGCTTTTGCTTCTCTAAGTTGCTGTTTTGCTTGTTGATACTCTAAAGCTTTGCTATCAGCTAAAGACTCAGTGACTGCACCTTCTTTATACAGTTTCTGGTATCTGTTGTTCTCTGCTTCTGCGGTTTTGAGTTCTGCTTTTAAACGACTTACTTTTGCTTGCTGAGTTGCAATTTCTCCTTTTAGCTGTGCTGTTAAATTAGCGATCGCAGCTTTTTGGGCATTAATATCTGCTTGTTTTGCTCCGGCTTTGACTTGTGCTAACTTAGCTTTGGCGATTTCTACTTGATTTATAGCTTGTTTTAGCGCTGCATTTCTGCGAGCATAATTTTCTAACCAAGCTACTATCTGTCCAGCCTTAACTTTATCTCCTTCTTCTACTAATATTTTTTCTACTCGGACTCCAGATAAGGAACTTGGAGCAGAAAGTTGAAAGACTTCTCCTTTTGGTTCAACTTTTCCTAAAGCGGTAACTGCAACTCTGAATGATTGGTTCTTTACTACACTGGGTTTGGAGTTTACAGGAAAGAATACACGGGAGAGGACAACAAATAGGATGATTCCCGAAATAAAAGCGATCGCGCTAATAATCAACTTTTTAACAGTACTTGTGAAAATAATCTTTCCTTTACCATCGAGTTTTGTAGCTACCTGACTTTCTTGTTCTACTGCCATATTTTCATTCCAATTACGATCGATTCATGCCTCAAAACAAAAGCTATAGCAGTCGGTCGCAATAGACTCATCTTAAGTTTAAGTCTGATTTGCCGAGTGCAATTTTATTTCAACTTAATATTTACTTTAATGTTTAGTTAAATATTTAGTTTAATATTTAAAATTTATCTGATTATTTTCTGATGCTGATTACACAAGTTACTGATATTTTTTATTCAACTGAATGCAAATTGTAATTATACTCCACATCAAATTGTAAAATAAATGAAGCTATGATGGCATTTTTACTGATGAGTATGAAAGGGATTAATCATCCTTACTAATCATAATTTTCACAAATTGTATAAACTTATATTCTAATGAATATATTTCAATGAAGCGCCAATATAAATGCCTAACAATCTAAAAACTTGAACTTTATTATTACAAGAATACCAGGCTTTGTCAACTTAGTATTTATGTAATTCTTGATGTTTAAGTATGTCAAAATTTTGGTATTACATGAATTATGTAAATAAAACAATTAAGATATATAATCTATTTTTTATTCCTGGGAAAGCATCTTATTTAACTATTTGATCTATTTATTATTTAAGATAAACTATTGTCTTAAATAATACTCTACAATCTCATAAATATTTTATATTGAGGAAAAAGTAGCTTCTTTTACAGTTCTTATAGTCCAAATTATGATTAGTAAAAATAAATATAATCGCATTGACATGAAATGTATTTAATGATGTCAAAAAATATCATGTAAGTTATATTTTATATTATTTTATACAGTATTAATTGATTTGATAAATAATGATTTTAGTCCTATGAATGTCATCAGAAAATTAAATAAAAAAATATCATGAAAATTCCAAAATTTTTCCGAAAAATCTCACAAATTATTAGTCGATCATAATACATATGAAATATATTAAATGAATTGAGTTGTCAGTATTTTAAATCAAGAAAATTAATAATAGTAATTATGCCTAACGTAAAATTGGTACCTATAAGCCGAATAAATATTGGTAATAATCGTCGTCCGATTAAGACAGAAAAAGTTAAAGAATTAATGCACTCAATTCAAACCAATGGTCTGTTAAATCCTATTACCTTAGATGAGTGTTGGAATCTAATTGCTGGACAGCATCGACTCAAAGCTTGTGAACAACTAGGTTTAGAAGAAGTAGAGTGCTATGTTACAACCTATGACGATGTAGAACACGCTCGATTAGCAGAAATTGACGAAAACTTAATTCGTAACGAATTAGAACCTGCAGAACGAGGAAAACTATGGTTAGAGAGAGACAAAATTCTAGAAAAATTAGGTTTAATTGCTAAAGTTGGAGATAATCAGCACACTATAAAAGGTAGTGCAATTATTTCACCACCACTCAAAACATCTTTGGAGTTAGCTAAAGAAGCTGGATTTAGTGAAAGAACTTATCAATACAGTAAGCAAATAGCCAGAGATACTCATCCAGATGTACTTCAAATCATAGTTGGTACTCCTATTGCTAGTCGCACAACTTCATTGGTGGAAATTGCAAGAGCAGGTAGAACCCAAAGAGTTCAAGCAGAACAAGCCGAAATGGCTCTAGAGTTAGCCAGAAACCAAGGGAATGAACAAGAGGCTAGATATCAGGCTAAGTTGGTCGTAGAACTGAGAAAACAGCAAAAAGAGATACAGTTTTTAGCTCTTAAAAGTATAGAAGCTCAGAGAAAAGCCAAGCAGTCTAGAAAAAAAAATCAATCTATATCAGAATCTAAAGAAAAAGAGAAAGAGACACAGAGAAACAAAGAGAAAGAAAATACAAGTTCAGATAAAATATTAAAAATTAAATCTGGAGAACATTGGGTTTTAGATTCCCATCAAGTTTATTGTGACAACACTGACAGCGAAAAATTCCAAAATCTACTACCCCAAGAATCATCTTTAGCTATAGCTACAGTTTCTCCAGATTGGAATCATGATTATTTGATAGATAAAGCTAGGGTGATAGCTGTATTAAGACAAGAGGGTTATATACAGCAATTCCTCCAGTGCAGTAAAATGCCCTTTGGATACGAACTAGTTCTAGGAAATATTTATGTAGGTATATTTTCTCATCAATCAATTTCTAAACCACCAATGCCTATAAATATCAGTGGAGTAGAGGGAATAGTTAATTATTTACTACATCTTTATACAAGTCCTCAAGATAATGTAATCGCTCCTTTTATTGGACATGGTGAAATTTTGGTAACTTGTGAGCGAATGGAACGTAACTGTTTTATTGGAGACAAGAATCTCCAGTTGGTAAATCGCAGTATTAGACGTTGGGAAGAAAGGACGGGGAAAAAAGCAGTTCAAAAATAAATCAAAAGATAATATGCTTTATGTTCATCTGTCTGGGGAGGTAATATCTATTTATCTCTTAATAATTTCAGAGAAATCACAGCATTAAAGGTACGTAAACACCTTTGAAGACAGATTATTAAAATTGAAAATTTTCAATATAGTTAATTAACTATTTTTAAATTCATATAAATTGAGTCTTTTGTCTGCAATCGCTCACATTTATATGAATTTTTTTTATGAATAAAGAACTCTATTAACTCAAGTTAGAGATAAATTTTATTTAATTAAGAAATCATTTTTTGATTTGTTAACAAACTTTGATAAAGACTTGTAGAATTTGTTAATAATTGACTATCTTCTGAGTTCTAATGGTTGTACTCAGTTCCTTTCTCAAGGCAAACTACCCCTTTTGATAGAAAGAAGTGATTTTATCCAACAGATGAAATATCATGTTTTCTTTACTATATTCATACTTATATATTTGATGTGTGCATTAATCAGATGCCTGGATGAGACCACCAAGTTTTTATCAATACCGGATTATGGAGTGGGTGGATGAATATTGCTGATCATCAAGAAGTTTAATAGTGGAAATGAAGAGAAGTTAGATTTATTTAATATTTGGGAACCTATTGCAGTGTCAGGATCTGCCGAGATTACTTGCTAAAATTGGGAGTAAAATTTCCTAAGGGAATTAAACCAAATTTTATCAATATATTTTACCAATATTTAGTATCATTCCTATCAGTTACAATTTATTAGTAAGTAATCATTCCTAAGGTATTACAAAGAAAAATAATGATTAAATATAGCAATTATTTATACTTTTTAATGCCTTAATTCCATATCTATTCAAATCAATTAAACTTTTTAATTTCAAAAAAAAACAAGAATATTAATCCGATTTCTCTGAGATGTGCTACTGTGGGAGTTAATTCAAAGCCTTCATGGAAAACTTAATAAGTTATTTAGTTGCTTAGAAATACAAAACTAAGAAATCAAAATAGCAATTTAATCTATTTTGACTTTGAATTTATTTGTCTTGTTAATATTGTTTTAATTACTTTAGATAATAGGCTCTTTTTCTGTAACAGGTTTGGCAAATGAACTTTATCTAATTCCCTAGAATGAATAGTCTTGGACGTTAAAACTGATTATGTCATTCATTAAAATACAGAACGTCGTTATTAACACTAGCTATGTTGCAGCAGTGAGACTAGGCGAACAAACTGAATTAGGAGATAAAAGCGTTTCTATACTCATCGCCTCCCCTAAATTCCCTTGGGAAAAGGATTCTGGTAACTTTGAGAATTACGAATGGGTGGAGTTCACAGACCAAGCAGCAGAAGCTCTACAAGACTACTTTACTAGCTATAACAACGTTATTGATTTATTGCCAAAATATGAGGATTCAAACGTTGTTTCAAGTTAAACTAATCGCAAAACAGTTGACATTTTTTTGACTTCTTGAAGAATAATAAAATTGTCATTTTCTCCCTTTTTACTCCCTTAGATAATTAAAAAACCTATTTTAGGTGTGTGGGGCTATTCTGAGTAAATCAATCAATAATAAGAGCATAAATACTAGAGAGTTAAATAGGTACTTGTTCTAGTTTTTAGGGAGTATTTGAGAGGAGAATTAAGGGTTTATTTAGGTTTTTCAAACCTAAAATATAAATACTGACAGCAATAATAATTTATATGTATACAAGTAGACTAAACTACTTATAAAATTTGCTGTCTCGAAAAAAAGCCGAGTTTACTGAAAGAGATGAGAATGCGAATTTTCTCTCTTTTCTAATCTTGACTTGTAGGTCTTTGTTTGTGATTTCTATCACGAATTTGTACTTTCTGAATTCTTACTTGTGGAACTTATGTTTGTAGAACTATTATTTTATCCGATTGCCATCGATTTGATTGAAGATTAAATTTTGTTCTGTTGCTAATTACACCACATAGAAAGTTCTCAATTCACATTTACCTATAGCTTCATTTGTAGTTTGTACCGATATTAACTACAACTTCATTGTCAATAGTCATAAAGACTTACGCTCTATGTCTGGTTATTCAATTGATGCAGCGCTAGCAGATTTAGTAGCTCAAATAAATACCGTCGAAAAGGATTTGATTGGGTTCATTGAGGAGAAGAAAATGACTGCGGATAAATCTATGTCGATTTCAAATGTTAACAAAAAATTACAAAACACCCCTATAGCCATAATAGGTATGGCTTCTATATTTCCTCAAGCTAGGAATCTGCGAGAGTATTGGAAAAATATTCTGAGTAAAGTAGACTGCATCACAGATATTCCCGATACACATTGGAATGTTGAAGATTATTATGACCCCAACCCCAGAACACCCTTAGATAAAACTTACTGTAAAAAGGGAGGTTTTATTCCTAAAGTAGATTTTAATCCAATGGAATTTGGTATTCCTCCTAGTATTTTGGAAGTCACAGACGTTTCTCAATTACTGAGTTTAGTAATTGCAAAAGAAGCGATGGAAGATGCTGGGTATGGAGACGAAAGTAAATTTAACCGCGAAAATACTGGAGTAATTCTTGGTTCTGCAGCTTTGAAACTAGGGGTTCCTTTATCTACAAGGTTACAGTATCCTATCTGGAAAAAAGCTCTTAGAAGTAGCGGTTTATCTGAAGAAGATACAGAAAAAATTATTGAAAAAATTCAAAGCGCTTACGTTCAGTGGAATGAGAATGCTTTTCCGGGAATGTTATCTAATGTGGTTTCCGGACGCATTGCAAATCGCTTAAATTTGGGGGGAACAAACTGTACCGTCGATGCTGCTTGCGCTAGTTCTTTGGCTGCGTTGAAAATGGCAATTGGCGAATTAGTTGAGCATCGTACTAATATGATGTTAACCGGTGGTGTTGATACCGATAACTCAATTAATGCTTATGTTAGCTTTAGTAAAACACCCGCTGTATCTACCGGAGACAAAGTCAAGCCATTTGATGCAGACTCTGATGGAATGATGCTTGGTGAAGGTATAGGTATATTAGTTCTCAAGCGCTTAGATGATGCGATCGCTGATAATGATAAAATTTATGCGGTTATCAAGGGTATAGGAACATCTAGTGACGGTAGATATAAGAGTATATATGCTCCCCGGAAAGAAGGGCAGGTAAAAGCTTTACGTCGTGCTTACGAAGATGCTGGTTTTCTACCCCAGAGCGTGGAGTTAGTGGAAGCTCACGGAACCGGAACAATGGCAGGAGACCCTACAGAATTTGGGTCTTTAGCAGACTTTTTCGCCGAATCTGACCAGCAAAAACAACATGTTGCTCTTGGTAGTGTGAAGTCACAAATTGGACATACCAAGGCTGCTGCAGGAGCTGCAAGTTTGATAAAAACAGCTTTGGCTTTACATCATAAAGTACTACCACCGACCATAAATGTTGATACACCAAATCCCAAGCTAAACATTGAGAACTCAGCATTTTATCTGAACACCGAAACTAGACCTTGGATTAAAGCTGCTGGGGAATCTCCCAGAAGAGCTGGTGTTAGTTCTTTTGGTTTTGGTGGTACTAATTATCATGTGCTTTTGGAAGAGTATAACAGTGAACCGTCAGACGCTTACCGGTTAAATGATACTCCAGGTGAAATCTTACTGCACGCCGAGACCCCAGCAAAATTACTAGCAATTTGTGAAGAAGCGATCGCTTCATTGCGTTCGGAATCGGCAAATAAGAATTATATAGAACTTTTGCAAGAGTGTAAATCAAAAGAAGTTCCTTTAGAGTCAGCCAGAGTTGGATTTATCACCACTTCTTCTGAAGAAGCTTGTAAATTTCTGAAAATTACCGCAGACTGGCTTAGAGATAGACCATCCCTACCATCCTGGGAACATCCCCAAGGGATATTTTACCGTCGTTCCGGAATTGAACTCAGTGGTAAAGTTGTAGCGCTATTTTCCGGTCAAGGTTCCCAGTACATAGAAATGGGTCGGGAATTAGCAACCAATTTCCCACAGTTGCGACAGATGCACGGTTACATGGATAGCTTGTTATTAAAAGATAACTTGCGATCGCTTTCTAGTGTGGTATTTCCTAATCCTGTATTCTCAGAGACAGAACGTCAGCAGCAAATAGATTTATTACAAAGAACAGAGTATGCTCAACCTGCCATTGGGGTGTTGAGTGCGGGATTATATAAAATACTGCAACAAAGTGGTTTTAAGCCAGATTTTGTCGCTGGACATAGCTTTGGGGAACTAACAGCATTATGGGTTGCAGGGGTACTCAGTGAGGAAGACTATTGCTTCTTAGTGAAAGCTAGAGGTCAAGCAATGGCAGCTCCTAAAGACCCAAATTACGACACAGGAGCAATGTTAGCGGTCAAAGAAGACCTAGAAAAAGTAGAAGTAACTCTCAAGAACTTCCCCAAGGTTAGTATTGCGAACTTGAATTCACCTCATCAAGTCGTACTTGCAGGACCTACAGAAGAGATTCATAAAGTCAAAAGTGCTTTGGAAAGCACTGGATGCACCGTCATACTTTTACCCGTATCAGCCGCATTTCATACCCCATTAATTGCTTTTGCGCAAAAATCATTTGCGATCGCAACTAAGAATGTGTCATTCAATACACCACAAATTCCTGTTTATACTAATGTTACGGGTCAGGAATATCCCCAAAATTCCGAAGCAATTCAGAGTAATTTAGAAGGACATCTTTCTAGTTCAGTACTCTTTAAACAAGAGATTGAAAATATCTACAAAGCCGGTGGTTACTGCTTTATAGAATTTGGTCCAAGGAAAATTCTCACCAACCTAGTCAAAGATATTTTAGGCGATCGCCCCCACATTGCGGTTTCTTTGAATCCCAGTACTCGCAGAGATAGCGATCGCTGTTTACGTCAAGCTTTTGTGAAGTTAAGGGTAATTGGTTTACCTCTGAAAAATCTTGACCCTTATCAAAGTTTACCAAGTATTCCGAATCAGCCTGAAGGTAAGAAAAAGGTTCTGAGTGTACCTTTGAATGGCTCTAATTATGTATCGGAGAAGACTAAGGAGAGATTCACTAAAGCTCTACAAAATGGACATCAGGTTGAGTTCGTCAACTCCAATCAGCAAGTTAGTCCATCAATAGGTAAAGTTGCTCCAAAAGAAGTTTCAAATGTAAATACTTCACCCATAAATACTGCTTCCCCAGTTTCAACCACTAAAAACAAGTCTCTATCTCAAAGGGGAAGTGTTTCTGAAGCTCAAGAATCATTAACTCAAAAACCATTAACTAAAGCACCTGTAAATGCGGGTTCTACTCCTCAAAAACCATCCCAGGAAAATAAACCGAATTTGGGTCAATCAGACACATTAGAGACCAAATTAGAAATCAAATTAGAAACTTCAGAAACTAAGCAAAAACCACCATCAGCCAAATTAGTTTCAGTTTCTCCTCCACCTGCAAACATCCAAAATCCAGTGCAAAAGTCAGTCCAACAATCTAATATGCAATCATCTACAGGGGATAAATCCCAAAATTACCAACAGATTTTAGAAAGTTTAGAATACGTTCTCGAACAGTTTGGACAAAATCAAAGCGAGAATTTACAAGTTCATGGTAGTTATTTAACCCATCAGGTGGAGTATATCAGAACTTTCTTCCAACTGATGCAGCAACACAACACATTACTATCTAACCCTAACACTGCTGAAGCTGAAGATATCAAGTCATTGCTGATGAATACCCTAGAACGCAGCATGATGCAGTTCCATAACCAGCAAGGGGATACTCTAAAAATTCACGAGCAGTATCTAAACCATCAGAATGAATATACTAAAAACTTTTTCACTCTCCTACAGCAGCAATATTCTCAATTAGTTACCGGAGAAATACCTCCACAACTAATACAGAGCAAAGATAAAACTACTAATAACGGTAATAGTATCATTACCCTAGACAACGTTAGTGCCAAAAAAGAAGCTCCTACTCCCGACAAAAAAGTTTGGGGTATTCATTCTCCAACAACTGGAAATGCTGCAAATAGTTCTGTAGATGATAGTTCCACCAATACTAGTTCCACAGATAATCAAACTACTTCCTACAAAGAACCAGTAGTTGAGAAAGTTACATCCCAAATTATCGCAGATAAAGTTGCTTCACCACCAGTACAGGAAGTTCCACAAATACAGGAACCATTAGAAGCACCAGCGCAAAATGTTTCTACCCAAAATGTTTCTACCACAGTAGAACCACCAGCAGTTACATCTGAAGCTGCAACTCAAACTAATACTTCTACACCTATCGTTGACATTGATAAAAACCTCCTAGCTATAACCAGCGAGAAAACTGGTTATCCAGTAGAAATGCTAGAACTCGATATGGATATGGAAGCAGACCTGGGTATTGATTCCATCAAACGAGTAGAAATATTTGGTGCACTCCAAGATTTATACCCCGGTTTACCCCAGCCAAATTTAGAAGAACTCTCAGAAAAGCGTACAATTGGTGAAGTAGTAGAATTTCTACAGGCAAACGCTTCTAATAATACCAGTTCTAGTAGCACTAATTCTAGTAATACTTCCACAGCAACTGAAATATCGGGTACCCTCGAACTTCCCACCCCTCAAGCAAGTACCACAGAAGATATCGCAGTACCAACACCCGAGGAAGTTCCCGAAACAGTTCCAGTTCCAATGGTCTCAACACCATCTGAGGTAACGACCTCTGAGGTGACTACTTCTGAAGACCAAAATACCATCACGAACGAAATCTCAGGTTCTTCCCTAGCAGAATCACTTTTAGAAATCACCAGTGAGAAAACTGGTTATCCGGTGGAAATGCTAGAACTAGATATGGACATGGAAGCAGACTTGGGTATTGACTCCATTAAAAGAGTAGAAATATTTGGAGCACTGCAAGATACTTATCCTGACCTACCCAAACCAGATAACATGGAAGAATTGGGAGAACTGCGTACCATCGGACAAATAGTTGAGTATCTCCAGGGAATATCTGGAACGGAAAAAAAAAAGCCTAATAACCAGCTTAACGAACAGTCCCAGTCACTAAATTCACCAGTAGAAAGAAGAAGAGTACAACTCAAAACACTTCCCAGACCTGATTTTATCGACTTTAGCTTACCCGAGGGACACATCGCGTTGATTACAGACGACGGTTCCCTCACCACCTCAAAATTAGCTCAACATTTAATAGAAGCAGGTTGGAGGATTGTAGTTTTGAGTTTTCCTTCCTCCATCATTCCTCAACAGTCCTTATTACCCGCAGATGTAACTCGTTTTACCTTAGCAGACTTAAGTGAAGCAACTCTGCAACAACAGCTAGATGTAATTACTCAAGAATTTGGTAACATCGGTACATTTATTCACCTGAATCCAGTTTTAGAAGTTAACCACAATGGCAAAGTTCCTTATCTAGAGGAAGAAAAAGCCATTATTAAACAAGTATTCTTTATTGCTAAGCATCTGAAAAAATCATTAAACAAAGCTGCTCGATACGGACGGAGTTGCTTTTGTACCGTTGCACGTCTTGATGGAGCTTTTGGTTTAGAACAGCAGGTAAATTTTGGTCCTATTGGTGCTGGTTTATTTGGTTTAACAAAGACCTTGAACTGGGAATGGCAACAAATGTTCTGTCGAGCTATTGATTTAAGTCCCCAAATTGACGACGAGACATCTGCCTTACACATACTTGCAGAGCTACATGACCCCAACCGTCATATTACTGAGGTTGCTTATGGGACACATGGAAGAGTGACTTTGATTAGTACTCCGTAAAGGGGAGAAGGGTGTAGGTTTCTACACTCTCTATATATCTCTCAATATTTCCAAGTATCAAGAAGAAGAATGAAGAATGGGGGATTTTCCCCCAAACCTCCGATAGAAGTCACCTGGAGTCCCTCAAACCTCCTGCAAATATACATTTAAAACTTTTAAGATATTTTTCTTCTTTATTCTTACCTTTCCTCGACTCTCCTATTCCCCTAAATGGCGTAACATCCTGAAACCGTTATGATTACAAAAACTCCAATTAGTTCTAAATCTATATTTCTTGTCAGTGGTGGTGCTAAAGGTATTACTGCTCAATGCGTAATTAAATTAGCCCAACATCATAGCTGTACATTTATCCTTTTGGGACGTTCTGAGGTATTAGATAGTGAACCAGAATTTGCCCAAAATTGTTTTGATGAACCGGCTCTCAAAAAACGCATCATGGAGTATCTTATCTCTTTAGGAGAAAAGCCAACTCCTATGGGGGTGCAAAAATGGTACAACAAGATTATCTCTTCCCGTGAAATTAAAGCTAATTTAGCTACAATTATTGCTGCTGGTGCAAAAGCTGAGTATATCAGTGTTGATGTCACTAATCTTGAGCAATTAGCCTCAAAGATAGCTTTGGTGGGACAAAACTACGGTAATATTACTGGAATTATTCATGGTGCCGGTAATTTAGCTGACAAGTTAATCGAAAAGAAAACCGAACAAGATTTTGATAAAGTTTATAACACCAAAGTTAAAGGTCTAGAAAACTTACTTGCTTGCGTCAAACCTGCTGCACTGGAACATCTGGTACTATTTTCCTCAGTCGCAGGCTTTTATGGTAACGTCGGTCAAACAGATTATGCGATCGCGAATGAAATTCTCAATAAGTCTGCTCATCAGGTGAAGCAACGCTATCCCAATTGTCATGTAGTAGCGATAAATTGGGGTGGTTGGGATAGCGGTATGGTGACTCCGGAGTTAAAGAAGGAGTTTGCTCGTCGGGGAATAGATATAATTCCGGTGGATGATGGTGCTCAAATGTTAGTGCAGGAGTTAGATCCAGTAAATCATACTACTGCTCAAGTGGTGATTGGTAGTCCGATTACTCCACCACCATCCCCTTTGGATGCACAGTTAAAAACCTATAGAATCCGCAGAGTATTAGCGCGTTCGGAAAATCCATTTTTAGAAGACCATGTAATCGGTAATAAACCGGTTTTACCAGCTACCTGTGCTGTATCTTGGATTATTAATGCTTGCGAGCAGCAGTACCCTGGATATAGATTTTTCACTTACCAAGATTTTAAGGTATTGAAGGGTATCCCTTTTAATGAAACTTTATCACAAGAGTATATTCTGGATTTAGAAGAAATTTCTAAAACTGATGGTGCTGAAGTTGTTTTTCAAGCCAAAATATGGAGTTTGACCCCCCAAGGAAAAACTAATTATCACTTCAGTATTGCTCGCATACATTTATTACATGATTTACCATCAATTCCAGTTTATGAAAATCTCAACCTGGTAGAAGATCATACTATCAATATTTTTGGCGATGATTTTTATCAACTAGAAACCGATTCATTTTTTCCCTTATTTCATGGAGCAGCTTTCCAGGGATTAACTAAGGTTATTAATATTACTCCAGAAAAAATTACTACAGAATGTCTTTGGTCGGAACTTTCTGACCAGAAAAAAGGACAGTTCCCGGTTATTTGGGTAAATCCCTACACTATTGACCTCAGTACCCATCCTTTATGGATTTGGATGCAGTATTATCACCAAGAGATAGGTCTACCAGCAGGTATTCAACAATATGAGCAGTTTCTAGAAATACCTCCTGCTAAACCCTTCTATGTTTCTTGTGAAGTAAAAACAAAAACAGCCAGTAGCATCACAGCAGATTTTATCATCCACGACAATCAAGGAAAAATTTATGCTCGTTTAATAGATGGGAAAGGGGTGATTATTCCCACTAAGTCAATTCGGGGGTAATGGAAATTTTGAATGCAGGAATTTTGAATTTTTGAATTGTTTCAACTCCCTTCAAAGGATATAAATTATGGAAAAAATCGCTATTATTGGATACTCTTGCTTATTTCCTGATGCTAATAACCCCGATCAGTTTTGGGAAAATTTGATTGAAGGGAAAGAGTCTACTTCATCAATCAGTTCCCAGGAAATGGGAATAGACCCAGAAGTTTTTTACAATCCCTTCAAAGGTAAACCTGATAAATTTTACTCCCTCAAAGGTGCTTTCATTCGCGATTTTCACTTTGATGCTCAGAGTTATAATTTACCCGCAGATTTTCTCAAAGGTTTAGATGATACTTTTAAGTGGTCTCTATATGTAGCTAAACAAGCACTTCAACATAGTGGCTATAGGGATAGTCAGACACTTTTAGCAAAATGTGGAGTAATTTTAGGTACTCTGTCTCTACCAACCAAATTTTCTAATCAGTTATTTGCTTCTATATATCAAAAAGCTTTAAATCCAATCCTCAGAGACTTATTACAGGATAAGGATTTTCAGCTTCCCCTAACTCCCCTAAAAAAGGACACCATAGAGCCTTCTTTGTTTAATGCAATGATTTCTGGGTTGCCTGCTGCTATCATTGCTCAAGCCTTATCTTTATCCCATAATCATTTTTGTATAGATGCAGCTTGTTCTTCTCCTTTATATGCTACAAAGTTAGCAACCCATTATCTATGGACTCATAAATCAGACTTGATGCTGGTTGGTGGTATCAGTTGTGCAGACCCATTATTTTTAAGGATGCTCTTTAGCGGTATTCAGGGGTATCCCGAAAATAATGATATTAGCCGTCCCTTTGATAAAACCTCCCGTGGTTTAGCCACAGCAGATGGTGCAGGAATGGTTGTCCTCAAAAGATATAGCGATGCACTCCGAGATGGCGATCGCATTTATGCGACTATCTGTAGTACTGGTCTTTCTAATGATGGTAAGGGTAAACATTTACTTAGTCCGAATTCCCAGGGACAGGTGTTGGCTTTTGAACGTGCTTATCAAGAAGCACAGCTCAATCCCCAAGATATTGACTATATGGAATGTCACGCCACTGGGACTTTATTAGGGGATAATACAGAGTTAGAATCGGTACAAACATTTTTTGGGAAGTATAAAGCAGCTCCTTTGGTCGGTTCGGGAAAAAGTAACACTGGACACTTATTAACCGCTGCTGGTACTGTAGGTATGCTGAAAGTAGTTTTGGGAATGAATCAAGGAATTATTCCAGGAACTATTAATGTTAGTCAGCCTATTGGTGATAGCAATAGCGTAATTAACTCCCAAAATATTGTCAGAAGTAATACTCCATGGGAAACTAAAAACGGTATAAAGCGGGCAGCTATTAGTGCCTTTGGTTTGGGTGGAACTGATGCTCACATGATTTTAGAAGCTCGGAGTACACCAGAAAATGCCAATGAGGTTGAGTCTGAGCCACCTGTAGAACCGGTAAAAATGGCGATTGTGGGTATGGATGCCTTTTTTGGGGGATGTAACGGTTTAGATGCTTTTGAGCGCAGTATTTACGAAGGAAGACAGCATTTTAAAGATTTACCATCAAGCAGATGGCACGGTTTAGAAAAGCAGACCGACTTGTTAGACAGTTACGGTTTGCAGGATGGTCAAGCTCCCCAAGGTGCTTACATCGAAGACTTTAAATTTGACGCTCTGGCTCATAAGATACCTCCAAATGAGTTAGAAAAGCTAAATAAACAGCAATTATTATTGTTAGAAGTCAGCGATCGCGCTTTAAGGGATGCAGATATTCAGCCTGGAGAAAACGTTGCTGTTCTAATTGCGACTGAAACCGAGCTTTCTGTTCATCAGTTACAGCAAAGATGGAATTTATCTTGGCAAATTAAAGAAGGTTTAATTGCTGGTGATGTTTCTTTACCACCAGAAAAACTGGCTCAACTCGAAGAAATTTTACAAGATGGGATTCACCAAGCTGTTGATAGTAGCGAATATGTCAGCTATATCGCTAATATTATGGCTAGTCGGGTGGCTTCTCTGTGGAATTTTAAAGCTCCGACTTTTACCATCTCAGCCGGAGAAAATTCCACTTTTAAAGTACTAGAGGTTGCACAGCATTTATTAACTACCACAGAAGCGGATGCTGTTCTAGTTGGTGCTGTTGATTTGGCTGGAGGTTTGGAGAGCGTATTATTACATAGTAAACAAGCTAAAATCAATACTGGTAACCACACCTTAGCCTTTGACGAAAAAGTCAACGGTTGGATGGTAGGTGAAGGAGCAGGAGCTGTAGTATTAAAACGTCACGACAGTGCCAAAGCATCCGATAATCGTATTTACGCCGTAGTTGATGCGATCGCTATGACTCAGCAGCATTCATCGGAGGTGAAGGCAAATCGACTTACACCACCTAGCGAGGAGATGGTAGAGCGAGTCTGTAATCAAGCAATCCAGGATGCTGGCATCAAATCTGGAGAAATTGATTATTTGGAGGTTTTTGGTAGCGGTATCCAGGAAGAAGATACCGCCGAAATTAAAGGTTTACTGAAGAGTTATCCAGGGGACGAGCAGGGTTTCAACTGCGCTATCGGTAGTGTAAAATCCAATATTGGTCATACTTATGTAGCTTCGGGAATAGCCAGTTTAATTAAAACCGCTTTATGCCTTTACTATAGATATATTCCTGCAACCCCTAAGTGGTCTGGGGTCAAAGATGAGACAATGTGGCGTTCTTCCCGGAATAGAGAGACTAGTCCTTTTTATGTTTCAGGAGAGTCTAGACCCTGGTTTTTAGGTAAAGGAGTAACCAAGAGAATCGCAGCTATCAATAGTATGGGTGCAGACGGGACTTATGCTCACGCAATTTTATCAGAGGAAGTAGAGCAGAGTAATCGTCGCAATAGTAATAGTAAATATTTACAGCAAACTCCTTATTACCTATTTCCGCTTACAGGAGAAGACCGCAAGGAGCTATTAGAACGAGTTGAAAATCTGCAAGTAAGTATTGAGAACTCTGCATCACTTGCGACAACAGCAACGGAAACTTTCAAGTTATTTCAAGAACGTTCCCATAGCTTAAAAAATTCCCAAAATCAATATACTCTAGCCATTTTAGGGCGGAATCAAAAGGAATTAACTAGAGAAATTACCAATGCAATCAAGGGTGTAAATAATGCCTTCGATAAAGGTGACGACTGGCAAACTCCCCAAGGAAGCTATTTTACAGCCAATCCTCTAGGTAAAAAAGGAGAGATTGCTTACGTTTATCCAGCAGCAGTTAACTCCTATATTGGCATTGGTCGCAATCTATTTCGTCTTTTTCCTCAAGTTCATGACGACCCAGCCATCAAAAGCGCTTATAGCTTAGTAGAAGGTGTTTCCAGACTGGTATTCCCCAGAAGCTTGAATAAACTCTCCATCAGAGAACTCGAAAAATTAGAGCAAAATCTTTTAGATAACTCTATTGCAACCTTTGAAACTGATATGGCTTTTGCCAAACTGATTACCAGTATTATCCGAGATGACTTTAGTGTCAAACCAAAAGTTGCTTTTGGCTATAGCTTGGGTGAAACCAGTATGATGTGTGCCATTGGGGTCTGGAAAGATATCACTCAATCACTTAGTAATTTTCACGCTTCACCCTTATTTAGTGACAGAATATCCGGTAAAAAGAACACCATTCGCTCAGCTTGGGGTTTGTCTACCCAAGATTACCCAAATAACGACTTCTGGCATAATTATGTATTAATTACCACTCCACTACAGGCTAGAGAATCCCTAGAAGGGGAAGAACGGGCTTATTTAACTCAGATTAATACCCCCGAAGAAGTGGTGATTGCTGGAGAACAAGAAGCATGTGGACGAGTGATTAAAAACCTGGGTTGTAACGCTTTTCGCGCTCCCTTTGACCACGTAATCCACTGTGATGCAATGGCTTCAGAATTCGAGGAAATTGCCAGAGCTAACACCTCTCCTATCCCCGATCATCCCCCAGATATCACAGTTTATTCGGCTGGAGCTTATGCTCCGATCAAAATTGGCAGCAATTCTATTGCTCAGAATATTGCCAAATGTTTATGTCAACCCCTTGATTTTACCCGATTAGTCGAGAGAGTTCATAACGACGGTGCCAAAATCTTTATTGAAACTGGTGCAGGTAACGTCTGTTCCCGGTGGATAGACAAAATCTTGAGCAAAAAAGAACATATTTGTATTTCCCTAAACAGAAGAGGATTAGACGACCATTCAGGTATAGTCAAAGCCTTAGCAAAACTGGTTAGCCATCAGGTAAACGTTGATTTGTCCTTACTATACGATTTAACATTGACTACTACTAAGAAATCTCAGATAGGTGTACGTAGCATCACCTTGGGAGGAGAAGACATTCCCAGCAAGATTCTCACTTCCAAAAATTATCAAATTTTCCAAAATTCTCTTAAAAAAGAAGCTAAATCTCAACTTACTGCCAAATCATCTGTTCCTCAAGTATCTATTCCTAAATCTACTCCCAAAGCTGCACCCAAACCAGCACCTGCAAACCCTCCTGTAGAAGCAAAAGTACCAGCCACTATCAAAGAGAATTTAAAACAGAATTCACCGCAAAATTCACCAGATATCTCAAAAAGTAGCCACAATAACACCAACTCCGATCAAACACCCCCCGATCAAATCCAAAAAGTTGCTATGAAAAATATCTCTGCTAACAGTACGAAAATAGAAACACCATTACAATCTGCTTATTCTACTCCCCCAAAACAAATTGCATCCCCATCACTTTCAGTACCCCCCAAATCGGAAAGCGACAGTTTTCCCCCAACTAGCATTCCCCAAATCAGTCAATCTCAATACCAACAAATCAGTACAAATAATTTCTTATTACATAGAACTCATGCAGCTTTTCTACAATCTCGTCAAGAGTTCAGCCAGCAAATTAGCGAAATAATTAAGTTGCAGTTATTTTGTGCTGAAAATTTACTCAATGAGTGAAATCGGCAAAGAGTAAGTGCTACAGGTAGTTCACAATACTCGCTTCGGCGAGTATCTTGCTGCAAAAGACCCTAGGGGAACTGCTGTATTCAGAACCAAATACCAAAATTAGCATGCTGATAAAGTAAGGTTTTTATTTACACCCTTATGTACTAGGTGAAAAACCGACGGGGGAGCAGAGTAGTCTGCAATTTCCCTAGTACCAGCAGAATTACCGTACAAACTCTTTCCTTATCGATAGTAAAACGAATGGGAACAACCAGCGTGAAAACTACAAATACCGTGTTAAATAAACACGATAATGGTCTAGAATTTTATACTTCATCTTATGGTCACAATCAAGGTTGGAAGGGTTCTTTAGCTTGTTTATCTTTTGACTCTGCTGATATAAAAAGTAAATTATTAGCCATCAATAAACCTTGTTATATTGTTAGAGCGGAAGAGAAAATTGGCGTTACTAACGACGGTTACTGTCCATTAGATAACGGCAAAAAAGCCCAAATAGAGCTTTTGGTATCCGCTCCTCCTATATCTATTGAAAGATTTGGCGATCGCACTTTTTTAGAGTCTCATGGTGTGAAGTACGCTTATACCACCGGTGCAATGGCTGGTGGTATCGCTTCGGAGGAAATGATTATTGCTCTAGGGAAAGAAAAAATATTGGGTTCTTTTGGAGCAGGTGGTCTGAGTCTAGAGCACTTAGAAGCAGCAATAAACCGGATTCAAGCAGCTTTACCAGATGGTCCTTACGCTTTTAATTTAATTCATAGTCCCTCGGAACCAGCAATAGAGCGTGGAGCTGTAGAACTTTATCTCCGATACGGTGTAAGAACTATAGAAGCTTCAGCATTTTTAGATTTAACTCCTAATGTTGTTTACTATCGAGCTGCTGGTTTGGGTGTGAACGCAGCCAATGAGATAGAAATTAAAAATAAAATTATTGCTAAAATATCTCGTCGGGAAGTCGCTACTAAGTTCATGCAACCCGCTCCTACCAAAATATTAAAGCAGTTGGTAGAGCAAGGGTTAATTACCGAACTACAGGCTACCTTGGCAGCAAAATTACCTATTGCTGATGATATCACAGCAGAAGCTGATTCTGGAGGTCACACAGATAATCGACCATTGGTCTGTTTGCTTCCTTCAATTTTGGCTTTAAGAGACGAAATTCAAGATAAATTTGCTTACAAACAACCAGTAAGGGTGGGAGTTGCAGGAGGAATAGCTACCCCCCAATCGGCTTTAGCTGCTTTCATGCTCGGTGCTGCATATGTAGTCACAGGTTCGATTAATCAGTCCTGTATTGAAGCTGGAACATCCGAGCATACCAAAAAACTATTAGCACAGGCTGGAATGGCTGACGTCATGATGGCTCCAGCAGCTGATATGTTCGAGATGGGTGTAAAATTACAGGTGCTCAAAAGAGGAACTATGTTCCCAATGAAAGCGCAAAAACTGTACGAACTGTACAAAAATTATAACTCCATTGACGATATTCCCCCCGCAGAACAGCAAAAGCTAGAAAAACAAATTTTTCAGCAGAGTATTGCAGAAGTTTGGCAAGCAACCAGTAATTATCAAGCAAAGAGAAACCCCGAAAAGCTCCAAAAAGCCCAAACAAATCCTAAATTAAAAATGGCGATGATGTTTCGCTGGTACTTGGGTTTATCTTCTCGCTGGTCGAGTACCGGTGAAAAGGGAAGGGAAGTAGATTATCAGATTTGGTGCGGACCTGCAATGGGTAGTTTTAACGACTGGGTAAGAGGTTCTTACTTAGCAGAACCCAATCAAAGAAGAGTAGTAGATATTGCAGACCAAATAATGTTAGGTACAGCTTATTTGTACCGTCTCCAGCACTTAAAAATGCAGGGTTTACAGCTTTCTGAATACTACGCTCAATATTCCCCCAGCGCATCAACTGTAGAGATATAAAGAGGTATAAAAATAATGCATACAGATAAATTTCAAAACGCAGAAGATATTCAGACTTGGATGACATCGAAATTAGCAGAATTAATTAAAGTTGATGTATCGGAAGTTGATATAGAGCAACCATTAGAAGAATATGGTTTAGACTCCGCTACTGCAATGTTACTAGTCACCCAAGCAGAGCAAAAATTAGGTTTCCAGATATCTCCTACCTTACTTTGGCATTACCCTAGCATCAGCGCTCTCTCTGGACGTTTAGCAGAAGATTTACAAGACCCAAGCGAGAAGAAACCCCAGAGTCTACAACCTGCGGAAAATGACCCTTCCACCCCCAATTTAGCCGCAGAAGCAGTCTTAGACGAAACCATCCAACCCGACTCTAGCTCCTTTGAATTTACCGCAAATCCAGCAAACATCCTAGTTACCGGCGGTACAGGCTTTTTAGGTGCATTCCTAATTCAAGAACTATTAGAACAGACCAACGCTGATATATACTGCTTAGTTAGAGCCGGAAGCTTTGATGAAGGAAAAGAAAGATTAACCAATAAATTCCAAGCCTATCAAATTTGGGATGAAGCCTACGAATCGAGAGTAATACCAGTATTAGGAGACCTATCCCAACCCCTAATGGGTATGACCCAAGAAGCTTTTGACATGTTAGCCACCAATGTGGATGTCATTTATCACAGTGCAGCCTTACTCAACTACGTATATCCATACTCAGCCCTGAAAAATGCTAACGTCTTGGGTACCCAAGAAGTCCTGCGATTAGCAAGTTCGGTCAAAGTTAAACCAGTACATTACGTCTCCAGTGTCGCAGTATTTGAATCTCCATATTACGCCGGTAAAGTAGTCAAAGAAAACGACGACTTCGACCACTGGGAAGGAATATTCCTCGGTTACTCCCAAACCAAATGGGTCGCAGAAAAACTAGTTAAAATAGCCGGCGATCGCGGACTTCCCATCACCATTCATAGACCCCCATTAATTGCCGGACACAGCGAAACAGGGGTTTGTAATACTGATGATTTTATCAACCTGATGATTAAAGGTTGCGTACAAATGGGAGTATTTCCAGATGTAAAATATATGTCCGACGGTTCCCCAGTAGATTATGTCAGCAAATCCATAGTTTATCTATCCCGTCAACCAGAATCTCTAGGTAAAGCCTTCAACTTGCAGCATCCCGACCCCAAACCAATTACTGAAATGGTTGAATGGTTACAATCTGTGGGTTTCCCTGTAGATTTAATCCCCTATGAAAAATGGCAAGAAGAGCTAGTTAATAATCTGTCTTCCCCTGACAATCCCCTTTACACATTGCGTCCCTTCCTACTAGAACGCTGGTCAGAAAAACAACTAACTATCCCGGATTTATACTTACAAGAAAATAGACCCATTATTAGCTGTCAAGAAACCCTAGACGCATTAGCGGGAAGCGGTATAGTCTGCCCTGAAATTAACTCTAAACTATTTATGACCTATTCATCTTACTTAATGCAAACTGGTTTCCTAGAAGTTTTGTAAACTAGTACCATTTAGAAATTATCAGTATTTTGGAATCTCTCAGATTTGAGTAAAAATCATATTCTTTACCCGAAATATTGATGTTGGGTTACGACACGATGAATTAGATTTCTGATTGTAAATCAAGTTTGATTTTCGTCTCTAACCCAGCTTATAATTCAAAAGCGATCGCATCAACCTATTACCAATTAATTTTCCACACCCACTTAGATAATCATCTAGGTTGGGTTAGACCCACAGGAAAGTTAAAATTATCAGTATTTTAGAGTATTTTACATTTGAGTAAAAATCATATTGTTTAGGGGAAATATTGACGTTGGGTTACGACACGATAAATTAGATTTCTGATTGCAAGTGAAGTTTATTTTTC